>SXGS01246194.1_pt1 | contig 10450 bp, 12 predicted proteins | sample 3174681 | NCBI WGS metagenome assembly SXGS01 (sample SAMN11356861, study PRJNA531348) | freshwater metagenome | isolation source: freshwater sample F1-80 | place: China: Fuxian Lake, Yuxi | collected 2017-12-25
CCTTCTACATGATTGTTGGTTTGGTAAAACCCGATGAAGGAAAAATATTTTTGGGCGAAAAAGAAATTACAAATATGCCCATGTATAAACGTGCCAAACTAGGCATCGGTTATCTGGCACAGGAAGCATCGGTTTTCCGCAAACTGAGTGTTGAAGATAATATACGTGCTGTGCTGGAAATGACATCACATACAAAAGCAGAACAAAAGCACCGCTTAGAAACCATGTTAGATGAATTTGGGTTACAACATGTGCGCAAAAATAAAGGCGAATTACTTTCGGGTGGTGAGCGAAGAAGAACAGAAATTGCACGCGCGCTTTCTGTAAGTCCAAGTTTTATTTTGCTGGATGAGCCCTTTGCAGGTGTTGACCCCATTGCTGTTGAAGACATTCAAAACATTGTAAGAGATCTGAAGAAAAAAAATATCGGCATTCTTATTACCGACCATAACGTACACGAAACACTGAACATTACCGATCATACCTATCTCCTTTTTGAAGGCTCTATTATGAAAGCCGGAAATGCCGAAGAGCTTGCCAATGACGAGCAGGTGCGCAGAGTTTATCTCGGACGGAATTTCGATTTGAAGAGATAAGATGCCGGCAAATTTTGCAAAAGCATCTTATCTTGACGAGAAAAAAGCAGTGTTGCTTTTAGGGCATCTTTTCTTCATAATCCTGACATGGTTTTCTTTGGAATTTTTCAGAGAAAGAATGACTACTTCTGATGCGGCCTATTATAACTTTCTGTTGATTGAAAGCGGAGAGCCTGTTATAGTTCACAACAGGTGGTCATCTTATTTTGTGCAGTTACTTCCGTTGCTGGCGGTAAAAATGTCATTTTCACTTGCAGCCGTTTTGAAAATATATTCAGCTTCACTTATAGCTTTCCAGTATCTTTTTTATGCAATTATTGTTTTTATTCTGAAAGACAACAGAGCAGGCATAGCATTACTGCTTGCATTGTGTTTGACATTTAGAGGCACATTTTATTTCGCGATTACAGAACTTTTTATGGGTTTTGGTGCAGCGATATTGTGTTGGGCTATGATTAAGAAAATGATTGCCGAAAACAGAGCGCTTGAAAAAAATATGCTTGCTTCAATCATTCTATTATTATTTGTTTTTCTTACGCTTTTTCATCCTGCTTATTTTGTAGTTATTGTTTTCCTGCTGTTGTTGGAGTTGTCTAAAGACAACCTTAGGAATATTCACCTTTGGGGATTATTAATCTTAGCTCTAGTTTGGAATTTTGCCAGAACAAAACTGTTTCCATTGTCGGGATATGAGGCTGATAAAATGCCTTCCATTGCAGACATCATTATGTATATACCGGAACTAAAAGCGTTCAAAAGCACTAATTATTTTTTACATTTTATTTCTAATTTTTGGACAAGCGGAATTGTTGCAACACTTACCATTTACTTTTGGATACGCGAAAAAAAATTCTGCCTGTTATCCTTATGTTATTGACAGTATTGGGTTGGATTGCTTTAATCCTTGTGATAGACCGAAACGGGAACTCTCCCCATATGTATGAATATTATTACACCTTGTTAGGCATTTTTATTTCACTTCCGTTTGTGGACATTATTTTTCAAAAAGTAAAACCAATGCTTTGTTTGCCACTGTTTATTCTGATACTTGCACTAAATCTCAGAGGCATATACAGTAGTAGCTATATCTACAGAGAAAGGGTTCAGTATTTTGACCGGATAAATAATTATGTTCAACAATCGGGTTATAGCAAAGGCCTTTTGGCTGTGGTTAATTATCAGTGGGGAATAGGTTGGTCAACCTGGGCGTTTCCTTATGAAACACTATTGAATTCTGCACTTGCAGGACCCGATTCTGCTGTAAGCATTTATATCGCTAATGATATGGCGCAGATTGACAGTATCTTGAATGACCCTGAACTTATGCTTGGCGCTGATTGGTGCAGGTTATGCTCGCGGTCTAACAAACTAAATCAAGATTATTTCAAAATAAAATCGGGCGGTTACTTTAAAATTAACACTAATCAGGGGGTTCTGGGCAAACAAGCCAATAAGATTCAGGGTATTGAACTAAAACCTCTGCAAGAAATAATTTATTCAGCAAATGACACTTTTATAATTGCTAAAATAGAACTTATTAATAATTCTGATCAGGTTTTCCCCTCCATGAAAAACGATACAATAAATATAGGATTGGATTATCACATTTATGACAAAGAAGGAGACATGCTTGTTTTTGATGGTTGTTTTACAAACCTTGAAACAGACCTTACAAAAGGATCAACTGTTCACGGAATGACGGTTCTTGTTCCCCCCAAAAAGGGTGAATACACTGTGGAAATGGACTTGCGAAATGCGGGCAACAAATGGTTTGGGATAAATTCAAGATTTAGATTGATAATAGAATAATAGCATTAAGACTCTACTATCTCATATAAAGGTTTTATTTTAGTAGCGTAAAAATCAACCGTCATGAAAAATTTCATTCTCTGTTTATTTATAATCGTCTCTATTCCTGCTTTTGCCCAAAAAGAAAAAGAAGACAAAACCGAAAACAAAAAGAACAAAACCTTTGGCGAAAAGATTGGTGATTTTGCCGGAAATCTTCTAACTGCAAAAACTGATGCGTTGGATAATTGCGCACTTACCATTAATGTTATTAACGGCATTTACGATATGCGCACTAAAACTTCGGAAACAAAATATTTCCCGGAAGGCAGTACTGAGGGCGATAACGGCATCTCGCTTTCGTTTTTCAAAAACGGAGGAACAGGCCTATACAAACTGAAAGGAGAAGTTTTTTGTGACGGACAACCAATGGAATACCTTGGCTTAGGCTCATACATTATTACGTTTAAATAACCCTGGAGTGGGACTAAAAAAATCACCATCAAAACCGAACCCGGTGATGAAGCCGAGTTTATTGTAGGCGCTATTCCCGATATTGAAATCAACAGCGTAAACAATGATAAAATTCTTCCAATCATTGACCTTGCTGAAGACATGACTATGGAATACACCAACCCTGCGGGCACCGAAGGAACAGAAGTAAACGTTGGTTTGCTTACCGAAATCATGGGCGTTCGAGCATTTAACAACTTTGCCAACTTCCCTGCAAAAAACAATAAGGTTACTATTCCTAAAGAAGCTTTCAGCAACCTTACTGTATCTGGCTCACTAAATGCCGGACAGTTAAACAAAGGAGCCAACTGGCTTTGTGCCGAGCGTGTAAAGAAAACCGAAAAGTCTGCGCTTGGTCCGGAACAAAAACCGGGCGATTTACCTGCGGTTACAATCATGCAAAAATCCTATTCAACGTGGCCGGTAATTGTAAAAGGCAGACAGGAAGACGGAATTCTTACACAACTTAATTTCTCAGGAAAATTTAATGAAGAGAAAATAGGATTTGAAGTTCATAAGCCTAACGCACAAACCGGAATTCCGTTTTCACGCGCCAGCAAATTCGGATTGATATCTTTAACTCTGAAAGGCAGTTTGTATCACAAGGAAACCAAAACCTCAAGCTCAAGCTGGGATGTAGGTAACACCCGCTATACACAGACAACAACAACAACAACCATTTTAGAATTTCCGCAATTGCCAGATGAACACTGGGATAATATGCTGGCTACATTTTATCAGAAACTAACACCTGTTTTCAAAAATAAATTCAACGTTGATTTTGTTGATGTGGAAAAAGTAACAGCAGCAAGTGGCTACAGCACGCTTTTTACGGATGATGAAATAAACACCTACACCAAAATTGCACGTACTTATAAAAACACTAAGCGCTCGAACCCGAGGCGCTTGGGCGAATTTTTTAAATCACTCAGCAGCAGCCAAAGCAGCGAAACGCCAATGAACAAGATGATGCGCGAATTAGGAGTAGATGGTTTGGTAAGTGCTGAAATTGATTTGCAGATTGGAGCAGATGAAAACAACAAAGTTGTTTTGCTTCCCCGAATTAATTTCTCCATCCGTGGCATTGACGAAACCAAAGGTAACCGCAACGGAACGTATGCAGAAGGAACCATCAACTTCCGCAAAGGCATTCCTTTTAATGGTGACATTGTTAGGGCAGATGTAAACAGCCTTGCCAAAGTCTGCAATGTTGATCAGATGATTGCCTGTTTAGAATATGTGCTTACTAATCTTCAGGCAAAGGAAGTAGCAATGGGATACGATAAAATATGGAGTATAGGCGAGTAAACTGACTTTGTTCAGGACAACCCCTTAATAGCCCATCCACTGCCATCGGCAAGTGTTACACATTTATATTTAATCTTCTACTCTTTCCACTTTTTTTCAATGACGGGGTAAGCGATTGATGGCGCTTTATTCCTCCTCGATTGGGTCTTTAAAATAATTACTACTTTACCAACTCGTAAACCATTGATGGCACTGTAAGTTGGCGAACTGCGTCCCCAGCCCTTGATTAAAAACAGGTCAAATTCCTCAGAAGTAAGTTTTTGAAACATGGCTTTTTGTGTGTAACTATATGTAAAATGCAATTAAATACTATTTATAAGTAAGTCTTTTCTATTTAAAGGTAAGTGAGTTCTACTATGGGGTAATTAAATTCTGTTTAAATCTCACCTGATTGACTTTTAGACTTAATTGGCGAGCTAAAAAATTAAACAGAAGCTTTTGCTAACCGAAATTAAAAAAATAAAGTGGGATTATAGTTTCTCGGTAATCTCAAACTTGTAGCTTTCCATAATCTGGTTTGCCAACAGTTTTTTGCAGGCCTGTTCTACTTTTTCGGTAGCCGCTTCTTTAGTAACTGCTTCAAATTCCAGTGAAATATGTTTGCCAATTCGTACATCGTGAATTTCGGTGAGTCCTAAGTTTTTCATACCTGCGCCCACCGCTTTTCCTTGCGGATCAAGCAATTCTTTAAGGGGCATTACATCAATTTCTGCTTTGAATTTCATTTCTGCTTATTTGTTGTTTTCTCCTCCCCCGGGAAAAGGCGGAAGATGAACGGGATTAATTTGATTTTTAATAACGGACAAAACTATGTATAATATGACTATGATTGGAATGGCGGCCACATTTAATATGAAAAAGAGCAGTAGCGAAATCATAAGGAAAATAAACACAACTTTGTTGTCTTCCCACGAAAGATTCTTAAACTTCAGCGCAAAAAGCGGCAGCTCTGAAACAAGCAGGTAACTCATAAGAACACTGTAGCCGATGATAACAGCCGGTATTTCAGTAAGCCCCGCAATAAACTCCGATACCGGATTATAGCCCGGAGGAAAAAGCATTCCCGGAAAAAGCGTTGAATTATTGGATTGAATAATCAACGGTAATGAAGCTATAAAAATAGCGTTGGCAGGAGTTGGCACACCTATAAATGAATCGTATTGGCGGGTATCAATATTAAACTTAGCTAAACGCATTGCAGAGAAAACTACCAGCACTAAGGGAAAATATTGAACCGTTTTGGCACCGGCAGCCAGAAACGCACCGTCATGTGGATTTAAGCCCAGCTTCTGACGAAGCAACATAACCAAAATAATGGAAGGTGCAACACCAAATGAAATAACATCGGCCAGCGAATCAAGTTGCTTACCTATATTACTCTGCACATTTAAAATGCGTGCTGCAAGTCCGTCAAAAAAATCAAACGTAGCTGCTGCAAGAATAAACAAAGCCGGTGCATTATCATACCCGTCAAACGATGCTGCTATAGACAGGCAGCCGCAGATCAGGTTCATGCTGGTAATAGCATTGGGAATATTCTGGCGCACTTTCACGCGGCAAAAGTAATTTAAAAACTTACATTACTTTTGCGGGCTCTATGATTGAGTTTTTGAGCCAGCCATGGCCATGGTTTGTATGTGGTCCGCTTATTACAGCAGTAATGCTGCTTATGATTTATTTTGGAAAGGGGTTTTCTGCTTCTTCCTCAATGCGAACGATTTGTGCAGCCTGTGGAGCAGATAAGTTTTCAGACTTCTTTAATTATAACTGGAAAGACCAAACATGGAATTTGCTTTTTCTGGGTGGGTCTGTTGTTGGGGCTTTTATCGCCACACAGTTTTTACCGAACAATGAACCTGTTGCCATTTCAGAAGCAACCGTTTCGGATTTACAAGCACTTGGAGTAATACAAAATGGGAATGAAATTTTTCCTTCAACCATTTTCAGTTGGGATAATTTATTTACACTTAAAGGATTAGTGTTTATGGTTATTGGCGGTTTTCTGATTGGTTTTGGAACTCGTTATGCTGCCGGCTGTACTTCAGGACATTCCATCAGTGGGTTAAGTAATTTGCAGCTGCCTTCACTCATTGCCACCATCGGTTTTTTTATTGGCGGACTGCTTATGACCTGGTTGATTTTACCTTATTTAACAGCACTGTGAAATACATCAAGTTTATATTAACCGGAATTTTGTTTGGTATCACCCTTACCAAAGGTGAAATCATTTCGTGGTATCGCATACAGGAAATGTTCCGTTTCCAAGGATTTCACATGTATGGTGTTATTGATTCAGCAGTTGTGTTGGGGGCAATCGCTTTGTTCCTTGCCAAAAAATTTGGCTGGAAAACTATTGAAGGAGAAAGCATAAGCCCTCCCGAAAAAACAAAAGCCTGGAAAAACTATTTGTTTGGCGGAATTATTTTCGGGCTGGGCTGGGCGCTTACAGGCGCTTGCCCGGGACCTATCTATATGTTGATAGGCACAGGCTCAACTGTTTATGCAGTTGTCTTAATCAGCGCAACGTTTGGAACTTTTGTTTACGGCTTGTTGCGCAACAAATTGCCGCACTGATAACGCCTACTTTATTACTAATTTTTCTGTGGCTAAAATTTTAGATCCCTTCTGCAATCTGCATAAATAAACGCCCGCAGAAATACCCGTTAAATTCATTTCATTTCTTCCCGTATTGAGTGAAGTAATGTAAACCTGTTCTCCCATTGTATTATAAACAACAGCTGTGTATCCCGGCATTTTTACATTAACTGAAAAATAACCGTTTCCCGGATTAGGATAAATAGATACTGAATTATAAGAGGTGTTTTCGTCAAGCGAAGTAAGGTTACACATATTAAGTGTTTCAGTTGGAACAAGTGAATTTCCAAAAATAACACCTCCATCGCCTAACTGTCCGTCAGAGTTAGACCCGTTTGCCCACACTGTTCCGTTCTCTTTTAAGTAAAGGGCGTGGCTTCCTCCCGCAGCAATTGCAGCAACTTCTGTAATACTTACCTGCGAAGGCGGATTGGCCCCGGTACTGGTTTGCGAATTATTTCCCAGTTGTCCATAATTATTCAAGCCACAGGAATAAACCGTTCCGTCATCTTTTAAAAACATAGAAAAACTATATGTAACAGATATGGCAACAATGTCAGTTAACCCGCTTACCTGCACTGGTGATGGCTGATTGTCGGTTGTTCCATCACCTAATTGTCCGTAAGAATTATTTCCGCAAGCCCAAACTGTACTATCGCTTTTCAGGAAAATAGAATGACTTTCGCCTGCTGCAATGGCAACAACATCGGTCAATCCCGGAATTTCAACCAAAGGAAGAGAATTATCAAAAAATGTCCCGACACCTAATTGTCCGCTGAAATTGCCGCCAACAGCCCAAACTTTTCCGTTGTCTTTCAGAAAAAGTGAATGGTAAATGCCTCCCGTAACCTGAATAACACTATCTAGTCCCTGAATTGTATCCGGTATGTTTCTGTCGGCTATTGTTCCATCGCCTAATTGCCCCGTTAAATTATTTCCTGTTGTAGAAACGGTGCTGTCTTCATGAATAAACAGCGTGTGATAAACTCCGGCACCTATACCAATAATATTGCTGAGCGAAGTAACCTGAACAGGTGTTTCGCGGTCGGTATTGGTTCCATCGCCAAGTTGTCCGAAGATATTCCAGCCAGATGCCCAAACAGTTCCATCTGTTTTCAAAAAAACTGTTTGAAATCCTTTTGCTGTTACAGAATAAACATCAGTTATGGCAACAGAAACAGGTGCATTGCGGTCAGTTAACGTTCCATCACCTAATTGTCCTGAATAGTTGTCGCCAAAAGACTCAACGGTGCTGGTAATGCATCGCGCAACAGAATGATTGTCGCCTGCAGTTATCTCAACGGGCTGGTAGCCCTGCGCACTTACAGTTGCATTTACAATTGCTATGGAAATAAAAGAGAGTAAAAAAAATTTCATGAGGTTTGGTTTATAGGATACCAAACTTAAAGAAAATAATTCTACAATTCCAAATTTCTGCGGTAATAAATCAGTGGCATCACGCTTATCAGCACAAACACTCCGCAGATAAAATAAGCCCAGGTGATGTTGCTGCCCTGTGCGAAAAACGGAATAGAAAACAAAGCAATAAATCCGGAACGCAGCAAAATATTAATCACGTGAAATACTCCGCCTGTGCGCCCGATAATGTTATTTGGAATATGATGAAACAACCAGGTAACGCGAAGAATGCGGGTTCCTGCATTGGTAATTCCAATAAGGAAAGAGATGGCGAAGAATATACCTACGTTTTGTGTAAAGGCACAAAGCACCAAAACAAAAGTGGTGAGCAGCATTTTTGCAATAATAGCTTTTACCTCATTCATAAAGCGCATCAGATAGTTGGTTCCGAAACCTGCAAGTAACGCACCTAAGGCATAATAAATTTCGGATGAAGCATATACATCGGCATCTTCGTGTAAATGTCTGTCAACATATATGGGAAGCAACAAATGAATCTCTACCAGAAGAATTACAAAAATGTTGTAAGAACAGTTACCGAAGAGAAAAATCATGGGGCGTTCTTTCAAAAATTTTATTCCTGAAAGTACACGCCTGTAAATACTTTCTCTGTCAATTTCCAGTTTTTCAACAGGATTATATCTGATAAAAAGAATAAGCGCAAACGCAATAAAATAGGTTGCGGCATCCAGCATAAAAATATCGTGCAGGCCCCATTTTGGAATATCAACCGGCAAATGTATTTGCAGACCAAGCAAATCAAAAACACCGTTTTGTGTTCCTGATAAAAGTATGGCAGCTATTGCTCCTGCAAGCACACTGGTGCTTTGTCCCATAATCTCAATATAGGAGGTTACTTTGCGGTAATAATCTTTAGTTGTGAGCTCCTGTCCGAATGCATATAATGTTGGGTAGTGAATATTGTAGTTGAACATGGTGGCTGCAAAAACCATCATTACTAATAATACCGGAATGCTGCCAGTTAAATAACCGCACAACGCAACTACTGCAAGAACTACTCCTCCCGAAAGGGAGGCTACAAGAAAAATGTTTTTGCGTGGAAACCTGTCTACCAATGTGCCACAATACAAACTCCAGAAAATGGTAAGAAAAGTAACCACAGCATACATGGTTCCGAAAGCACCCGGGTCGTTTAACTCGGTTGTAAAATACCAGGGAATCGCCAGCATGCTGACACCTTGCGCAAAACCTGAAATAGCATTGGCAATGAAAAGAAGGGTGAGGGCTTTTTGGTTTTTCATAAAGCGCGGCAAAGCTACCCGTTTTTCTTTGCGTGTTTTGTGCTTTGCGGTAAAGCAAAAACTTTACGTCCTTTGCGGTACATAATCATGGACGAACAGTTAGAAAAAGCCCGAAAGTATTGCGCCTATGAAGAGCGTTGTCAACAACAGATACGTGATAAACTCTATGACTGGGAACTTCATCAGAAAGAAGTGGAGCAGATTATTTCACAATTGATTTCTGAAGGATTTATTAATGAAGAACGTTTTGCGAAGAGCTTTGCACGCGGGAAATTCAGGATAAAGAAATGGGGGCGGGTAAAAATAAAGTACGAACTAAAGAAGCACCGTATCACCGATTACTGTATTAAAAGCGGACTTCAGGAGATTGATGAAAAGGAATACATCAAAACGCTGCAGGAGTCCGCGGAGAAAAAAGCACGACTGATAAAAGAAAATCATCCACTGAAAAAGAAATATAAACTGATGGCTTTTCTTGTTGGAAAGGGATTTGAAAATGATTTAGTGAGAGGCGTTGTAGAAAAAATGCTGAAGAAATAATTTGAATACTCTATCTTCGCGGCATGGTAACAGTAGACAATATTCAAGAGATTAACGGGCGCGTAGAGGCTCTGAGGAGGCATCTTTGACATCGACAGGAAACTGCGTGAGATAGCGGAAGAGGAAGAAACAACAACCGCACCGGGCTTTTGGGACGACCCCGAAAAAGCCGAAGGACTTTTCAAGAAAATAAATTCTAAAAAAGCTTGGACCAACGCTTTTAAAGGTGCTGAAGCATCTCGTGATGACCTTTCTGTGATGTATGATTTCTTTAAAGCCAACGAGGTAAGCGAAGAAGAATTAGAGCAGCAATTCAAAACCACTCAAAAGGTTGTTGAAGATTTAGAATTCAAGAATATGCTGAGTGGTAAAGAGGATCATTTGGATTGTGTTATCAGCATTAACGCAGGCGCAGGCGGAACTGAAAGC
>SXGS01160934.1_pt1 | contig 10449 bp, 9 predicted proteins | sample 3174681 | NCBI WGS metagenome assembly SXGS01 (sample SAMN11356861, study PRJNA531348) | freshwater metagenome | isolation source: freshwater sample F1-80 | place: China: Fuxian Lake, Yuxi | collected 2017-12-25
GGTCATGTGGGTCTCTCGCGACTTAATCCCACGGCCCGGCGAGAGGCTTTGCGGAATAGTGGACAAATGTATCCATCACGTGAGGAAAATTTAGCCGTCCAGCTTGCCCTGTCAAGAGTTTGCTCTATGCTTGTCTTAAGAGAACTCGCGGATTTGATCCGAAGTGCTTGGGGCGCAGCGAGTTGCGAGTGGACATTCAGTGGACAGAACTCACGACATGAACCGACAGGAATTGCTAGAGCGACTCGTGGTGATTGAGAAACAGGTGGCGGCGATCCGCGAAATGCTTCAGCGTGTAGAGATGACCGATGTCGTAGCACTCCACTTCGAAGCGGGTGCCGTTCTCGGCGCAGGTCGCCAGGATGTACTCGATGTCCGCCAGGGTGTTGCGAAAGATCCGACTGCGCGAGCCTTCGAGATACGGCTCCTCCCATTCGAACTGGAAGTCCTTATGGCGGGCGAGCATTGGATAAAGACCGAAGTTCATCGACCCCATGTTCAGTGAAGCGACCTCGGGCTTGAACGTTGCCGCGGGCAATAGGCGCTCTTCGATCGCCATGGTCGGGGCGCCCCCAGTCGTGATGTTGATCACGCAATCGGAGCGTTGCTTGATCGTCTGAAGCAGAGCGCGGAAGGCATCGGGCGACTGGTCAGGCCGGCTGGTTTCCGGATCGCGCGCGTGGAGGTGAACGATCGCGGCCCCCGCTTCCGCAGCCCCGATTGCGGCATCGGCAATCGCCTCCGGGGTGACGGGGAGGTAGGGCGACATCGAGGGAGTATGGATCGCGCCGGTCACCGCGCAAGTAATGATGACCCTCCCATTCACCGCCATTCGCCGTCGTCCCTCCTGCTGCTTCGCATCTTTTCGCCTGCCCCCGTTACGGGCTAGCCGGCGAAGCCTCGGCTCGTCCTGTCGCTTCGGATGAAGTCCGCGGTGGTGATTACCGGCAAGAGCAGGCCACCGTCCACGAAGATCGTCTGGCCGGTGATGTAGCTCGCTGCGTCGGACGCGAGAAAGACCGCGACGTTTGCGACCTCGGCAGGGCTTGCCGTTCGCTGGGCGACGATCAACGGCGCCGACGAGTTGTCGCGAATTTCGTACCGAGCCTTTTCTTCCTCGGTCTCCGAAACGTTGATGTAGCCGGGCGCGATCGCATTTGCCCGGAGACCGTGCTGTGCCCACTCGACGGCCATGCTCATGGTCAGCCGGTTAAGCGCAGCCTTGGCCACGCCGTAGGACGAATTGTGCGGCCAGACGTGGGACGAATGCACCGAGGAAATGTTGATGATCGATCCGCTTCCGCGGGGAATCATGTGACGCGCGGCCATCTGGGCAGTCAGGAAGGCCGCGGTGACGCAGAGGTCAAAGGTGTAGCGCCAGTCTTCCAAGGACAGTTCAGCGAGTGGCCCTCCACGCGACCCGCCGGCGTTGTTGACGAGGCTGTCGATCCGCCCGAAAGCCTCGACCGTCCGCTCGACGATTTCCCGGCAGGCTTCCGCCTCCGTCACGTCGGCCTTTAGCACTAAGGTGCGCCGCCCCTTCGCCTCGATCAGGCGCGCGGTCTCGCGGGCGCCGTCCTCACGTATCCGGTGGGTGAGCGCCACGTCCGCGCCGGCATCAGCGAGCGCGAGCGCGATAGCCTTGCCGATCCCGTGGCTCGCGCCGGACACCAGCGCCACCCTGTCCGTCAGCTGCATCGCATCTCCCCCTTCACTTCAGGGCTTCGGATCGGCCCGCGCCCGGTCCAAGCATGGCCGGGGCGAACGACCAGCCGGCTACCACTGACCGCCTGCCATGAAGCCGCCATCAACGTAGATCACCTGGCCGGTGGTGAAGCGGCCGGCCGGCGAGGCGAGATAGACCGAAAGCCCCGCGAGGTCTTCCGGAAGCCCAAAGCGGCCCGCCGGAGTCCGATCGGTGATCCATCCGGACTTGGCCGGATCGGACCAGACCGCCCGGGTCAGCTCGGTTTTGATCCATCCGGGACAGACGCAGTTCACCTGAATGTTGTGAGACGCCCATTCGACGGCCATCACGCGGGTCATCTGGCCGATCGCGCTCTTGGTCAGGCCATAGACCGACAAGTTGCCGACGCCCCAGCCGGTCGTTAGCGATCCGATGTTGATGATCCTGCCGCCGCCCTGCTCCATCATGCCTGGCGCCACCGCTTTGCTCAGGAAGAAAGGCGCGCGGAGATTAACGTCGACGAGATGGGTAAAGGTTTCCGGCTCGACCTCCGTGATAGGTTGTCGGCGGTTCACCCCGGCGCAGTTCACAAGGATGTCGACGGCACCGAAATCGTCGGCGATCCCTTGGACGAGCGCCGGGACCGCAGCGGCGTCCTCGATATCGGCGACGCGGACCGCGGCGACGCCGCCCCCGTCCGCGATCCGCGCCCGGGTTCGCTCCAAACGCTCGGTCGACCGGCCAGTGAGGGCAACGCGGGCGCCCGCTAGGCCAAGGGCCACGGCGATCTCGCTGCCGATCCCGCCGCTCGCGCCAGTGACGAGCGCCACTTTTCCGTCCAGCGAGAAGAGCTCCTCAAGATAGGTTCGGGACATGTCGGGCGCTCTCCCTTCCGTTGCTCGTCTCAGGCGAACAAGATGCACGTCGGGGCAGGCACATCGGCGACGCGGCCGCGATGCGCGAGCGTCCCGTCCGCGGGATCGACCGCAAAGCACTCGATGGCGTTGCTGTTCTGGTTGGCGACGTAGAGCCACCGGCCCGCGGGGTCGATCTCGAAGTTGCGCGGCGTTGCGCCCCGCGTAGGCTCGACGCCGACGAACGCAATTTTCTCAGCCGCCTCGTCGAAGCGGAAGTGGGCGATGGTGTTGGTGCCGCGGTTGGCGACGTAGACGTGGCGACCGTTCGGATGGACCCGCATCTGCGCGGTGGAATGCCCATTGGTGGAGACCCCCTTGGGTACCGTCCTCAGGTGCTGGAGATGATCGAGCTTTCCGCCGACCGGGTTGAAGCGAAAGAGCGACAGCGTGAGATCCGCCTCGCCGTTGGCGAAGAGGTAGCGGCCAGACGGGCTGAATGCCAGATGCCGTGGGCTGCCGCCCGGGTGCGTCTCAACCCAGGGCGGATCGTTCGGCGTCAGGCGTCCAGTTGCTGGATCCTGTCGGTAGATCATGACCCGGTCAGTGCCGGTGTCGGCAGTCAGGACGAAAATCCCACCGCGGTCGGGCATCACGAAATGGGCGTGCGGCCGGCGGTCGTCAGTCGGCTCGTACGTCCGAAGGTCGATGACGTCGGAGAGGCTTCCATCTTTCGCGACCGCGAGGACGGCGACGGTGCCCGCCTCGTGGTTGGCCACCATCAGGAAGCGCTCATCCAAGGAAAGCGCTAGGTGACAGGGGTTGCCTCCGGCAGTCGGCATATCGTTCAGCAAACTCAGGCTGCCGCTGTCGCGGTCCAGAGCAAAGGCCGCCGCCCCACCAGTGCCGGTCGTGCCAACATCGCGGACCTCGTTAACCGCAAAGACAATCCGCGCCGCCTGGTTTCGCGCGAGGAACGAAGGATTCACTGCCGGTGCCGTGCCGACAAGATCGAGCCACCCCGTCTCGATGTCGCGCCGGAAGACGTAGATTCCCGCTGATCCCGTCGTGCCGGTCATGCCCATGACCGGCGTCGCGGGCGTCACCTCGAAACCGGCCTGCCGGCTGGGGTCGGTGTAGGTTCCGACAAGGAAAAAATCCTGCATGCCGCCCTCGCTGGCCTTCAGTGTGCGACCGAGCCGTCCGACCGCGTCGCGCCGCCGATGCGGTGTGGCCGGTAGGGATACCTGCGGAGTACTTCCTCGCGCAGTTGCACGCCGAGACCGGGCCGATCGGAAACCGTCAGGTGGCCGGCTTCCACCTTCAGCGGAGCGTCTACAATCTCGTCGAGGAAAGACGAGCCGCTCTCCATGAGGGCGTAGTTCGGAATCGATGCGCCGAAGTGCGCGAAGGCCGCCACGTTTACCGGGCTCCCCATCAGGTGCGGGAAGACATTGACAAAGGAGGCCTCGGCGTAGGCCGCGATCTTGCGGCACTGCGTGAAGCCACCGGCGAGCGACAGGTCGGGGCGGACCATCGAGACCGTTCGCGTGTCGACGAGATCCTTGAATTGCGACAGGCTGTGGCTTCGCTCGCCAAAGGCGATCGGGATATCTACGTGCCGCGCGACGTATTCGAGCGCGGGCAGGCTCTCCGGGGCCACCGGGTCCTCGTAGTAGAGAAGCCGAAGCGGTTCGAGTTCACGCGCGAGCACGATAGCCTCGTCCGGCGACAGGTTGCGGTGGATCTCGACCCCGAGGTCAATACCGTAGCCGATCGCCTCGCGCACAGCCGCGACGATCTCGGCCGCTGTGCTGATATATGCTGTCGGTGTCCCTTTCTCCCATTCGGGCAGGAAGGGAATCGTCCGCACAGAGAGATAGCCTGCCTCGACCGCGGCACGCGCGCGCTCGGCATGCTCGGCGACGGTGTCGCCGGCGATGGCGGCGAACACCTTGACGCGCTCCCGGCAGGTGCCGCCGAGCAGCGCGTGCACGGGCTTCCCCACCGACTGCCCGAGGATATCCCAGAGCGCGATGTCGATGGCGCTCAATGCCGCAAAAAGCACAGGACCCGGAAAGTGTGTGTCGCGGGTCACCACCTGGAAGTGGTGTTCGATCCGCCCCGCATCCTTGCCGCGAAAGTACTCCTCGAGATCGTTGATCGCTTCGAAGACGAGGCGATGGTGCGCCCAGAGACCTGCCTCGCCGGTGCCGACGAGGCCGTCGCTCGTGTGCACCTGCACGAGAAGGCATCGGTCCACGAGAAGCGGCGTGACGCGGTCGATCCTCATCACGGTGCGTCCGCCTTCATCAGGCCGCCGCCGGCGGCGAAGCAGAGCCGCCGAAACCGATGTGCTCGTCGATTTCACGCTGGTAGGCGTCGAGGCGGCCGCTCTCGATCTCCTCGATGCCCACAGGCCGACCAGCGATCTGTGACTCGAAGAGCGCGTACACCAGCGCGATGGCGCGCTTCGCCACCGCGCCATCGACCTCCGGCCGGGTGCCCGTGCGAATACACTCGCCGAACTCGTGGTACTCGAGCGCGATGATCTTGCGATCGGTGGTGACGAAGCCAAAGTCGTAGGTCCAGACACGCTCACCGCCGAAAAGCTCCGCCGCCACCGGCGAAAGCCGGTAACTCGGCGCGTACTCGAGGATCCGTTCGTCCCGGACATCAGTGCCGTCGTCGAGCGACAGCCGCACCGGTCGGCCGTTGCGGTCGCCGGGCGCCTCGATCGACCCGCGGCTCCCGAATATCATGCGGTGCTCGAACGGCCTGCCGTGACCGGCGTAGTTGTAGACCCACTGCCCGAGGGCGCCGTTCTCGAAGTTGATCACGCCGAGCATGGCGTCCTCTCCGGTCGGCTCGATCGACTCGGGGAAGTCCTTCGCCCAGGCTTCCCAGAAATTGCCAGGACCTGCACCCGGGCCGCGATGCCGGACCTTCTCGAAGAGGCGTGTCTGTCCGAATGCTGCGGCCGCATCCCCGAAGTAGTATTGAACGATGTCAGCATTGTGGACGCCGGCGTCTAGGGTCAGGGCACCCGCGAGCTTCATGTGCCGCCACGGTGTGATAAACATGACGTCACGGCCGCCGACGAAGGTCTCCATGATGAAGCGGCGCTCGCCGATCGCCCCGTCGTCGAGCAGCGCGCGGACGAGGCGGTTGATCGGATCCCGGCGGAAGTTCTCGGCGACCGACAAAACTCGTCCGTTGTTGCGCGCCGCCTCGATGATCGCGTCACAGCTTCGGATGGTCAGCGCCAGCGGCTTCTCGCACATCGTGTGGAGGCCGCTGTCCAGCAGGGCGACGGCGACGCGGTGATGCGCCGTCGTGTCCGTCGTACAATCAGCGGCGACTAGGTCATCTACTTCGCGTGCCATGCGCCGGACGTCCGAAAAAACTGCGGGGCGGACACCAAGTAGAGCCTGCGCCTCGTCGGCCAGCGACTCCGCCTTACCCGTGTCGAGATCGCAGACCGCCGCGAGCCGCATGTTATTGTGCTCGGTGCCGGCCAGTTCGGCCAAGCCGCCGAGGTGCCGCCTGCCCATGCCGCCGCACCCGACGATCGCCATGCTCAATAATTCAGCCACGCCTCTATCCTCGTCCGTTTGAGATGCTGTCAACCCAAAGCCTGTTAGATAGGGCGCGCTGGGTGATATTAGGATCGTTCTCTAAATGCTTTACTATTTGCAAAAGTTTTTCTCTGGGGGTATGCTCAATCATTGAGCAAAATTATTCAATAGCATTATAAATTCAGTCAAAAACATTTTTGGGCTTCACGGAGAACAATTGGTGCCTTAAAGAATACGCAAAGAGTTTCTAAAATTCACAAGTTCTATGCGTAGAACTTTTAGCACTAAGCCTATTTAAAATATCTTATCCTGCATGCTACCTTATTTCTTGATCGGATAGAAATTTTATGCTCCAAATCACTCTTGATGATAATGTCTGGCCCCGCACTCGTCAAGTACCAAATTGCGCAAAGCTGCACCCCGCCATTACCTAGTAGTCAACGACCACTTTTATCTGACATTCCGAGAGGTACGCTCATTCAACAAGCGGAAATTACAAAACTTCTGCAGGCCAGCATTGGCATCCCTAAATATTCAGCGCACTCTGCAAGCGGCTGGTCCACGCCTGCCTAGCTGCGGCGCGTGCGCCATTTCTGCAGCGCAGAAATACCAACCCAACGTCTGACCAAACTTCTATAACGCAACAGCCGCTCGCGCCCGGCGCTATCCTGCGCTGCCACCCGCTCGCCCGCATGCACTGAAAATCCGCCCCTGTGCCCCCATCCCTGCATTACCCCAACCGTCTCGCTGCTCAGCATCCCGCGCCGCTCAAACAGCCCCAGCACCCGCTGCTGCACTGCCGCCTGCACCCGCTCCACACGTGCTTCATCCACCTCAGCCCTGCGAAACACCAGCTCCTGCCGCCCCTGCGCCACCACCCCGTCCAGCATGCACAAATGCAAATGCACGTGGGCGTTCAGCGTCGCGCCAAAGCGGTGCACAAACAACACCCCGCCGCTACGACCTGCCGCCGCCGTGCTTGTGCTCGCTCCCGCTGTCGCGCGCTGCACTTCGCGCATCGCGATCCCCGCCACCCGCTTCAAGCAGTCTGCATCACGGTCTAAACAGTAGCGCAGGCGCTTCGGAAGTACCACCACCCACGACCGCACTGCCACTGTTTTCTGAGATGCCAATCGTTTCATTTCTCAAAAAATAGGTTGAAACTTACTCGAGGGATCGCGCTCCTACAAAAGAAAGTTCGTTCCGGGGAACAATTCAGTTGAACAGCGGGCCTCGTTCGAGCGATTCTTGTGTAGATGATTTGGTGCATATTGAGATTGGACGGGGAGTTTATCAACCTGTCGTGTATCAGGAATTTGCTAGAAAATTCAATCGTGAAAAAGAACAACTGCTGGCTTGGTTGAAGCTTTTAGGAATACGAGGCAAAACTATCGCTGGAAAATTTAACCACTTAGGGTTACAACTTTAATGTAAATTTTTGTACCTAGATTCGTCTGCCTTCTTTGTTGATGATAATCCCAGAAAGCTTAATACTCTAAAATCCGAGAACGGTGTTCTTGCCTTAACTTGTGAACAATTAAGACAAAAACATCTTTATTAGTTCATTATCTTGGCGTAGAGGTTCGTAGGACCGATGATTGAAAAACATTAAATCGTCATAGAACAAAACGACTCTTTTATTGTGCCTTTGCTTATACTGAACATTACTAATCAATCATACACATTCCAGATGACACATTCCGAACATCGGATAAAACTTGGGGTTATCGGTGCCGGATTTAAAGCCCAGCTTGCTCATTTAGCGTCTTCTCGAAACGATCTTGGATTGCAGGCACTCGCGTTCGCGTCAGATTTTCGACAACGGCTTGATTCGCCCCGGTGACGTCTTTCCAGTGGTGTGTTGGCAACAATGTGTGATTGAAGAGCTAGCTACGGAGGTTCTATTGCCCCAAGAAAACTCACGCAAAACTTTACGCCAAGTTTGTCTAATTACATTCAGGTAGTTCGAAGTTTTAGCTGTTTTTTATACCCCGCAGCCAAGATCTGACATTCGTCCGTGGCTGCCAGCCTAAATTGACGGCGTTCTGAATGTCCATTATAAAACCGTAGTCGAAGTTTTCCGAACCATTCTCTATGACAACTTCAGGATTTGCCTCCATACAAATTTCTTTGAGAGAAATTATATTTTCTTCACCTCCTGCTGCGTTTACTACAACCTGATGAATACCTTTTTCAAAAATTTTCAACGTCAAGCTGGCTAAATCATTTACGTGAAGCGGGTCTCTAACTGCACGACCTAAATTATCAAGTCGGACTTTTCCGTCTAAACAAGATTTCTTAACTAGGACTGAAATTAGCCCTTTACCAGAATCCCAATTATCCGTGTAAGGCGTGTTTAAGCGAACGACTGTTCCTTTTTCATATCCCTGGCACAAATACTCTGCCAATAGTTTTGATTTCCCATAAGAGTGCAGTGGGAGACACGGTTCGTTTTCGGTGATTCGTCGTAAGTCGTCTCCACCTGAAAACAACTTCAGTGGATCTTTTCGAAAATCTCTTAGTCCAATGACTTCGCGGGTTGAAATTTGAATCAATGGTAAGTGAGAGAAAGAGACAACTTCTATCAAATTTTCTAAACCCCTTACATTTACCATATAGTCATGCGCACCCCGATGGATATGCTGTCGCTTTAGGTCTGCGACCATAGCGAAATTGACCACAAAGCTCGGGGAATATTCTCTGATGTCTTCAACTCGAATTGTGTTTATGTCTTTTGGAATATCAAACGCTATGGGTGTTACCTCCTGACTACTTAAATACTTACAGTACTCACTACCAAGGTATCCATTACCCCCGATAACTAGAACCTTCAATTAGATGCTCCCCCGTCCACTTCAATGTTGCACCCATTCAAGTAAGTAGTTTTAGGATCACAAAGAAAACTGACTACCTTGGCAACTTCTTCTGGTTCGCCCAAACGGCCAACGGCCACCGTATTTTGATGCAAAAATTGTGCCAGTTTTTCAGGATCATTCTTCGCAAGATTATTTAAATACTTACCTTTAACATTGATTGCCCCGGGAGAAACTGCACAAACAACAAAATTTTCGTTTACTCTGGCGAGTTCTTTCGCCATCACCTTCGTATACGCCATAAGTGCTGCTTTAGCGGCCACATAAGGTGCTGATGCGGACTTGTGATTTATTGCAAGAGTCCCAATATGAACTATTCTTACCCAGTCGTGCTTTTTTGCATCTTCGACAACAAGATTCATCAGTTCGTGGGCGACTAAAAAGTTTAAATGCATCACTTTTGAGTAAACATCCATGGAATCAAGATTTTTGCTTCCAAATCCACCACCAAGACCATTTATTAGAATATTGGGGCTTAGTTCGTTTCTTCTAATATGTTCAGCTACGGTCTCAAGAAAATTTGGAAGAAGGAAGTCAACTGAGACAAACGATGCACTTCCTCCATGCGAAACTATTGCTTCGCATTCTGCCTTAAGTGCTTGACTATCTCTAGCTATCAGAACGACATGAAAGCCATCAACCGCTAATTGCCTCGCTATAGCGTTTCCAATTCCACGGGATCCACCTGTGACGAGTGCGCAACCTGGTCGATCTTTCAATGTTGAATTCCTCTCATCGATTTTTCATAAAAAAAACGTCTTTTTCTGATACAAACAGACTTTTTCGGGATAGTCCTACATTTGACGCTAGCGGATGATTCAACAAGTCAAAAAATTAGAACCGATAGGAAATTCAAGCTACTGACCACCATCAAAATGGTAACCGTTGAGCCCGCACTAGTCAAGTCCCACTCTTCACTAACCTCCACCCCGCCATTGCTTAGTGGTCAACGATCACTTTTGTTGGATATTCCGAAAGGTACGCTCAGCGCAACAAGAAACCACCCAACTTGGTCAGGCCAGCATCGGAAGCCCTAAACATTCAGTGCACTCCACCAGCAGCTGGACAACGCCTGCCTATGCACCGCCGCGCGTACAATTTCTACAGCGCAGGATTACCAACTCAACTTCTGATCAAACTCCAGGTCCGGGATCGGCTCTGCATCCGCACCGGCCACCAACCTATCGTGTCCAGCTTCCGCTGTTAGGTTTGCCGGCTGGTCAAACTCAAGCTCGGGGATTGCCTCTACTGCTTCTGGAGCAATCAGCTGCTGTGCATTCGCCTCCGCCGGTAGTGAGCTCGCGGGTGCGATTGCCGGTGCAGTTGTTGGCTCGCCAGCCACGTCTCCAAATTCTCACGCACCACTTGATACGCCGCACTCCGTTCCGGCCGCCGGCGTACATACACCGCGGCCCGCTTCAACTTGCAATTACTGCCTGAGCTTGTCCCCAGCACAC
>SXGS01355334.1_pt1 | contig 10444 bp, 14 predicted proteins | sample 3174681 | NCBI WGS metagenome assembly SXGS01 (sample SAMN11356861, study PRJNA531348) | freshwater metagenome | isolation source: freshwater sample F1-80 | place: China: Fuxian Lake, Yuxi | collected 2017-12-25
AGAGCCCGCCTCCGTTTCAACCGGCAACCGCAAAGTAACCAAGACGTTCCGCGAGAATCAAGTGCAAGCGTTCATGAGCTTGGTCCGAACAGTGTACCCCTGAACCCCGGTGGGCCCCTTTTGGGCGCCGATGTGGGTCCCTTTTGGGCGCCGATTACCACGGCAAATTTCCTGTCCGCGGAATAAGCCGCAGGTGGCCTCGATGGCCTGACGCTGGTAGTCCAGGTTTGGTTCAAAGTACAGCTTCATGATTTACGTCGCTTGCGTTTTGGTTTCGGTGGTTCGGGCAGTTGCTTGGCCGCGTCTTCCAGTGCCTTCTCCTGGGCGCGTTCCCCTTCGGCTTCCAGCAATGTCCGGCGGCGTTCGGCAAACTGTTCGTATTCCAGCTCCGCGTGTTCGTCGGCCTTGACTTTGCTCACTTTCCCCTTGTCAGGCAACACGGCACGCTCGTTGAAGCGTAAGAACTCATTCAGCTTCGTTTCCCAGTCACGCAAGAATACTTGCCGGCGACGCCGCGCTTGATCCTCGGCAAAGTCAAGCCACATGGTCACGATCCGATTTAGCTCGCTGATTTCTTCCTGGTTGAGGTAGTTCTTCGCAACCGTCACGTCCCCTTTGCGAACAACCTCCCCTTTCCAGACCGTCAGGCCCATGTTGGGCTTGTGGTGGTCAGCCCGGCCGGCAATCAACTCTGGAGCGGTCATGCCCGTTGCCGCGAAATGCAGCTTGTTCTGAATCGTCTGAAAGAATGTCGTCGTTTGCGCCCTGGCTGGTTCGTAATCCGCTGCCAATGCAAAGATCTCCCGCACGCGCAGGTACATTCGTTTCTCGCTGGCGCGGATGTCCCGAATGCGCTCCAACAATTCGTCGAAGTAATCGGGAACGCCGGAGCCCTCCACCGGTGGATTCTTGAGCCGCTCGTCGTCCATCGTGAAGCCTTTGACGAGGTACTCCTGAAGCCGCTCAGTCGCCCACCGGCGAAACTGCCTGCCGCGCTCGGAACTCACCCGGTAGCCCACCGCCAGGATGGCATCAAGACTGTAGTGCTCAATGTCGCGGACGACTTCTCGGGTTCCCTCCAGGCGAACTATCCGGAATTTCCGGATAGTTGCCTGCGCATCCAGTTCACCCTCGGCAAAAATGTTCTGAAGGTGCTCATTGATCGTGCGAACGTCCTTCTGAAACAACTCGGCAATGAGCGCCTGGCTGAGCCAGAGCGTTTCGTGCGCGAAGCGGCATTCCAGCCGGGTCTTGCCGTCCTCGGTTTGATACAGAACGATCTCGCCCATCGGAGGCGTCGGGTTGTCCGGCATAAGTCACTCCTTTCTACAGGCTGCGGACGTTGTCCAGTCCCTGCTGCTGAAGGATGGCGGTGACGTTAGTCTTGGCGACATCATCCGCAAAGGCGCTGTCGCGGAACACGACCGTCGTCTCGCCTGCGGGGGCCAGCTCCTTGTGCCAGGCGGCGATGCCGTGGGCCAGCGGCTCCACATCGCCCTGGCCAATCTTCTCGGCCAGGCACACGATGAGTGCGCCCGCGCCGATACTGTGGACGGTCTTCTTGGCGATCTTCTTTTGCTTGATGGGCACGCACAAATCGAGGCCCAGCTTCAGCAGCAGCTCGTAAAGGACATCATCCTCTGAGCGCTCGCCCTTAATGTGCTCAACGGATTGCAGCAGCGACTGGTCGAGATTGTCGCGGTTCGGGTCCCACGCCTGGATGTTGCTTGAGTCGAGTTTGAAAACGCGGAATCCGAGGTCGCCCTGGAACAAAGGGGTATCCTTCTTGACCTTCTTCGCCGCTCGCCGAAGGCGTTCCTTGGTGATTTCTGCGATATTCATCGGCTTGTGGTGACGTTTGCAAAACTCAGCGGCCGCTTGTTGAGATTTCTCATTTACGTCAAGGGGCTCTGGTAGCTGAACCATTATGTACCTGCGATTACCACTGTCGCGCCCATTTTCTTCAAGCACTGCATGTGCCGTTGTGCCGGACCCGGCGAAGAAATCAAGAACGATGGCTCCGTCGTTGGGCTGTGGAAGAATCTGGATAATGCGGCTAATGAACCCGACTGGTTTTGGGTTGCTGAACACGTTGTCGCCCATAAGGGCACGCAAATCTATGCTGGCTTTCTTGCTTCCTTCCAAGTCATCCCACAACGGCGATGGGCGCTTTGTCCGGCCCTCCAGGTATGTCTTCACGTATGGCCACCATTCCTCCGACTCTCCCTTCTTTCTCTTTTTCCAAAGAATGTAGTTCCCCTCAAGTAATCGTGCGTACCCTTTTGGATCAAACCGCCAACGACTTTCATATCCAGTTGGGCCGATTGGAAGCACGTCGTTGCCGTCCGGATCCTTTACCGGATAAAACATGGTCGGACGGTCAGCGCGCCTGTCGCCGCTACCGGTTTTCCGTAACTGCCAGAGCGCATATTTTCCCCGTTCATCCTCCTCCTCGTATCTCTCAAGGTCGTCATCATCAAGTGGCAGACCCGAAAGCTCCACATCGGGGGACTTGAAGTAGACCAGAGCATAATCAAATGATGCTCCTAAACCGCCGCTGTCTTGTCCCGTGGTCTGCCCAGTGGTCCTGACAATCGTCCCTTTGTAGTTCTCCTCGCCAAACACCTCATCACAGAGCCGTCTCAGGTTGGCTTTTTCACGGTCGTCGATGCTGATAAATACCGAACCATCTTCACACAACAGGTTACGTGCAAGCTTCAACCGTGGATACAGCATGTTGAGCCAATTCGTATGAAACCGGCCCGAACTTTCTGAATTTGATGTCAGCATGATTCCGTCACCGTCAAGTTCGCCAGTAGCTGCGAGGTAGTTCCTTATGTTATCCTTGTAGTCATCGAGATAAACCAGGTCGCTGCCCGTGTTGTACGGCGGATCAATGTAGATCAGCTTCACCTTGCCCGCGTAGCTCTTTTGCAGCAGCTTGAGGACTTCGAGGTTGTCCCCTTCAATCATCAAGTTTTGTGTCGTGTCCCAATCGACGCTGTCTTCCGGGCAGGGGCGCAGTGTGCCGGTGCTGGGAGTGAGCGCGAGTTGCCGGGCTTTGCGTTTGCCGTGCCAGTTGAGGCCGTACTTTTCCTCGCGTTCCTCGACGGTGCCGCCAAGGAGTTGCTTCAGGACCTCAAAGTCGATCTTGCCTTCCGTGACCGCCTCGGGAAACAGGGCCTTGAGCTGCTCGATGTTGGCTTGCAGCACGTCCGCGCTCTTGGCGATGGCATCGTCGGCGGTGATCTTTTTCATGGCGATTGAACTTTCGTTGTAGCGTGGGCTTTAGCCCACGATGGTTGTCAGGGCTGGTTGTGCGTCGTGGTTGGGCGACGTGGGCTAAAGCCCACGCTACGTTATATCGCTTTCAAACGTCCAGCCGAGCGCGACCCACGCGGGGCTGATCCATAAGGGGGCGGAGCCGGACGGCAGGTGTGCCCTGAGAGGATTGCGTCCAATGTACTGGATCACTCGCCAAAGGTGTTCCTCATCGCGAATGATGCGGTCGAAACTCTCGCGCTGCCAAAGCTTCCCAGTCCGGCCAAGTCGCTGGTTGATCTCGTAAGCGGATCGGCCTTTCCAAACATGCAAGATGTCTTCCAGATCGTTGTCGCAGGCTACCAGTGGGCGGACGATGGCGTGAATGTGATTGGGCATGACGACATAGCATCCCAATTCATGGTTGCTCGCGTCGCCGTCGTGCATGGCGGCGACAAGCCGTTCCGCCAATTCCGGCCGGCGCAATACGCAGCTTCCCATGCCTTGGTCGAGCCATTCCTCGATGCGGCGGCTCAAATCCCGCCCCATCTCGTCCTGGATCGCTTGTGAACGTGGCGACGGGTGCTTGCGTTCCCATTCGGCTTTGATGCCGCGAAGCTCGCGAAGTTTGGATTCGGGGAGGGAGTCATTGAGCCGAAACGTGACGAAGTAGGTGGCGCCGGCTTGCCGCCAATGCGGCAAGAGCTGCTCGTAGACGCTCAGCGGCAGATCTTCTCTCAGCCCTTGAAAGCCCGGTGGCGGTGGCAGGTTCCACATGGTTCGTTGTAGCGTGGGCTTTAGCCCACGTGCTTTGGGGTAAGGAACTTCGACGTGGGCTGAAGCCCACGCTACAGGTGTTTCTTTGCCTCGGCCAAGGTTGCTTCAAAGCGTTTGATTTCCAGATTGAGTTCGACCCTGCGCGGCAACTGCGTTTCCCGCTCGGCCTGCGCCCGCAACAGGGAAACTTCTCGGGAAAGCCGGCCGTAATCCGCCAGTGCCTTCCGCCTGGTGGCCGGATCGAGCGCCGGCGCACACTGGCCCGTGATCCGCGCCGCCGCCAGCGCTTCCACGCCTTCCAGCCAGCCCTGGTAGAGGGCCAGCAGGTGATGACGCGGCTGGGCGGCCACCCGGAAGGCGGCAAACCACTCCAAGGCCGAAGCTGCCGGCGGCACATCGGCGGCAACCACGGCTTCGTCCAGCACCACCTTGCCGGCCTCATTCTCCGCATGTCGCTTGTGGGCCACCGAGACGGCCAGCGCCTCCGCGTCGGCTGCCACGAGCAGGACCGGGTAGGGGATGGCCCGGTGGACCAGCTCCACGATCCGCTGCGATCCCCTCACCCCACCCCCTCTCCCCCGAGGGGCGAGGGGCTCTTCGGAGGGCCGCAGCGCCAGCGCCAGGACCGCGATCTCCAGATACTCACGCCGGTCATCGCGGTAGGCCGGCACGCCGATGGTGGTCGGCTTCAGGGCGGCGATCCAGGTCAGCTCCTCGATCCCATCATTGATACGCCGCTTGTCCGCCGCCGTCACCGCGCCGTTCTCGACCAGCAGCTTCTTGGCCACCCGCTGATCAACACGGGCGGCACGCGGCAGGTCGAGCGCAGCGATGACATCGGCCGCGTTCATGCCGTCGCCTCCGGAAGTATGACCAGAGAGGCGATCACCTCGAAGTCGTTCATGCCTGCGAACTCACCTTTGCCGGCGTGCGTGCCGCCGGGTGAGAACAGGCTGGCGACGGCGCGTTCCTGACTCTTGCCGGCAATGGACGCCACGGCCGCGGCCAGCAACTTCTGCACCTGCTCCATCCTTTCGCCGCCCCGGGTGGCCTGGTCGAAGCGGGCAATGGCCTCCACATCGGGCAAATCTCTGCCCACGCACAAGCGCCTGAGCCGGTCGAGAATCTGCTTGGCCTGTGGAAAGGCGAGCAAGGTCGCGCCGTCGTTGCCAACGTGAACAAGGTAGTGCGGCGCCAGCGGGTAGCCGGGCTCAAACGATTTTTGGGCCGCCTCTCCCGCCGCACGCAAGCAGAAGATGACGCCCGGACCAATCTCGGTGTCATCGCTGGTCGGGGTCGTGACGGCAAACGCGCCCAGCGGCAGTTTCTCCAGGATCTGCTGATGGTCGCGCAAATAGCCGGCCAGGTCGATGCGGAAATCGGTAAGCGTCAGGTCCGCGATAGACACGCCGCTCGACAGGTCTTCCAGGTCGATGACGGCGTCTTGTAGCTTGAGCAACTGCTTGCGGCGGTATTCCAGATCGTTCATCTGGTTGCCGGACTGCTGCTCGATGAGGTTTTCTTCGCCGGTCGCGGAAATGTCGAGCAACACCATACGGCCGCTGACGCGCTGTTCGAGGTTGATGTATTCCTCCAGCTCGATGTTGGGCCAGAAGTTCACGAGCTGAATGCGGGTGTTGGGCGAGCCAATACGGTCGATGCGGCCGAAACGCTGGATGATGCGCACCGGGTTCCTGTGGTTGTCGTAGTTGATGAGCCAGTCGCAATCCTGGAGGTTCTGGCCTTCGCTGATGCAGTCGGTGGCGATCAGCAAATCCAACTCGCCTTCGCTGGCCAGGTCTTCAGGCCGCTCCTTGGAACGTGGCGAAAACGCCGTGAGGATGCTGGAAAGATCCTTGCGGAGGTTGGGAAGCGTCGTCTGGTTGCGGCCCGCGCCGGTGACGAGAGCGCTATGCAGGCCCAGGTGTTCCAGGGCCCAGGGCGTAAGCTGTTCGTAGAGGTACTTGGCGGTGTCGGCAAACGCGGTGAACACGATGGCCTTGCGATTGCCGGGGTTGATTGGGTTTTGGCACTTGTTCTTGATCACCGTGCGTAGGTCTTCGAGCTTGGCATCGCGGGCCGCGCCGATGTGTCGGGCGGCGGAATGAAGCGTCGCCAGGCGATTGCGATCTTCAATCAAGTCTTGTTTCCAGCGGACCAGATCGACATCTTGAAGCAGGACCTTGACCTTGCGCCCGACCAGAAGACTTTCCACGGCTGGGTCGTCCAGGTCAACATCGGCGATGTCGAGTTCTTCAATGGATTCGTTGTGGTCCTCGATGCGGGCGAGCGTGGCTTCCACATCGGTAAGCTGTCGATGCAAGGTGAGCGTGAACGACGAGACGGCGCTTTCCATGCGTTTGAGCACGTTGACACGCAGGAGGTGGACCAGGCTTTCTTCACGGTCCACCTGGCGGAAGAAACCTTCGCCGCCGCGAATCTCGGTGCTGTACTTGGCATCATACGCGGCTTGCTTGTGCGGCAGGACGTAGCGAAGGGGCGCATAGGCCGCGAGGTTGAGCCGTCGGATTTCCGTGTTGATGTCACGGACCGAACGAAACTCGCCGGCACGGTCAACGTCGGACTTGATGTTGATGGGCTTCAGTCGATCAGGGAATCGACCGGTTTCTGCCGTGCCGTAATACTTCTCCACGTGCTTGCGGGAACGGGCGATGGTAAGCAGATCGAGCAACGTGAAGTAGTCGAACCCGAGCATGTCCATCAAACGTGTTGGCGTCCGTTCGACGTCTTCCAGGTTGAGCCAGCGATTGAACTGTTTCTGCGCCAGGCGAGTTGTTGCCTCGATGCTGGCGATACCGTGATCGGCGAGTGCCGTGTCTTCGCCTTCCGTGGCGAAGGCGATCTGGTTGCGCAGGTCGGCCAGGCGGTTGTTGACCGGGGTTGCGGAAAGCATCAGCACGCGCGTCTTGACCCCTTGCTGGATGATGCGATGCATGAGCCGGTCATAGCGGGTTTCACCGCCGGCCCGAGGCGTCTTCTTGTTGCGGAAGTTGTGCGATTCGTCGATTACGACGAGATCGTAGTTGCCCCAGTTGACGTGCGTGAGGTCAATGTCGCCCGACATGCCGCCGTCACGGGAAAGGTCGGTGTGATTGAGCACGTCGTAGCTGAATCGGTCGGCGGCGAGAATGTTGCGGCGGTCGTTGGCCTTGTAGAGCGTCCAGTTGTCGCGGAGCCGCTTGGGGACGAGAACCAGCACGCGGTCGTTGCGCAGCTCGAAATACTTGATGATGGCAAGCGCCTCGAAGGTTTTACCCAGGCCCACACTGTCGGCAATGATGCAGCCACCGAAGCGTTCCAGCTTGTCGATGGCACCGATGACGCCGTCACGCTGGAACTTGAAGAGTTTCCGCCAGACGACAGTGCGGCGTATGCCGGTCGCCGACTTGACGATTCGTTCCTCGTCCATCTCTTGCCCCAGATCCTTGAAGATCTGGAAGAGGATCTGGTAGTAAGCCAGGGCGGGAGCTTTGGGCTCGATGAGCTGCTTGAGCTGGTCCAGTAGGCGTTGTTTCGCTTCGCCGGTACTTGGACTGCTGTTCCAGATTCCCTCGAACCATGTGCTGAACATGGCGCATTCCGCGTCGTTGTCCGACACCTGAACGAGACTGAACTGGTTGCCTGCCGTGATGCCTAGCCCATCCGTAGAGAATGGGCAGTTCCCCGCGACAGCTCGTCGCTGACCGCCATCGGCAGGATTGACGGACATGACGCATTGCGGAAGCTGTGCAGGAACTTCGCGGACCTCCGCCTTGCGCAGGAGCCAGTCGTGACAGACGCCAGCGAGCCACGGCGCGATGAGGCGATTCCGAAAAGGTCGGTCGGCGTCGGTTCCCAGGAGCGCCAGATCGGCACCTGGATTTCCCGGCAAAACGATCCGGCATGAGCCGACGCGTTCGAGCAGGTCACGCATTTCCGCGAATGCAAACAGGGAGAAGGCCGAGGTGGCCACATCGACGCGAGCGTTGGCAACGATCCGCTGACGCAATTCGTCAATGACGCGTTCATTGCCAATGTTGTTGAGCAGTCGCATCGGTTCACCCTACTCGGCCTTTCCAGAAATCCGACTCCTGGATGAGGCGACCTTCTTGAGGAACTTGTCGAGATCGGTGCGTCGGAACAATCGGTATCCATTGGCCGGATTGCGATGCATCGGGATTTTGCCCAATTCAGCCCAGGCTCGGAGCGTATTCTGCGAAACACCGAGGATCAGGGCAGCTTCGGCGATCTTTACGTACTGATTCAGCTTGGTCATATAGACCACCGGTCTCCGAGGCGATTCGGTAATGAGGAAAGTCTACCAGGGTCTGCATCCATCCGCCACTGTCCGCGTAAGACGACTTGGCGGCAGCTAAATAATGGCACGGAATCTGGCATCATTTCTTGACCGTCGCATTAGCAATCCAAATTCGACCCCACCCACTAACCCGATTCACCGACTGACATTTTTGCAGGAGGAACCCGAATGTCCGCTGAAGCCATCGTCCGCTCCACCACGGCGTTGCCCGACCTTTGCGCGTTCATTAGTCGAGAACAACGTCTTCCATGCATCGGCGATGCCATCGCACCCTGGCACTTCCGCGGCTGGCTGCTGCCTTACGTCATGCTGATCCATGAACGATGCCCGGCCGTCGGGCCGGATGCTCCTGCATGCGTCCAACTATTCGCTCAACCTCTGGGGACAGGACATCGACCCGCTTGCGGTCGCCATGTGCAAGATCAATGGAGCCCTGTATGCGCCGTGGCTGACGTTCCCGCTTCCTGCCTCGATCCTGGGCACCGCGCCCCAAGAGCGTAGCCGAGGATTGCTTTTTGACCTGGAACCTGATTCCGAACGGAGGAAATCTGGATGACGATGCAAGTCACCAACCGCGAGCTGGCCACGGTCCTCGCGGCTCTGCGGTACTGGCAACAGGACCCCGCTGAGAACGATGGCCCAATCTCCGAGCACTTCACCGAGCACACGCCGCTGGGTGTTGAGGAGATCGACGACCTGTGTGAGCGGCTCAGTTTCGAGTCCACGTCTGCCTGAATCCGTCAGTCCATTTGCCCCAGAATCCAAAACCCAAAAGGAGGCACCATCGCAATGTCACACATCGTCTCGATCCAAACGCGCCTACACGATCCCGACGCCGTCGGCGCCGCCTGTCAACGGCTGGGGTTGCCTTCGCCAGTCCAGGGCACGGCCAAGCTGTTCAGTGGCGACGTGACCGGCTTGCTGGTGCAGCTTCCGGGCTGGAAATACCCGGCCGTCATCGACACCACGACCGGCGCCGTGCAGTTTGACAATTTCGAGGGGCGCTGGGGGGACCACGCTCAGCTCGACAGGCTGCTACAAATGCACGCTGTCGAAAAGGCCAAACTGGAAGCGCGCAAAAAGGGCTACCTGGTCACGGAGCAAACCATCAGCGGCGGGGCCATCAAGCTGCAAATAATTGAAGGAGCCCACGCATGAGCATACCACGCCGTCGCCTGATCAGACCAGCCGCCACGGTCGCACCTGATCCCCAGCGCCAGCGTCGGGCCCAAAAGCTGCGTGAGCGCCTGGAACATGAACGTGCGGCACTGGCTCGCTGGCAGACCCGATTGAAGCGTGCCTTCAACGCGGTGGAGAAATGCCAACGCAAGATCGCACGACTCGAACGAAACATCACCCATTTGGAGGAATGAACGTGTCCGATGCCACGCACACGGTCGCCATCATCACTGCTTGCATGCGGTCCGATGGCATGCCGACCTTTGCCCGCACCGAGGTCGAAGTGACCAACGATCAAGCCGACAACGGCATTCACTACTACTTGGCCGAGGCTGAACTGCTTGAGCAGGGCTACGAGGAGCCGATGGTCCATTTCACGAATGAAGAGGCTCCGGCGTTTCTGTTTCCGGCCGTGGAAGAAAGCCTCGCCGTCGCAACCGCCGTCAACAACCTCACTCTTTCGGAGGAAGCATGACCAGAATCATTGAAGTCACGGTTTCGCCGAAAGGTGAGACCTCAATTCAGACACGGGGATATGTCGGCAACGCGTGCCTGCAAGCCAGCAAGTTTCTGGAGCAGGCCCTGGGTGTCGTCGCTAAGGAAACGAAGACCGACGAGTTTTACGCCGCCGCGCAAGCCGATCAGCGCGTCGAGCTGAAGTAACCGTCCATCCACCGGCCCCGGATGATCTTCGTCCGAGGCTTGTTCGTGCGCCAACCAAAAAGGGAGATCCATGAAACTCACCGACCAACTGACGGACTTCATTAACCCTCAAATAAGCGAAGTCGTCTTGTCATTGCAACTATTTTTTGCCTGCGTGCGCGGGCGCACCGTCTCGGACCCGCAGCGCAGGTGACAGTGGATCAATCTCGGCGTCGGCAATCGTTGTTCTCTCTTTCTGCTCATTCG
>SXGS01783975.1_pt1 | contig 10444 bp, 8 predicted proteins | sample 3174681 | NCBI WGS metagenome assembly SXGS01 (sample SAMN11356861, study PRJNA531348) | freshwater metagenome | isolation source: freshwater sample F1-80 | place: China: Fuxian Lake, Yuxi | collected 2017-12-25
AGACGGTCACGGTCCATACCGCACGCTGGCGGGTCCTGGAGGGCGTCACAGCGGAAGGACTGCTGTTGGTTCCCGAAGTCCGCCGTGCCGGAGTGGTCGCCCTGCCGGACGCGGACTGGACGCCGGAAATGTTCGCTGGCGTCAGCGACGGCCTGCCGGAGTCGGCGCAGTTTGTGCGGCGGCTGGCAGACGCCGGCTGTCTGGTCGTGATCCCGACATTGATCAGTCGCAGTGACGAATTCTCCGGAAGCCCTCACGTCGCATGGACCAATCAGCCCCATCGCGAGTTTCTCTGTCGCCAGGCATTCGTCGTCGGCCGCCATCCCATCGGCTACGAAGTCCAGAAGGTACTTGCCGCCGTCGACCTGCTGGCGCAGCTTTCGGAATCACGGGACCGCAGCGGATCGGTGGATCCGTGGCCGCTCGGGGTGGCTGGTGTCGGTGAAGGCGGGCTGATTGCCCTGTATGCAGCGGCACTGGATCAGCGTCTGCGATCGAGTCTGGTCTGTGGTTACTTCCAGGAGCGGGAGGACGTCTGGCAGGAACCGATTTACCGCAACGTGTGGGGGTTGCTGACGGAATTCGGGGATGCCGAGCTGGCCAGTCTGGTGGCACCACGTCGGCTGGTGATTGAAGCCAGCAGCGCTGTGGAAATCCCGGGGCCTCCCGCGGTCCGGGACGGTCGCCGTGAGTGTGCCGCCCCCGGACGGATCGTCAATAATCGGCTGTCATCGGTCCGCGCAGAGTTTGCACGAGCGGCAGCGATCTGCGAACCACTGGAAGGGCCATCGGAACTCTTTCTGGTCGTGAGCGGAGCGGAAGGTCATGGTCCGCCCGGAACCGACAACGCGGTGCGGACCTTCGCAGCCGGACTGGGGGTTGAGCTGGGAGCGACTGAAGAAACGGCCCCGTGGCAGCCAGCGGATCAGAACGGCAGGCAGTCATGCGGCGCACTTCGGGACAGAGTCGCGCGGGAGAAACGGCAATTCGACGAACTGCAGGCTCATGTGCAGACTTTGCTCCGGCGGAGCGCCCGCGTGCGTGATGCGATCTGGAGCCGAGATCCTCCGTCGGCGGACGCATGGCACCAGCTTCGTGCGTCATTGCGCGATCGTGTGCATGAGGAGCTGATCGGGCGACTGACGGCGACAAGGCTGCCGGCCGGTGCCAGAACACGTCTCGTCACTGAAACGGACAACTATGCTGGTTATGAAGTGATGCTGGACGTTGCGGACGATGTGATCGCGGGCGGTATTCTGCTGCTGCCGAATGACCAGGCTCCCGGTGCACAGCGCCCGCTGGTGGTGTGCCAGCATGGACTGGAAGGGACGCCCATGGACACGATCTCACATGACTCACCGGCCTTTGGCTATTACCGGGCGTTCAGCGAAGAACTCGTCAGGCGTGGATTTGTGGTCTATGCGCCGCAGAACCCGTACCGCGGGGGTAACAGGTTCCGGCGGATTCAGCGCATGGCGAATCCGCTGAAGCGTTCTCTGTTCAGTTACGTGATCGCACAGCACGAACAGACGCTGGAATGGCTGGCGACGCTGCCGCAGGTGGACTCGACGCGGATCGCCTTTTATGGTCTGTCGTACGGTGGCAAGACAGCGCTGCGCGTACCCCCGCTGCTCGATCGATACTGCCTGTCAATCTGTTCCGGCGACTTTACTGACTGGGTCAGGGCGATCGCGTCCAGCGAAGATCGCTGTGGTTACATTTTTACGGGCGAGTATGAGGTCCCGGAATGGAACATGGCCCATCTGGCCAGCCATGCGGAACTGGCGATGCTGATGGCCCCGCGACCGTTCATGGTTGAGGCGGGACACCGTGATGGCGGGCAGCCGACAGAATGGGTTGCCGGCGAGTTTGGCAAGGTCCGCCGCCATTACGATCAGCTGAACATCGGCGACCGCACGGAGCTGGAGTTTTTCGACGGCCCGCACACGATCCATGCCCGGAACACGTTCGACTTTCTGCACCGGCATCTGAACTGGCCGCGGCAACCACCTGATTGACTGCAAAATGCTGCGCGTCTGAGAGGGCACACGGCCTCGCGTGGAGGTGCTGCTCCAGCCAGGCTTCGCAACTGCCGTGAATTGCGTGAAATATCGCGTGAACCTGAAAAATTCACGGGAACGTTGGATTCTTGCGCGTGTCAACGGATATGCTTTCACAGCACGCGAGGAGCGGCGGACAGCGGGATCGACAGGCCTGCCATTGATCGGGAATGGTCAGGATGTTCGTGAGTGACTTCGCAGACCTGCGAGATTCCTCGTGCTGTGCCATTCGTGTCCACAGCGGGAGACAGTGGATGAGTGTTTCTGTACTTCAGCGTCCGACTCTGGTATTGAACCGGAGCTGGCAGCCGGTGGCAGTGTCGACCGTTGCACGATCGCTGGTCAAGGTGTGGAACGCATCGGCGCGGATCGTGGATCCGCTCAGTTTCCAGCAGTATGACTGGGACGACTGGATGCAGCTGGCCCCGGAGGAGGGCGATCTGGTGATTCGCACGCAGTGGATGCAGTTGCGGGTTCCGGAAGTCATTGCCCTCACGCGATACGACCGCATGCCGGTCAAGATTGTGGCCTTCAGTCGTCGCAATGTCTTTAAGCGGGACCACTTCACCTGTCAGTACTGCGGGTGTCGTCCGGGCAGCGAAGAGCTGACGATTGACCACATCGTTCCGCGATCGCGTGGGGGTGTTTCGTCGTGGACGAACTGTGTTCTGGCGTGTATCGACTGCAATTCCCGGAAGTCGAACCGGACACCCGAGCAGGCGGGAATGCCCCTGCGGAAGCAGCCGACCCGTCCTCACTGGAACCCGCTGTACGCTCCGCATGGTGTCAGAATCCAGAGCTGGTCGAAATTCGTGAGTGAAGCGTACTGGACAGTTGAGCTGGGCGACTGAGATTCACGGCGTGGCGCGGTCAGCCCGCATCAGAGTCGGGCATGACCGGCGTGCAGCGTTGAAGTCTGCTCTGGCGGACGCGATACTGTGCGCCATCCGTTCTGTTTCTCCCACTGAAGGTGAGTACCTGATGCCGATTCTCGATCGTTTTTCACTTCGGGGCAAGATTGTACTGGTCACGGCGGGTGCCGGACCGCTGTTCGGTTCCAGCCTGTCCGAGGCTCTGGCGGAGGCGGGGGCGACGGTCATCACGGCCAGTCGTTCGCGGGAGCGGAATGAGGAATTTGCAGCGGGACTGCGCGACAAGGGATATGACGCTGTGGGAATGGCGTTCGAACTGGGGGATCCGAATTCCGGCCGTGTGCTTCATCAGGAGGTGCTGCAGCGGTATGGCCGGCTGGATGTCCTGGTGAACAGTGCGCTGATGCGGGATACGTACGGCGGGCGTTTTGAAGATCAGACTTTCGAGCAGTGGGAACGCTGTGGCCGGGGCGACTTTGCCGGACTGCTGCACATCTGCCAGTTGTTTGTCCCGGAAATGGTGCGGCAGAAGAAGGGTTCGATCATCAATATCTCCAGCATCTACGGCGCTGTTTCCAATGATCCCGGGATCTATGAAGGAACCACGATGACACAGCCGCCGAACTACACATTCGTGAAGGCGGGGATGGTCAACTTTACACGCTATCTGGCCTGTTATTACGGAAAGCACGGGGTGCGTGCGAACTGTATCAGCCCCGGCGGCTATTTTGATAACCAGCCGGAATCGTTTGTGGCTGCCTACAATCGGCGTGTGCCTGTTGGAAGAATGCTGGGCAATGAAGACATCAAGGGCGCAGCCGTTTTCCTCGCCTCGGATGCCAGTGATTATATCACCGGTCACAACCTGATGGTTGACGGCGGCTGGACGGCGCTTTAGAGCCCCTGACAGAACCTGCGTCACCGGCAGATCGGACTTCAGGTGCGGGGGAGCGACTGATATCGCAGAGCGACTTCGTGGTTCGACCGCCGGCGCCAGATGAAGCCGTCCAGAATGTAGTGCGTGATCTGGGGCACGGCCAGAAGCGGGACCAGAACCAGATCGAACCTGCCAATCTGCCACGCGGGACCGAACAGCCACGAGCGCTCATGCCACACGCCACAATCCCACAGTAATTCCTCGAAGAAAGCCAGCCCCCAGAGTCCTCCGAGGAAACCGAGAATTCGCGACCAGCGCGACCAGCGCGACCAGCGACGCGGTCGATGCGGGTCCGGAGCCACCGGGTCCGGAGCCGCCGCGGGAATCGGGTGCTCTCGGTCCCATCCGACGAGAACGATGTAAGGAATTCCGTGGGTGATCACGTTTGTCACCGTGAAGGCGTAGTCTGAATTGCAGGCCACGATGCCGGTGTACCAGCAGATCGCCGTGGTGATTACGACGACGTCTTTTCCGGGATTGAAGCGGCGCTCCCAGACGGCCTGCGAGACAGAGCGGCCCAGGTACAGAAACAGCGACAGGCAGTAAACAGGCCACAGCAACTGCTCAGCCAGCACAGGCAGTGTCGCGAAGTCTGTGTCGACGAACCAGGCGAACCGGCGTGGATGTGCGTGCCAGTAAACCAGCGGATAGATCGTGGCGAGGTAGATCGCGGCCGAGTCTGTCAGGCGGCTCGCCAGATCGCGTTCACCGGCCTTTCCCCGATACAGCATGACCCAGCCGTATTGCTGCCGGACAAAATGAAACACCGCCAGGTAGGCCAGTGTCCGCCAGAAGATCAGGGGACCCTCCGAGTAGACGGCGGCACCGACAGCAAATGCCAGAACCGGCACGACGGCATACAACCATGGACGGCGTCTCAGTTCCTGACGATCCAGGTACACTCGAAAGCCGGTGGCGTACACATGTGCCACATCAATCAGGACGATTGTCGAAATCCACAGCCATTCGGGCGTCTCCTGCTCCTCCCAGCCGAGCCACAGGCCCAGGCACAACAGAGCCAGAGCCAGAGTGGCGCTGCCGAGAAACGTGAGCAGGTCAGTTCGGGCCGAGAACAGCCACGGCAGCGGCAGGGCATGGATCGGTCTCACGCGAATGCTTCCAGGACTTCGTCAGCAGCGCGGCAGCCGTGATCAAAGGCTTCTTCGAACAGGGCAATGCCGCTGAGATCTGAGTGCGCGAAATGAATCCGTCCGTCAGGGACCGCGGCCGCCTGCCGCTGACGGCTGGTACGAAACCCCGGGATCGGCTGAACCATGGCGTGGCCCCAGCGAAAAACATCGAGTCGAGTGGTCAGCTGGCGGATCTCGGGATGCGCGCGTTCGAGATCCGTCAGCACCACATCCGCCAGGTCTGCCCAGCTGGCCTGCAGCAGCTTCTCCCGCGCATCGCGTGATTCCTCATCACACAGCGGACAGTACCAGGTGAGTACTGTCGGTCCATGGTCCAGCCCGGTCTGGTGTGTCGCGACAACATAGCCCAGTGATCTGCTGTCGTGGATCACATTGTCCCAGCTCAGGGGGACGCGGCCTTCGCGAGGGCGGTCCTGCAGGTGCAGATTCGCGACGAACCAGGATCCGTACCGGAACAGGTCGGTCTGCCGTCCGGTGCGTTGTGTGAAATCCGCGATCAGACGCGGTGCCAGAAACTGTGGCGCCGCGAAAATGACATGGCGGGCACGAATCCCAGCAGCCTCCCGGGTCTGAGTATCGTACCAGACAACTTCGACCGAATCCGGCGCAGCCGGTGAGTTCTGTGCGGCAGGCGAGATTCGCGTGGGCCGGGCTCCTGCTGCCGGGGCAGGCACCGCGGATCGCGAAGGTGGCCCGACGGGGCGGATCTGCGTCACGGCCGCGCCGGTCCGGACGGATGTTCCCAGGTTCTGCAGCAGATGGCTGATCAGGGGGGAGTTTCCTTCGGGCCATGTGATCAGCGGCTGATGCCCGCTCCCGGCGGTCCTCTGGCGGGCGGCGAAATAGAACAGTCCGGCCCAGGCACTTGTCTGTTCGGCCGACAGACCGTAATCGTCGCGACAGCTGTAGTCCACCAGCCAGTGCAGTCGCGGGGAATTCCAGCCCTGCCGCCGCAGCCATTCCGCGACTGAATCCTGATCAAGGTGCGTGACCTGCGAATCATCGGAGGAAAGGCGCGACGGGACGGCAAAGGCGCGCCGCCCGGCCGAATCCCGCCATTCCACCCAGCGGTCGACTTCCCTGCGAAACGCATCCAGTTGTGCCAGATCGTCTGGTGAGGCTCCCGTTGCCGGATACAGCCCATCGATCCATTCACCCCCGAAAAACAGACGTTCCTCCGGTTCACGACACAGGAACTGCTCAGCAATTACGGGCGTTCCGTCATCCGCCGTGGACTCGACCACGCCCATGTCAGCCAGCAGCTGAATCAGCAGATGGTGTTCCGGCAGGGGAGCGGGGACATAATGGGCGCCCCAGGGAAACTTACAGAGACTGCATGTTCCGGATCTGACCGTACCGCCGGGGTCTGGTTCCAGTTCCAGCACCACAAAATCGTTGAACCCGCGCTGCCGGAATCTCCATGCGGCGGAGAGCCCCGACACTCCGCCGCCGACAATCACTACGGGCAGATCCTGCCAGCTGCCGACGTCTGGCTGTGGCTGAAAGCCGTCACGCAGCCGATGTCCGACTTCCAGCGACTGTCCCAGCAGCTGTCCCGCGGCCGGCAGACGCGGCGGTGGGTGACATCCCGGGGACAGCACCGACGCCAGTGCCGGTGCTCCCAGCAGCAGCTGAATCAGTTCCCGCCGACTGAGTTCCATGATTCGCGTGACTCAAAAAAATACCGTCGTCAGCGCAATCCGAATGTGATCTGCCGCTGACTCAGGACCGGCCAGAAAATCAGTTGAACAAACTCATGTCCCTGACCAGAAAATTTGTTCAACTGATTTTTTGGCCGGTCCTTACCCGAGTGGTCCTGAGTCACGACGAAACCACGAGACTCGCGCCGACTATCGCCAAGCATTCCACTCCTGATCGTAGTATCGCACAATGGCCTGATTATTCAGCTGATTGATCTCGGTTTTGATGCGATTCAGGTCCGGCGGAAGGCTGAACAGGCCGTTCAGCACATCGTCGTTCAGGAAGCGGAGTGCGGACACGACTTCGGGCGATATCCTGATTTGCTGCGGGACGGGTTCCATCGAAGCCAGCGCGAATCCCCATTCACCAAAGGTCGGGACGGCGGCATGATACGGACGCACGTGAAATCCGGCGGACTCCATGGTGCTGACGATGCACCAGAACGTCTGCGGTGCCACCAGCGGCGAAGTGCACTGCACGCTGACGAGCGCACCCGGAGCCAGGTGTTCACGCAGCATGCGATAGAACCTCCGGGTGTACAGTTTTCCGATGGCGAAGCTGCCGGGATCGGGAAAGTCGATAATCGCGGCGTCAAACGGGCCACCACCACCGCCGCTGCGACCGGTCCAGACGAAGGCGTCGTTGTTCACCACCGTGACGCGAGGATCGCGGAGTGCGGCCTGACTGAGTTCCAGCAGCGGAGGAAAACGCTCCGCCAGGGTTGTCATCCCGGGATCAATATCGACCAGGGTGACGGCTTCAATCGAGGGGTACCTGAGTATCTCACGTAATGCCAGTCCATCACCGCCACCCAGTACCAGGACCCGCCGCGGTGTCATGGCGGCAGACAGCGGCGGATGGACCAGTGCCTCATGGTAGCGATACTCGTCGACGGAATTGAACTGCAGATGTCCGTTGAGATACAGTTGAAAACCCCTGCTGTTGCGCGTCAGGACGATCCGCTGGAATGCAGTCGTTTCCGCGTGCACGATCGGATCGCCCAGCACGCCTTCCTCAGCCAGCTCCGTCATGCGGTCAGCCTTGAGAAGCGCGATGCACAGCATTCCCAGCACGAGGCATGCTCTTCCCCGCAGTCCGGGCAGGACCCGGCGTGGAAGCAGCGGGCGCAGCAGATACGTCCCCCAGAGCGCCACTGCGGCATTCAGCAGTCCGCACAGCAGCGACGTGCGAATCAGTCCCAGACGCGGCACGAGGAACATCGGAAACAGCAGTGAAGCCAGCAGCGCTCCGATGTAGTCGAACGTCAGCACGCGGGACACCAGATCTTCAAAATCCAGTTGTTCCCGCAGCAGCCGCATCAGCAGCGGAAGTTCCAGACCGACCAGCACGCCGATCGCGAACACCAGACCATACAGGACCGGCTGAAACAGGCTGGCCCAGGCGAAGGTGGCGAACAGGATCGGCGCGGAGAACCCGCCCAGGAGAGCAACGCCCAGTTCAATTTCCACAAAGCACCGCGCGACCTGCCCCACGACCAGTCGCGACAGCCATGCCCCGGCGCCCATTGCCGACAGGTAGATGCCAATCACCAGAGAAAACTGCGTCACGGTGTCGCCCAGCAGGTAACTGGCAAGGGTTCCGGCGAGCAGCTCATACACCAGACCGCAGGTCGCAATGACCAGCACATTCAGATACAGCAGCACCAGTGGCGCGCGATTCATGGAGTCATGAGACATGCCGGTCCTTTGCCGCACAGTGGACGAGATCGAAGATTCCGCCCGCAGCCTGCCTTACGGGTCCTTACGGGCCGCAACCGCGGGACGCACTGTCTGCTGAGCCGTGGAAAACGCGGCGGGCACAGAGCACCGAGCTGGCGGCTCAGCGAAACCTTCGACCTCCCGGTATCCAGCCAGACTCCTACCCCTGGATCGCGGCTGAGATGATGAGCGAAATCCCCAGGATCACGGCCGCCATGACGATCGCCACGGCTGTGTTCTGGTCCTCTTCGATCTCTTTCACGAGCGGGAACGGACAGAAGCGATGCATCAGCCAGAAACACAGCCCCAGCACAGCTACGCCCACCAGAGAAAACACGATCGCCGCCAGCAGATGCCGAATCAGCAGCCCCGACTCCCCGACTGTTTCTGCCGACACGGCAGCGTCGCTGCCGACCTGGGCCAGCACCGCTGAAACTCCCTGGATCCATTCGAGCGAAACCACTATTTGCCTCCTCCCCAGAAGCCGCCGGAACTGCGACCATACGATGAGCCGTGTCCCCCTGACCCGCCGCTCATGAACGCACTGCGAATTCCGAAATCGGGTGTCATCCAGCGGCCGAACCCGGCCGCACAATAGCAGCCGCACGTGATAAAGCCGAAGATCAGATAGATTCGTCCCATGGTCGACAATCTGTTCATGCGTCTCACTCATCCCCCCGGGCATAGGGGCTGAAGTCGCTTTCCCGCCAGCGATTCACCTCAAACTGGTGATTCAGAAACAGCAGGACGACGGGTATCGCGGACAATGCCAGCAGCGCCGACAGGAAATAGAAAAGTTCCACGGGATACGAGAGCAGCGGGAGGACGAAGTGCAGCACCACCAGCACTGCCCCGAAGGCGATCCACAGGCGCCAGACGTCCGAGTAGTCCGGCTTTGGCTGAATCGTACCAACGCCCCACGGCACCGGCAGCTCCGACAGCCCGAATGCCTGCTCCACAGTCTCACGCTCAACATAGGTCCCGAGCGACAGATTCCGTTCATGGCCTTTGTCGGAGACAGTGTCTTCGACGGACAGCATGTGCGGTGGCGCGATATAATCGGCCGTCATCGCCTGTTCCCGCGTGGTGACACGCCAGTAGAATTCCCCGACGACCGAACGAACGTATGCGGTCCCCTGATCAAAAATCCGGAAGCTGCTGCCCCGATGACTGATCTCGGCCCCGCGGAGGTCCGGTGCGGCAGAGACTGACAACGGCTCGACAAAACTCCAGTGGCCGCGATTGCGCACAAGCCAGCGAAAACCCTTTCGAGGATGGTACAGCAGGTACTCGGACCACGGGTAATCGCGGCCTTCAAAGACGGCGTACCGGACCATGAAACCGATCACAGTATACTCATCACCGAACAGCGTCCCCACCTTTCCCAGAGGGATCAGGGGCTTTTCACCTTCGAAATTCAGCGTCTGCAGGAACTTGAGCGTTCCCTGCTGGCAGTCGAGCAGAGAGTTACATGCCGGACAGGCGACGCGCAATGTTTCCGGCGCGTGCAGCGTCAGCGGGCTGCCACACTGCGGGCAGCTGATCTGCAGAGCACTGGTATCCGGCGTCGCGGCCCAGATATCCGCATCCTCACCCGAATGTCCATTCAGGTGCAGTTCCTCCAGGGAAACCTGCTGCCCGACGAACAGACGCAGCTTGTCTTCGCCGAATTCGATCGTGGCAAAGGCCCCCTCCGGGCCGTTCAGGTCCGCGAATCGATGCGCTGCCTGCGGCCGGAAGGCCCAGGGGATATTGCCGTCCGCGGAGACCGCGGTGGCCACCGCCTTCTCGGCGACCACAAACGTCTGTTCGGTCCCGAGATCCACGCGCTCACCCACCTTCACGGACGCGAAATCCGGCAGTTCAGCGCCCTCGCTGAGCCGACGTCGGGACGTCAGAAAATAGCGTCCCTGAGCGTCCGCCAGCCAGCCCACGCGGTCTCCCGGATATTGCAGGTACCACTCATTCCACACGCCGCCGGCCGGATGCTGGTACTGGACGCGGC
>SXGS01029684.1_pt1 | contig 10443 bp, 10 predicted proteins | sample 3174681 | NCBI WGS metagenome assembly SXGS01 (sample SAMN11356861, study PRJNA531348) | freshwater metagenome | isolation source: freshwater sample F1-80 | place: China: Fuxian Lake, Yuxi | collected 2017-12-25
GCCCGGACGTGCGGGCCGCGCGCCGCCGGGTCGAGGCCGCCGACTGGCGGGTGGCGGCGGCGGTCGCCGACCGCCTGCCCGCGCTGCGGCTGTCGGGCTCGACCGGGCTCGAAGGCTTCACCGTCGGCCAGCTCCTCGAGACGCCGGGCTACAGCCTGATCGCCGCGCTGACCGCGCCGCTGTTCGACAACGGCCGTCGCAAGGCCAAGGTCGCCGAGCAGCGCGCCGTGGTCCAGGAGCGCCTCGCCGGCTACGGCGCGGCGCTGATCGGCGCCGCCACCGAGGTCGAGTCGGCGCTGGCCGGCGAGCGCCTCGCCCTGGCGCTCGCGTTCGAGCTCGAGGAGCAGCGCGCGCTGGCCGCGTCCACCGTCGGCGCCGCCCGCGATCGCTACCGCGACGGTCAGATCGACTACCTGCCGGTGCTGGCCGCGGTGCAGACCGAGCAGCGCCTCGGCCTCGCCGTCCTCGACGCGCGCCGCGCCCACCTGGCGCTGCGCGTGCAGCTCTATCGCGCGCTGGGCGGGACCTGGACCGCCGCGCTCGCCGCGCCGGCGCCGTTGCCGCTGCGTCCGGCCAGCCGATCGGAAGGACGTACACCATGAGCGACGACGACGACGCCCCGCTGCCCCCGCCCGGCCCCACCCATCCGATGGGCATCGTGCTCGCCGCCGTCGCCGCCCTCGGCATCCTCGGCGCCGCGTTCGGCGCCTTCCAGTGGCTGGTGGCCACCAAGCCCAGGCCGGCCAAGGAGAACGAGACCCGGACCGCGACCCCGGTCGAGATCGTCGCGGCCGCGCCGCGCCGCGATCGCATGGACGTCGTGGCCTCGGGCACGGTGCGGCCGGCCCGCCAGGTCGTGGTCGCGTCCGAGGTGGGCGGCAAGGTGCTGTGGATGTCGCCCGAGCTGGTGCCGGGCGGACGCTTCAAGACCGGCCAGCCGGTGATCCGCCTCGACGGCCGCGACTACCGGCTCGCGCTCGAGCAGCAGGCCGCGGCGGTGCGCATGGCCCAGACCGAGCTCACCGTCGAGGAGAGCCGCAAGCGCCTGGCCGAGAAGGAGTGGCAGCTCCTGGGCGAGAAGCCGCCCGAGCCGGGCTCGCTGGCCTTGCGTGATCCCCAGGTCGAGACCGCCAAGGCCAGCGTCAAGGCGGCGCAAAGCAACATGCGCCGCACCGAGCTGGCCCTGGCCCGCACCGGCCTGGTCGCGCCGTGGAACGCGATGGTGCTGGCCCGCGCCGTCGACGTCGGCCACATCGTCGCGCCCGGCATGCCGCTGGCGACCCTGGCCGGCACCGACGCGTACTGGGTGGAGGTCGCCATCCCGGTCGATCGCCTGACCTGGCTCGACGTGCCCGGCATCGACGGCGCCACGACCGGCTCGAGCGCGCGTGTGCTCTACCAGCTCGGCGACAAGACCGTCGAGCGCACCGGCACGCTGGTCCGCCTGTCCGGCGAGGTCGATCCGGTCGGCCGCATGGCCCGTCTCATCGTCGAGATCCCCGATCCGCTCGCCGCCAGCCAGCCGCCGCTGCTCATCAACTCGTTCGTCGAGGTCCACCTCGCCGGCGATCACGTCGACGAGATCTACGAGCTGCCGCGCACCGCGCTGCGCGATGACGGTCAGGTCTGGCTGGTCGCCGACGGCAAGCTGCACATGCAGCCGGTCGACCTCATCTGGCGGCGGCCGTCGACGGTGGTGGTGCGCGGGCTCGCCGGCAGCGTCCAGGTGATCACGTCGCCGGTGCCGGGCGCCACCGAGGGCCTGGCGGTGCGCGTGGTCGAGGCCGTGAAGAAGCAGACGGCGGCGACGCCAGGCCCGGCCAAGCCATGAGGGAGGACGACCCCACCCCACGCACGCTGGCCAGCGGCGATCAGGACACGTCGAAGGGCATCTTCGCGTGGTTCTGCAACAACCCGGTGGCCGCCAACATGATGGTGCTGCTGGTGGTGCTGGTCGGGTACTTCAGCCTGAAGGGCGCCAAGCAGGAGGTCTTCCCCGAGGTCCGCCTCGACATCGTGGTCGTCACCCTCACCTACCCCGGCGCCAGCCCCGACGAGGTCGAGCAGGGCGTGACCCTGCCCGCCGAGGAGGCGATCCGCGAGGTCGACGGCATCAAGCGCGTCACCTCGCAGTCGGGCGAGAACGGCGCGATCCTCATCATCGAGCTCCTGCTCGACGCCAACACCGACGAGGTCCGCAGCCGCATCCAGGCCGCGATCGATCGCGTCTCCACGTTCCCCGAGCGGGCCGAGAAGCCGCAGGTGTTCGAGTTGACCAACCGCTTCCAGGTCATCTCGCTGGTGATCTACGGCGATCAACCCGAGAAGACCCTCAAGGAGGTGGCCGAGCGCGCCCGCGAGGATCTGCTCGCCGATTCGCGCATCACCAACGTCGCCCTGGCCGGCGTGCGCCAGCGCGAGATCTCGATCGAGATCCCGCAGGAGACGCTGCGCCGCTACCGGCTCACCCTCGATCAGGTGGCGGCCATCGTGCGCGCCGGTTCGATCGACCTGCCCGCCGGTCGCATCAAGACCGACGCCGGCGAGGTCCTGATCCGCACCACCGAGCGGCGCGACGACAAGGCCGAGCTCGAGGACGTCACCGTCGTGGCCCAGCCCGACGGCACCCGGGTCGCGCTCGGCGACCTCGCCAACATCGTCGACGGCTTCGCCGACACCGACGAGACCGCGTACTACGACGGCAAGCCGGCGGTGATGATCAACGTCTTCCGGGTCGGCGAGCAGAAGCCGCTCGAGGTCGCGGCCGCGGTCAAGGAGTACGCCGAGAAGGTGAAGGACGACCTGCCGCCGGGCGTGCAGGCCGCGACCTGGCTCGACACCTCGGAGCTCTACGCCGGCCGCATGAACCTTCTGACCGAGAACGCGCTGCAGGGCCTGGTGCTGGTCATCATCGTGATCGGCCTGTTCCTCGAGATCCGCCTGGCCTTCTGGGTGACGCTGGGCATCCCGGTCTCGTTCCTCGGCTCGGCCATCTTCATGGGCCCGGCCGGGGTGTCGATCAACATGCTGTCGCTCTTCGCCTTCATCCTGGCGCTGGGCTCGGTGGTCGACGACGCCATCAACATCGGCGAGTCGGTGTCGCGCTACAAGGCCGAGGGCAAGAGCACCAAGGACGCGGCCATCCTCGGCGTGCGCGAGGTCGCCGTGCCGGTGACCTTCGCCATCGGCACGATCATGCTGGCCTACGTGCCGATGCTGTTCATGCCCGGCATCCCGGGGAAGTTCTTCTATCAGATCCCGGTCGTCGTCCTCGGCGTGCTCTTCATCTCGCTGCTCGAGTCGCTGTTCATCTTGCCTGCCCACCTGGCCCACTCCAAGGCCAGCAAGGGCCGCATCCTGCGCTGGATCGATCACAACCAGGGCAAGCTCGCCAGCGGCCTCCAGTGGGTCATCGCCCGCACCTACGTGCCGGTGATGCGCCGGGCCGTCCGCTACCGCTACGTCACGTTCTGCATCGCCCTGGCGGTGCTCATCCTGGTCTTCGGCATGCTCGCCGGTGGGCGCGTGCGGCAGTCGTTCATGCCCGAGATCGAGAGCGACTTCGTCGAGTTCGAGGCCAAGCTGCCCTACGGCACCGCGGTCGAGCGCAGCCACCAGCTCGAGCGCGCCATGGTGGTCGCGCTCGACGAGGTCATCGCCACCCACGGCGGCCGCGAGCGCAACGTGCGCGGCATCTTCTCGATGGTCGGCGTGCCCGATCAGCAGGATCTGTTCAGCGAGGGCGGCGGCCACCTGGTGCGGGTCTTCCTCTACATGCACGGCGTCGACCGCCGCACCATCCGCGCCAGCGACCTGGCCCGGCTGTGGCGCGAGAAGCTCGCCGACTACCCCGGCATCGACACCGTCAAGCTCAACTGGCAGACCGGGCCCAACGCCGGCGCGGCCCTCGACATCCAGCTCTCACACCCCGACCTGCTGGTGCTGCAGCAGGCGGCCAAGGATCTGGCCGGCCGCCTGCGCCAGTTCAGCGCGGTGAAGGACATCGACGACGGCTTCACCGATGGCAAGCCCCAGCTCGATCTGACCCTGGCCCCGGAGGCCCGTGCCGCCGGGCTCACCGCCTTCGACCTGGCGCTGACCCTGCGCGCCGCCTTCTTCGGCGCCGAAGCCATGCGCATCCAGACGGGCCGCGACGAGGTCCGGGTCTACGTGCGCCTGCCCGGCGACGAGCGGCGTAGCGAGCATGCGCTGGACTCGCTGATCGTGCGCACCCCGGCGATGCCCGGGGCCGGCGCCCTGGACGGCATGATGGGCAGCGAGATGCCGCTGGGCGCGGTCGCCCATGTCGAGCGCGGCAAGAGCTACACCGCGATCACCCGCGTCGACGGCCGGCGCGCGGTCGACGTCACCGCCGACGTCGACGAGGGCGTCGCCAGCCCGACCGACATCATGAAGGAGCTGCAGGACAAGATCCTGCCGGCGATGGTGGCCGAGTACCCGCAGCTCACCTGGTCGGTGGGCGGCGAGCAGAAGGAACAGGCCGAGCTGATGGGCAAGCTCATGCGCGGCTGGGCGATGGCGATCGGCGCCATCTACGTGCTGCTGTGCATCGTCTTCAAGAGCTACGTGCAGCCCATCGCCGTGCTCATCGCCATCCCCTTCGGCGTCATCGGCGCCATCCTCGGTCATCTGCTCATGGGCTACTCGTTCAACCTGATGAGCTGGATGGGCGTGGTCGCCCTGGCCGGCGTCGCCATCAACGACTCGCTGGTCTACGTCGACGCCATCAACCGGCGGCGGGCCCAGGGCGTGAGCGCCGAGCGCGCCGCCGTCGACGCCGGCGCCATCCGGGCCCGGCCCATCATCCTGACCGCGGTCACCAGCTTCATCGGCCTGGCGCCCATGATCATGGAGACCGAGATGCAGGCCCGCTTCCTCATCCCCATGACCATCTCGCTCGGCTTCGGCATCATCGTGTCGACCGCGGTCACCCTGCTCGTGGTTCCGTGTTTCTATCTGATCCTCGCCGACATCTCGGACGGGTTCCGCTGGTGGCGTCACAAGAGCTCGGCGGTGCTGGGCCGGCTCGGTGGCCCCAAGGACGGTGGAGCATGAGGTTCGACGACGAGACCCGCGAGGTGTTCCGCAAGCGGCTCCTGGCCCGCGGCGGCGTGCTGGCCCGTGAGCTCGCCGAGCTCATGGGCGGCAAGGACAAGACCCGCGCCATCGCGGCCCTGGGCCTGGACAAGCCCGGGATGACGCCCGAGGAGATCCTGCGCGCCGCCCTCGCGCACGTCGAGAAGCTGCGCAGATGGGTGGTCGACGGCGACGATCGCTACGGCCGCTGCCACGCCTGCGACGTCGATCTGGGCAAGGACGCCATGTTGGAGGTCCCCTGGGCCGATGCGTGCCGGGCCCATGCCGGGATGGTGTGACGCGCTGGTCGGCCGATGCTGGTCCGATGAGAGTCGGATCGTCCAGGTCCACGTCCACGTCCACGAGATCGTCAACGATCACGCCCACGTCCACGATCACGTCCACGATCGCGCAACCTCGCGGTGTAACCCATGTGCCTGGTTTGTTCCGGAGCCCATGAACCTGGCAACACGCGCACCAGGCCGTGCCGCGGCGCGTGAGGCACTCGATCGTGGTCGTCGTCGTGGGCGTGATCGTGATCGGCGACGACCTCGTGAGCGTGGACGTGGACGTGGACGTGGACCTGGACGGTCTGCTCTCCCCGACGCTGTTGCCTGTTGGTCTTGTTGACACCCCGTCGGGGGCCTGCCAATACTGCGCCCTTCCAACGAGGAGCCTCGACGATGGGACGCCGTGACAGTCGCCGTTCGCGCAAGATGGTCCGCCGCAAGAGCCAGGTGAAGCTGAAGGCCCGCCGCAAGCGCGCCATCGCCGCCGCCAAGGCCGTCAAGAAGCCCGCGCCCGCGCCTTCCAAGAAGAAGTGAGCATGGCGGGGACAGCGCTCACGCCGTCGGCGTCGCGCTGCGTGATGACCCAGATCGTGATGCCCGGTCACACCAACGGCGCGGCCGGGGTGATGTTTGGCGGCGTCATGATGCAGTGGATCGACGTGTGCGCCGGCGTCGCCGCCATGCGCCACTGCGGCGGCCGGGTGGTCACCGCGTCGATCGATCGCCTCGACTTCCTGCACCCGGTCCGGGTCTCGGACGTGGTGGTGCTCAACGCCCAGGTCAACTACACCGGGCGGACCTCGATGGAGGTGGGCTGCCGGGTCGACACCGAGGACATGACCACCGGCTCGCGCCGGAAGACCACCAAGGCGTACCTGACCTTCGTGGCCGTCGACGAGATCGGCGCGCCACGCCAGGTCCCGCCGCTGGTGCTCGAGACCGACGACGACAAGCGGCGCTACGTCCAGGCCCAGGAGCGTCGCGCCGATCGCTTGCGCGCGGCCGGGCGCGGGGCAAGGTAGGCCATGCCCGTCTTCGATCGCAGCGAGTGGGGCCACCTCGCCGTCACCGGCGGCGACCGCCTGCGCTTCCTGCAGGGGCTCACCACGATCAACGTGACCGCGCTTGCACCCGGCGGCCACGCCTGGGGCGCGATCCTCTCGCCCAAGGGCCGCGTGCTCACGGTGATCGAGGCCACCCTCGAGGCCGGCGACGCCGAGCGCGTGCTGCTCCACTGCGAGCCGTCGCTGGTCGAGAAGACCGTGGCAATCCTCGAGCGCTACGCGGTCATGGACGACGTGGTCACCACGCCGGTGACGCTGACCGCGCACAAGCAGTGGTCGACGCCGGCCGAAGCCTGGACCGCGCCGATGGTGCTGGCGCCGCCGCCCGGTCCGGTCGCCTCCGCCACGGAGGAGGAGATCGCGCGGGTCGAGGCCGGCCTCCTGCGCTACGGCCAGGACGTCGACGAGGATGCCTTCCCGTTCGAGACCACGCTCACCACCTACCTCGACTACGGCAAGGGCTGCTACGTCGGCCAGGAGCCGGTGTTCCGCGTCCACGCCCAGGGCCAGGGCGCGCGCACCCTGCGCGGCCTGCGCATCGACGGCGACGGCCCGGTCTCCCGCGGCGCCGGCGTGAAACACGCCGATCGCGACAAGGCCGGCACCGTGACCTCGGCGGTGGTGTCGCCGCGCCTGGGCTCGATCGCCATGGCCTACCTGCACCGCACGGTCTGGGCCCCGGGCAACACGGTCGAGGTCGAGGGCCGCGTGGCCACGATCGTCGAGTTGCCCTTCGCATCGTGAACGTGTCCGCGCCCGTGCCGCTGGCCGATCTCTGTTAGCCTCGATCCACGTGCGCGCGCAAACCCCAGGGTTCGCCTGGATCGATCCCGGATCGCGCCGGGCATGCGCCCGCGGGCGAGGCGTTTCGAGGAGCGGAGGGGAGCGGGCTGGTGCCCGTGACCCGAGCACCGGAGAAGCAACGAAGCGCCCGGGTGCAGGACCGAGCGAGGCGGGTCGATCCAGGCGAACCCTGGGGTTAGCCACCGCCGCCATCTCGCTCCTCGCCGCGTGCGGTGACGATGTCGCCGGCGACCCGTTCCCGATCGCTGTCGATCGGGCCGGCGGCGCCTTCCTGGTCCAGCTCCGGGCCGGCGACGAGGCGCCGCGCACCGCGGTCCTCGACGTCCTGTCGCCGGTCACGGTGCTCGATCAGGACGCCAGCGCCGCCCCGGCGCGGCGTACCGTGACCCTCGACCTCATGGCCCCGCGTTCGGCCGCCGATCCCACGGCTATCGTTCGCACCCGCTGGAGCGCGGCCGTCTTCGACCTGCACCCCTGCGATCCGGCGCTGGCCGCGTGCACCGTCGGCGCCGCCGGCCTGCCCCGCGAGATCGGGGCGATCCTCGGCGCCGATGTGCTGCGCGAAAACGCCATCGCGTTCGAGCCGGCCAGCGACCGGATCTTCGTCCTGCCCGATGTCGCCGGCGACAACGAGGCCCGAGGCCGGGCCTGCGACGTGGTCGTGCCCGCGCCGTTCTACGGCGGCGGCACGCTACGCCTGGGGGACACCGAGGTCGGCTTCGCCGGCACCCGCGTCGCCCTCGGCGTGTGTCTGTCGCCCGATCCCGACGCCGCCCGCATGGAGGACCGCGGCGTCGACGCCGCCCTGGTGCTGTCGACCGGGGTCGGCCTCTCGATCCTCGGCCGCGCCCGCTACGACGCCTGGGCCCGGGCCACCGGCGGCCCCGACTACGTCACGCTCCCGCCCGCCACCGCGCTCCTGCCCTCGGGGCCGGTCGAGGGTCGCCTCGGCCGCATCGATCGCCTGGCCATCGTCGGCACCTCGACGGCGCCGCGCGGCGCCTGCCGTGAGGTCTTCGCCCACCACCTCCTGGCCGCCCGCGACTGCGTGCCCGAGGACGGCGAGGACTGTCCGTGCACCGAGGGAACGTCGTGCAGGGTCGCCGCGATCGCGGAGTTGAACCCGGCGGCGCCCATCGAGGTCGTGGTCGTCGAGGACGAGCACCCGCTGCTGCAGGCGCTGCGCGCCGAGCTGCGCCCCGAGCAGCCCGAGATCGACGGCGTCCTGGGCGTCAACGCGCTCTCCACGACCGCGTTCGACGTCGACTACCCCGACAACCGCCTGCTCCTCCGCTGCGTCGCCGCCGGCTGCGTGGCGCGGCCGGCGCTGGTCAGCGATCGATCGACGCGCGACACGGTCGCGCGTTGCATCGCCGCCGCGCCGGTGCCGTGATGGACTACGACCCGCTCCTCCTGTCGGTCGAGGTCGCGCTCTGGGCCACCGCGGTCGCCGCGACGTTCGGCATCGCGCTGGGCGCCATGCTGTCGTCGCGTGAGCTGCCGGGCCGCGACCTGATCGACGCGCTGCTCACCGCGCCGATGGTCCTGCCCCCGACGGTACTCGGCTACTACCTGCTCATCGCGATCGGCCGCAAGAGCGCCTTCGGCGAGACCTGGCACGACCTCACCGGCGGCCACCTCACGTTCTCGTTCACCGGCGTGGTCATCGCCGCGTCGCTGGGCGCGCTGCCCATGGTGGTCAAAGGCGCGCGCACCGCATTCGAGGGCGTCGATCCCACGCTGGTGGCGGCGGCCCGCACGCTGGGCGCGACGCCGGCCCGCGCCTTCTTCACCGTGGCCCTGCCCCTGGCCGCGCCCGGCATCATCGCCGGCCTGATGCTCGGGTTCGCGCGCGGGCTGGGCGACTTCGGGGTCACCCTCATGATCGCCGGCAACATCCCCGGCGAAACCGAGACCGCGCCGCTCCGCATCTTCAACGACGTCCAGGGCGGCGACGATCGCAGCGCCGTCATCTCGTCGGTGATCCTGACCGTGGGAGCGGTGGCGATCCTCTACACCGTCAACCGGCTGACCCGCCGCCCGCACACCTGAGCCTCGCCGTCAGGCAACAGGCTATGCTGGGGGCGCCTTGAGCGAGCTGCGCGTCACCGCCACCGTCACCCGCGCCAGCGAGGGTCCAGACAGCGGACACCCCGGGTTCACGCTCGACGTCGACACCACCTTCGGGCGCGGCATCACCTGCGTGCTCGGACCGTCGGGCGCGGGCAAGAGCACGCTCCTGGCCGTGATCGCCGGGCTGGTCGCCCCCGATCGCGGACGGGTGGCGTTCGGCGACGAGGTCTGGCTCGACACCACACGCACGGTGAACGTCCCGGTCCACCGACGGCGCGTGGCCTACCTGTTCCAGAACCTGGCGCTGTTCCCGCACATGAGCGCGATCCAGAACGTCATGTACCCGATGGCCGGCGACGGCGCGACCGCCTCGCGGGCAGAGCGGGCGCGGGCGCTGCTCGACAAGCTCGGGGTCGGCCACCTGACCGGGCGGCGGCCGCGCACCTACTCCGGCGGCGAGGCCCAGCGCGTGTCCCTGGCCCGCGCCCTGGACATGCCTCCGCGCGTGATGCTGCTCGAAGAGCCGTTCAGCGCGCTCGATCGCGAGATCAAGCTCCCGCTCATGGCCCTGGTCCGCCAGATCGCCGACGAGACCCACGTGCCGATCATCGCCGTCACCCATTCGATGGGCGAGACCCGCGCGCTGGCCGACCGGGTGCTGCGCATCCAGGCCGGCGCCGTGGTCGCCGACGGGACGTTCGCCGAGGTCGTCCGCTCAGAAGCTGATGCGGTGGCGCCAGCTCGCGGCGCTGCCGCTGCCGAGTCGTGACGCCGCGACCGCGTCGCGCACGCAGGAGGCGACGCGCGACGGCAGGTCGGTGTCGATGATGTTGAGGAAGCCGATCGCGCCGTTGGCGTCGACGCCGATCTCGAGCTCGACGAACGTGTCGTCGGCGAGCCCCTGTTTCTCGACCGCCCGCACGCATGCGCGCAGGCGACCCTGATCGAGCGCGCGTCCCAGCTCGGCCCTTCGGGCTCGGCGGCCGGCGGCGGCGCTCTCGACGGGGGCCGTGGCGTCGGCCAGCACCAGCGGGCGGACGTCGTCGTCGCCGACCTCGACCCAGCGCGCCGGCGAGAAGCGGCCCGGTGCCTGCTCGGCGTCGACCAGGTGGCGC
>SXGS01380871.1_pt1 | contig 10442 bp, 8 predicted proteins | sample 3174681 | NCBI WGS metagenome assembly SXGS01 (sample SAMN11356861, study PRJNA531348) | freshwater metagenome | isolation source: freshwater sample F1-80 | place: China: Fuxian Lake, Yuxi | collected 2017-12-25
GCCGCGCACGAACAGTTGGTTGCTCTTGCCCGAGCCGCTGTGTTGCGTCGCGACCACGCCCGGCACCGCTTCGAGCAGTTCGGCGGGCCGTTGGATCGGTCGCCGCGCGAGTTCCTCGCCGCCGACAACGCCTTCGCTGGCGCGCTCGGCAATGCCGACGAGACTTTCGGCGCGGCCTTCGACAACCACGGTGGGAAGCCGCGTTGGACCTGGATCCTGCGGCAGGCTGGCCAACGCAACGAGCAGCGACAGGGTCATGGCAGCAGTCTCTCGAACAACCAGAACAGGCCGGCGATGCCGATCGCGACCGACAGCACGGTGGTCGCGCGAGCTCCGCGCGGCAGTCGTGTCGCGCGCGCGAGCAACGGCACGGCGACGCACGCGAAGGCCAGTTGCCCGGCTTCCACGCCCAGGTTGAAGGTCAGCAACGGCGTGAGGATGTCGGGCCCGCGCAGAGAATCGCCGAGCGAGGCGGCAAAGCCGAAGCCGTGCAGCAAGCCAAAGCCGAAGGCCAGCGGCCAACCGTGGGCGGCGCGGGATCCGAACAGGTTGGCGACCGCAACGAGCACGATCGAGCCAGCGATCGCCGCTTCGACCAGTTCGACCGGCAACCGACACCAGCCGAGCATGGTGCCGAGCAGTGTCAGCGAATGCGCGACGGTGAACGCTGTGATCGTCGCGACCAGACGCGGCAGCGGCCCACGTTCGCCGGGACTGCGGACGCGGTCGCGACTGTAGAGACCGACCAGCAGGGCGAGCACGAACGCCAGATGGTCGAAGCCGAACAGGATGTGTTCGACGCCGAGCCAGAAGAAGCCGGTGGCCTGCGCGAAGCCGGAGGCTGCTGTCGTGCCACGCGCCGGAATCGCCAACACGGCGGCGGTCGCGTGCAGCAGCGCGTCGGTGAGCACCGGGCCCGAAGGCGCGTCGTTGCCGTTCGCGACCACGTCGGCGCCTTCCGGTAGCACTGCGGCGTAGCAGCGATGGCCACGCGACAATCGGCGCAGGAACTCGAGCTGCAACGTCGCCGGGCCCGGCATGCACGGCACCACGAACGTCAGCTCGACGTCGGCATCGGCGCCGACCACGGCGGACAGCAGTTCGGGTTGGGTTGGGATGCCACCGTGCGACAGCACGAACTCGCGCGTGACCAGATCGACGAGCTGCGGTCGTGCGGCGAGCAGTTCGGCGGCGTCGATGGCGCCGTCGCCGTTGCTGTCGAGGCCCGCAGCGGCTCGAAAGTCGGCGTTGGCGAACTCCGCGTGCACGACGATGCGTTCGCCGTCGCGTGCCACGCGAACGAGACTGAGGCCGGGATCGTGTTCGTCCGCCGCGGCGAACGGAGTGGGTGCGGTGACGGCCAGTACCGAGCAGAGAACGTGGGCGAGGAACATGCGGGCTCCAGGGTGGGGCCACCGGAGCCGCGCGCGGCGCAACTCCGGCGGCGCGCGGGCTTAGTCGTGCGAATGCACGCGACCGTTCTGCGGCGGCGCCGCGTACGGCATCACCTTGTTGTAGGCGACGTCGTTGGCGTTCACGTTGTCACCGGCGATGCGGATCACCGGCGGATTGACGCGCAGGTCGCTGATGACCGCGCTGACGCCGATGTCGTAGACGTCGTCGCCAAAGCGCCGCCCGTTCGGCCAGCCGCCAGCCACTTGCGCGTTCTGCAGCGCGCTGAACACCGTGTCGCCACCGAACACCGACAAGCGCGAGAAGCCCGCGTCGTCCGGATTGGTCGGATGCGTGGCACCGCCGCCGGCGCGGCGCACGGGTGGTGTCGACAGATCGCACTTGATCAGGTCCGGCACGAAGATGCCGGCGAGGTCGGTGCGGTTCGTGGTGATGCCCGGGATCGGGTTCGGCGCGAACACCAAGGCGTTGAGCAGCGCCGCGAGTTCGGGCTGCAGCGCGTAGCCGGTGAAACGCTGCGCGTCGGTCTCCGGCGTCAGCCGGTTGTAGGCGTCCTTGTCCTGGATCGCGACGAACGCCTCGCAGAACAGCGGGTTGCCCTGCCGGCCGACCTGCACGAACGGCCCGTACTGGATCGGGTCCATCACTTCGGTGCGCAGTTCGATCGACTGCCGGTACGTGCTCGCGTGCACGCCGACGACCTGCATGTCGCCACCGATGCGCGCGACCGGCACCTGGCACACGATCGTGTGCACGTTGAAGCCCTTCTGGCTGTCGTGGCCGGGATTGCGCAGCGACAGCAGATCGAACGTCGCACCGATGTCGGCGTAGAAGCCGTCGTCGCGCTGGCCGGCCCAGCTGACGATGCCGTTCGCCAGATTGCTGACCGTCTGCGCCGTGTAGGTGTCCAACTGCGCCGCCGTGGCGACGCCGTCCTTCACCGGGCCATCACCGGCCGCCTGGTTGTAGTGCGGCGTCGCGCGTCCCTGGTTGTTCGGCGGCACGATGCCGCCGCCGAGGCTGGTGACGCCGTTGCCGTTCGGGCGCCAGTCGATCTCGAGCACGCTGTAGCTCTGCGTCAGGTTCTGCGCCGCGTCGTTCACGTTCTGCACGACGCCGGTGTAGGACTGCAGGATCGTCGCCTGCGTCTTGTAGACCGTCTGGAACAGGAACACGTAGCTGAACGTCTTGCGGCCGGCGGCGACGTCGGCGCCGGTCGACACGTGCAGTGCGTAGGCGACGCGGTCGTCGAAGTTGTACTTGTTCGGGCCGATGCCCGGATCCTCGAACGGGTACACCGACATCGCCAGGTTGAGGTACTTGCCGTTGGCGGGCGCCGCGCCGACGAATGCGTAGACGTCGGTGAGGTTGGCCGCATCGTCGAGCGTGATCAGCGGTGCATCCATGTGGCTCGAAGCCAGCACGGAGGTGGTGCTCGCGAGCAGCGCCGCGAGCGAAAGCAATCTGTGGTTCATGGTCTTCTCAGTGGGTGACGGACAGGGAACGGCTCGCCGGCGCACCATGCGTCGGCGAACCGGAGGCAGTCACTGCGGCGACGACAGCAGGCTGCGTTCGCTCGGCAGCAGGGCGGCGCGGCCGGCTTCGGCAGCGGCCCGATGGCGCCGCGCGGCCTCGACATCGCCGAGTGCAGCGGCGATCAGCGCGGCGTGGACTTCGATGCGGGCGTCGCGCACGCCGCAGGCCAGGGCCTGGGTGATCGCCGCCCGCGCGCCGGTGACGTCGCCGATGCCGAGCCGGGCCAGAGCCAGGACGTCGAGCGTGTAGGCGTCCTGCCGCAGGCGATGCTCCGCTTCGGCGAGGCGCAGCGCCCGGCCGGGATCACGAGTGTGGGTCGCCAGCCACAACGCGAAGGTGCGCGGGTCTTCGGCTTCGCCGCTGCGCAGCAGTTCGGCCTCGACCTGCGCCGCTTCCGTCTCGCGGCCGGCAGCGCGCAAGGCGTCGGCGTGCGCCCACAGGTGCTCCGGCAGCGGGAACGCGGCCGCGGCGGCCGCCAGATGGTCGACGGCTTCCTTCGGGGCGTCGTTCGCCAAGGCGGTGCGACCACGCGCAAGCCGCGCGGCGGGAAGGTCGGACAACAACGCCAATGCCTCGTCGGCGAAGTGCGCCGCCTGCGTGGGGTCGTTCGCCTGCAGCTCCAACGTGGCGGCGCGTGCCAGCACCCACGCCAAGGACTCGGGGTCGCGGCGGCTGCCTGCTCGCGCCGCCAGCTGCAGCAGTTCGCGGCAACCGGCATGGTCACCGGCCATCCAGCGGATCTGCGCCGCGCGGGCGTAGCTCTGCAGGCCGGGCCGCAAATCGAGCATGCGCTGGTAGACCGACTTCGCTTCGTCGAGCTGGCCGCGGTCGAGCAGCACGTCGCCGAGCAGTCCCAGATCGAGTGGCATGCCGCGCTTGGCGACGAGGTCGCGCGCGATGCGTTCGGCGGCGGCGAAGTCGTGCAGCGCGTGGCGCACGTGGCCTCGCAGCAGCGCACCGGGCAGCGTGCCGCCCGCGACGGTGGTCAGCACATCCGCACAGGCTTCGGCCTGCTTGTAGTAGCCAGGATCGCCGCTGGTTCGCGCCCGGTTGATGAACTGCGCGGCCAGACGTTCGAGGTTCGCGATATCGGCGCGCTCGCGCACTGCCGCCTGGGCCGTCCGGATCGCGGTGGCAGCGGCGGCATTGCCCGACGGATCCGCCAAGGCGACGCGCAGGGCGGCGCTGGTGCCGGCGGGTTCGCCGCGCGGAACCGGCGATTGCTCCGAGCAAGCGACGAACGCCAACAGGAGCAGGCAAGCGGGTGACGGACGCATGGCGGTCGGCATCGCCCCAGTGATGTCGGGATGCCGCCCGACATGTCAGGGGACGCGCGACTTCGCGTCACGTCGCCCGGCGCCCGCGGCAGACCCGATTCCTGACTCCCTCCGCACGGGGTCTTCGCCTTCGTTCCCTTCGATCCTCGCCACGCACACCCCACGCCATCACGGCATCTACCACCCCGACGCGACCACTGGGTTCACCGTCGCCGGCGTCATTGCCTCGTGACCGCCAACGAAGGCGACAGCCGCGTCGTCGGCAACTGAGCGGCGTCGCCGCCGCGTGGCGTGCCGGTGCGACCGCCGAAGCCGAACGTTGGCGGCGGCGGGAGCGCGCAATATGGTGCGGGGCAATGCGCGCCCAATTGCTCCACCTATCCGGCCCGTTGCGCGGCCGCACGGTGACCTACGAAGCGCGCATCGTGCGCATCGGCAGTGCTCCCGATTGCGATGCCGTCGTGACCGCGAACGGCGTCGCCGGCCGGCACGTGCAGATCGACTTCGTCGAAGAGGAGTGCCAGTTCTACCTGCGCAAGCGCGACGGCCAGACGTTCGTCAACGGCTCCGAAGTCGAGGAAGTGATCCTGCAGGACGGCGACCAGATCGAACTCGGCAGCGGCGGCCCCGTGGTGCGCTTCCGCATCTATGTGCCGGTGGGGGCGGTATGCAAACCCGTGCGCCGCATGCTCGCCGACGCGCGCGCCGTCGCGAAGGTGAGCGGTGGCGCGGCGGCGACGCAGATGCTGACGCGCGATCTGTTCACGCAGGCGACGCCGCAATTGAAGATCGGCTTTCCGCTGGTGGTGATCGCGGGAGCGTTCCTGGCCGGCTGGCTCGGTGGCCTGCTCGGCGGCCGTCCTTCGAGCGTGACCTTGTCGGAGCTCGAGGCGCTGCGCGCCTGGCAGCAACAACAGCTGGCGAACGCGGTGCCGCCGGCGGAGATCGATGCGTTGCGCACGGCGCAGAAGCAGCAGCAGGAAGCGCTGGCGCGGCTGACGCGAGCCAGTGCCATCGTTGCGCGCATCCAGAAGGAGAGCAGCCGTGGCGTGTGTCTTCTGCACGGCGTGTTTCGCCTGCGCATGGCGGATGGCAGCTGGTTCCAACCCGACACCGATCCGTACGAAGTCGAGTACACCGGCTCCGGGTTCCGCGTGACCGAGGCGGGCCACGTCGTCACCAACCGGCACGTGGTGCGGCCGTGGTTGGAGATGGAGCCGATCATGCGGGTGATGCAGCGCGGCGCCGCACCGGTGTTCGTGCGCCTGGCGGCGACCGGCCCGGGCAAGAGCCCGATCGACGTGCCGATCGACTCGATCACGACGCGCACCGACGATCTCGATGTCGCGGTGGTGAAGTTGCCGCCGGAGTCGCTCACCGGCGTGCCGGTGCTGGTGCTGCGCGTCGGGCCGATGGCCGAAGACGACCGGCGCGCGATCGTGGTCGGGTATCCGACCGGGCTCGCGGCGATGCTGGCGCGGGCCGACACGCAGATGGTCGAAGGGCTGCGGGCACGCGAGGCGTCGATGACGGAGGCGATCGAGGCGCTGGCGACGTCCGGGCAGATCGCGCCGATCATCACCGATGGCGTGCTCAGCAACGTGCAGGAGCGGGTGCTCGGCTACAGCGCGCCCACCACGCACGGCGGTTCGGGCGGGCCGGTGTTCGACGGCGCCGGCGAGGTGATCGGCGTCAACTACGCGATCCTGCGCGACTTCGGTGGCAGCAACTTCGGCGTGCCGATCGCGTTTGCCCGCGAACTGCTGCCGCGCTGAACGGGCCCGGCGGCGCCACGCCGGCGTCGTCGCGATCGGTGACCGGGACAAAAAGGCCTGCGCACCGAACGCCGTTTCTGCGACACTCCGGCGGCGTGGCCGGTCAGCCGCGCAGACCCTGCCGAGGCAGGGGCACATGGACGGCACAGCTCCGGGGCGGCAAACGGAAACCAAGGCGAACGCGGCGAGAAGTGCTCTCGGCCCGCGTGGTCGCGGGCTGTTCGGCCGATTGTTCGACGGCTTGCGCGGCGTGCCGACTTCGCGCCGCGAAGCGATGACGATCGCCATCGCGAGTGGCAAGGGCGGCACCGGCAAGTCGTTCCTCGCCACGTCGCTCGCCGTGCTGTTGCATCGCCAGGGGGCGCGCACGGTGCTCGTCGATTGCGACTTCGGTCTCGCCTGCGACCATCTGCTGCTCGGCGTCAAGCCGACCCTGACCTTGCAGAACCTGCTCGCCGGCCAGTGCACGATCGACCAGGCGCTGGTGACGTCGCCGTGCGGGCCGCGGCTGTTGCCCGGTGCGTCGGGCGTGCGCCGCATGGCGAATCCCAGCGACAAGGACCTGCTCGCGTTCGCGCGCGAACTCGGCGGACTCGCCGGGCGCGAAGACGTGCTGCTGCTCGACCTCGGCGCGGGCATCGCGCCGGCGACGGTGCTGACGATGCTCGCCGCCGATTGGATCGTGCTGGTGACGCAGCCGGAGATCGCCGCACTCGTCGACGCCTACGCGGTGGTGAAGTGCATCGCGCAGCTCAACGCGCGCGCGCGCTTCCTCGTCGTCGTCAACCGCGTCGGCACCCCGGGGCGCGGCGAACTGGCGTTCCAGCGCCTGACCGAAGTGGCGAAGGCGCATGTCGGCGTCGAGCTGCGGTATCTCGGCGAGCTGCCCGACGACGACTCCGTGATGCAGCATCGGCTCGGCCAGTTGCCGTTGGTCGCGACCGACCCGTCGGCGGCGACGCCGCAGGCGCTGGCAGCGTTGGCGAAGACGCTCGAACTCACGTGTGGCGGCTTCTCGCCGCGCGAAGTCGCCAGCGACCAGGGGCTCGAGGCCCGCTTCCGCCAGCACCGGCTGTTTCTGTGAGCCGGGACGGGACCGTCACTCGCTGACGCGATTGCGGCCGGCGGCCTTGGCGCGATAGAGCGCGTCGTCGGCGTGGCGCGTCAGTTCTTCGGCGAGCTGGCCATCGTCGGGGAACACCGCACAACCGATCGAGATCGTCGGGTTCACCGTGACCGCATCCTTCTGGATCGGCTGGTCGCCGACCGCGGCGCGCATGCGTTCGCCGAGCGCCAGGGCCTGGGCGCGGCTGCAGTTGGGCACGAACGCCGAGAACTCGTCGCCGCCGAAGCGACTGACCACGCCGCCCGCGTCCTGCACGATCGCGCCGAGTCGCCGGCCGACCGTGGCGATCGAGTTGGCGCCGACGAGGTGCCCGTGCGTGTCGTTCATCTTCTTCAGGCCGTCCATGTCCATCATGTAGACGGCCATCGGCACGGTCTTGCGCCGGCACAGCAGCAACGCATCGGCGAACCGCTGCTGGAACACGCGCTGCACCGGCAGGCCGGTGAGGTCGTCGAGGTTCATCAGGTGGTCGACCTGACGGTGGAACTCCTCTTCGACTTCGTCGTGCCAGGTGAACTTCAACACGGTCTCGCCGACCAGCAGGCGATCGCCGTCGCGCAGGATCTGCGTCGCGATGCGTTCGCCGCCGATCACGGTGCCGTTGGTCGAGGCGAGGTCGACGACCTGCCACGACTCCGGCAGGGAGCCGCGTTCGAAGCGGCAGTGCACGCTGGAGATCTGCGAGTCGCCGGGCACCACGATGTCGGCGCGGTCGTCGCGACGGCCGAGCACGAGCCCGCTTTGGTTGAGCAGGTAACGACGGCCGACCTGGGCGCCGCGCAGCACCACCAGCACGGGCAGACGGGACGCACCGCCGCCGCTCGCGCCCCCGTTCTGTTGGGGCAGCGAGTACACCGTGCGGCTGAACTCGGAATCGGACTTGCTCATCGAACGAGCGGTGGCGTGGCAGTCAGGTAGCGACAGGATCCTAGCCGGCGTTCGCGGTTGCGGAAGCGGGGCGAGGCGCGAGTCGCAGCATCAGAAACGCCGCCACGCCGGCCCCGGCCAGCAAGGCAGCACCTTCGCCGTAGCGACCAAAGATCACAGCACCGATGCCCGGCAGCGTGAGCCAGATCGTCACGGTGCCAAGGATGGCGCACAGCAGCGAACGCCCCAAGCCACCGTCCGGTCGGACCTCGGGTGCAATTCTGGCGATGGGGCCCCAGCCCGGGCCGTCGGGGCGGATGCGGCGGTAGAACGTGGCCAGGTGTTCGCGCGGTTCAGGCTGCGTCAGCAGCGTGGCGGTGAGCCAGAGCACCAGCGTGATGCCGGCGACCAGCAGGCTTGCGTACTCGGTGGCCATGCGTTCCTTCACCGGCAGATCGTCTTGCCACAGCTTGACGCCGACGAACACGACCAGCGAGCCGACCATCGCGACGATCTCGCTCCAGACGTTGATGCGCCACCAGAACCAGCGCAGCAGGAACACGCCGCCGACACCGGCGCCGAGTGCGGCCAAGAACGCCCAGGCATCGTCGACGCTGACGCCGCGCGTGATCAACACGTAGGCGACCGTTCCGCCTAGCAGCAACACGAGCACCGACGACCAGCGCGACGCCCGCATCATGCGGCGGTCGTCGGCCTGCGGCGCGAGGAAGCGCTTGTAGACGTCGTTGACGAGGTAGCTGGCACCCCAGTTCATCTGCGTGCTGATCGTCGACATGAACGCTGCGGCGAAGGTGACCAGCAACAGCCCGCGCAAGCCCACCGGCGCCAGTTTGCGGATCAGCATCGGATAGCCGAGCCCGGGGTCCTTGGCGGTGCGCAGTTCGGGATGCATCACGATCGCCGCGAACGCGACCAGGATCCACGGCCACGGCCGCAGGCAGTAGTGCGCGAGCTGGAACAGCAGCGTCGCCTTCACCGCGTGCGTCTCATCCTTGCACGACGCCATGCGCTGCACGATGTAGCCGCCGCCGCCCGGTTCGTTGCCCGGATACCACGTCGCCCACCATTGGGTGAGCACGTAGACGAGAAAGATGCCGAGCCCCATCACCGGAGTGTCGACGGAGAAGTCGGGCACGAACGCGAGCGGATCGCCCTGGCCTTCGAACGCCTTCTCGAGGCCGATGCGCATCTGGTCGACGCCACCGACGTGCGCGACGGCGACGATGGCGAGCGCCACGCAGCCGATCATCGCCAGCACGAACTGGATGACGTCGGTGATCGCGACACCCCACATTCCGGAGATCGTCGAATAGACGCCGGTCACGACGAGCATGCCGGCGACCAGCCAGAAGTCGGTGGTGCCGCCGACCGGCATGTCGGTCAGCACGGTGTGCTTCAGCACGTCGGCCATCGCCTTCGTGACCCAGCCGATGACGATCGAGTTCATCACCACGGCGATGTAGAAGGCTCGAAACCCGCGCAGCATCGCCGCCGGCTGGCCGGCGTAGCGTTGTTCGATGAACTCGACGTCGGTCAGCACCTGCGCGCGCCGCCAGAGTTTGGCGAACACGAACACGGTCAACATGCCGCCGAACGCCCAGGCCCACCAAAACCAGTTGCCGGCGAGGCCGTTCTTGGCGATGAGGCCGGTGACTGCGAGCGGCGTGTCGGCCGCGAACGTGGTCGCGACCATCGAGGTGCCGGCGATCCACCACGGCAGGCTGCGACCCGACGCGAAGTACTCGACGACGCTTTCGTTGGCTTTGCCTTTGAACCAGAGGCCGACGCCAAGCGACACGGCGAAGTAGCCGACGATGATCGCCCAATCGAGCAGTTCGAGTTGCATGCGGCGGGGGATGTTGGCTCGCGACGGCGCGCGGCGCCACGCTCCGGCCCGCATTCGCTCGCTTGCGAAAGGCCGAGTGGCCGGGTTCGCTGTCGGCATGGACCTCGTCGAGGTGTGTTTCCAAGGCTCCGGCAAGACCGTGTTCGTGCCGCCCGGCACCACGCTGCTGGCGGCGGCCGGCATGGCCGGCATCGACGTCGCCACCGGCTGCACGCGCGGTATGTGCGGCACCGACGCCTGGCATGTGCAGGGCGCTGCCGATTGCCTGCACGTCGCGGTCGAGCCCGAACGGGCCACGCTCGATCGCATGGGCGTCGCCGCCGACTGCCGGTTGCTGTGTTCGGCCCGGGTGCAGCGCGGCCGGGTGGTCGTGGCCGGCGATGCGGTCGCCGGCTGACCTCAGCGAGCAAAGTGCGTGCTTGTCGCGGATGGTGCTTTGGGGCACTGTTTCGCCGTGGACTTCACGACACCCACCAGCGAGCCCACGGGCAGCCAGCGCCGCCCGATTCGTGAGGGTCTCGGGTTCTTCGGTCGCTTCCTGCGCAATCCGACGACGGTGGGGGCCGTGCTGCCGAGCTCGC
>SXGS01699215.1_pt1 | contig 10442 bp, 7 predicted proteins | sample 3174681 | NCBI WGS metagenome assembly SXGS01 (sample SAMN11356861, study PRJNA531348) | freshwater metagenome | isolation source: freshwater sample F1-80 | place: China: Fuxian Lake, Yuxi | collected 2017-12-25
CTTCTCCAGCACGAGCTGCCACGGCCCATTGAACATGCTGCCGTAGGTATCGATAACAAAAATGATGTACTCGCTGTCGACCGGGATGCCACCGATCGGCGGAGTGCTCTCCGGCGGCTTGTAGTCGCCGAGGAGTCGCCGCATTTCCTCGGTGAGGCGCTGGCGGGCCGCGAGCAGTTCGCCCGCCGAATCGGCGTCGACCGCGAGTTTCTCGCTGGCAGCGAACTGGCCACGGATGCGGGTCAATTCGGTCTGGAGCACGGCGAGACGGCGGCTGCTCGACTCGACCTCGCCCTCGATCGTCTGCATCTGCCGCACCAGCACCTCGGACTCCCCACGGATACGGAAGAGCTCCTCCTGCAATGCCGCGATCAGCTCGCGCCTGTCCTCCTTCGCCTGCTCGATGATGCGCGGCTCGGAGGCCTTGTTGAGGACGAGCAACATGATCACCGCGCCGAAACCGCAACAGATCGCATCGAGGACGGACAGGCTGAACACCTCGATCTCGCGACGCTTGCGCCTCATGGCCAGTCCTCGGCGAGGGTGAGGAAAGAGCCGCGGCTCGAAACCGCCATCTGCCAGAAGAAGCCGCTCGCGCTCGGGTCGCCATCCATCGGCAGCAACATCACGTTCACCGGCACGTTCTTCGGCACCGCAGCGATCGCGTCGACCATGTACTTCACGCGGCGCTCCGAACGCACGTTCTCCACCGCGGGCGGCGGCTTCTCGTCCTGCGTCGGCAGCCCGTCCGTGATGAGGAAGATGTTGTCCGGCTGCGGGTCGAGGGTCTCCGCAACCCTGATCGCATTGATGAGGCTCGTGCCCTTGTCGGGCACCAGGCGCCGCAGTCGTGCGGTGGCCCGGTCGAGCGCGGCCTTGTCTTTCACATCGACCCAGCTTGCGCTGCCCTCGAAGAGACTCTTCGGCGTCTCGTTGAATGCGTGGATCTGCACGTTCGTACCGGGCTGCATCTGCGTCAGCAGCCATTCCACCGAGCGCACGGCCTGGCGGAATTTCGGCGCCTTGCGCTTCCCCTCCTCATTCATGCTGCGGAAGCGGACGATGTTCACGTAGTTCTTGCCGAGCATGCTGGCCGACGCGTCGACGAGGATCAGCACATGCTTGCCGGACATGCGCACCCCGGTGAGGTACTGGCGATTCCCCTCCCCCGCGAAGGCGCGGATGCGCTGGCCGGTGGTCGGCTTCGCCTCGGCGTTGCGCGAGGCGAGCCGCTGGTTCGCCTCCTCGAGCTGCTTGATGTCGGACTTCAGCTGCTCGACGCTCTCGCGCTGGGCGAGGCTGTCGCCCTCTTTGAGATCCTGGGTGAGCTTCGCCACGAGCGCCGCGATACGCGCCGCCTCGGCCTGCGCGATCGACGCACGCTCCCGCTCCTCGCGGAGCGAGTTGCGCAAACGGACGAGATCCTTGCGCCCGTCGAGCACCTCTTCGTCGATGCGACTGGTCTCCGACATCACCGTGTCCGCGGCCTTCGCTGCACGCACGGTCACCTGCCCGTTGATGATGACGAACAGCAGCACCACCGCGCCGAAGCCGCAGGAAATGCAGTCGAGGAACGACAGGCTGAAGACCTCGACTTTGCGCTTACGGGGCATCGCCAGCCTCCGCGACGAGGGTCAGCACCAGTGGCGGCTGGCCCACGCTGATCACGTCGCCCGCCTGCAGCACCGCCGCGCCTGTCACCGCATGGCCATTCAGCAGCGTGCCGTAGCGACTCTGGTCGTGCAGCACGAACTGGCCGTCCTCGCGGGCAATCGTGAAGTGCCGGCGCGAGACCGCGTTGCCGGTGAGCGCCAGGTTGTACGCGCCGTCGGCCGACTCGGTGCCCGCCTGCAAGGCGCGGTCGCCGAGCCGCCAGGCGCGGCTGCCCCAGACGAGGTGCGTCGGTGGCCGGCCGGCGGCCGCCTGTGGCAGCGCTGCAGCGGCTAGCGCCGGCTGGTCGAAGCCGAGAGATGTCGTGAGCGTGTGGCTAGCCGCGGGCGCCGCACGCAGTCGCAGTGCACCGCGTGCGCCCGCACCCGGCTCGAGCAACACGACCGCGCAGCCGGGCAGCGTCAACAGGGCCTCGATCACACCGGGAAACTCCGCGAGCCGGTGATGCACCTGGAGCACGGACGCCTCACGCGGCGAAACGAGCGTCCGCAGCCGCTGCGTGAGGGGTACGCAGAGCCGCGTCATCGCCTCACGCAGCGCCGCGGCCTCGAGCGTGGCCTCGTAGCGATGACCGCCGTGCTCGAGCTCGAGCGGCACGAGGTCCTGGCGCGCCGCGAGCGCGAGCCAGCCGTCGAGCCGGTCGGTGACGAGCTGCTCGCTCCGCGCGTTGTGCAGCGGATCGAAGCGCGAGCACTCGACGAAGCGCCGGGCAATGAATTCCGTCGCGCCGCGCTCGAGCGTCTCGATGCCGAAGCGCTCGACACCGTGGCGGAAACCCAGAGTGGCGCCACTCGACTGCTCGATGCGGGACAGCCAGGTCGCCTGCAGGCCCGCCACGAGGTGCCACAGCGCGCGGCCCGGATACGGCCGGCGACTCGCCGCGACCGCACCATCGACGAGCCCCGCCACGGGCATCCCGACACCCTCGGCGATACCGAGCAGCAGGCCGAGTTGTTCCGTACTCCAGCCGGCCGGTACCGCCAGCACGGCCGCATCGGCCGCACCCCGCGCCTGCCAGAGCGACGCAAGCTGGGCTTGAACCAGATCCGCGGTCGTCAGCGCCGTACCGAGCGGCACGGCGAGCGGTGCCTCCGCCAGGCTGTGCCAGAACGAGCGGTGCACCGCGCGTGGTTTGAGGCGGAGCACGGCGCGCGCTTCGCTGCCGAAGACGAGCCTGCCGTCGATCAGCGCCGCATGACCAGGGCCTGCCGCGGCGAGTTCTCCGCCACTCGCCAGCGCGAGTGCCGAATCGCAGAGTTCGATTGCCGCCGTGACCATGCCCGTGCCGAGCCTGCCCGCGCCTGCGCGGCTCAGCTCGCGTGCAGGTGGCGGATGAGTCGATCGTCGGCGTAGCTCTCCGCCTCGAACACCAGTCGCTCCTGCATCAGCTGCAGCTGGTGCACCAGGAACATCAGCAGGATGCTGATGAGGAGCGCGATCAGTGTGGAATTGAAGGCTGTGCCGAGGTTCTCCGTGACGCCGCTCACGTCGCCCTCGACCGCGCGATGCGCCATGTTGAGCGCGAGCCCGATGCCGCGGACGGTGCCGATGAAGCCGATCGCGGGGATGGCCCACAGGATGTAGCGCACCATCGAGAGCTCGGACTCCATGCGCTCCGCCTCGGAGTTCGCCAGCTGATGCGCCGAGGAGGCGACATCCTGGATGTTGCGCGTGGCGCCGAAGCGGATCAGCACGTGGTGCAGGAGACGGGGCAGCAGCAGCGCGCGCTCCGGCGCGGGCAGCGCTTCGATCTGGCGGGCGTAATCACGCGTATCCTCCGGCAGCACCCGCACGCCCTCCGGGATCGGCACCAGTTGCTGGTCGAGCAAGCGCCGCTCCGCGATCGCCGCGTTGCCTTTGTAAGCGATGATCGCGAGGCACCAGAGCATGAGCACGAAGCAGGACTCCTGCTCGTAGTCCTTCACGATCACGTAGAACGAACTCTCTGCGATGTAGTCCGGGTCCTTCTGCATCATCGTGCGCTGCTCCGCGAGCACCGCGGCTGCATTCGGCCAGACAACCGTGACGTAGATCGCGTGCACGAGGATCACCGAGATGATCAGCGCGAACAGCTGGAAGACGAATTCGCGGGAGAAGGTCTTGTCCATGGCGTCAGATGTCCGAAGGCAGGTCGATCGGCAGGTCGGCGGGCAAAGGGCGGGAGGCGCGGAATTCCTTCTCGCCGGGCTCGGCAGGCTTGCCGCCAAGCTCTTCCTCGGCCTTGCGCAATTCCGCCTCCATTTCCTCGCGGGTCATGTCGTCGACGCGCGGGGGCGGTGCGCGCGCGGCGCCGGCTGGCTCGGCACCCGCTGCGGGCGTCGCCGCTTCGGCTTGAGCGGTATCGGGCGCTGGCGTTTCGACCGCAGTCGGCTCCGCCTTCCCGACGCCAGGCGGCGCATCGGCCGCAAGCCGCGCGATCCCCGTCGAACCGAGTCCGGCAGCCATCACCGCCAGCACCTTGATGAGGTCCATTCAGCCTACTCCGCGGAGCGCGCCAGCCGGAAACCCACGTCGAGGCGGCTCGCATTGCCAAAATCGCGATGAGCGTGCCGCAACTCGCTCACGCTCGCATGACGCCAGCTCGACCCGCGGATCACCCGGTACGGCCCCTGCGGGGGCCCCAGCGGGTCGGTCGCCTCCGCGGTGCTGGCGGCATAGACAGTGTAGCGGTCGTTGACCCACTCGGCAGCGTTGCCGCCGATGTCGAAGAGCCCGAGCGGGCTCGGCGTGAAGCTGCCGACCGGCGCGGTCACGGTCCAACCGTCGTTGTAGCCCGGCAGCACGTTGGGCACGATGCCGTCGGCCGTGAGGTCGGCGAAATTGCCCGCCTTTTCCGTTGGTGGCAAACGCTCACCCCATGGAAAACGCCGGACCGCGCCGCCGCCGTTGTAGCGCGCCGCCCACTCCCATTCGGCTTCGGTCGGCAAACGGTAGCCGGACGTCACCGGCTCGATCAGCTTCGGCGCGCCATCCTTCGTGTACGCCGGCGGCAAGCCATCGCGCTCGCTCAGCCAGTTGCAGAAGTTGGCCGCATCCTCCCAACTCACCATGACGGCCGGGTGCTCACCAGCGGCGAGATCCTGGAATTTCTCCGCGCCCGAGGTGTGCGAGGCACGGAACTCGCGGAACTCGCGATTGGTGACCTCGCGCAGTCCGATGTAGTACCCGCGCGTGAGGCGCACGCGCCGCTCCGTCTCGTTCGGACGCCGCCCCTGCTCGCGCCGCGGCGCGCCCATGGTGAAGGCGCCGGGATTCACCAGGCGCAGCACCGCACCCTGTGGCGTACGGATCGTCGCCGGCACATTGGCGAGTACCGCTTCAGCCGGCGTCAACAGTTTCACCTCGAAAGCCTGCGTTTGTCCGGGCCGCGGCGTCACCTCGGTGCGCCAGCTGACATGGCCCGCCTTGCGCACCTCGAGCTGCTGCGGCAATGCCTGCAGCGACAGCTCCTGGTTCGCGGTGCCGCGAACTTCGCCGTTCACCACGAGCTCGGCGTCGGCTGGCGTCGCCGCGATGCGCACGAGTCCGCGCCGTTCCTCGAGTTCCACGGCGAGGCGTGCGGCCTCGCGGCGGCCGGGCGTCACGGTTCGCGTCGCAGTCGTGAAGCCTGGCTTCGCCACGATCACGCTGTACGGTCGGCCCGAGCCGAGCTCCAGTTCGAGCGGTGTGGTGCCGCGATACCGCTGGTCGATGGTGACCGCGGCGCCAGGTGGCGTCGAGACGACCGTGAGCAGCGCATCGATCTCCTCGAGGAGCACCGTCGGCAGCGTCAGCTTCTGGCCCGCGACGACCGTGACCTTCTGTCGCCACGGCCGGAAACCCGGCTTGCGCAACTCGATGGCGGCGGAACCGGCCGCCACAGGTACGGTCGCCGGTGTTTCACCCAGAAGCTCGGTATCCACCGTGACCGTCGCACCGGCGGGTTCGCTGGCGATGCTGACATCCGCCCAGTCCGGCGAGAGGGGCGGCGCGAGCTCCTGGCGCTCGCCGCGACCGGTCACCTCCACCGTGCCTTCCCAGGGCAGGTAGCGCCGTGCGACGACCTGCACACGCCGCGATCCAGCGGCGGCCTCGTAGGTGCCATCGGTCGCCGCCGCGACCGGTGCGCCATCGATACGGACCGCGATTGCGGGAGCGGCGGTAACGATTGCCAGTCGGCCGGGCAATCGCTCGAGCTCGATACGCCAGGACTGGCTCGGCTCGTCGGTGACGTCGATCGGCCGCACCACCGACCGGTAGCCGGGCGCACTCGCGCTCACGGTGTAGCGTCCCGTGTGCAGCAGGTAGCGGCCGTCGTAGCCGAGCGGGAGCAGCGCTCCGTCGATCTCAACAACCGCCTCGGCGGGCACGGCGCGGATGACGACCGCTCGCGCGGTGAACAGGTAGAGGGCGGCGAGCGCGGCGAACACGAGCCCTGCATAGACGAATGGCGCGGGCGAGCGCGGTCCCTTCGCAGGCGGTGGCCGTGTCGCCCGCACGGCACCGATGCGCGGTCCAGCCTCGGCCGCCGCGGTGACCGGCGGCAGCGTCGCGTACTCGGTGTCCGTATAGGCGAAGGAGAGGTTGAGCGCCGCGGCGTCGAAATGGCACTCGAGCCGCAGGCTGCCGGCGACAACCACGTCACCATCCTCGAGCCAGCGCGGCGTCGTGAGCCGCTCGTCGTTCACCGTCACCGGCAACGCACCGACGCCGGTCGTCTGCAGCAGCAACCGGTCGTCCACCCGCGTGAGCAGTGCGTAGATGTCTGCACTGACCGGCCCGGGCACGCGCAGCGTGGCGGCCGGGCCGGTGCCGATGCGCAGTGGCAGCTCGGCAGCGGTGACCGGGCGCGTACCCGCCGGCCCGTTGAGGATAACCGCGCGGCTCAAATGGCCTCCTCGCAGCGTACGACGACAGGTTCGCTCACACCGGCGCGTACGCGGAACTGCAGGCGCACGTCGCGGAAGCCGACGCGGCTGCCCACGGCGGTGTAGACGCCCGGTCGCAGCTCGAGCTCCCGCGTTGCGAAGCTGCCCATGCGACCGACCTTGAATACCGTGACCTCGGTGAGCGTATCCGACTCGAGGCGCACGGAAACCGGGGTGGTGCCGACGGCAATCAGGCGCATCAACTCGGCGATCTGCTGCGCGAGCCTCGGCCCGGGTGGGGCAACTGCGCGGGCCCGTTCCAGCGCGGTGCGGGCGCTGCGCACGATCGCGTCGTCGTTGTACTGGTCCGCGGCGGCGATCGAGCGCACGAGATCGGCGTCGAGTGCCGCTCGCGCGGCGGCACGATCCCGCGCGGCACGCTGCTCGACCAGATTCGGGTCGCTTGCGAGCGCGCGGTCATGCACCACCACCGCCTCGCTCCAGCGCTCGGCAGCTTCGAGACGCGCGGCCTCCCCCGCTGCATCGCCGAGCGCAGCGAAGCTGCCGTCGCTTTCGACCTGGGTAAGCGCGGCGCGCGCTGCGGCGTCTCCGGGCCGGAGCGTGAGTGCTGCGCGGAACGCCGCGCGGGCGCCCGCGTAGTCCTGCCGCGACTGCGCGGCAAAGCCATCGGCCATCTGCCGCTGGTACGCATCGACTGCGGCGGCGGCACGCAGCCGACCCAGCGCTTCCTGCGCGGGCCGCCAGGCCGGATCGAGCGCCAATACCTGCTGGTAGCTGCGGATTGCAGCGTCGCGTTGTCCACTCACTTCAGCCGCGTCGGCATCGGCCATCAACCCGAGCACGCGATCGACCTGTCGGGCGCGGGCGAGTCCCGCCGTTGCGGTCGGCGAATCCGGCGAAATCGCGAGCGCGCGCTCGAAAGCATCGATGGCACGCGCCTGCTCGCCCGCAGCGAGCGCAGCAGCGCCTTCGGCGAGTGCGCTGTCGCGCGTCGCAGGCGCAGCGCCGAGCAATTCAGCCGCCAGCGCCGCAGCCGCGCGATAGCCTGCGACGGCGACCGCCGCGTTCCGTGCCTTCAACGCCTCGTCTGCAGCGGTCACGCGTCGACGCAGCTCCTCCCAGGTCGCACCGCCCCAGCGCTCGGGGTTGAGCTTGCGGAGCTCGTCGTCACGCCGCATGAACTCGCCGAGCGCCGCATCGACCTCGGCTTGCTGCTCGGCGGTCGTTGCAGTCGGTGCGGCCGTCGGCACGGGCGCGGGAGTCGCCGCCCTGGAAGGCGACCGCACCGGCTCTCGCGCCACCTGCGGCAGCGCGAAGATGACCGCCAGCGCTGCGATCGCGACCAGGCCGAGCGCCGCATAGACCCGCTTCGCCGGGACCCCACCGCGACGCCCGGCGCCAACCGGTGCGGCGGGTTCCGTTGCTGCAGAGAGCGCGGCGCGTGGGCGCGGGAGAATCCGCGGCACGTCCGCCGCACCCGCCGTGTCACTCGCCAGATCCTCGAGTGCGGCGCGTACCGTGCCCATGCCGGTCGGTCGCGCCGCCCGCGATTTGGCGAGCAGGCTGGCGAGCAATCCCGTCAACCGCTCCGGCAGCGCGTCGCCGGCGAGATCCACGCGCGGGATAACCGGTGCCTCGGTACGGACGCGCTCGGGGGTCACGTCGGGATGAAACAGCGGGGCACCGGTGAGCAGGTCGATGGCAAGCGCACCGAGGCCGTAGAGGTCGTCACCCGGTCCGGGCGCCGACCCGTCGAGCCGCTCCGGCGAGCTTGCGGGCAGCGAGCCCTCGCCGGCACCGATATCGGCAACGAGCCACGCACCGCCCGGCGCACGCAATACATTCGACGCCTTGAGATCGCCATGCACCACGCCCTGGCGATGGGCGTACTCGAGCGCTTCCGCAACACCAGCGAGTACCGCGACGATCTCGCGCCAGCCCGCACCGCGGAGCGCACCGAGCCCTGCTGGCTCGCACAGCGGCAGTACCTGCACCGGCGTGTCGCCGCGCAACCATTCGAGCGGACGAAGCATGCCCGGATGCGCGAGGCGGAGCATGAGCTGGTGGGCCGTCTCCAGGAGCGCCGCAGCAGCTGGGTCGCGGGGCAGTTTTACGGCAACGGCATGGCCTGTGCCGACTTCGTCCGCCTGCCAGACGTGCGCACGGGCGCCGCTGCCGAGGAGTCGGCGCAGGCGGAAGCGCCCGGCCAGGAGATCGCCCGCCGCGTGCTCACCCATCAACGGGCGCTCAGCCAGCCGCTGCAGCAGGCACCGGGGCCGGAGCGTCGGCGGGCAATCCGGTTTCCTTCTCGTAGATCTCGCGGAGCAGTCGCCGCCATTCGCGGAACTTCTCCTCCGCGGTGCCGGTGAGCCGTTTGGTCTGGCCCTCGATCTCGACCAGCAGCGGCTCGGCCTCCGCTTCCAGCGACTTGCCCTGCTCCTTCAGCCCCTCGCGCACCTCCGCCGACGCGGCAGTCTTCCGCGCCCCCGACCGGATGCCCTCGATGCCGGCGAAGACGCCCGACATCGTGACGCCCGTGTTCGCGCCACTGCCCTGCGCGCTCTCGTACCCGACCGCGGCGAGGATGGCGGCTGCGCCCAGCAGATAGCGCCACATGGCCGAGCGACGCAGATCCTGATACTTGATCGTTTCGCGGCGCGAGACCTTGCGCCAGTCCTCGTAGGGCTTGCCGATGTCGAAATAAAGCGCGGCGTAGTACTCGTTCAACGTGTCGACCAGCGAGTACTCGCGCTCGCGCACCGCCCGCAGACGCGCAAGCATCGGATCGTCGGCGGCGGGCAGCCGTTGCACGACGTAGCGGCCGTCCTTGTCCTGGCGCACGGCATCGCCGAACGCGGCTGGCGCGAGATCCGCAGCGAAACGCAGTTCGGAGGTCTCACGAATGCGGGCAAGATCGCGCGCGGATACTTCGCGGCGCACGGCGAGCAGATCGTTGGCGAACTGGTTGTAGACGTTCTGGTACGGATCCTGTCCGGGGTCGCGGTAAGTCGAGTAGGCCTTCTCGGGCACGCGGGTTCGATAGGTCTTGTTGAGCCACTCGCGACCCGTCGCATCCCAGGCCCCGGCCTGCAGCACCACTTCGAGGCCGTTCGACTGGTCGATCCGGCCCCAGACCAGCAGATCAACCGAGGCCGATCGATCGGGCAACACCCAGACGGATCCCCATTGGCCGCTCGTCTCGAGCGTCGTGCGCAGGTGATACGGCATGTAGCGCGCCTCGGCCCGGCGCACATCGGGGAAAATCAGGCTGTTCTCCTTGATCTCGCCCGCCGGCAAGCCGGGGTCGAAGATCAGGACGCCGACATCGAGGAGTTCCTCCGGCGCGATTTCGCCGGTGGCGCGCTCGAGTGCGATCGACTCGTAGCGGACTTGGCGGGCGTTGCTGCACGCGGAGCCGAACAACAGGGCCGCGAGGCATAAGATCGCGAGCCGCACCGTGGAAGTGGTTGCCGTCATTCGCTGATTCCCGTGTGGCGCCGATACTCGTCCCACAGGGCCTCGCGCACCAGCGGATCCTTCTCCGCCATCGCCGCCTCGCGCAACTGCTTCGCGACTTCGTCGTCGCCGCTGTCGTCGGCGGGAACGTCCTTGGGCAGCTGAACCGGTGCGCCCGCGCGTTTGCCGCTGCCGGCTTCGCCCCCTCCTGCCGTTCGGTTCACCACCTCGTCGCTGCCGGGACCGGCGGCACCGCCAGCGCCGGCCTCGCCTGCCGGTGACGTGCCGGCCGACTCGCCGGTCGACCCGTCGCGATCTCCGGTCGTCTTGCCGCCGCCCGTCTTGCTGGCGCGGCGCTCGCCGGCATCCTGCACATCCTTCGCGTCGCGGTTCTCCTGGCTCTTCGAGCCCTGGCCGGAACCGCGGCCGGCCTTCGACATCGACTCC
>SXGS01281064.1_pt1 | contig 10441 bp, 6 predicted proteins | sample 3174681 | NCBI WGS metagenome assembly SXGS01 (sample SAMN11356861, study PRJNA531348) | freshwater metagenome | isolation source: freshwater sample F1-80 | place: China: Fuxian Lake, Yuxi | collected 2017-12-25
GAAATACCTTCACTATTTTCTTCCAGCCATTCTGCTTCCGCACCTATTGTTCTTCCGGTGGCTTCCGGAATGACAATGGAGCGATACCCGTGCTCTTGTCCGCCCTTTGCTGTTTTCAGCACACAATCGTTCAGCATCACTCCGGAGACGAGGAGATTTTGCAGCTGATCGCTTTTCTTCCCCTTCACACCTGAGAGAAAATCACCTTCTTTAAATGCATTTCTACTGTTCTTCCCGTAGATCCATTCACCGATATTCGGGAAGCAGTCACTGACGATGTGTTCGGAGCTCCAAATGTTTTTCGTATCTCCATTTGTGTCCTTGAATACGAAAGGATCGATGTTTTCGTCATACTCAAACGGTCCAATGTGCTTCGGAAGCTTTGTGGAATAAAACACATGAATGATCGGCATGCGCACTGCTCGAGCGACTGTTGTAAGAGTGCCGATGGACTCTACGATTCTATTCCAATGATGAGTGTTGAATTTCCAACTTTCTCCATCTTGCATATCCACAACAAGCAGAGCCGTATTCTCAGGGGTCAGGTTTTTCATGAAAGATACTATAAATTCTTTCTGATTCTTGTCAATGGTCTTCGATGCTCTTTTGCAGATGCTTAGGCCTCGGCAGTCGCCAAAATTCGAATCGGCGCGATGCCGATTGCGAGCCTCTTGGTCTGTCCCGAATCGAATCGAACTTCGATGATATCTCCACTCCGACCGAGCACCAGTCCTTCGCCGAGCGTCTTGTGTCCGATGCGCATGCCCGCACTCAGTTCTTCTTCGACATGTTCGAGGAAATCTTCATTGTCCTCAGAATCTTGATTGAAATCATCACGTTGTATGAAGGGTTGTACCGTGCTTTTGCGATAACTCTCACTCGGCCTTGTCGGTGTCGATGCTTGCAGCCATCCGAATTTGCTTCCGAGATCGCGGCTACCGCGGCCTAGAAGGCCGCACTGCATTTCCAGCACCGACTGCGGGATGTCATCCAAAAATCTGCTTCGTGCGTTGCTTTGGGTCGACCCCCACAGCATGCGGTTTGTGGCATGCATCAAGGATAGAAAATCCTTCGCTCGTGTCATTCCGACGTAGAGCAAGCGTCGTTCCTCTTCGAGTTGGCTGCGATCCAGTTGCGATGCGCTGTGCGGCAGAATGCCTTCCTCGCAGCCGACGATCGTGACCGAGCTGAATTCGAGACCTTTGCAGAGGTGCAGGGTCATCAGCGTCAACGCATCGGTTGCCTGGTCATTCAATTTGTCCACTTCGGAGACAAGTGCGACTTCCTCAAGGAAGCTCATGAGGGATTCCTGCGGCGGCAGGTGGTCATACTTTTTCGTCACCGACAGAAGTTCCAGAATATTTTCCCAACGCGTCTCACCCTCGTCCGTTTGGTCTCGCACCCATTTCTCGAGACCGGTACTTACGATCACCCGCTCGGCAATCGAGCTCACGACTGCCGTTTCCGAGAGCGATTTCAGTTCCTGCAGCAGATCGACGAAAGTACTGATCCTCTTCTTCACTCCGTCATTCAGTTCATCGACCATCTCGATGTGCTTCATCGCATCGTAGAGGCTGATGTTCCGGAGATTACAGAAATTCTGCAAATGCCCGAGTGTCGTGTCTCCTATTTTCCGTGAAGGGACATTGATGATCCTGAGAAGGGAGAGAGTGTCGTTCGGGTTCAGAATTGCGTACAGGTACGCGAGTACGTCCTTTACCTCTCTGCGCGCGTAGAATTTCATGCCGCCGAGGATGCGGTAGGGGATGCCGGCTCGGAGGCACGCTTCTTCAAACTGTCTCGACTGTGCGTTCGTACGGTAGAGGATCACTTGGTCCTTGAGTGCGGTTCCGGATTTCTTTCTCTCAAGCACGCCTCGGATCGCTTCCTCCGCTTCGCGTCTCTCATCCATGACTTCTTCCAGCTTTATCTTTGTGCCGTCTTTCCGATCCGTCCACATCTTCTTTTCGGGGCGGTTTGGATTCGCCGCAATCACGCCGTCCGCAGCGTCCAACACCTGTTGCGTGGAGCGATAGTTGCGTTCGAGTTTGATGCTGACGGCATCGGGGTATTCGTTTCTGAATTCCAAGATGTTTCGGATATCCGCGCCGCGGAATGCGTAGATCGACTGATCCGGATCACCGATGACACAGAGGTTCCGGTCGCGCTTACTGAGCAGGCTGATCAGCTGATACTGCACATGGTTCGTATCCTGATACTCGTCGACATGAATGAAACGCCACGTATTCTGGTATCGCTCGAGAATAGCCGGGCATTCGGTGAAGAGACGCACGGTCTCGAGAAGCAGGTCGTCGAAGTCGAGTGCATTCGCCTCACGCAGTTTCTTCTGATAGTTGCCGTAGATCTCCGCCATTCGCTGTGAGTTGTAATTTGTGCCGACCCTCCGCGCCTGATCGACAGTGATAGCCTCGCTCTTCCACGAGCTGACGTTCGAGATCGCTGCTTTCGGCTTCAGCTCCTCGGGCGTGATATGCATGTCTTTCAACACCGAGAGCATCAACTTCTCTTGATCATCACTGTCGTAAATCACGAATGTTTTATTTCGCCCGATCGATTCGATGTCGCGACGGAGGATGCGGACACAGATGGAGTGGAAGGTTCCTGACAGCGGTAACTGACCGCCTGACTTTGTCGGATCATTGCCGATTGCGATCTGCAAAATTCTTCCTATGCGTTCTTTCAATTCCTTCGCCGCTTTATTCGTGAACGTCACCGCGAGTATTTGCCACGCGGGAACGCCCTGCGAGATGAGATTTGCGATGCGATGCGTGATCGTTCGCGTTTTCCCCGAGCCCGCTCCGGCGAGGATCAGGAGCGGTCCCTTCAGTGTTTCCACGGCTTGTTTCTGCTCTTCGTTTAGGCCTGCAAAAATAGGGTCGGAAATGGGGGTCATGAGAGGATGTGAGAGTATCACATTTTATTTATGGCGCGCTCCTACTCTTTGGATGCTGTTATAAGAGTTTCTGTACCATCACTTCTTCCACATTCTGCAGATGCTTCTTTCGAATTGCTGCCTTCGGCGAGGTGAGCTGCTGCATCTCCATATTCTGCTCGGTTAAACTCGTCGCAAGACGCTTGATCTCCGACGGTGCGAGTTGCGAGATTTTCTTTTCGGCTTTCTTCTGTTCGACATCTCCCGCAATCTCGGGGTCGATCTGCGAAACACGCTCAAGTGTGACGGCTCCCATCTTCGTCAGAAGTATTTCATGCGCGTTTCGGTAGCTGATGTGTGCCGCAAGCTCTGCGATCATATTGATGATGTTCTCCCGCTTCTGGGGATCCAAAGTCTCTGCAAGTTCATAGGTCGAAATTCTTCGAAGGGAAGCCAAGATCGGAGCCAGTGCTTCGCAGGAGACGATATAGAAGTAGTACTCATCCTTCGCGTAGATCAGCTTCTTCAGTTCTCCGATCGCTTCCGTCGGTACGACGAGGAAGATGTGCGGGTAGATCTTGCTGTTCTTTCGTACTTTGTCCGCGGTCTTCTTCACGGCATCGTCGATGTAGGTCTGCAGACTTTGGGCCTTGCTCGCTTTGGCATCGAAGATCACGTACTGGTCGAGGAATTCGATCAGGAAGTCGGGTTTCAGCGAGCCATCGAAATCATCAGGCAAATTATTGTTGCTGTACGACGTGAATTGCAGGTGCGGAAGTTTACAGAGGTCGGTGAGCGTTGCGATGACGGCATTTTCATGATCATTCCACAGGCGATCACGCTCTTCTTCCGCAATTTGTTTCGCCTTCACCTCACTCTCGAGAACTCTCTGGCGCTCTTCCTTCAATGCACGTTCTGCGGCATCGATCTTTTCGAGTCCGCGTGCGTGCTCTTTCTCCTGCTGTTCGCGCTTTGCCTCCGCTTTGGTCATCGTCTTTTGCAAGTTGTCCCTCTCACGTTCCAGACTGTCCAATTTTGCTTTCGCCTGCTCGAGTGCGATGAAGAGCTGCTTACTTTTGCCAGAGTTCTCGGCGAGTTCCTGCTTGGCATTCTGTAAATCCTTCTCGGCTCTTGCAAGATCCTTACTGAGATCCGCTTGCGGGGCATCTCCCTGCGGCTTTCGCATTTGCATGATCAGATTCGCAAAAATTCCGAGTGCACAGATGATGCCGATCACAATCAGGGCAGTATTCATGCGTAGATAGTATCAGGATTTACCCGAGTGTATGAGATAGGGCTTGCCCAGAGCGTAGTCGAAGGGTGAACACTTGTCCACTCTCGGAAGATTTCCGAGTGCTGGAAGTGACCAACTCTTGACATTTTCCTCTCCACGAGTAGGATATCGCAGCACTCGCGCTTTTCCTCTAGTTCGACTTCAGGAGAGGCCCGAAGAATCGTTTTCTGTTGTGCTTCCCCCTCATTTTTATGGCTCTCAAGCGCACCATCAAGAAGAAGATCATTACGAAGTACCGCACGCACGAGAAGGATACCGGCTCTCCGGAAATCCAGGTCGGACTTCTCACGAAGAAGATCGATGAGGTCACGAAGCATTTAAAGGAGCACAAGAAGGACAATTCCGCCCGTCGTGGTTTGCTTGCAAACGTCGCACACAGAAGGAAGCTTCTGACCTACCTTAAGATGAATAAGCCTGAGGCGTACCAGAAAGTCATCGATGCGTTGGACCTGAAGAAATAGGTCTTTTTGCTGGCATTCAAGGGCGGGAAACAGGTAGTATGTACTGGCTCTTTCCTCGCACCAATCGATTTTTGTCTGGATTTACAGAGGAGGATCCTCAGTTTCCGCGGCAAGCATGCCGCTCCCGTTGAAAAAGTTTTTGTGAAAGGGAGCGCGATGCTTCGCGCGGTGTGAGGGAACTGCTCTGTAAGTCCAACCATTCAAAAGTCCACTGGGTGAGGGAAGATCTATTTCCTTCCCCTTCTTCGTATGATGAAAGAATATTCCATGACGCTCGGAGACGAGCAGATGATCATCAGAACAGGACAGCTCGCCACTCAGGCGAACTCCTCGGTGATCTGCCAGATGGGCGATACCGTTTCGCTCGGCAACTGCACGATTTCTCAGAAAGCTCGTGCCGGCGTCGATTTCCTGCCGCTGCAGGTCGTGTATCAGGAAAAGTATTACGCCGGTGGCAAGATTGCCGGCAGTCGGTTCCGCAAGCGAGAGGGCAGACCGGGTGATGACTACGTTCTCCTCGCCCGTGTGATCGATCGCGGCCTCCGTCCGATGTTCCCGAAGTATCTCCGCAAGGACATTCAGGTTTTCGCAACGGTGATGTCCTACGATTTTGAACACGGTCATGACATCACGTCCGCGAACGCGGCGAACCTCTGCTGCTCGCTTTCGGATTGCCCTTTCGAAGGGACGCTTGGAACAGTGCGCGTGGGTCTTATCGGCGGAGAGCTTGTTCTGAACCCAAGCGTCGAGGCGAGGGCGAAGTCCGATCTCGATATGTTCGTGACGGCATCGCTTGAGCGCGTGGTCATGATCGAAGCCGGAGCCAACCAGGTCTCGGAGGAAGATATTCTCCGTGCGATCGATTTCGGCAAAAAGTGGGCGCAGAAGATCGCAAAGTTCTTCGCGGATATCCAAAAAGAGATCGGAAAGCCGAAATTTGAGATGGATCCTCCGTACTATATGCATGAGGATGATCTGAAGATCCTCAAAGATTGGGCTCTGCCGACCGTCACGAAGGCGATCAAAGATTCTCTTCCGAAGCTCGAGCGCAGGAAGATCTTCACGGATCTCATGGACAAGGCTGCCGCAAAACTCGAGGAGAAACACGGGCCTGCCGGCGATGACGAGAAGCTTACGGATCTCTATGCCCACGGGGCTTCGTACGTCGACAGGATTATCAAGGAGGAAATGCGCCGTCTCGTTCTCGACGAAGGCATTCGTATGAGCAGTCGCAAGATCGACGAGATTCGTCCGATCTCGGCCATCGTCGACATTCTCCCGAAGCGCGTTCACGGTTCCGCTCTCTTCCAGCGCGGAGAGACGCAGGGCTTGGTGACATGCACACTCGGATCTCCGGGCAGCAAACAGCTCGTCGAAGGAATGGAAGGCGAACATGAACTGAGATACATGCATCACTACAATTTCCCGCCGTTCTCCGTCGGCGAGACGAGCAATCGTCTCTTTGTCGGCAACCGCGAGATCGGTCACGGCAATCTCGCACAGCGCGGACTGGAGCCGGTGCTGCCCGATGTCGAGTCGTTTCCGTACACGATCCGCACCGTCACTGAGATTCTCGAGAGCAACGGTTCAAGTTCGATGGCGGCAACATGTGGCTCGACCCTCGCACTCATGGCTGCGGGTGTGCCAATCACTGCCCCGGTATCGGGTATCGCCCTCGGTCTGATTTCGGACGAAGCGAAAGGGAAATACATCATCCTCTCTGATCTTCAGGATGAAGAAGATTTCGGTGGCGACATGGACTTCAAGCTTGCAGGCACCGCGAAAGGAGTGACGGCGATCCAGATGGACATCAAGATCAAAGGACTTCCGGATTCCGTGTTCAGGGAAGCGCTTGAGCGCTCGAAGACAGGAAGGGCGATGATTTTGAAGGCGATGCTTGCGGCAATTGCAGAGCCGAGAAAAGAGCTCTCGCCATACGCACCGAGAATCGAGACGATCCACATCAATCCCGAAGACATTCGTCTCGTCATCGGCAAGGGGGGAGAAATGATCCAGAAAATCACGAAAGAACTCGGTGTCGAGATCGACATCGAAGACAGCGGCATGGTGTTCGTGACGGCTCCGAACGGAGACATTATGCAGAAGGCCAAGGAGTGGATCCTCGGCATCGTCGAGAAGCCGGAGGTCGGCAAAATCTACGATGCGAAGATCACGCGCATCATCGACGGCGTCGGTGCCATTGCAGAATTCGGTCGCGGCAAGGACGGCATGGTTCACATTTCCGAGCTTGCGTGGTCGCGCACGGAGAAGGTGGAAGACGTCGTGAAAGTCGGTCAGGAACTGAAGGTGAAGTGCGTCGAGTTCGATGCCGCCGAAGGCAAGACACGCCTCTCACTGAAGCAGATGACGGCTCCGCCTGCCGGCTGGGTCGCTCCACCACCTCGTCCGAGTTTCGGAGGAGGCAGGGGAGGATTCAGAGGACCGCCGAGGAGATAGTTAGCAAAAAAGAAAACGCCCCATCTCGGGGCGTTTTTTCTTCAGAAGAAATTAGGGTTTTACGGAAGCTGACGGCGCACTTGGCGGCGATGTTGCAGCTTTCGGTGTCGGAACAACAGGTGCAGGTTTTTCCGCACTATCCGTTTTATAGAAACCGCTTCCTTTGAAATGCACCATCGGTGGAGTGATAAGACGCTTCGTGACGCCTTTGCATACCGGACAGGACGGAGAATCTTTCGTTCCGAAAGGAAGAGACTTCATAAATTGCTTGCTGCAATTTTGGCAACGGAATTCGTAATTCGGCATACGGCAGGATTGTACACGCTTATCCTACGATATTTTTGATGAACTTCGGCGGTTTTCCGACAATAGTTTTTATGCCCCAATATGCCGCGACAAGTCCGATTGCCGGTCCTGCAAGCGTGCCGAGAAAGCCTGCAATGGAGTTGACTCCGGCATTCGCAATCGATGCCGCAGTTTGCGGTGCGGCACTCACGGCATTGTGTGCGGCCAGAGTTTCAAATGGCATATAAATATTATACCATAAAATTGTAAATATGCAATATTCTACAACTTACACTGCGAGGGTACGAGCAATGGAATGACGCACTTTATTCTGGTGACCGAACACTCCGGAGCCGACATCGAGTACGGGATCGATAAAGACGATGTCGACGCCGTCGAAGCCTGCTTTGACCAGATTTCCTGCGGCACGAATCGGATGAAGTGTGACTAGATTTTTTGCGGCTGCAAACAGGTTTTTCCCCGCGGAGCGAACATCTCTCGAAATGTATCTCAGTCCGCCTTCGCCGAGCGGTTCCGCCTGTTCGCTGCTGAATTCTCCCGCGATTGCGTTTCCTATTTTTGCGATGCCGACTGCAGGTGCCATGATGGCGGATCCCGCCAGGGCGAGAGGATCGTCGGCGCGTAGATGAAAATCTCCGATATCGCGCGTGAGCTGTCCAATGTCACCCTTTGCGATGAGTCGCATTTCTCTTGCCGACCATGAGGAAGCAAGATGCATCGTGAGGTTTATTATACAACTTTGAAGACGAATGAAAGTAAAAATCCTTACATTTTTCCATATCTCTCTCCTCGTTCTCTTCGCACATGTATGCCAAGGATATTGAGGTGCTTGAGATCGGTTTCCTTCCGATTTTTTTGCAGACCTTCTGGTACACTTTCTCTATGCTCGACAAGGCCTACGATCCAAAGGCAGTGGAGGATGGCATCTATGCGATGTGGGAGGAGAGCGGTGCGTTCAAGCCGGAGTCCTGTCCCAAGGACGGTGAGCCGTTTGCGATCAGTATGCCCCCGCCGAATGCGACGGGGCAGCTGCACCTTGGGCACGCCGTGATGCTTGCGCTCGAAGATATCTTCATTCGTTTTGCGCGCATGCAAGGAAAGCGTGCACTTTGGGTGCCCGGTACCGATCATGCAGCGATCGCGACGGAGAACGTGGTGATCAGGCAGCTTAGGGAGCAGGGGATGAAAGATCCGCGGAAAGAGCTGGGACGGGAAAAACTGATCGGGAAGATCGCCGAGTTCGTGGAGAAGAGCAAAGCGACGATTCGTTCGCAGGTGCGAAAAATGGGCAGCAGTTGTGATTGGTCGCGCGAACGGTATACGTTCGAGCCGTCACTGAATCGCTGTGTGAACGAGGTCTTCTGCAAGATGAAGAACGACGGACTCATTTACCGCGGACACAGGATCGTGAACTGGGATCCGAAACTTCAGACGACGGTCTCGGATGACGAAGTCGTGTATAAAGAGGAGAAAGGAGCGTTTTTCACGTTTCAGTACGGGCCGTTCCAGATCAGCACGGCGCGTCCCGAGACGAAATTCGGTGACAAGTATGTCGTGATGCATCCGAAGGACGCTCGATACAAGAAATACAAGCATGGCGAGACGTTTGAGGCAGAGTGGATCAACGGTCCGGTGCGTGCGACGGTGATCAAGGACGAGTCGGTTGATCCGGAATTCGGCACGGGCGTGATGACCATCACGCCGTGGCATGACAAGATCGACTTCGAAATCGCAGAGAGGCACGGGCTTGAGAAAGAGCAGATCATCGGGTTCGATGGGCGACTTTTGGAGATCGCCGGAGAGTTTTCTGGTATGACCATCGAGAAGGCTCGTCCGCTGATCGTTGAAAAGCTGAAAACGAAAGGGCTGCTCGTAAAGGTCGATGAGAACTACGTTCATAACAAAGCCGTGAGTCAGCGGGGCGGGGGCGCGATCGAGCCGCAGATAAAGTTGCAGTGGTTCATCGATGTGAATAAGGAGGTCGTGCCCTTCGAGACGCCCCGCGACGGGGCTCCTCAGGGTGACAAAAAACTGATGAGCTTGAAGCAGATCATGCATTCGGTCGTCCATCACGGGGACATTGCGATCATCCCCGATCGTTTCGAGAAAACGTATTTCCATTGGATCGATAACCTGAGAGACTGGTGCATCAGTCGGCAGATATGGTGGGGACACAGGGTGCCTGTGTGGTACAAAGGAGACGAAGTGCATGTCGGAGCACAGGGGCCGAAGGGTGAAGGATGGAAGCAGGACGACGACACCCTCGATACGTGGTTCAGCTCGGCTCTCTGGACGTGGTCGACGCTCGTCGATCCTGAAAAGGCGAAAGATATGAATTTGTCTCTTGAGGACATCCTGAAGCAGAGTCCGGATTTCCAGCATTTCCATCCGAACGCCGTGATGGAAACGGGGTACGACATTCTCTTCTTCTGGGTCGCACGCATGATTCTGATGACGACGTACGCGACGGGGCAGATACCGTTCAAGACCGTGTATCTTCATGGGCTGATCCGCACGCGTGACGGCAGGAAAATGAGCAAGTCCGATCCGGAGACGATGATCGATCCTCTCGACATGATTTCGAAGTACGGCGCTGATGCGCTTCGCTTGAGCATGATCGTCGGACAGAGCCCGGGAGCCGATTCCCGCCTCTACGAAGAGAAGATCGCGGGATACAGGAACTTCATCAACAAGCTCTGGAATGCATCGCGGTTTGTGCTGATGCAGTGCGAGCAAGCGGGGATCGATCCGAAGACCATCGACAAACTTCCCGAAAATTCTTCACTTTCCCTCGCCGATCGCGCGGTTCTTCATGCTTCTGAAGTTTTGATTGCAGAAGTGACAAAAGGGCTCTCGGCGTACAGCTTAAGCGAGGCAGGGGACAAGCTTTACAGCTTCGTCTGGGATTACTTCTGCGACTGGTACCTCGAGCTCAGCAAGGGTACGGCAAATCATGCGGTTCTTGTTCACGTGCTCCGAAGAATTCTGAAGCTTCTTCATCCCTACTGTCCGTTCGTGACGGAGACGCTC
>SXGS01103772.1_pt1 | contig 10440 bp, 8 predicted proteins | sample 3174681 | NCBI WGS metagenome assembly SXGS01 (sample SAMN11356861, study PRJNA531348) | freshwater metagenome | isolation source: freshwater sample F1-80 | place: China: Fuxian Lake, Yuxi | collected 2017-12-25
AAGAAGTTATTAATTGGCCCGAATCTGGGTTGAAGAAGGTACATCCACACCACCGCAAGTGCAACTGCAGGAATCATGTGCGGAAGAAAAAACACGGTCCGGAACAGATTTGTGCCCTTGAGTTTCTGGTTCAGCAGCACTGCAAGAAACAGCGCTCCCCCAACACTCGTCGGAACAAAAAGCGCTGTGAAAAAGAACGTGTGCCGCAAGGATGGCCAGAACAAATCATCCGAACCAAATGCGCGGTAATAGTTTGCCAAGCCGACCCAGTCCGGGTTACCAATAATTTCATAATTAGAAAAGCTAAGAACTACCGAAGCCAAAATCGGACCGCCCCAGAAGACAACCAAACCGATTACCCACGGTAGCACGAAAAGATAGCCCCACAGCGCCCTGCGCGCTTGGAGACCATTTTGGGCCCCAACCAAGGTCGCAACTACACTACGCGGCGGCTTCGACCGGCTGACCGACTGGAAACCTAGATTGTTATTGGACAAATTCCTCCCCCTTTAGGCAAATGATAACTCATTCGGCACAAAATCCACCTCAGCGTTCCATCGGCTCTGTCAGCATTGGCACCACAAACTTAAATAATTGCCAGTGCAATAACCCAACTAAAACAATCAAAACAGGACCTATAAACCTCCTCCCCGAACGCAACCAGCATTTTCGAAGCACAATGTTTATGGTCCGCTTTCTATTCGCAGATCCCACAATGCAACCTACAAACCACCCGCTATGAAAAGCAACTAACAATTACACCATTCGAAACAGTCAATATACCCGCTCAAAACAAACTGCGCAACGAACACGAAACACATACAGCCAGAAAACAGGAAATGTACCCCGACCGAATGAGGCTAGCTTGAAAGCATCTCGGGGGTGTGCCCCCAAGCGATGAGATTGCGCTGGTCTTCTGTGAGTTCTATCCAAGGTGCGGTCAGACCATCTGGCTGGCGCACTAATTCCCTGCCATTCACTATAGTTAATGTATTGTGCAAAAGCTGCGTGCCATCACGACGGTTCATGTGAACATCATAGAACGGAAAGTTTCCTTGAAGCAACTTGAACAGCGCCACATCCGCAAAAGTCCCAACACGTAAAGTTCCGATGCGATCCGCCATCCCCATCACTTGAGCCGGGCGCACAGTCGCGGCCCGAATCACATCTGCAAGACTTACACCCAAAGCTAGAAATTTGCTTAGGCAAGCAGGTAGTTGAAAAAGCGGTCCATGAATGCTCATTTGATGAATATCAGAAGAAATTACATCGGGCAAATAACCGGAGTCAACCATTGCCTGGGCAGTAATAAATGAAAATGACCCAGCACCATGGCCGATATCCATCACGATTCCAGACTCCCATGCATGTTTGACCACATCCAAAATGCGCCCATTACCATCAATGATTCGCATATCGTGCCCAGTGAAACAATGTGTCAAAATATCTCCGGGTCGCATATGGTCCACAACCTCAGAAAGGGTTGGTGGCCCACTACCAATGTGAACCATCATAGGCAACCGCACCCGCTCAGCCGCCTCCCGTGCGCGGCGCAAAGGCTCGATGCCAGTGCCACTAGTTGTCAAGTTGTCTACCCTTACCTTAACTCCAACTACTAGATCAATATTCTGTTCGATTATTTTTGTGCACAAATCGACATCACAATAATTAAGATTGGACAGTTCCCACGTGGGGGCGGTGAGGCCTATTGAAGAAATATTGAGCAAAGAATAAAGCCTGACAGCAGCCGGTTTAACCACCCACTCCCGGAATCCGCCAAAATTGTAGGCGCCGGCTGAGCCTACATCCAGCCAAGTGGTTACCCCGCTCCGCGCAGCCACGGGATCCGCATAAACTCCCCAGAAAGTAGCGCTGTGATACGCGTGGGTATGCAAGTCCACAAGACCCGGGGTGACAATCTGCCCAGTTGCATCGATAGTTCGCTTTGCGGAAGCAGCCGGAATATTCCTGTCTACGAGAACAATACGATTGCCAGTTATGGCCAAATCGAACAGTCCCTGCAATGGGCCACCCGGATCCACGATCTCGCCACCCTTCAACAATAAGTCAAACATCGCCCTGCATCGAAAATTTTTGTAAAGAAATCACCACAATCTCAGGACAAGCCAAAAGTTTTGAGGGAATGTTCGAGACATCGACTCTTGTTTATACGCATTTAACAATTGGCTCTCTCATTGCATCCGCATAAAGTTTTGCGAATTCATGGCTTCCGTCGTCATACAACAATTCAGTGCTAACGCCGCGCTCGTATACTGGACAATTAACGCGGCTGAAATATTCCCACATTATCGAATCGGGATGCGAATCCTCTCTAAAATAGACATCCATGCCAGAAGCACGATGATACTTGACCAAACGGCGTGTAAGCGCGAAATCTGCAACCTGCACAGAGTATTTTGTTAGAGCAGACTCATCAACCATCACACCCAATCCAGGCGCATCCGGAACCTTGGACAAACCACTCACAATCTCCAAGCGTTGGGTCAACAAATTATGTTGGTATAGTTCATGGCAAGTAACGGCTGGCCACTGTGCGTGCGTCAGAACAGCGCCTAAGTGCAGCGAAAGCGCCGTAGTGAGGCCAGTACCAACCATTTGCAAAAAAAATGGCATGTTTGCCATTGCAGCAACCTGCCCGTCCATAATGATCTTCTGAACCCCCCCGCCGATCACGAAACCGTCGCAGTATCCTTCTCCAATGGCTGTATGCGCTGGTATGCTTCCGAAATGGTGCGCAATTGCTGTCTGAATTTTTGACCGCAGCAGTTTATTGCCAGCTATATCATCGGCCCGAATCGGGCCCTCGAATATTTTTATCTTAGGAAACGCCCGCTCTAATTCCCGCAGCACCGGCACTGCATTCGAAACATTGACCAGAAAATCATTCCAGTCGACGTCGATGCTAAAGTAATCAGGGGTTACCGCGCTGATCAGTGCAACAGTTTCGTAAACATCAAACCACGGGCGCGCCTTGATCTTAATCGAAGTGTAACCGAGTTGCACAGCCGTAGTGGCTTCAACCGCATACCTATCAGGTGACATATCAATGTCCCAAAAAGAAATAGGGCACCAGTCCCGGATCTTCCTGCCGAGTAAGCGGTAGACGGGAACACCTGCAAGTTTGCCGGCCGCATCAAACAAAGCCATTTGCAGCCCAGCGCCTAGGCTGTCATCCCACATTAACTCAAATGGAGACCTACCAATCACTCGCGCTTCAAGCTCCACACGACCCCAAGTGTAGTTTTGGACCGTTTCTCCGTAGCCCACAATTCCAGCATCAGTGTGAACGCGAATGATCTCGACTTCCGCCCAGCGGTGAATGCGGGCTCGCTCCATTTCGACTCTGACACGTTCGACAAAAGGATTTACAAGCAGTACACGGTCGACCTCTGTGATTCTTGAAATAAATTCTCTGGCGGTCATAATCCGATACTCAGAAAGCTAACAGCCGAGCGACCACACCTCGATTCGGACGCCTTAAGATATTTTTGCTGGCAACTCTTCAAAACGTGCAGTAAGACAAATTCACCGTTCGCTAAGCCGCACTAGCCTCATGCAGGTAACTCCATCCAGTCGGGTTGGTTGCAAAAAAAATTGCGCTCAGATGCAGAGACTGCAACTAGCAACGGCACCCGTTTTCTTCTACATAGTTCACCACGGGCATTCGACCAGACGTGTCAAATCCGAATTGGGCGCTTACAGGCCAGCCGGGTGATTTGCTAGAGTTGCCTTCAACAAGGCGCGCCAGCATTTTGCTGGCACGCCCTGTACTCACACCGAATGTTTGAATGCGTCACCCACATCACTGCATAACCTAGCATGTTTATTTGCTCACAGCTTGCTAACATGCCATGTGGGGGCCACGCACATTCTCTTAGGCTATGGTGCCGCCATGTCAAGCACGGCCTGCACTTTTGCCTCGATGATCGGTGCTTGGTCAGCCCATTTGGATTCGCCCTCCCACACCAGATCAATTTCATTCTGAAAAGCCTTATTGGCCTCAGAAAAACGGGCATTTCTAGGCATAGGGAAAGCTTCCACACCAGCTTTTAAGATCTCCGCAGCTACACCGTACATTTTGCTCACGGCAACCACCTTCGGATCCGTCCATGCACTGTAGTGACCATTTGGCTGCAGCTTGCCATCCAACACCATCGAAACTCCTGCCTCGGCGGAGGACAAGAGCTTAAGAAGGCCATAAGCCTCTTCCGGATGGGCCGTCTTGGAACCGCACATGTGCATATTTCCAGAATAACATGTGCCTTGGCGCCCTTTCGCACCAACTGGGAGTGGCACGGCATCCATTTCAAATTTACCTTCAATCTGGGACAGAAAAGTGGCGATACCGCCAACAATCGTAGCCTGTGTGGCATTGATTCCAGCCACAAAACCGCTTTCCGCATTAGCCGCTTCTACGTAATCGGCTTTTCTCGGCGCAATTTTATCTTCCAATAGCTTGGAATACCAAGCGCCAATTTCTGCATGCAGCGGAGTATTAAAAACAATCTTCGTGCCGTCAGCATTGAAGACATTACCATCCTGTGCACTGGCTTCACCAAAGGATCGCGCGGTGTTTGAGTAGTAATGCAGGGCATTCATGCTCGAGAAATGCATGCCAAAGACACCGTTTCCGGGTTCGGCAGCCCCACGGCCAAGCGCCTCCCAATCAGCCATGGTCCAGCCTTGTTTGGGTAACGGAAGACCCTTCTTTTCGAGCATAGTCTTATTAAAAGCAACCATGATGTTGCCGCCAGGATGAACAACACCGGGAACGCTGAAGTTTTTTCCGTCCCACGAGTTGTTTTTCATTAAGCTGGCATACATACCGGCAGCGCCGGGTAGTGGGTCAGCCGCCATTAAGTCATCCAGCTGCAGGTAGCAGCCCTTCAAGTTATTAATAAAAAGCCAGCGGTGGTGCCCATAGAGCACATCCTGCAGTGTGTTCGAAATAAAACCTGTTTGGGTTTTTGTCTCGATCTCTCCGTAGATAGTCTCTTCGATGGTCACCATAACGCCGGTTTCATCTTGGTAGCGCTGTGCCATCTTTGCCGGCATTTTTCCCTGACCGTCCGGCGGCACCTGCATGCGCAACTTGACATCAGACGCAGCCGGAGCTGACACTGCTCCAGTGGAGTCAGGAGCCGCAGCAGGAGCCGGAGCCGCACACGCAGCTAGCAGTTGAGTACCTGCCAAACCAACCCCGGTGAAGGTAAGATCCTGAATAAATTTTCTTCGCGTAATACTTGTTTTCATGGTTATCTCCAAACTAATCAAAATCACACAAACAAAAGCTATCAGTAAATAATAGGTATCTCGATAAATTCTCCTGCGTTCAAAAACTTTAGAGGTCTAAAAACACCGCTAACTCCGTGTGACCAAATAAACTATCCCTTAATTCCAGACATCGCAATACCTTGCACAAAGTAGCGCTGACCAAGAAAAAATACAAGCGTCACTGGAAGCATAGTCAAGATGCAAGCGGCCATCAAAATATGCTCCAGCGGCGTGCCTCCCACTTCTACCGTAGTAATAAAAAAGTGCAGCCCAATAGCGACGGTGAACTTTTCCGGGGAGTTCAGAAAAATTAGTGGGCCAAGATAATCACTCCAGTTGGCTACCACAGAGATGATAGCTAGTGTGGCTAGCACCGGCTTGCACAGCGGCATTAGAATCGACAAGAAGATGCGGGGGTAGCTAGCCCCGTCCAAAATAGCTGCCTCATCCAAGTCGCGCGGAAGCGTGCGAATGAATTGACGCATTAGGAAAATGGCAAAGCCTCCGCCACCAAACCAGTAAGGCACCCACAACGGCAGCAAAGTGTTGATCCAGCCCAATTGGGTAAACAAAAGAAACTGAGGAATCAAAGTTACCTGCGCTGGAAGCATCATGGTGGTCAGCGTGATAAAGAACAAAGTGTCCCGTCCACGAAATTCAAAGCGGGCGAAGCCATAACCCACGATAGCAGCCGTGACTACGGTCCCTAAAGTTGCCAGGCCTGTGACCGCAACCGAATTCCACACCCAACTTAATACTGGAACTCGCGGAATTGCAAAAATGTCAACATAGTTTATAAATCGAAAACCCTTGGGCATTATGGCAATTGGAAGATTGTGCATCTCCCCCGAGGTTTTGAGTGAGCTCATAAGCGTCCAAAATACCGGAAAACCAAATAGCACACTGAAAACAATTGCGCCCAAATACAAGCTTCCACGTGACAACAGCGGTTGTAGTCTATATTTCGGAGATGCTTTCCTATCAAATCGTTTTTGAAACATATTGCTTCTTGTGTTGGGGGTATACCACACGTTGCTTCAGGCTGTCAAACAGGCGAATTTTCTGATGGAGAAGGAAAAACCAGTTACCAGCTCAAAAGGCACATCACAGGCAACGACACATCCATTACAAATTCGAAAAATCTGGCAAACCAAGATGTAAAAAGCTAAGTCCTTACACAAAATGCATGCCCAAAGTACCTGGTGCTACCCAACCTAGGGAGTGTTTGGCATTTTGCAGGCAACACGCTGATTGACGTTCTATTCACATCCGCCAACCCGATTTATCGAAAAGAGCCCCAATAGTCGCAATAATTTCTCAAAAGCGGCTATAAGCATTCAAATAACTGGGGATACAAGAAATCCGAATCCTATATAACAAAAAAGCGAGCCAGAAGCACGGGGTAGCTAGACAACAATGACCCAACTAATTCACCTCAAATACCATTTTTCTACGCCAGCTTGTTCAAGTAAACCGCTCCCTCAACAACGCCAACAGACGAGACTGTTTAAAAAACACATCTTACATGCGGAATTCATGGCCCACCCCGAGAACGTTCGGGGATTGATTGGAACGCAGAACGTCCGCCAGCTAATCCCTGTGCCTCGGCACCCAAACGTTTGGCACCAGGTGTCCCAGTTTTATCTGGCCGAAGATACAAAGCATACAATGACAATAAAATGCTGGGCGCAGGAGCAATGTAAAGGCACCCCGCCTGATAGCCGGTGCCTAGCCTAGGCACCGCCCAGCTACCCACCGCAAGATTCAGCGATCCCAGCATGACCACATTCTTGTAAACGGAGATTTTTTCGGTATTCACGTTTGACTACAAGTTAAGGCACAGCGCTCACGCGTTACAGACTGCCTTCAGAAGTTCCATGCGCCTAACTATGCTTTTACTCAACCACGACATCCGCCTACCTGAATTAGTACAGGCCCCAACAAAAAACAGGGTGCACGGAAAGTACTTTAGGCAAATCCCCGTCAAATATTGAACTCGGATCATTCATAAATATTTCTTGCCAACCCATACTTGACTTTACCTACCAATTTTGCATTACCGACTGGCGGTGAACGGCTTGTAACAGTTTATGCAGCAGTTTTTCAGTGTCTGCTGTCAGGGGCGACCATACCAGATTTAAGTTCAGACTCAGCCAGCAATTGCGGGCCACCAAGCAAAACAAATCCCGCTGCACCTAATGCAGAGATAGCTGCTGCAGCGATAAATAGACCGGCTGACGCATCGGGACCAGACCAAACCTCGGCAGCTGCCCACCCAAAAAATGAATTTGCTACTCCACCAACTGTCAGTGAAAATCAAATCGAGGCAGCTCCTAGATGTGCCAGAACTTGCACCGACACAGACCCTGTGTTCAGCCAACGCACAAAATAACTGAAATACTCAAACATTGCCACCCCGGCAAACAAATACCATGCAGCGGTGCTCTGCGCAATTCCGATCGCGCCAATTGCAGCTGCCCCGGTTACCAGCACAACGGTGAATTGAGTGATCCGCCGCTGCGCAAGGCGCCCGACAGGGACTCCACCTAAAATCCACATAAATGTCTTTAGCAACTGCAGCCAAAGCCAACCCGAATCCTGCTGAGCACTTAGCAAACCAACGCTCTCTGCCCTATATGGCAAGAACTGGTTCGCTGCCTGAAGAGGAACCACAGCAGAAACGCAAATTGTCACTGCCAACACCCGGAATTTGGGCATCATAAGCAACTGCAAGATTTCCCCGAAGTAATCAATAACTATGGGAAACTGTTGACCAAACTCATGCCCTCGCTACTGGCCTCCAAATCCCAACGCCAAACCAGCAGAAATCGACACAGCAGCCAAAAAATGAATGTCATCTGAAACTCTGCTAATTGCAGTGGATCACGTAATGGAGAACCACCCAAAACCTGAAGTGCTGCGAGAGACCAGTTGTTATTGTGGAGCGCCAGCTGGATTTCCCGCCTGTACAGCAATGGACGGCCAGTCAATGGGCCGCACAAGCTTTCCGCACCCATTACTATCCACATCTGTCCATTAGCACGCGCTTTTGCGCCAGAAGACACCATTTGCACGAGTGAACTACCAGTAGTCCAAATAATCGAACTCGTAATTCCATATCAGACTGCAACAACAGGAATTAAATGCGGAACAGGTTTACCTGCAAGCACCAACGGAACAGCTGCTTGGCCTATTAATCCAAAACTCCACACAACGCGGGCACCATAGCGCTGCACCAGCATGCCTGCTATTACGGGACTTACAACCATCGCAGTAATTTGGTACATTACTCAACGCGACCATAAATCACGGGGATACGCACTTGCGCCACCAACAAGCGCGGTCGAAGATTCGTAGCTCAACAATCGAAAGTAAAGTGGGAGGGCATAATCAAGAAGCGCCCCAAAGAAAAAACCAACAGCATCCACTGGCATTACTACTTGTAAGCGCGCTGCTCCGAAAACTGGCAGGTGGCTGAGGCCGAAGTGTCCAGACTGCCTGAACTTAAAATCTATACGAAAGTCAATTAAGGAAAAAACCCGCGCAAGTCACGAGATTGTAGGCCAAGCATTTTCCAGCCGACGCAAACGAGTGCCGCTTCAATTGCTTTTGCGCCAAATCTACACCAGTGGCTAGTGTCTTTCCTGCCGAGCTGAAAGCACAGCAAACAACCTTCTAGCCGTGGTTCGCTGTTGGAGTGCACAAACCACAGATTAGTTAAGCAGAGTGAGGGACAATTTAGCTCTTCGATATATCAATAATTTTCAGAAATTCGCCGATAGTAGTGGGGGCTGGAAATGGGGGACAGCTGCAGTACATCCAGCTCCTTCAAATAGGTCTGATAGCGACAGCATCACAAGTGACGCGCCCCTCTTCCACCACAAGTGCAATGCCGCCACCCGTGTGGGGCGCGTCGACATCGCGCACGTCAAAGATGGGGAATCCATCTAAAGACGCCGTGATGCACTGGCCGCTTGCTGTCAGTGCAAACGAATGTATCTGTCCATACTGCCATGCGTGGTCTACCACTGCCAATACTTTGTCACCGTCAAGTGCTTTGACCAGACGCGCCTTCTGGTCATCACAAAGCAGCAAGGCGTAGTAACGCCGCATTCCCTGAACACATGCTGCCAAACCCGCTGCTTTGACCAAACCGAGGGTAATTTCAGCAGTAACCGTATAGTCAGACCATTCTCGTGTGCCTTGGCTCAAGATTCCACGGCCATAGTTTTGCATGAGACAGTAAGCTTCATGCCAACGGTGTTCATATTGGTCAACGCCATTTACCCATGCCCGGCGCCACATCAGGCCTTCTCCACCAGGATTGGCCAACACCGTTTCCGGCGCACCATTCCATGTGAGGTAGTCGAGATAGACTGTGCCAGAAGCAAGCTGCACATGGCTAAGTTCAATTCCCACCGCCGCAATTGGCGATCCGCTGGTCGAAGGGATCTTCCAGCTGAGCTCGCTATACTGCCCCGGATTTAGAGTTGTTTTGGGACCGCGCAAAATCGTCTGGCTGTCGGAACGATCGTACACAGCAACATAAAGGCTGCCTTCCACGGGTGCAGTGTTTTGTGCATCAGCCAGCACGGCGGCTCGCAATTTCTGACCACTATAAAGCGTCGGTGATGCGTGCAGCTCGTAACCGCGCTCTATAAAGTATTCCGCCGCCTGCCGCGAGGGTATAAAAGTTGGTGTGGACACGCGTACGCTGCCGCCGGGCGCAACACCGACAAATCGCATAGCCAAACTGTGCCCGCAGATTTGTCCATAGTCTCTAACGTTCTCAACCCTGACGGCACTCGGTACCGCACCGCTGTCCTCAGCCGTGAAGCCCTGAACTGAGCCCGGTAAACTGAAGTGGTAGCGCGCGCCTGCCTTTGGTGCCAAAGGCGTTGCGCCAGCGAGCGTACGTCCCGCGTTCACGAGGTGGTAGGTTTCCGTCAATGCATCTGTGATTCCGCGCCCTCCCTCAGCAGTAGCCAAATAAATGCGGTCTGATACTGGTCCGCGCCAGTCGGGCCCACTGTCTATACCGGCGAGTCCATTTTTGATGCCCAGAATACACCCAACATTTCCCGAGTTGCAGTCTGTATCCCCGCCGCATGTATTGACAATCATCAGCGATTTTTGGAAGTCATC
>SXGS01131796.1_pt1 | contig 10440 bp, 9 predicted proteins | sample 3174681 | NCBI WGS metagenome assembly SXGS01 (sample SAMN11356861, study PRJNA531348) | freshwater metagenome | isolation source: freshwater sample F1-80 | place: China: Fuxian Lake, Yuxi | collected 2017-12-25
GAGATGGATCCTGCGCTGCTGGTTTCGGCCACGGTTACCGACAGCCGTCCATTTACCGTCACCTACCAGATCCAGCCGGAGGCGGCGTGGACCGACAACGCCCCCATCGCGGCCGACGACTTCTGGTAGCTATGGCGCCAGATGGTCTCGCAGCCCGGGGTCGTCGATCCGGCCGGTTACGACCTGATCACCGGCGTCCGTTCGGCCGACGGCGGCAAGACCGCGGTAGTGACGTTCTCCCAGCCCTACCCGGCCTGGCGCGAGTTGTTCAACAACCTGTTGCCGGCGCACATCGTCAAGGACGTTCCGGGCGGTTTCCCGGCCGGCCTGGCACGGGCGGTGCAGGTGACGGGCGGACAGTTCAGGGTCGACACCATCGACCCGCAGCGCGACGAGATCCTGCTCGCCCGCAATGACCGGTTCTGGGGGCCGCCGGCCACACCCGATCAGATCCTGTTCCGGCGGGCAGGCGCGACTGCCGCGCTTGCGGATTCGATCCGAAACGGTGACACCCAGGTGGCCCAGGTGCACGGCGGTGCTGCCACTTTCGCCCAGCTGTCGGCGATACCGGATGTACGCACCGCCCGCATGATCACGCCGCGGGTGCTGCAATTGACTCTGCGAGCCCAGCGGCCGAAACTAGCGGATTCCCTTGTGCGCACAGCGATCCTAGGCCTGATTGATGTCGAGTTGCTGGCGGCGGTCGGCGCGGGCAGTGACAACTCGGTCACTCTGGACCAGGCCCTTATCCGCGCCCCGAGTGACCCCGGCTACGTGGCCACGGCACCGGACCCCGTGGGCAGGGAGCGAGCGCTGGCGCTGTTCACCGAGGCCGGCTACCGGGTTGATGAGCGTGCGACGGGTTCGCCGCGCACGACACCGCCCGATAAGTCGGCAACCGCCGCGCCATTGCCGCTTCAGACCACGCGCGGGCGAATCAGCCGCAATGGCGAGACCTTCTCGTTGGTGATCGGGGCCGCAGCTAATGACCCGACGTCGGTGGCGGTCGCCAATACCGCAGCCGACCAGCTGCGCGGGGCCGGCATCGCGGCTTCGGTGCTGGCGCTGGAACCGCCGGTGCTATACACCACCGCACTGGTGGATAACCAGGTCGATGCCATCGTCGGCTGGTCCGGTGCCGGCGGCGATTTGGCGACGGCACTGGCGTCGCGCTTCGGGTGCCCGGCATTAGAGACGGTGGCCGTGCCGCAGGTGACGGGGGAACCGCCAACCTCGACACCGAAGCCGTCTGGCGGCCCCCAATCCGAAGGCCCTCGACCACCCGAGAATGCCGCGCTGGTGCGCGCGCCATCCAACCTCACCGGGATCTGCGATCGCGGGATCCAACCGCTCATCGACGGCGCCCTTGATGGGTCGCGGGACATCACGGCGGTGATCGCCGCAGTGGAGCCGCGACTGTGGGCGATGGCGACGGTGCTGCCGATCATGCAGGACTCGACCATCGTCGCGGCCGGACCGGACGTGCGCAACGTCAGCCTGACCGGCGCGGTGCCGGTGGGCATCGTCGGCGACGCCGGGGCATGGGCGAAGGTGACCCGCTAGCCGGTCGCCCGGGCGCTGGTGGATCGGGCGCCGGTAGGCCGGGCCTCTGCTGATCTGGCCCGGCTTGGCTTGGCCGCGGCCCGGCCGCTGTCGCCGCTGACGGCCTGTGCGCCGGGTGAGTCGTCCCCGGGAGAGTCATCGCGAGGTGAATCGTTGTCGCTGGCCGCGATGGGCGCCGCAGTGCCGGTCGCCCTGGCCGCAGCGACGCTGCGGGGCATGTCCGCCGAGGCGGCCGGAGCCGTGCTGGCGGCTGAGGCAGCGGCAGCTGCGCTGGCGGCCGAGACGATCGGGATGGGGGAGGTGGCTGCGCCCGGACCACTGGTGAGGTCGACGTAGACGGCCGTGCGCAGGGTCTGTATCGCACCGACGGTGTTACCCAGCGCGGTCTGGATGCCGGCGGTGAACGGCGCCAGTCCGGCGTTGAACGCCGCGACGACGTCGCCCGTGGTCGCCAGGGTCTGGGCGAACGCGGTGACCCCGGCCAGGGATCCGGCGATGATGGTGCGCACCCCGGTGAGGACCTCTCGGGTGACCCCGAATGCGCCCACGACGGCATCGACGACGGCCTGGGCCGCCCGCGCCCGGGTGGCCTCGAACTCGTAGCCCCCGAACGGCTGGCGGGGGGCTCGGATCAACGTGGCAGTGTTGATGATCGGTGTTTGGATGGCGAGTAGGCCCACACCGAGGGCCTGGAGAATGGATTGGCCGGCCTGCACCGCTCCGATGATCGCGAACGGACTGGTCAGCAGGCCGACGCCAACTCCGAGAGCGCCCCACCCGGTGAAGGGCGATGCCGCCGGACTGGGCGGACTTACCGGCCCGACGCAGACCGTGCACTGTTGGATGCCGCCGATCACGATCGGGGCCAGTGCCAGGGCATCGCCCACCAGATTCTCCAGGATTTGATACGGGATTGCCCCGAGAGCGGGTACTGAAGCACCGTTGACCAGTTCGATCCCGGGAATCTGCACAGTGGGTATGGGTACTGCGGGCGCCGGAGCCAGCGGGCTGACGGCAATGACGCCCGCGCTGGCGAATGCGACGCTCGCGGTGAACAGTGAACGGATAGCGGCAGGCATTCCCAAACTCCTTTGAACAGGCTGATTCCGATATCGGCACCATACCCTCGAACCGCGTCAGCAAAGCTGTATTCGCCGCGAAGGTCGTTTTTCCGCTTCCTTCGACTCGCGAGCCGCGGGTACCCTGCGTCACGGGTACGCACCGCGCACGACGGGAGAATCATGTCAGGGCACACCGGGTTGGGTCCGGCGGCCGTGGAGCATCCTCGGGGTGACGGTGAGTTGCCGACCGCGGACATCGGCCGACTGCTGCTGCGTTGCGCGGACCGGCCCGGTCTGGTCGCCGCCGTCAGCGCATTTCTTGCCGGTGCCGGAGCGAACATCGTCTCGCTGGATCAGCATGCCACCAGCCAGTCGGGGGGGACGTTCATGCAGCGAACGATCTTCCACCTGCCGGGGTTGGCCGCAGCCCGCGACTCACTGGAGCGGGACTTCGCCGAGCAGGTCGCCGGACCCTATGAGATGGATTTCCGATTGACCGAGGCTGCCAAGCCTAAGCGGGTGGCGATCATGGCGTCGAGGGAAGATCACTGTCTGTTGGATCTGCTGTGGCGAAACCGCCGAGGCGAGATTGACATGTCGGTTGCCATGGTCATCGGCAATCACCCCGAACTCGCCGAACAGGTGCGTCCCTTCGGTGTGCCCTTCGTCCATATCCCGGCTACCAAGGACATTCGCGAACACGCCGAGCAGCGTCAGCTAGAACTCCTGCGCGGAAACGTCGACCTGGTGGTGCTGGCACGCTACATGCAAATCATCACCGCGAATTTCCTGACCGAGGTTGGCTGCCCACTGATCAACATCCATCACTCGTTCTTGCCCGCCTTCATCGGCGCGGCACCGTATCGCCGGGCCCGGGAGCGTGGCGTCAAACTCGTTGGCGCAACCGCGCATTACGTCACAGCGGATCTCGATGAGGGGCCGATCATCGAACAGGATGTGGTGCGGGTCGATCACCGCCACGAGGTCGACGACCTGGTCAGGCTCGGCGCGGACGTAGAGCGGGCGGTGCTGTCCCGCGCGGTGTCCTGGCACTGTGAAGACCGCATCATCCGCAACGGCAATCAGACCGTCGTGTTCTGATGCCTGCGGTAGGTCGCCTGCTGTTCGTCCACGCCCATCCCGATGACGAGACCATCAACAATGGTGTGACCATCGCGCACTACGCCGCGCGCGGAGCTGAAGTCACCGTGGTGACGTGCACCCTCGGCGAGGAGGGCGAGATCATCGGAGAACGCTTCAGCCGGTTGGGTGTGGCGGAATCCGATCAGCTGGGCGGGTATCGCATCGGTGAGTTGACCGACGCGCTGCGCCATCTCGGGCTCGGCGAGCCCCGTTTCCTCGGTGGTGCCGGGTGCTGGCGGGACTCGGGCATGCCGGATACCCCGCGGCGTCGCCGCACTGCGTTCGTCGACTCGGACACCGAAGCGGTCGTCGGACAGCTTGCGGATGTGATCGCCGAGTTGCGGCCGCACGTGGTGGTGACCTACGACCCCGGTGGCGGATACGGCCACCCGGACCATATTCGGGCCCACCACATAACCACCGCCGCCATTGCCGCCGCGTCCGACCGGTGGCAGGTGCCGAAGTTCTACTGGACGGTGACCGCCGCGGAGACGTTTCGTTCGGGCGTGGACGCACTGCGGCCCGACGATGTCCTGCCGGACTGGATCTGGCCGCCGGTTGAGATGACCTACGGATTTACCGACGACCGGATCACCGCGGTGATCGATGCCCCGGAGCATGTCGCGGCGAAAGTCGCCGCTATCGGCGCGCACGCGACCCAGGCGGTGCTCGGTCCGACCTGCCGTGCCTTCACGCTGTCGAACAAACTGATTCTGCCGGTGCTGAGCCAGGAGCACTACGTGCTCGCGTCCGGCCAGCCGGGTGAAACCGATGACAGGGGTTGGGAACGCGACCTTTTGGCCGGCCTTGATCTCGCCGCCGGGTAGCGCCTGGGACAGCCGCTTCGGTCCGGTGGTGCTGGCCATGCTGACGGTCGACGGAGTGTTATCGGCGGTGGTGGGTGCACTGCTGCTGCCGCTGTATCTCGGTGCTATTCCGTTTCCGGTGAGCGCTCTGGTGAGCGGGCTTGTCAATGCTGCGCTGGTGGGGGCCGCAGGGCACTGGACAGGCTCGAAAAGGCTTGCGGCACTGCCGCTGTGGGCCTGGCTGGCAACAGTGGCGGCATTGACTTTCGGCGGACCGGGCGGAGACATCGTCTTCGGCGGGCGGGGAATCCTGGCCTACTCGGTGCTGATTCTGTTGCTACTCGGCGCTACGCCGGCGGCCATGGTGCTGCGTCGAATGGCCTGACGTCGAATGGCGTGACGCGTCCACTCAGGCGTCAGTGTCGGCGGACCGCGCCGCTGTCGAACGAGCGGCCCTGCGGGGTTCTTTCACCGGTGCGGCGATGGGCGCGCTCACCGCGGACGTTGCATCCGCAGCATCGACCGCGGTGGCGACCAGCGCTGCGGAGTCGGTATCCACTGCGGCAGGCGCAGGCGGCGACTGTCGCGCCGCGACCGCGCGGCGAGCCGCTGCGCGGGTGGCCCGCGGGGCAGGGGTCTCGGCAACTGGCTCCGTGACCGCCGGGGTCTGGGCAATCGGCTCCGTGACCGCAGGGGTCTCGGCAACTGGCTCCGTGACCGCCGGGGTCTCGGCGGGCACCGTGTCGACGGGGGCCTCGGTCACCGGTGTGTCAGCGTCTACCCGCGCCGCCGCCGGCTCGGTGCCCGCCCGCGCCGCAACGGCAGCAGCGGCGACACGGCTAGCGACAGCCGCGGTCGGGAACGGCGGTGGCGGCGGCAGTGGCGGCAACGGCGGCAGGAAACTCAGTACCCAGGCGATCTCACCATCGACGAAGTTGGTGACCGCGAGGTTGAGTCCGTAGCTCAGGGTGGGGCCGATCAGATCGAACTGGCCGTCGATGAGGTAGGCGAAGCTGTACACCAGCGCCTGAACGATCGGCTCCCCGGTGTTGTAGGCGATGTTGATCTGTTGGCCTAACCAGCCGATCGGCCAGGGCAGGTAACCCGTGGCCCAGGCGGCGAGTTCGAAGCCGTACTGCACGAAGGGCTCGACGGCGTTGAAGGTGTTGATGATTGCCTCGCCGGCTGACCCGGTGGCCGCCGCGACGGGTCCCGGGTTCACCGCAGCCGTGGCCGAGGTGAACGGCGCGAGCAGTGGAGCGACCGCGGCGCTCAACTCGATTGAGGAAAGCTCGATCGACGACCGCGTGAAGGCGTCCGTCGACAGGGTGAGCGCGTCGGTTCTCGGGGTAGATACGGGAACCAGCACGACGGCGCCGAGGGTTGCGGCCGCAAGGCCCGCGGCCAGGAAAGAGCGCACGGACACGGTCATCGGAGACTTCTCCCTGTTCGTCGTGTTTGCTGCCGGGGTACACCATGAGTGTACGTTTCCGGCCGGCCGGCGTTACATGGCCGCCGGAGCGCGCGGCCCGGATCGCCCACCGTCAGCGGGCACTCCTCCCGCTGGCACTACTGTGGGGGCCATGTCTGACGCCCGTGATGTATGCCGGTCTCGATGACCGGTCCAGCGGCGTTGCGGCGGGTGCTGCGACGGGCCCGTGACGGAGTTGCACTCAACGTCGACGAGGCCGCCCTGGCGATGACTGCCCGCGGTGACGACCTCGCAGACCTGTGTGCGAGCGCGGCGCGGGTCCGCGATGCCGGACTCGAGAACGTCGGTCAACGGGGTTCGACGGGTCGGCCGACCGTCTCCTACTCGCGCAAGGTGTTCATTCCCCTCACCCATCTGTGCCGCGACACCTGCCACTACTGCACATTCGTCACGGTGCCGGGCAAGTTGCGGGCCGGCGGTCGGGGCATGTATCTCGAACCCGACGAGGTCGTCGCCCTCGCCGCCCGTGGCGCCGAACTCGGCTGCAAGGAGGCGCTGTTCACCCTCGGCGATCGGCCTGAGGCGCGGTGGCCGCAGGCCCGGGAGTGGCTTGACGAACGCGGGTACGACTCGACGCTGTCGTACCTGCGGGCGATGGCCATCCGGGTGTTGGAGGAAACCGGCCTGCTGCCGCACCTCAATCCCGGAGTGATGAGCTGGACCGAGCTTTCCCGGCTCAAGCCGGTGGCGCCGTCGATGGGCATGATGCTGGAAACCACGTCGCGGCGGCTCTTCGAGGTCAAAGGCGAGGCCCACTACGGGAGCCCGGACAAGGACCCTGTCGTCCGGTTGCGCACCCTGACCGACGCCGGCCGCCTGTCCATCCCGTTCACCACCGGGCTCCTGGTGGGCATCGGGGAGACCCTCGCCGAGCGTGCCGACACCATGCACGCGATCCGGCGGGTGCACAAGGAATTCGGGCACATCCAGGAAGTCATCGTGCAGAACTTCCGGGCGAAGGACGCCACCGCGATGGCGGACGCGCCGGATGCCGGGTTCGACGACTTCCTGGCAACCGTCGCGGTGGCCCGACTGGTGCTTGGCCCCGACATGCGGGTCCAGGCCCCGCCCAACCTGGTGTCGCGCCGTGAGTGTGTGGCTTTGCTGGGGGCGGGCGTCGACGACTGGGGTGGGGTGTCCCCGCTGACACCGGATCACGTCAACCCGGAACGGCCCTGGCCGGCCCTTGATGAACTGGCCGCGGTCACCGCTGAGGCAGGCTTCGACCTGGTGCAACGGCTCACCGCCCAGCCGAAGTACGTGCAAGCTGGGGCGGCCTGGATCGACCCGCGGGTGGCCGCTCATGTCGCCGCCCTCGCCGACTCCGATACCGGCCTGGCCCGGGACGTTAACCCGACCGGACTTCCCTGGCAGGAGCCAGACGAGGCCACCGAATCGCTGGGCCGAATCGACTTGCACAGCAGCATCGACACCGAGGGACGGCGAACGGAGACCCGAAGCGACCTTCCCAACGCCTTCGGCGACTGGGAATCCATCCGGGACCGGGTTGGAGAGCTCGCGGCCAGGGCGCCGGAGCGCGTCGACTCCGATGTCGCCGCGGCACTGCGCGCAGCGGAACGCGACCCGGCCGGATGCAGCGACGCCGAGTATCTGGCTCTGGCGACCGCGGACGGCCCGGCATTGGATGCTGTTGCGGCACTGGCGGACTCGCTTCGCTCAGATGCCGTCGGCGATGACGTGACCTTCGTGATCAACCGGAACATCAACTTCACCAACATCTGCTATACCGGCTGTCGGTTCTGCGCGTTCGCGCAACGCAAGGGCGACGCCGATGCATTCTCGCTGACTACCCGCGAGGTGGCCGACCGTGCTTGGGAGGCCCATGTCGCCGGTGCCACCGAGGTCTGCATGCAGGGCGGTATCGACCCCGAGTTGCCTGTTACCGGCTATGGCGATCTGGTGCGGGCGGTGAAGGCAAGGGTGCCGTCGATGCACGTGCATGCTTTCTCGCCCATGGAGATCGCCAACGGTGTGACCAAGAGCGGCGTTAGCATCCGCGAGTGGTTGATCAGCCTGCGGGAGGCGGGGCTGGACACCAGTCCCGGCACCGCTGCCGAAATCCTCGACGACGAGGTGCGCTGGGTGCTCACCAAGGGCAAGCTGCCCACGTCGTTGTGGGTCGAGATCGTCAGCACCGCGCACGACATCGGCCTGCGGTCGAGTTCGACGATGATGTACGGCCACGTCGACACACCGTCGCACTGGGTTGCGCACATCAATGTGCTGCGCGGTATCCAGGACCGCACCGGGGGCTTCACCGAGTTCGTTCCGTTGCCGTTCGTGCATCAGTCCTCACCGCTGTATCTGGCCGGTGCCGCTCGCCCGGGTCCCACCCATCGCGATAACCGCGCGGTGCACGCCCTCGCGCGCATCATGCTGCACGGCCGGATCTCCCAGATCCAGACCAGCTGGGTGAAACTCGGTGTGCAGCGCAGTCAGGTGATGCTGACCGGCGGCGCCAACGATCTGGGCGGCACCCTGATGGAGGAGACCATCTCCCGGATGGCAGGTTCGCAGCACGGCTCGGCCAAGAGCGCCGCCGAGTTGGTGGCCATCGCCGAGGGCATCGGGCGGCCGGCGCGCCAGCGCACCACCACCTACGGCAAGCGTGCGGCGTGAGGTTGTGATGGACGCAACCCGTAGAATCTGGGACTCGAACACGATTTAGGGCACACTGACTTAGCTGTCCGGACGCGCGCGTCGGATACTTGGTTTCCGGACGGCCCACCCACAGGCAGACGACGAAGAGCACATCGAGGAGAACCTTCGTGACTTACACGATCGCTGAACCCTGCGTCGACATCAAAGACAAGGCATGTATCGAAGAGTGCCCGGTCGACTGCATCTACGAGGGCGAACGCATGCTCTACATCCACCCCGACGAATGTGTGGACTGCGGCGCGTGCGAACCGGTGTGCCCGGTGGAGTCGATTTACTACGAAGACGATGTGCCCGAGCAGTGGTCGCAGTACACCCAGATCAACGCTGACTTCTTCGCCGAGTTGGGCTCCCCGGGTGGGGCCTCGAAGGTGGGTCTCACCGCGAACGATCCGCAGGTGGTCAAGGACCTCCCGCCCAAGGCCGAGGACGCCTGACGGCGCTGACCCCGCCGCGGGTGCGTCGCCCGGTCTCGGCGTCGCTGCCGGTGTTCCCCTGGGACACCCTGGCGGAGGCGGCCGCTGCCGCAGGCGCCCATCCCGACGGCATCGTCGATCTGTCTGTGGGGACTCCCGTCGACCCCGTCGCCCCGGTGATCCAGGCCGCCCTGGCCGGTGCCGCCAGCGCACCCGGATACCCCTTCACGGCGGGAACCGGCGAACTTCGCGCAGCGGCGGTGGCCGCACTGGGCCGCCGGTACGCCGTCACCGGTCTGGCGGAGCATGCCGTGCTGCCGGTGATCGGAACGAAGGAACTCATCGGCTGGCTGCCGTCGCTGATCGGCCTGGGCGCCGACGACCTGGTCGTCGTGCCCGAACTGGCTTACCCGACCTACGAGGTCGGAGCCCGGTTGGCCGGCGCACAGGTGGTTGTGGCGGATTCGCTGACCCAGCTGGGCCCGTGCTCTCCGGCGCTGATGTATCTCAACTCGCCGAGTAATCCCACCGGCAGGGTGCTGGGCGTCGACCATCTGCGCAAGGTCGTCGAGTGGGCCCGCGAGCGCGGCGCGCTGGTGGTCTCCGACGAGTGTTACCTGGGCCTGGGTTGGGAGGAACAACCCGTTTCGGTGTTGCACCCAGCGGTCTGTGGGGGTGACCACCGCGGACTGCTCGCAGTCCATTCGCTGTCCAAGTCCTCCTCGATGGCCGGTTACCGAGCCGGCTTCGTCGCCGGTGACGCAGGCGTCGTCGCCGAGTTGCTCGCCGTGCGAAAGCACGCCGGCATGATGGTGTCCACGCCAGTGCAGGCGGCAATGGTGGCCGCACTCGAGGACGACGCACACCAGGCCGAGCAGCGGGGCCGCTACGCGCGCCGGCGTGAGGTGCTGCTGGGTGCGGTGCGATCGGCCGGTTTCACCGTCGAACACTCCGAGGCCGGGTTGTACCTGTGGGCGACCCGCGGTGAGCCGTGCCGGGACACCGTGGACTGGCTGGCCGCGCGCGGCATCCTGGTAGCGCCAGGTGACTTCTACGGTGCGAGCGGGGCGCAATACGTCCGGATGGCGCTCACGGCCACCGACGAGCGCATTGCTGCCGCAGCGGCGCGTTTATGCGCCTAGTTCATGTCCCAGGGTTCGCCGTAGGTGGTGACCTGGTCACCGGATTGGGAGATCAGCCGGGCGAAGGGGCGTAGCAGCACCCCGCCGGCGGCGCCGGTCACGGTGCCGTGAGAATTGGCTGCTGCCACCGTGCCCTCC
>SXGS01092167.1_pt1 | contig 10439 bp, 7 predicted proteins | sample 3174681 | NCBI WGS metagenome assembly SXGS01 (sample SAMN11356861, study PRJNA531348) | freshwater metagenome | isolation source: freshwater sample F1-80 | place: China: Fuxian Lake, Yuxi | collected 2017-12-25
GCCATGACCCAGGACACAACGACAACTACGCCGAGGAGGAACGACAAACTAGACGACGACAACTATCGAGCCGGAAAACCCTGGCGGGAACCTGCAAGAATAGTTGTCGTTAACATGCAGAAGTAGTTGACGCCGATCAGTCAGGCGCTGCGCTGCTGGGCGCCGACGCGCTGGTCGACGCAGGCGGCGCGGGCGCTGACGAGGGCGGTGCCGACGACGTCGCCGCCGCGGCCTTGAAGGGACCGATCCCCCAATGCACCCCACCCAGCGTCGCGAGCCCGCAGACGACGACCCCCGCGACGAACGCCCCGGCGATCCAACGAGCCGGGAGACGGCCCGCGTCCGCGTCATCCGTCGCCGCGACCGCGGCGCCACCCCCGTCCTCCGGCTTCTTGGCCCCTGCACTCGACGACGGTGCCCGAGACGGTGGTGGCGGTGGCCGGGACGACGCCGACCGCGGAAACGCGACCTCGGTGTCCATCAGCGTTCGCGCGACCCTCGACAGCGGGAGGACGCGCGCCACCACCGCCGTCGCGTTGTCCTTGCCGTCGTGCTCGCGGGCGTGGTCGACGAGCGCCTGCGCGATGCGCGTCGCGTCGTCCCCTGTGGTCAGCCGCACGAGATCCGCGTCGACCATGCAGTCGTAAACGCCGTCGGAGCAGAGCACGACGACGTCACCGGCCTCGAGCGCGATCCCGGCGGGCTGTTCGTCGACGTAGGGGTCGATCTCGTTGCGCTGCCCAATCGCCTGCGAGAGGACACCGGCGTCCGGGTGGATCTTCGCCTCCTCCGGCGACAGGATCTTCCGTTGGACCATGGCCTGCACCTTGGTCTGATCGACGGAGAGCATCTTCACGGTGCCCTTGCGGATCAGGTAGGCCCGGCTGTCGCCGACGTTCCCGACGTAGAGCTGCCCATCGCGCACGAGGCCGATCACGCAAGTCGTCCCCATCCCCTGCTTGTCGGGAGACTCCTGCGCGAGCTGGACAACCTCGTCGTGCGCACGCTGCACCGCGCGGTAGATCAGCTCCCGCGGATCCGGCAGCCGCATCGGGAGGATGTTCTCGACGATCGCCTTGCACGCGACGCGACTCGCCACCTCCCCGCAGGCGTGGCCGCCCATCCCGTCGCAGACCACCAGGAGATCGAGCGGATCCACCGAGGAGTACCGCACGGACGCGTAGTAGTCCTCGTTGCCCTCGCGGACCTTCCCCACGTCGGTCGCGGCGCCCACGTCGATCCGGACCCTCATGTTCATCCTACTTGTCCAGCCGGGCGGAACCCCGCGCAGGGTCGGGCGCGGCGGCGCCCGCGAGTTCCAGAACGAGCTTCACGTGCCTGCCGAGCCCGATCTCGTCGCCCGCGCGCAACTCCGTCGAGCGCCCCGGGTCTATGCGGTGCCCCTGGACCGTCGTCGGGTTCGTCTTCGAGAGCACCGTCATCGTGACGCGGCCACCGGCGCTGATCTCGAGGACGGCGTGCTGGGCGGACACCGTGTCGAGCGGGACGAGCACCGTGCTCGGCGCCTCGCGTCCCAGCGTGTGGGTGCCCTCCGTGAGGTCGTGCGTGCCGGCCGCTCCGTCACCCCGCAGGCGGTAGAGGACCTTGGCCTTCGGGGACGGCGCCGACGGCTCGGCGCGACCTCTGACCGCTGCCGCTGCATCCTCTGCGCGCCGACGTTCCTCGTCCGCGCGGCGGCGTTCCTCGTCCGCACGGCGCCTCTCGTCGCGCTCGTCCTCCCTGCGACGATCCTCCTCACGCTCCTTCTTTCTCTCCTCTTCCCGCTTCTGCTCGCGGTCGAGCGCTTCCGCCTTCTCGCGGATCTGGCTCCGGCGACGGGCCCACAAGACCAGTCCCAAGACGACGACCGCCACACCCGCCGCGACGGCGATTGCCCACGGCGGGACGGAGGGCGTCTCCGACTTGTCGCCGCTCGAGGGGGCATCGCCGCCCGAGCAGGCGCCCTGCTTGCACTTTTGGCCCGACGCGCACTGCGCGTCCGACGTGCAAGCGCACTCGCGGACACCGGGGACGGTGACGATGGCGATCTGGTTGCTCGCCTCGTGGCTCGGGACGGACGTGACCACGTTGGCGCCATCCGCGATCTCCATCTGGACCACGAGGTCGCCCGTCTTCCCGGCCTCTCCGCAGAGGGTGCACGAGGTCCGCTGCATCGCGCTGAGGCCTTGCGACACGTTTCGTAGCGCAGCGACGAGCCCCTCCTCCAGCTTCGCGTCGGCGGCCACCTGCCCGTCGCGGCCTCCCCCGAGCAAGCCTCCCGTGTCACCGCTCACCTTGCCCAGCGTGCCCTGACCTGCCTGCACGCGTGCCATGTCCGCCCCGGGGACGCCGCGCCTGTCGACAACGATCGAGTAGACGGGGACGCCGCGCTTGCGCGCCTCCTCTGCAAGGGTCTTTGGCTTGGCGTCCCCGGTCGGGTTGGGATCCACGCCGTCCGAGATGACAATTGCCGCAGACAGCTTCGTGGTCTTCTTTTCGAGCAGCGTCAGCCCGCCGGTCGTGATCTGGTAGATGTCAGCCCCCTCGCCGGACGGCGGCTTGGCCCCCTTCAGGAACGCCTTGAGCTCGACAAGCTTCTCCGTCAGTGGCTGCCTGCGCGGAGTCTCCTTGGAGCCGGACGAGTCGACGATCGCGAACTGATCGCCGCGGCGTGCGTCTAGCTCCTCCGTGAGGAAGGTCTCGACGGCGTCGAGGATCTGCTTCGAGTAGGGCCCCATCCCCCTCGTCTCCGTCCCTCCGCGATCGAGCACCAGCAAGATCTCGTAGTGCTCCTTCAGCTCGCGCACCGACTTGAGCTGCGACGCCGTCTCGACCTCGCACGCGGGCCGGCCGGTCTTGACCTTCACCGTCGCCCCCGCCCCGAGCGGCTGCTGGGGCGGATCGTGGTAGACGTGAAGGCTCGTGCCCTCGTGGGTCACCCGGTGGATGCGGAGGGCACCGCCGGCCCGCGCGTCCGTCCCCACGAGCATCACCACCATCGCGACGAGCGCGGCCAGCCACGTCGCGCGCGAGTGGCGGCGCCAGGCGAACCCTTCATTCGTGTCGATCATCTTGGCCGTTGCGCTCCCGCCGCCGTGGCGTTGGTCCCCGGATTCCCCCTCACCGACTACTCCTCACGCCGCTTGGGCACGAGCGTCTGGATGTCCTCCTCGCTGAGGAGGAACACCTTGAACGTGGAGTGACCGAGCCTCACCACGTCGCCGCTCCTGAGCGGGCTCGTGCCGTGCATCTCCATCTCTTCGCCGTTGATGAAGGTGCCGTCCGACGACTGATCCATGATCGTGCACTTGCCGCGCCGGTACGTGATGATCGCGTGCTTGCCGCTCACGAAGTCGTCGAAGAACAGGCTGAAATCGCAGTCGCGGTCGCGCCCGAGCAGGTTTTTACCCTCCCGGAGGACATACTCCTGACCGCTCTCGTTGAAGTCGAAGGAGATCATCCATCCCGCGGCGCGCCGGACGCGCCCCCGATCCGGTGACGCCCCGCCGCCGGCGGGCTTGAACCCCGCCTTCCCCGGAGCCACGTCGTCGTCGAGCCTCGTGGAGCCCTGAGGAGCCCGCGCGATCTGCGGCCCGGGCGCGAAATCGTCGTCGCCGACCGTGGCGCCTCGAGCTGCGCGCGGCGGTGGCGCCGGAGGCTCGTCTGAGTCCCTGCGCGTCACGCGTCGCCCTTCCCCCTGGGGCTTGAACCCGGCGCGAGCGTGGTTGTCGGGCACGTTCTCGTTGACCGTCGCCCTCCGCACGCCGAGGCCTTGGCCGCTCGCGCCGCAGTACATGCAGGTGTCTCCGTCGGGCGTCTCTCTCTTGCAAGCCTCGCATCTCATGGCAGCACCTCGCGGGTTCCCAGACTATCCTCGCTTGCGTTTCAGTATCAAGCCGGTGGCGATGAGCGCCATGGCCGAAAGGATGACGTTCGCGCCCACGGCCTCGTTGCGGTACCTGGCGCTCAGCCGGGAGCTTCCGGAATCGGCAGGGTAGACGCCGTGGTCCTCGTAGAACTGCGTCTTGCACCGGTCGACGAACTGCGCGTCCGCGGTCTTCTGCAGGACGACCTTCGTGGGGTCGTCCGCGGTGATGACGTCGTCCGCGTGATCGGACAGCTTCTTTGTCGAAGGCTCCTCCTCCTTGTCACCTTTCACGCAGATGTCGGATCGCGTGACGAGGCCGCCGAGCGTCCAGCGGGCCGTGATGGGCCTGGACACGCGGTCGAGCCACGCGTGCTTGGGCTCCTTCCCGACGCTCAAGTGGAGCGGCACGAAGGCCGAGAAGACCGTCTGCACGATCGAGAACGCGACGGCGAGGCCCACCACCCCCTCGGCCGATCCCATCGCGGCCGAGAGGCAGAGGCCCGCGCTCGCGGTGGCGAAGAACGAGGGCACGAGGACGACGTAATACGACGCGAAGCTGCCCTCCATGGCGTTGCCGAGGCCCATGAAGACCGCGAGGCTCATTGCTGGATGGAGCACGGCCGGGATGGCGTAGAGTACCGCCTTGGAGCCCACGTAGGGGACGACGCCCAGCCCCGAGCGACGCTCTCTGGCGAGCATGGCGCGCTCGTAGAGGATCTCGAGCGACGACGAGAGAGATCCGAAGAAGCAGACCATGATGGTCAGGACGAGGAGGTACGTGTGCTCCACGCTCGCCTGCGTCGGCGACCACTCCGCCTTCGCGTCGACCTGCGTCCTGATCACGATGGAGATCAGCGCCGACGCGACGAGCGGGACGATCACGGCGACGACCCAGAAGAACTTGTCGCGCCGCTTCATCACGAGGCCGCGCGCGACGAGCACCCACACCATCGCGAGCTGGCTCCGGCGCCTCGCCGGCGGGCGCGGCGGCGGATCGAACCCGTCCAGCGAGCGCGCGCGCGACTCGACGAACGCTCGGTACGGGCCCGACTTCTTGTAGCGCGCGGGCCAATCCTCCTTCTCCTTGGTCTCCGCGAGCCGCTCGAACAGGGCGTTCGGCTGGCGCTCGCGGACGTCGAAGAACTCGAACGCGGCGAGCGCCGTCGGCCCGAAGTAGACGAGGCGTCCGGCGTCGAGGATGACGACCTCGTCCATCTGCACGAACATCGGGTACGAGGGCTGGTGGATGGTGAGGAAAATGGTCCTGCCCCTGTCGGCGAGCTCCCGGAGCAGCAGCATGAGCTCCGCTGCGTCGTGCGACGAGAGCCCGCTCGTCGGCTCGTCGAGGAGGAGCACGGGAGGATCCGTCACGAGCTCCATCGCGATGCTCACGCGCTTGCGCTGCCCGCCCGAGAGCGACTTGCTCGTGGCCGATCCGATGCGCGTGTTGCTCTTCGCGGCGAGGCCCACGTCCGCAATGGCCTTCGTGACCCGCGCCGAGAGCTGGGCATCCGTCGTGTCCGCAGGGGAGCGAAGACGCCCCGCGTAGCGCACGGCCTCCTCCACCGTGAGCAACGCATGCACGATGTCGTCCTGCGGCGCGAAGCCGACGAGCGGCGCGAGTTCGTCCCGGATCGTGCCGGCTGCCGAGTGGAGCGGCTTGCGATCCATCAAGACCTCGCCGCGGGTCGGCGACGACACCCCGGCGATCGCCCACACGAGGGTCGTCTTCCCGCTCCCGGCGGGCCCCATGACCGCGACGATCTTGCCGGGAAACGCCGTGAACGAGACGGAGTGGATGATCGTCTTGGTCTTGCCCTCCTGCTGGTCGAACACGTCGACGGAAACGTCCCTCACGTCGAGGCGCGCGCCTTCGACCCTTCCCTCCACGGTAGGCTCGCGCTCGAAGCGGAACGAGCTGCCCCCGATCCGGACGGTGTCGGTCTCCTGGAGGATGGCGGACGAAGTGTTCGTGCCGTTGACGAACGTCCCGTTCACGCTCCCGCCGTCCTCGATGATGAGGCGGTCGCAGTTCCGGAAGACATGGGCGTGCCGTGACGACACGGTCTTGTCGTCGATGCGGATGTCACAAGCCGTGTCGCTGCCGAGAGTGAGCATCCGCGGCCCGACCTTGACCACGCGGGCGTGTCGGTCCTCCGCCGCAGCCCGGCCGGGCGACGCGAGCGCGAGGAGCTCACCGAGGGAGGTGCGGTGGGAACCGAGCGCGATCCCGGAGGAGTGGTCGACCCGCGCCTTCTTGATCTCCTCGCCATCGACGCGCGTGCCGTTCGTCGATCCGAGATCCTCGAGCTCGTACACACCCGCGACGCGGGTCAACCTCGCGTGCCGTCCGGAAATGTTCGCCAGCGCGACGCGGATCTCGCACTCGTCCGCGGCCCCGATCACCCACGTGTCGCCCTGATCGTGCGGCTGGGCATCGCGTGGCCGTGGTGAATCGGCGCCCCGCGCCTTTGCTCCGAGGAGCTCGTCGAGGTTGGTCTCGTAGGAGCCGAACGCGATGCGGCTGGTCGCCCTGACCGCGCAAGGTCCCGTGAGCTTGACGCCGTCGACGGACGTGCCGTTCGTCGAGCCGACGTCCTCCAGCACGTACGCGCGACCCACCTGGGAGAGGCGCGCGTGCTTCCCCGATACCTTGGGGCGATCGAGCACGATGTCGCACCCGGGTCCGGCTCCGATCAGGAACGAACGGCTCGCCTCCTCGCTCATGGCCCACCTCCCCACGCGGGATCAGTACGCATGCTCAGGTCCCGTCCTGTCGTGCTGCTCGAGGTTCGTCCGCCCGTCATAGAGGCGGTCGCAGCGCGCGTTCTCGCGTGCCCAGTCCACCCGGGCCATCGCCTTGCACGCGCGCCTGGCGGGCGGGGGGTGGGTGGCGATCAGCGAGCCGAGCTGGCCGAGGACGCCGCCTTGTCGGTCACCCCGCGATCCCGCGTGGCGCCTCCAGAGGTTCACCACCGCCTGCGGATCGTACTGCGCCTCGATGCCCATGAGGATCCCGCCGTCGTCGGCCTCGTACTCCCACTCGCTGGAGAGCGGGATGGCGAGCATTCTCACTGCGATCGCGGCTTCGTCGCTCGTGTCGCCGAGCAGAACCTTTGCGTACTGGTACGCAGCGATCGTGTGGCGCTTCTCCACGTGGTTGATCTCGTGCCCCAGCACGCCGACAGCCTCCGCTTCGTCGCGCACTCGATCGTCGCTTTCGAGTAGTCCCGTGTACACCATGAGGAGTCCGCCGGGGAGCGCCGCCGCGTTGAACTCGGGACGGTGCACCACGTGGACGCGGTAGACGATCCCCGGGCGTCGGCTCTGGGGCGCGAGGAACTTCACGAGCGCCCCGAGGTAGAGACCGTACCTCCGCACGTCCTCGTCGCGATCCCAGTTGCCGCGGAACGACGGCTCGTTCGGGAGGGCGCGCTCCATCCGGGCTCCGATGGCGCTCTCCTCGGCGTCGCTGATCTTCGTCGCGGAGCGAAGCTCCCTCTCGAGCCCGACGGCGGCGCTCTTGCCCTGCTCCACGACGGAAGGCGGCGACGCGCACAGCGGATCGTGATCGGGATCCGCGCGAAGTCGAGCGGTCTCGGTTGCCTCCCGCGCGCTCGGCGGGATCCACCCGTGCGGCGCGGGCGTGCGTGAGCCCTTCTTCGCGGAGCCCGTGGGCGAGGTGCCGCTGCCCGTCATGGTGGACGCTGGCGTGGTGGAGGTGGTCCCGCCTTCCCGGGCGAAGTCGGCGTCGGCGTCGCTGTCAGAGGCCTTGCCGGGGCCCATGCAGAACCAGAGCGTGGACCCCAGAACAACGAAGACGGCGGCCCACGCGGCCGTTTCGAGGCCCTCGCCGCCGGAAGCACGCCTAGCGCTCACCGCGGCACCCCGACGTCCGGCTTGCCGTTCAACTCCGAGGCAAGCCGCGTGACCGTGGCTGGCCGGCGGGCCTTGAAATGGCGCTGCATGGGCAGGCCGAGGATGGTCGCGTGGATATCACCCTCGACATCCACGTCCGCGCGGCCCTCCACGACGCCGTCGATTCCCGCTTGCGCGAGGGCGAGGAGCCCGAGGTCCGTGCTCGTGGTGACGGAGCTCTTTCCGCTCGCGACGATGGATCGGTTCGTCCCGGCGGGGGGCCCGTGACCCGGCCCCACGACGCGTCCGTTGATTCGAACCACGTAGTCGATGGAGGCGAGCTCCGCGCCGAGGAAGTTTCCGTTCTCCACCTCGAAGACGGTGTCGACGACGGCGGACGACGGCATCCCCAGCATCCCGATCTTGACGCCGACGCGTGCGTCCGTGAGGACGACCGACACCTGCTCGATCGCGTGGTCCCACCACAGCTTCAGCCCGCCCGCCGCGAGGACCGCAGCCACGCCAACGACCGCCGCGATGCCGAGGGCGCGACGCGGCGGGCTCACAGGGCCCCCGCGAGCGCGGTGGAAAACTCCATCGCCGTCTGGAAACGGTGCCCAGGCTGCTTTGCGAGGGCCCGCTCGAGGGCCACGAGGACCCCCTCGGGTGCGCGCGGCGCGATCTTCGAGAGATCGGGGCGCGATCGCACCTGCTGCTCCATCACGTCGTAGTCGTTCGCCGCGTAGAACGTCGGCGTGCCCGCAAGCATCTCGTAGAGGACGAGCCCTGCCGCGTAGATGTCCGTGCACGGCGTGACCGGCCCCCCGTGGATCTGCTCGGGCGCCATGTACTGCGGCGTGCCGGGCCGCGCATCCTGCTTCGTCATCCGCCGACGCTCGCCCGTCGCGTCCAGGGCGACCCCGAGATCGGTCAGCTTTGGCACGCCGTCGCGCGTGAGGAGCACGTTGCTCGGCTTCACGTCACGGTGGACGACGCCGTGCGCGTGGAGCACGGCGAGCCCCGACAGGAGCCCGAGGAAAATGGACCTCACCTCCTTGGCGCCGAGCGGCCCCCGCTCGTGGATCGCCAAGATCCGATCCTCGAGCGTCCCCCCTTCGATGAGCTCGAGCACGAGGACCACGAGGGGTGACGACCGCGACCGCTGCTCGATGACGTCGAGGATGCGAACGATGTTCGGGTGGCGCACCCGGGCGAGGTGGATCGCCTCCCTGTAGATGCGTTCCCGCACGGAAGGGTTCGACGCGTACTCCGGGAGCAGGGTCTTGAGCACGACGCGCTCGCCGGAGAGAGAGTCGATCGCGGTGAACACGTACGCCATGCCCCCGGTCTTGAGGAGCGCCTCGACCTCGTACGAGCGATCCGACCCACGGATCGTCTGCCCCCGTCGGAGAGCGGGTCCAGGGGACGGCCCCCGCTCCGACGAAGGGGGAGGAGCAACGCGCTTCGCGTTCGCGCGGACGCCGCTGGGAGGCTTCGCGGGCGGTCGCGGACGCAGCGACGCGCCACACCGCGAGCACGCGGCGGCATCCCCCGGAACGAGGTTCCGGCATTGTGTGCAAGTCGCGGAGCGCCCCACCATCGCGGCGTAGTGTACGCGAAAAATGGGTCGTGGAGGAAGTACGTGTCGACGGCGGCGGGGCCTGATCGTGAAGGCGCCGTCGCGACCGTCGCTTGATCGTCGACCGCGAGCGAAGATAGCCTGCACGGCTCAGGGAGAACGATCTCGATGACGTGTGAGAACTGCGAGCGAGACACGCCGGAGAACACCGCGCGCATCCACCGCGGATTCGATTTGGCGAAAGGGCGGGAGCGTGAACCATGCGGTGCCCTCGCTGCCACAACCTGAACCACGGCGCCGACGCGACGTGCAGTCGCTGCGGCGCAAGTCTGCGCGCCGACTCCACGCGGGACTTCCTGGGCGTGGGCCTCTCCACGGGCGCCACCCTCGACCACCGCTACGAGATCGAGGCCTTGATCGGCCGAGGCGGCATGGCCGAGGTGTACGCCGCCCTCGACCGCCGGCTCCAGCGTCGCGTGGCGCTGAAAGTGCTGGGCTCCGAGCTTCTCCGCCACCGGACGGCACGCTCGCGCATGGAGACCGAGGCCATCGCGCTCGCGCGCGTCGCGCATCCCAACGTGGTCCAGATCTACAACGTGTTCGACCACGACGGCCTGCTCGTCCTCGATCTCGAACTGATGACCGGAGGGACGCTGATCACGCGAATCCCCGCTGGTGGGATGCCCTGCCCGGACGCCCTGAGTGTGATGTCGTCGATCCTGTCGGGCCTGGCCGCGCTTCACCGGGCGGGCCTCATCCACCGCGACGTGAAGCCGGCGAACGTCCTCATGACCGCCGATGGCCTTCCCAAGATCGCCGACCTGGGTGTCGCGCGCGACGAGACGGGCCACCGCGCCACGCGAACGGGCGCTGTGCTCGGAACGCCGACGTACATGAGCCCGGAGCAGATCCGGGCCCAGCCCGACCAGCCCGTGGACCCGCGCTCGGACATCTATGCGTGCGGGATCGTCCTCCACGAGATGCTCACTGGAGAGGTTCCGTTCAAGGGCAACAGCGACTTCGACGTGATGACCGCGCAAGTCAGCCGGACGCCTGACCTTACGAGACTCCGTGCGCGAGCGCCCGGACCGATCGTCGACGCAGTCTCGAGGGCGCTGGAGAAGGATCCGGCGC
>SXGS01342755.1_pt1 | contig 10439 bp, 11 predicted proteins | sample 3174681 | NCBI WGS metagenome assembly SXGS01 (sample SAMN11356861, study PRJNA531348) | freshwater metagenome | isolation source: freshwater sample F1-80 | place: China: Fuxian Lake, Yuxi | collected 2017-12-25
CCGGTTCGACCGGCAGATCCCGGTGTCCAGCCCGGACCTGGCCGGCCGCAAGGCGGTGCTTCGGGTGCACGCCCAGGGCAAGCCGTTGTCCCCGGACGCCGATCTCGACGGCCTCGCCAAGCGCACCGTCGGAATGTCCGGCGCCGATCTGGCCAACGTCATCAACGAGGCCGCACTCCTGACCGCCAGGGAGAACGGCACCATCATCACCGGCGCGGCGCTGGAGGAGGCCGTCGACCGGGTGATCGGCGGGCCGCGCCGCAAGGGCCGGATCATCAGCGAGCAGGAAAAGAAGATCACCGCCTACCACGAGGGCGGCCACACCCTGGCGGCCTGGGCGATGCCTGATATCGAGCCGATCTACAAGGTCACCATCCTGGCCCGCGGACGCACCGGCGGCCATGCGGTGTCGGTGCCCGAGGACGACAAGGGTCTGATGACCCGTTCGGAGATGATCGCTCGGCTGGTCTTCGCGATGGGCGGCCGGGCCGCCGAGGAACTGGTGTTCCGGGAGCCCACCACCGGTGCGGTCTCCGATATCCAGCAGGCCACCAAGATCGCCCGGGCGATGGTGACCGAGTACGGCATGAGCGCCAAGCTCGGTGCGGTCCGCTACGGCACCGAGCACGGTGACCCGTTCCTCGGGCGCACCATGGGCGCGCAGTCCGACTACAGCCACGAGGTCGCCCGCGATATCGACGACGAGGTCCGCAAGCTCATCGAGGCAGCCCACACTGAGGCGTGGGCGATCCTCACCGAGTATCGCGACATTCTCGACGTCCTGGCCGGGGAGTTGCTGGAGAAGGAGACTCTGCACCGCTCGGAACTGGAGGCCATCTTCGCCAACGTGCGCAAGCGCCCCCGGTTGACGGTGTTCGACGACTTCGGTGGGCGCATCCCCTCCGACAAGCCGCCGATCAAGACGCCGGGCGAGTTGGCCATCGAACGCGGGGAGCCGTGGCCCAGGCCGATGCCTGAGCCGGCATTCAAGAAGGCGATCGCCCAGGCCAGCGCCGCCCAGAGCGCGCAGGGCGCCCCGCCGGCCCATGGCGGCTACGGCAACGGCAGCGGCAACGGCAGCGGCAACGGCAACGGAACGCACTCCGGGGGCCGGCACCAGGCGCACTCGCCGGACGGACCCACCCAGCCGGATTACGGCGCGCCGGCCGGCTGGCGAGCACCCGGTTGGCCCCCGCCGCATCCGCAACAGGGCCAGTGGTATCCGCCCCCGCAGGGTTGGGCGCCTCCGCCAGAGCAGGGCCAGCCGCACCCGCCCTACCCGGCGCCCCCGGGCCCGCACGACGCATCTCGTGACGAGGGTGACCGCACCCACCGCAGCAGTTGATTGACGGACGGAGCCCGCATGCCGCAGCGCGAATCGATCACGCTCGATACCCCCGTTTTCGATCAGGACCGGGCCGAGGCGGCAGTTCGGGAACTGCTGTTGGCTGTCGGGGAGGATCCTGAGCGTCAGGGTCTCAAGGACACCCCGGCGCGGGTCGCGCGCGCCTTCCGAGAGATGTTCGCGGGCCTCTACACCGATCCGGACGCGGTGTTGGACACCACCTTCGACGAGCAACATGACGAGCTGGTCCTGGTCAAACAGATCCCGATGTACTCCACCTGCGAGCATCACCTGGTGGCATTCCACGGGATGGCACACGTCGGCTACATCCCCGGCGTTGACGGCCGGGTGACCGGTCTCTCCAAACTCGCGCGGGTGGTGGACCTCTACGCCAAACGCCCGCAGGTCCAGGAGAGACTCACCGCCCAGATCGCCGACGCGGTCATGCGCAAACTCCATCCCCGCGGCGTGATCGTGGTCATCGAAGCGGAGCACCTGTGCATGGCCATGCGGGGTGTGCGCAAGGCGGGGGCGATCACCACCACCTCCGCGGTGCGCGGGCTGTTCAAGACCAACGACGCATCTCGAGCCGAGGCGCTGGATCTCATTCTCCGCAAGTGACCGGGGGAACTCGGCGTATGCGGGTGATGGGGATTGTCAACGTCACCGATGACTCCTTCTCCGACGGCGGACGCTACCTCGACCCGGATCGCGCCGTCGAGCACGCCCGGTCGCTGGTGGCCGACGGTGCCGACATCATCGACGTCGGCGGTGAGTCGACCCGGCCGGGAGCGGTGCGCATCCCTGCGTCTGTGGAAGTCTCACGCGTCGTTCCTGTGGTCAAATGCCTTGCTGGACAAGGGATTACAGTCAGTATCGACACCATGCACGCCAATGTGGCTCGAGCGGCCCTCGACAACGGTGCGGCGATGGTCAACGACGTCAGCGGCGGCCGCGCCGACCCCGAGATGGCCGGTGTGATCTCGCGCGCGGGGGTCCCGTGGGTGCTCACGCACTGGCCCTCGGCGCGAGCGGACCAACCGCACGAGGTCCCGAGCTACCGCGACGTCGTCACCGAGGTCCGCGACGATCTGCTGGCCGCCACCGATGCCGCGGTGCGCGCCGGGGTGGACCCGAACCTTCTGATCATCGACCCGGGACTGGGTTTCGCCAAGACCGCCCAACACAACTGGGCCGTGCTCCACGCGCTGCCGGAGTTCGTGGCGACCGGGATCCCGGTGCTGGTCGGCGCATCCCGCAAGCGATTCCTGGGTGCGTTGTTGGCAGCGGAGGACGGTACGCCACGCCCGCCCTGCGGACGGGAGACGGCCACAGCCGTCATCTCGGCACTGGCCGGCCTGCACGGGGCGTGGGGGGTGCGCGTGCACGATGTGCGATCGAGCGTCGATGCGGCAAAGGTCCTCGACGCATGGCAACACCCACCCGGGAGTGGCGGTTCGGATGACTGATCGAATTGAATTGCGCGGTCTGGCCGTTCGGGGCAGGCACGGGGTCTTCGACCACGAACGCCGCGACGGGCAGGACTTTCTGGTCGACATCACGGTGTGGATCGACTTGGCCGCGGCGGCCGCCAGCGATGATCTCGTCGACACCTACGACTACGGCGTGCTGGCGGCGCGTGCCGCCGAGATCGTGGCCGGCCCGCCGCGGAATCTGATCGAGACGGTCGCCGCGGAGATCGCAGACGATGTGATGGGCGACGCCCGTGTGCACGCCGTCGAGGTGATCGTGCACAAACCCCAGGCGCCCATCCCGCTGACCTTCACCGACGTCGCCGTCGTCGCCAGGCGTTCCCGCCGGGGCGGGCGCGGACAGATTCTCCCGGTCCAGACATGACCCGCGTCGTGCTGTCCATCGGATCCAATCTCGGGGACCCCCTTGCCAGACTGCAGGCAGCCGTCGACGCCGTCGGCGACGCAGTCATCGCGGTATCGCCGGTCTACGAGACCGACGCCTGGGGCGGGGTGGAGCAGCAGCCGTTCCTCAACGCGGTGATGATCGCCGAGGCGGCCGGGGTCGACGCCCACGCCTGGTTGCGCCGGGCGCAGGCGATCGAGCTGGCGAACCAGCGGGAACGGGTCCGCAAGTGGGGCCCGCGCACCCTCGACATCGACCTGGTGACGTGCGCGGACGGCGATACCGAGGTGATCTCCGCGGACCCCGTCCTGACCCTGCCCCACCCCCTGGCGCACCGTCGGGCGTTCGTGCTGATCCCGTGGCTGGCCGTTGAACCGGCGGCCCAACTGATGGTCGCCGGCCGTCGCCGGCCGGTACGCGAACTTCTCGCCGAGCTGGATGACGACGAGCCCTCAGGGGTGCGGGAGACCGACCTCCGCCTGGTCCAGAAGGGTGGAGCCCGCTGATGGGGCCGACCCGCAAGCGTGACCTCGCGGGCGCGGCGATCGCCGCGGCGATATTCGGCTACCTGGCGATCCACGTGCTCTACCGTCACTTCCCGCCGATCACGATGTGGACCGGGCTGTCCCTGCTGGCGGTCGCGGCCGCCGAGGCCTGGTGGGGGTTCTCGGTTCGCGCCAAGATCGCCGACGGCAGGGTCGGCGTCGGTTCGGGAATGGTGCACCCGCTCGCGGTGGCACGCACGGTCGCGGTCGCCAAGGCGTCGGCGTGGGTCGGCGCGATCGCGCTGGGCTGGTGGTTCGCCGTGGTGGTCTACCTCATGCCCCGCCGCGGCGAGTTGCGGGTGGCCGCGGCCGACACTCCGGGTGCGGTCGTTGCTGCCGTCAGTGCGTTCGCACTCGTTGCCGCCGCGCTCTGGCTGCAGTACTGCTGCCGGTCGCCCGGCGAGCCGGATGGCGGCGAGGAGCCCGCCACCAACTAGCAACGTGGCGCGTCAGCAGCAGCTTGTCGCGACGGGGAAATCCGATTTCCACCCGGTACAGTCACCCCCATGACCGTCCAGTCCCGCGGCGCCCGCAGCCGTCGCGGCGGCCGCGGGCCTGGTTGGCCGCTCCTGACGGGGTTGCTGGTCCTGGCGATTCTCGCCAGTTCGACCCTGGTGTTCACCAACCGGGTGGAGTTGTTACGGCTCGCGGTCGTCCTCTCGCTGTGGGCGGCGGTCATGGCAGCGTTCGTCACTGTGGTCTACCGCCGGCAGAGCGAACTCGACCAGGCCCGGGCGCGTGACATGAAGTTCGTCTACGACCTCCAACTCGATCGGGAGATCTCGGCGCGACGGGAGTACGAACTCTCCGTGGAGGCCCACCTCCGCCGGCAGATGGCGCGGGAACTGCGTGCACAGGCCGCCGATGAGATGGCGGCCCTGCGATCCGAACTGTCCTCGCTGCGCTCCCAACTCGAGGTGATGCTCGGGACGGACCTCGGCGAGCGCCCCGCCCTGGAGAATGACCGGGTCGCGGTCCCGATGCCTGCAGCGCCGGGCCGTATCGAGAGCAGCAGGGTGACCGTGGTGACCGAGGACGTCATCAGGATTGCCGCTGCCGAGACGCTGGTCGACAGTCCGATCATCGATGGTCCCGAGGAGCCGCTTGCCCCCCCGGAGCCCCCGGCGCCGGCGGAGGAGCGGCACGCCCCTCGTGATGACGCCGACGGTCTCGGCCGGCCGGCCGAGGATCCGCCGGTTCCGCAGCGGCCGGCGCCGCCGCATCCGGAGGTTCCGTGGCGGCCCCCGGAGGTTCGGCGCGGCCGGCACTCGGGCGGCGATGCGGCCCGGGCTCCGCATCGGCCCGACCCCGTCGCGCCGCAGGTCCCACGCGGCCGGCACTGGGTCGGACCCGGTGAACCGCCCGCGCCACCCGGGCCGGCGCTCGGACGCCACCGCGGCCAGCAGGATCAGCCGGTCCCCGAACCGCCCGAGGAATCGACGGGCCAGCACACCGGCGGTCAGTCGGTCGCCGATCTGATGGCCAGGCTGCAGGTCAGCGGGCCTGGCGGTGGCGGCGGTCGGCGTCGCCGCGAGGACTGAGCGATAGACTCAGAGCCGTCCGTCCGGTACCCGGGACCCGGGACCGGAACGCCATCTGATGTCAGCGAGGTCGTCGAGGTGGGGACCCCCAACGGCTTACGCCCGGCCCGACTCAAGGTCGGCATCGTTTCCGCGGGCCGGGTGGGCACCGCCCTCGGCCTCGCGCTGGAGCGTGCCGAGCATGTGGTGGTGGCATGCAGTGCCATCTCCGTCACCTCGAGACAACTCGCCGAACGCCGCCTTCCCGACACCGCCGTACTGCCGGTCCCCGATGTCGCCGACGCGGCGGAATTGTTGTTGCTGACCGTGCCGGACGCCGAACTTCCGGCCTTGGTGGGCGGGCTCGCCGCGACGGGGTCGGTGCGACGGGGGACGATCGTGGCGCATACCTCCGGTGCCAACGGTGTGTCAGTACTCGCGCCGCTGACCGCCCGGGGCTGCATGCCCCTGGCCATCCACCCCGCCATGACGTTCACCGGGGCCGACGAGGACGTGGTGCGGCTGGGAGAGGCGTGTTTCGGCATCACCGCCGCCGACGAGATCGGTTATGCCATAGCGCAATCCCTGGTTTTGGAGATCGGTGGCGAGCCGTTCCGGGTTCGCGAGGAGTGCCGCACCCTCTACCATGCGGCCCTCGCGCACGGGAGCAACCACGTGGTGACCTTGCTCGCCGACGCGCTCACCGCGCTGCGCGCGGCACTGGCCGGCGAGGGTCTGCTCGGTCAGGAACTGGTGGGTGACGCCCCCGGCGGTCTTGCCGAGCGGATCATCGGCCCGCTCACCCGGGCCGCCGTCGAGAACACCCTGCGGCGGGGCCAGGCCGCGCTCACCGGGCCGGTGGCCCGCGGCGACGCCGCGGCGGTGGCAGCTCACCTCGCCGCTCTCGATGATGTCGATCCTCTACTGGCGCAGGCCTATTGCGCCGACTCGTTGCGGACCGCGCAGCGAGCACACGCCCCCGAGGAGGTCCTTGAGGTGTTGTCCGACTTCAGATCCGCCGGGCCGCAACGGTGAGTACATACGCGCCCCAGTTCGCGGCCGGGCAGCTCAACATCTACCCGACCCCGCACGGTGTCTCAGAAGTCAGTCGTGCGCTTCGCCACACCGGTCGGCGGGTGATGCTGGTGCCCACGATGGGTGCGCTGCACGACGGGCACCTCGCGCTGGTCCGGGCGGCCAAACGAGTCCCCGGCGCGGTGGTCGCGGTCTCGGTCTTCGTCAACCCGTTGCAGTTCGGCGCCGGCGAGGATCTCGACGCCTATCCGCGCACCCTCGACGACGACCTCGATCTGCTGCGTGAGGAGGGAGTCGAGGTCGCCTTCACCCCGGAACCGACGGTGATGTACCCCGACGGCCCGCGGACCACCGTGCACCCCGGTCCACTCGGAGCTGAGCTCGAAGGGGCCTCCCGGCCACACCATTTCGCCGGAATGCTGACCGTGGTCCTGAAGCTTCTGCAGATCGTGCGACCGGACCGGGCGGTCTTCGGCGAGAAGGACTAACAGCCCCTGGTCCTGATCCGTCAGATGGTCGACGATTTCAACGTCGGCGTGCGCATCGTGGGGGTGCCGACCGTTCGGGAACCCGACGGTCTGGCGATGTCCTCCCGCAATCGCTTCCTGAGTGCTGAGGATCGCGAGCAGGCCGGCGCTCTTTCCGCCGCCCTGCTGGCAGGGCGGTACGCCGCGGGAGGGGGGTCGGCGGCCGTCATCGACGCGGCCCGGGCCGTTCTCGACGAGGTCCCCGCCATCGAGACCGACTACCTCGAACTGCGCGGACCGTGGCTCGAGCCGGCGCCGCCCGTCGGCGCGGCCCGACTGCTTGTCGCTGCGCGCCTGGGCGGCACCCGACTGCTCGACAACATCGCGATCGATCTGCCCGCAGGTGGCCCGGTACCGGATCACCGGGGCGGCGGGGATGATCACGAAATGGCCTGGCGGAACTGATGTTCCGCGGGATATGCAACCCGGAACCGATGTTCCGCGGGATCGGGAGCGCGAGGTAGGCATGCTGCTGGCAATCGACGTCCGCAACACCCACACCGTCGTCGGGCTGATCTCCGGGTCAGGCGAGCACGCGAAAGTTGCTCAGCAGTGGCGGATCCGCACCGAGTCAGAGGTGACGGCCGACGAACTCGCCTTGACGATCGAGGGTCTGATCGGTGACGACTCGGAGCGACTGACCGGGGCGACTGGTTTGTCCACCGTGCCCTCGGTGCTCCACGAGGTTCGGGTGATGCTCGGCCAATACTGGCCCGGCATTCCGCATGTGCTCATCGAGCCGGGTATCCGGACCGGGATTCCCCTGTTGGTCGACAATCCCAAGGAGGTGGGCGCCGACCGCATCGTGAACTGTCTGGCTGCCTATGCGAAGTTCCACACCGCTGCGATCGTGGTGGACTTCGGCTCGTCGATTTGCGTGGACGTGGTGTCCGACAAAGGCGAGTTCCTCGGCGGCGCGATCGCTCCGGGTGTGCAGCTGTCCTCCGACGCCGCCGCCGCCCGCTCGGCGGCGCTGCGCCGGGTCGAACTGACCCGGCCCCGGTCGGTCGTCGGCAAGAACACCGTCGAATGCATGCAATCCGGAGCGGTGTTCGGGTTCGCCGGGCTGGTCGATGGCCTGGTCGCTCGTATCAGGGCGGACGTGGAGGGCTTCGCCGGCCGCGACGTCGCGGTGGTGGCCACCGGGCACACAGCTCCGCTGATGCTTCCCGAACTGACCACCGTCGGCCACCACGACAAGCACCTCACTCTCGACGGTCTGCGGATGGTCTACGAGCGCAATCAGGACGGCCAGCGTGGGCGCTCCAAGGCCGCCCGCTGACGCGCATGATCGAAAAGGCCCTTTAAGCTGGCACGCCGTGAGTGATGCTGACCGGCCGGCGGCCGGCGCCCCGGAATCTGAGGCCGCGGTCGACGATGTCCCCGAGCAGTTCCGGATCCGGCAGGCCAAACGCCGGCGGCTGCTCGAACAGGATCGTCAGCCCTACCCGGTGTCGGTGCCGCGCACCCACTCGCTGGCCGAGGTCCGCGCTGCCCACCCGGATCTGGCGCCCGACCAGAGCACCGGAGAAGTCGTGGGAGTGACCGGCCGGGTGGTTTTCGCCCGCAATTCGGGCAAGCTCTGCTTTGCCACCTTGCAGGAGGGCGACGGCGCCCAGTTGCAGGCGATGATCAGCCTCGCCGGGGTCGGGGAGCAGGCCCTGGAGGAATGGAAGTCCGATGTCGACCTCGGCGACATCGTCTTCGTGCGCGGTGAAGTGATCAGCTCCCGCCGCGGCGAACTCTCCGTGCTGGCGGATTCCTGGCAGATGGCGGCCAAGGCGCTGCGTCCACTGCCGGTTGCACACAAGGAGATGAGCGAGGAGTCGCGGGTCCGCCAGCGCTACGTCGATCTGATCGTGCGCCCCCAGGCCCGGGCGGTGGCGCGGCAGCGGATCGCCGTCGTACGTGCTGTCCGCAACAGCCTGGATCGTCGCGGCTTCCTCGAGGTCGAGACGCCGATGCTGCAGACCCAGGCCGGCGGGGCGGCGGCCCGTCCCTTCGTCACCCATTCCAACGCTCTGGACGCCGATCTCTACCTGCGGATCGCACCGGAGTTGTTCCTCAAACGATGTGTCGTCGGCGGGCTGGAGAGGGTCTTCGAGCTGAACCGGAACTTCCGAAACGAGGGAGCCGACTCCACCCACTCGCCGGAATTCGCGATGTTGGAGACCTACCAGGCCTGGGGAACCTACGAGGACTCGGCGACCATGATCCGAGAACTGGTCCAGGAAGTCGCCGACGAAGCCATCGGCAGCCGGCAGGTTCAGCTGCCCGACGGCAGTGTCTATGACCTGGACGGTGAATGGCCGTCGATCCAAATGTATCCGTCCCTTTCCGAGGCCCTCGGCGAGGAAATCACCCCGGAAACTTCCTTCGAATACCTGCTCGCAATTGCCGGGCGACTCGGCGTCGAGATTCCCCGGGACCGGGGATACGGACACGGGAAACTCATCGAAGAACTGTGGGAGCACACCGTCGGTGACGCATTGTGGTCGCCGACATTTGTCAAGGATTTCCCGGTCGAGACGACTCCGCTGACGCGGGCGCACCGCAGTATTGCCGGAGTGACCGAAAAGTGGGACCTGTATGTCCGTGGATTGGAACTATCCACCGGTTACTCCGAACTCGTCGACCCGGTAATTCAGCGGGAGAGATTCGAAGCCCAGGCCGTCGCCGCAGCCGCCGGCGATGACGAGGCCATGGTGCTCGACGAGGACTTTCTAGCGGCGATGGAATACGGAATGCCGCCCACCACCGGAACCGGAATGGGGATCGACCGGTTATTGATGGTGCTTACCGGCCTTTCGATCAGAGAGACCGTGTTGTTCCCGATTGTTCGCCGCCACGGTAACTGAACACCACGGATTCGAGTTACTTGTAATTCGGTGCGCCTTTATGGCACATTGTCGTTGGCGAATGCCGAACTGCCTTGTGCAAAGAGAGACCGAGGAAAAATTCATGGCGAAGAAAGTCACCGTCACCCTCGTCGACGATTTCGATGGTGACGGTCCGGCCGATGAAACGGTCGAATTCTCCATCGACGGCGTGAGCTACGAGATCGATCTCTCCGCCAAGAATGCCCAGAAAATCCGCGACGATTTCAAACACTGGATCGACGCGGGGCGCCGCGTCGGCGGTCGTCGGCGCGGTCGCACGGGGGCGCCGGGTCGAGGCGGGCGGGGAACCATCGACCGGGAACAGAGTGCGGCAATCCGGGACTGGGCCCGCCGCAACGGCCACAAGGTGTCCACCCGTGGCCGGATTCCGGCCGAGGTGATCGAGGCCTTCCACGCCGCGACCTGAGTTTCGCTCCGCGCGAAGCGCCCTGCGGCGGGAAACGAATCTGCGGCCCGATGCGTTGCACCGCTGTGTCCGCGATGACGGATGGGTGACGGCGAGCAGGGGGAGAGCACCTCGCGTCGCCGCCCACTAGAGTGGACCGACAGGTGCACGGTGACTACCGCCGCACCAGGTGACGGAGGGCAGGTAACTGGCGATGTTCGAGAGATTCACCGATCGCGCCCGCAGAGTTGTCGTCCTGGCTCAGGAAGAAGCCCGGATGCTCAACCACAACTACATCGGCACC
>SXGS01697232.1_pt1 | contig 10438 bp, 10 predicted proteins | sample 3174681 | NCBI WGS metagenome assembly SXGS01 (sample SAMN11356861, study PRJNA531348) | freshwater metagenome | isolation source: freshwater sample F1-80 | place: China: Fuxian Lake, Yuxi | collected 2017-12-25
CAAGCTGGTCCCATGTCTAGAGCTATTTTTCCTTTTACCGACCGTCGTCGAGAGGCAAGACTAGACCGATTTCATTTGGGTGTTGGCTTTTAGTCCTGAGGGCACCGCATAGGGACTCATCAAAGTTATTTTCGCCAATTCCCGTCGCACCGCGACCATCGCACTTATAAATGATTTATATTTATCGTGACCGATCAGCACGCGGTCTTTTGCCGTAGTTCGCCCTGACGCTTCGTCGTGCAACACTTCTCGCAACACCAGAGCCGAACTCGAGCGAAGAACCTTTACAGAGTCGCGGACGAGGAGAAGATTGCGGAGTCGCCTACGAACTTGCGAGTTCATACGGACGGTGGCAGTGGGCGGCCAACCACCGAATTAGTACAACTTTTCTAACGGAGGATTTCGATGAAAAATGTCACGACGAAATTAGGAACGCTTGCTCTCCTCGCGATTTTCGCGGTTCAACCGTCGTTTGCGCAGTCAGGCGGTTCCGGATCGGGAACAAGCTCTGGCATGGGCTCGGGGACAAGCTCCGATACATCTAGCGCAACAGGTTCTGGCGCAGGCTCGGCTGGCTCGATGACCGGAACATCTGGCGCCGCTGGTACCAACAATTCGATGGGATCTTCTTCCGGCCAAGCCAGCGGCACTCAGCAAAAAAAGAAGAACAAGCAAAATAGCGGATCATCGAGCGGCACGACCGGCTCATCCGGCGACGCATCTTCAAGCGATACGGGAATGGGCTCAAGCTCGGGTATGAGCTCAGGTAGCGCCACTGAGAGTGGCATGTCCAGCGGTACGTCCGGTAGCTCGTCTGGCAGCACGTCCGGCAGCGGCACTGGCTCAGGCACCAGCTCAGGCTCTGGCTCGGGCTCTGGCGGCGGGATGTAATTTGAAATTGTTTATCGGCGTCTGGGGCGATCCCCCAGACGCTTCTTACTTCATGGCACGTGCAGGCGCGCCTTTACCGGCTTCTCTTTGAGCATCCTTTGTCCAAGTTGGAAGCTCAATGGCCGCGATCGCCTGATCGAGTTCCTTTTTTTGATCGGCAGAAAGTCCCCCACTATTTGCTGCGTCATCAATGCACTTTGCTGCGGCTCGAAACTTTTCGCAGTTTTTCGCGGAACTTAATTCAGAGACGGCCTTCGTGGTTGCGCGAATCATCCTGTCAAAACTTGTTCCACAAAAAGCGTCAGCAACAAAACGCATCTTGCGTTGCACCTCTTGCGAACCTGATTGGTGAGTGAAGTTCGCAGAACCTCCTACCGAGCCCTCCGCCGATGCGACGAGAACGGGAGCTGATCTGATTTTCATGCAGGCCGCTTGGACTTTCGCTAACTTCTCCTGCGCCGCCTTGATGTCGCCACTTTGCAAATATTCATGCAGCGCTTGGTAAGCGGAAAGAATCGCGGCCGTAGTTGGAATCAGCAGAAGATTGTAGAACGCGTGGGCCTCCGGCAAGATCAGCTTTTGCCAAGTGGCTGAAGATCGCTTTTGGTTTAAAAGCTCTACGATCGTACCAACTTTATCTCTCATCGGTCGATGAGGCGAGAGATCGACTTCGATTCCGCGAATTCGAACCAAGTGCTTTCTTAAATCAAGCACGCGAACTCGCTCAACGAGCCCATTTGCTGTAAAGATCAGGTCACTGCCCTCGATCCGAAATTTGGGGAGCTTCCCTGAACCTTTCAAGAGCACGCGAAGCTCGGCTCGCTCATCCTCGGGCGCCAACGCCAAGAGTGCTTCACGAGCTTGTTCTAAAGTTCCTAGCGAGGCGTAGAACGCTTCGACTTCAGTTTTATGAGCACGTGCTTCGGAGTGAATCTCCATTCCTAAAGCCCCGCTTGAACTCAAAAAGCTCAATGAAAGTCCAAGCGCTAAACAAGATCGAATGAGGTTGGTGGTTCTGATGCCCATCACGTACCAGTATACCCTTGATTGAACTTGCCACAAAAGACCGGGAATCCCGGCCTAGCCCACAGTCTCAGGATGGGACCGGCACGACAGCGATCCCGAGAAATTCGCGAAGCCGTCGGCCCGACCGGACTTGAGCGACGTTTCGCGCCAAAGCCGAAATTCGCTCGACACCCGATCAAGTTCTCAACTGACCCAACCCTGCTTTTTGTAAGCTCGTGCCTGCTCTTTGATCCTCACTCTGAGCGAAACAGCGGCACGCGGGGTGCATTTTCATCTGCCGTTATCAGAAAAAAGAGAATCCAAATGAGTTTCCAGGAGACACTATGATTACCCGCGCTTTAGCTCTGTTTGCGCTGCTAGCAACCCAAAACGCTATTGCGGCTGAGCAAGATCTCACCGGTTACGTACACGCCGAAAACAGCGTGAAGCTCCCGTTCGATCCCATGTACTGTGATGAAAACGGCAACCAAAACGTCGATCTTTTAGAGATTCGTCCCGACAACGTTTGCTTAATTGAGGGACAGAATGAACTCTTCTCGCAAAAGCCGATCTCTTCCTTTGGCTTATCGAAAGGTCAGTTGATCCTCACACTCGATGATGGCCCGAATCCTAGCGTAACAAAGCCCATTCTTGATTTGCTCGCTGAGTACAACATCAAAGCCACGTTCTTTGTCATCGGCAAACAAGTGCCTTCAAACGCATCGCTCATTAAGGACATGATCGATCGTGGACACATCGTTGCGAATCACACGTACTCGCACGATATCCCCAATATCACCGCAACTACGATCAAAAACGAAGTTTTGAAAACGCACACGGCGATCACGAATGCTTACGGAAAAAGCGATCTCCCTTTCCGTCTCGTTTTCCGCGCACCCGGTCTTGCGTGGTCGGCCCCGAAAGCGGTCGCGCTCAACAATGATTCAACAACTCGCCAATACATTGGACCGATCCACGCTAACCTCGGGACGGACGCTCCCCGCGCCGACTGGTCTTGCTGGAGCAAAGGTGTTTCTTCGCAGACATGTGCGGACTGGTATTACCAGGACATCATGAACACCGGTCGCGGCAACATCCTCACGCACGACATCTATTACAAAAAAGGAAAAGGGAATACGGCCGAGATGTTGCGCATTCTCTTGAAACGCTTGGATAAAGAAGGCGGCGGTATTTCGAACAAATCGGGTTCGGGCGTTTGGACTTTCGTCAACCTAGGCGATCTTCAGGCTTTGGACCAGTTCGAAGCCAATGCAACTCCCCTCACACCGAAGACCCCGGTGAATCAAAAGCCAGCTCCGCAGCCGCAAACTCCTCCCGCCTCTAAGCCGCAAACGCCCGCGGTTAGCGGCCCCTTCAAAAACGGAAACGTTTTCGTGCGTACGGAGTATCTCGTTCAGATCGGCGCTCTCACCGATGATTCAAAAATTCCCACAACGGCCGGAGACTTCGTGAAGACGGGCGACATCACGCAAATTACGGATCTTGGCAAGATGGTTGTCGTAGGCCAGAACACATTCAAAAAAGTTCAGATCAAAAAGACGAAGCCCGGTTTCGAAACACTTGAAGGTCTGGTCGTCTACATCTCGGCTAAAGCCTTCTGACTCTAGCCTTGCTCCATAGAAGCCGATAAGAAAACGAGGGCTCTACCCTCGTTTTCGCTTTCACGAGGAGTCTGAAATTGCGCCGAAAAACGAAGAGCTTTTGGCTCACGCAATTTTGCAGTTCACTGGCGGCGCTCTGCTTTTCGTCATGCGCCTCTCACTCTTTATATTCACCCAAGTACTCACCAGAATGGTCAAGCGTTGGACCGTCGAAAAACGTGCGCGACGTGGCCTCAACTCCCGAAACAGGTTTTCTGGTCGAAGCTGAGCTCCCCGATCACCGAGTGCAAACTCTCCCGGCTCCTTCATTTTCATTGAAACCCAAAGGTCTGTTGACCTCATCAGATCTAGAGCTTCTGAGTAGTTATGTTACGACCCACCGCGAAGTTCTAGGGGCGCAAGGCAAGATGAAGTTTCATCTTGTCGTACTCAATCAAAACGAAGTCGGAGACAAAGTTTACGTCCGTTTCCAGCAGGTCATTCAACGCGCGGTGAATGGAAACGATTACGTCATACCGGTCGAAGGTGCGACAACCATCGCCGTTGTTCGTGATGGAAAACTTCGTAAGTTGATCAGCGAGCTGAGGTCTCCTGCTCCTCTTCCTTCGTTTGCAAATCCCGGCTACGAACTGCTGTTCACCGAAACGGAGTTCGCAACTTTCATGGGTGCCATCAAAACCCAAAATTCGCCGCAAGAGCAGATGCGAGTTTACCTCGACGGAATCGCTCGCCGTTCTAAACAGGATTGGAATTTCGAAAACTTCCTAAATCGCACTCTGAGTGAACAACGCGCGCTCCTCAATCAATTCTTTGGCTCACTCGGACGCATCTCGACACTTCGCCTTCTCGTGGATCTCGGTCGCGCTAAGAAGTTAGCTTTGGTCAAACACGGGACTGTTTGGATGCTCCAGGTGACGGGACTTTTCGAGCTTCCTTTTCAATTCGATATCGAGATTCCTCCAAACGATGAAACTAAACTCAAGATCCGTAACTTGCGCCATCTCTCGCATAAAGTGAGTTCCGTCAGAGCCTTTACAAGCCCCCATTATCCTGGGGGAATGAAGCAAGAAGGCGGCGAGCAAGCTGAACGCGCGGCCCAGAGATTCCAAAAAATCGCGAGCTACTACCAGGAGAAATTCGGTTGGAGCGGCTACTCCGGAAAAAACGCGGTCGACGTTATCGACGTCCACACGGGTTTGAAGTCTTTGGATTTTCGCGAAAATGCGGCGTGGCTTGGAAGTCGTCGTGCGTTTCTCATCGGCGAGGGAGGCGACGCCATCGGATCTCTTGAATCATCTTATTCGGTTTTGGGCCACGAATACGCTCATGCCCTTGTTCAATACTCCTCGGGCCTAGTCTATCGCGGGGAAGCTGGAGCGTTGAACGAACACTTCGCCGATATCCAAGGTGCAAGCCTAAATGCCGAGTATGAAGGAAGAGGCAAATTTGATTTCACCGTGGGGTCCGATGTGCTGCGTCCGCAAACTAGGGCCGAGAAAGAAAAATTTCTCGGCCTGATCGTCTCTCGCTACAATTACAGCGTCGAGGAAGTTTCGCGCTTCGCTCTTGACCGCGTTGGCCTCCGTCATCTTTACGCGCCGGCTCTATCGTATGCCGCTCAACAAGACCATGTGAGTTCGCTTCGAAGAATCTACGGCGAAAACTGCCAGCCCTCCGTGGATAACGACAATTGCGGCGTTCATACAGCGTCGGGCGTTCCGAATAAAGCGGCTTCTCTCATCATCGCAGAGCTCGGTATCGAACCCACGCGGAGTTTGTTCTTCAACACGATCGCATATCGACTGAATCAGGACGCAAGCTTTACGGATTACGTCGTTCAACTCTACGACGAATGCCGTGAAACGCCCTCAATCGAATCACGGTGCGCCGTGATCTTATCTGCTTTTTCTGCCGTTGGTGTTGAACACCCCCGCGCCGCAGCTCTCGGGTTTTCATCCCCTCTCGCCCCGACTCCGCAGCTGAAACCAACACGTCCCCAAACCCCTCTTGTTCAGCGACCGTCACCTTCCGGCGAGCGAGCGCTAACTCCCGAATTGAAATTTTGCGGATGGGTGGTTCGGCGCGAAGCAGACTCATTCCTCATCCAAGATGAGAAGTACAACGCTTCACTTCTCACTCGAAATAACCAAATCAAAACGCAAGGCGAGTTTTCCCGACTCCGTTCGATGAAGTGCGCTTGCGTCACCGGTCGCGTGACCCAAACCCAAAATTCGCGCGGTGAAACGTTTAACGCCTTCCATGACGTGAGCGAAGTTAAAGATCGCTCCAAAGCTTGCGCGACGGACCCGAAGCTCAAATCAAAGGGCCCAAAAAATTTGCAGCTCCCGCGCCCTGATGCGATCGAACCTAAAGTGTCTCGATCTTTGTGCGGATGGGTTTCTGTCGATTCGGCTTCAAAGCAGATGACCTTGATCGACAACCGATTTGATCCGAAAATTTTGATTCAGGAATTGCGTTCGCCTGAGCGCGTGCTCGCCGAGAACATCCCCACCTCGCAATGCGCCTGCTTGACCGGCCGCTTGGCGGAGAAGAAATCAAAAACCGTGGTGAACTTCTTTAAAACTTTGGAGAGTTTCGAAACAAAATCTCCTGAAGATTGCGCCGGAATCGCTTGGCGTTAATTCGCCGGGTTTCCGCCGCTGGGTGAACGAGTTTCGATCTGTTTTTGAACAGTCGCTTCAATCTGCTTTCGGATTTGTTCTCGAAGCGCTGCTTCGTCTGCAGGCACGTCTCCCGCGCCCTCGTTGGTACCTTGCAGTTTTTGTAGCTCCGTTCTTTTCTGCGCGAGTGCGGAGAGCTCTTCCGACAACTTCTGCGCTTGTTGATAGGCCGCGCCGAGCTGCTCAAAACACGCCTTCTTTTGATTGAATCCTTTTGGACGGCGACAGACTTCTAGCGCGGGATACTGACTTGCGAGAAGATGAAAGCAGCCCGAGAGTTTCTTCAAATCCGAAAACGCACAGACCTTGACTGGATCCGGAGTCGTGGCCGCAGACCGCGAACTTGCTTGCTTCGACTGCTCTTTTTTAAAGTGCGGGTAGCGAATAAATCCTAGCGAGAGAAATAGAATCGGAAAGAAAAAAATTGAAAGGACACGCAGATGAGGTCGCTCGATTTTACCGACGCCCCGAAAGATCCACGTTCCGATCCGCATCACGAAAGCGCACGCAGCAAACGAGCCCAAAACTTTGATCACGAAGATAAAGATGCCGAAGTCAAAATCGCTTGAGCGATCATGATAGAAGAAAAGGATAATGCCAAAAACCACGGCCCAGAATACGGCAGCGATCCGCGCCATGAATCTTCGGTCGGCACCGGGCGGCACTAGCAAAATCGAAAAAACGATCGCGGCGATTAAGAAGGCTGCGCCGAGAGCGGCAAACCAGGCGAAAAATTCGGTTTGAAGATACGCGTGAAAAACAGAGCGCATCGCTGCAACCTCCAGCGGTCGCGAGATGGTGATGATCGGAATCTCTCTTTCACGCTACTCTACGGATGGTCATCCCAGCAACGTGACCATCGTCTCGCTGCCTCTGCTTTCACGCGAAAGCCTTTTGCGTTATCATGAACTAGGCAGTGGCTAGACGTTAAACAGCGCCTATTGCGTATAGAAGCCGTCGCTCGGTCTAGCCGTTGCACCTACTTGAAGAATTCGAAGGTTTCGGAAAACGTTCCGGAGAACGGGTGGAGCATGAGAGTCTCAAAACGAGTCACAACCGGCATCATGTTCTCGGGATTGTTGCTTTTGCTCGCCTACCAAAACTGCGCTCCGCAGATGGAAGGCAGCCTCGACTCCGGGACCACCGATGAAGCCCATAAGGCTATTGATGACCTAAGCAATCAGCCAACAGCGCTTTATTGCCAAGAATCTGCGGATTGCCAGGTTGTGGCCGTTGGGCAACGTCCCTGCGGTGGACCGAGTCGGTACCTAATCGCGTCGGCCCGAAACGAGGACTTCGGACACATCGTGACTCTTGCGGCTCAGATCACGAGACAAGAAGACGAATTAAACCGACGCGAGAACCGAGTCGGAACTTGTGAATTTCTCGTCCCGCCCGAAACGACCTGCGTTGCCAACAAGTGTGCGCGACTCCCATCAAACTCTCCGTAACGACGAGTTCTCCGCTTTTAAGCTCGCTCATCTTCAAGCGCTCGACGGATTCGATCCGTCGCCAAATGAATAAACGCACTCAGCTTGGGAAGAACGAATTTCTGCGCTGGATAAACAAAACTCATTGGATTCGCGTTGGCGCGCCAGTCCGGCAAGATGCGAACGAGTTTTCCGGTATCAATCTCGGGAAGGCAGTAAAACGTTGGCAGCATGGCGATCCCGCCGCCTGCCAAAGAGAGGTTTTTGATCATCGCCATATCGTTACTGAGAACGCGGCCCGGGACAGGAAGCTTCACTTCTGAACGCCCCTCACCTTTAGGGCCGCTTAGCTTCCACTCCGTTGTGCCAAGTGGAGTGAATTGAACGAACTGATGCCCCATCAGATCTTTGGGTTGCTGAGGCTGACCCGCAACTTTGAGATACTTCGGCGAAGCGAAAAGTCCAAAAGAGACGGCCCCAAGCTTTTTCGCAATTAGCGAGGAATCTTTCAGAATGCTTGCGCGAATGGCGAGATCAAAATTCTCGGCGAGCAAATCGATGAGTCGATCCGTCAATAAGACTTCGATACTCACTTTCGGGTATTTGCGTGTAAATTCTGAGACGAGCGCGGGAAGAAGCGAGCTTCCGAGTTCAGCTGGTGCTGTCAATCGAAGTAGACCCTGAGGCTCACCTTGACCCGAAAGGATCTCGCCTTGCGCTGTTTCGATCGCGGCGAGACCTTTCAGGCATTGATCGAAGAAGCTACGCCCTGCCGGAGTGACATTCAGCTTTCTCGTTGTCCGTCGAATCAGCGTAACGCCGAGCCTAGTCTCAAGCGAAGACACTTTGCTGCTCACCGTAGAATTTGGCATGCCCAATTGACGTGCGGCTTGAGTGAAGCTTCCGGCCTGCACGACTTTTACAAACACCGCTATTTCGTTCAAATCATCCATGTCCCATCCTAATTCATTATTCAGCCTATTGAAATATCTTTCCGATTTTTACCGTCTAATAAAAGAAAGCAAACGCCGTTAGTTTGAGGGAGTAGCGAGCTTCGATCTTTTGAAGCCCCTGGAGAACAAACTAGAAAACTCAAAGCCGTGAGGAGATCCACCCATGTCGAAATATCAAATCGACTCCGCCCATTCGACTGCAGGTTTCAGCATCAAGCACATGATGATTGCAAAGGTTCACGGAAGCTTTCAAAAGCTCTCCGGCACCCTTGATTTTGATCCGCAAAACCCAGCCCTTACTCAAGTGGAAGTCACTATTGATGCCGCCAGCATCAATACGAATGAATCGCAACGTGACGCTCATCTGAAGAGCGCTGATTTTTTTGATGTCGAGAAATTTCCGACACTCACCTTCAAATCGACGAGAGTCGAAGGAACGCCGGGAGAACTCAAGCTCATGGGTGAGCTGACAATTCACGGAATAACGAAGTCGGTCGTCCTCGAAGTGGAAGGCCCGAGTGCGGAACTCAAGGATCCATGGGGGAACACGAAGCTTGGTGCATCCGCGACGACTAAGATCAAGCGCAAAGATTTTGGGCTCACCTGGAACGCGGCTCTCGAAGCTGGCGGTTTCTTAGTTGGTGATGATGTCCAAATCACGCTCGACGTGCAGTTTGTAAAACAAAGTTAAGACCTTGAATTAGAAGGGAGTCTTTTATGATGCAACTTAGAAAATCCGACGCGCGAGGCCTCGCAAACCACGGCTGGCTAAAAAGCCTCCATACCTTCTCTTTTGCGAGATACTTTGATCCCGAACAAATGGGGTTTCGCGCCCTTCGCGTGATCAACGAAGATCGCATTGACGGAGGCACGGGCTTCGGCGCACATCCTCACCGCGATATGGAAATCATTTCTTACGTCGTGAAAGGCGCGCTTGAGCATCAAGACTCCATGGGGACGAAGGCGATCATCCGGCCGGGCGAAGTCCAGCGCATGAGCGCCGGAAGCGGCGTCGTTCACTCGGAATATAACCAGCTTCCGGATGAAGAGACGCACTTCTTCCAAATCTGGATTCAGCCGAAATCTCGCGGTGGCGAGCCTGGATACGGTCAGAAGTCGTTCGCCGATGAACTCGCGCGAAAGAACTTGGTGTTAGTCGTCTCCGAAGACGGTCGCGACGGATCGATTTCGATCAAGCAAGATGCGGATCTCTACATCTCGCGGATGAAAACGGATGAAGAGCTTTCATTTTCTCTTCGTTCGGGCCGAGGGGCGTGGGTTCAAATCGTGAGCGGAGGCGTGAGCCTGAATGGTCGCGATCTCAAAACGGGAGACGGGGTGGCTGTCACCGGCGTTGATGAGCTTCGGTTCCTCGCGGCTCAACCGACTGAGTTCTTACTCTTTGATCTGGCATGAGAGAAAAAAAGGCGTCATTCACTAGGGATGACGCCTTTTCACGTTCTATAGAGATGTTCCTTCGCGGCCACTTAGTACACAGGCCAGCTATCTTGGATTTGTCCAAACCATCGAATGTAGCGTGTGTCACCGCTACCGTTGCTAAATATGTCGAATGAACAATTTGTTCCGTCAGTCGTCCGGTAGCTACCGTTCGCCAAAAGCGAGAGACCTGTCAGATCACCGCTCGCGTTTGCCGAGACCGTGCCGAGCAAATCGCCATTTGCGAGAAGCAAGAGAACCTCTTTGTTCGGGATTGTCTCGCCGCACGGAATGATCACATCAACCGGGGTATAGGCCGTGATGCTGCTCGATCCGTTACAGATCGCGGCACTCTGTTGATTCGGATTCGTCGAGCGCCAGACACCACTGTTATCGACATCTGTTGACATCATCACGAG
>SXGS01628240.1_pt1 | contig 10437 bp, 8 predicted proteins | sample 3174681 | NCBI WGS metagenome assembly SXGS01 (sample SAMN11356861, study PRJNA531348) | freshwater metagenome | isolation source: freshwater sample F1-80 | place: China: Fuxian Lake, Yuxi | collected 2017-12-25
CTTGCTATACCCGAGCCCGATGAGGCTCCTGAGTTTGTGTTCGATACCTTGCCTTTGGCCACCGACATCGCCAAAGAAGATAACGATAGCAGGGATACGGATGAGGAGGTTCAAGAAGGTTCCGATCTGATTCGAGGGCCCAGGGGTCATTCTGATCCCCAAGAGGACGCCACAAGAAGGCATCGAGGCTCAGGTCAAAACGAAGGGGTTGCTCCACATTCCAAGGAACGTTTTGCCCAAAGGCAGGACCTCAGAGCTGGTCACGGTGGCGAGCAGCGAAATGACGCAAGAGCTGATTTGAGGCAGGGTTCCCCACAAAGAGGTGAGTCACGTCAAGGTGGTCCGCAAGATGCACGACCCTCACAACCAAACCGTCACAAAGACTGGGAAAAGCGTGATCCCAGGCCCTCGGATCGTTACGCCTTCGAGTCTGTTATTCAAATTGAAGGTGTCTTGGAGCCGACCCCGGATGGCTTTGGTTATCTGCGCTCTTCCGATTACCATTATCTCAATTCCCCCGATGATGTCTATGTGCCCGGGCATTTGATCAAAAGTTTCAGCCTAAAGCCGGGTGATACCGTTAAAGCCAAGGTTAGACCGCCAAGGGAGGGAGAAAAGTACTATATCCTCACCGGGGTAGAAAGCATCAACGGGTTAAGTCCGGCCGAGATCAGAGATCGAGTCCCTTTTGATTATTTGACCCCGTTATTCCCCAATGAGCAGCTTCGATTAACCCATCGCGCCGAGAATCTGTCCATGCGTATCATGGATTTATTCACCCCCATCGGTAAAGGTCAAAGGGGGCTTATTGTGGCTCAGCCCAAAACCGGTAAAACCATCCTGCTCAAGGATGTGGCCAATTCCATTTCGTTCAACCACCCTGAGGTTTACCTCATTGTATTGCTGATTGATGAGCGCCCTGAGGAGGTCACCGATATGGCGCGGTCTGTCAATGCGGAAGTCATTGCCTCCACGTTTGATGAGCCAGCAGATAAGCATGTTCGTATTGCCAATCTTGTGCTCGAGAAGGCCAAACGAATGGTGGAATGCGGACACGATGTGGTTATCCTGCTAGACTCCATAACCCGTTTAGCCAGAGCGTACAATACGGTACAACCCGCCTCCGGTAAAATTCTTTCGGGGGGTGTAGATGCCAATGCATTGCACAAGCCCAAACGATTCTTTGGAGCTGCTCGTAACATTGAAGGAGGTGGTTCATTGACAATTCTTGCCACGGCATTGATTGATACCGGCTCCAAAATGGATGAGGTCATATTCGAAGAATTTAAAGGAACTGGTAACATGGAATTGCAGCTTGACCGTAAACTATCCAACAAGCGTATTTACCCTGCAATAGATGTTACGTCATCGTCTACACGGAGAGACGATTTGTTGATGGAAAAGGACATGCTCAAGAAAATGTATATCCTACGCAATCACTTGGCTGACATGACCTCGCAGGAAGCGATGGAGCTTTTGCTCAACCATATGCGTGGTACTTTGTCCAACGAAGAGTTCCTGATGTCGATGAACCGCGGATAATTCCTATCGACGAACAGAGCCAATCCAAGCCGCTCGGTTGACCCCTTGTTCTGCTGTTACTTGCTCAGAAGGAGTTATTTTGTAGTGGTTGTAAAAGGTAACCTCGACCGATCCTGTCATCAATGTGATCCCGTGATGACCAAGGCCATTGACATGAAGAATCGCAAGGGTTTGATCATATTCGACGACAAGTGATGTATGGTCAGGATTCGTATTGCCCCACGCGTTGGAGCCAAGAATCGCGTCATTTTTTGCCTCAACGATTTCACCTAAGATTTGCCTTGCTATGGTTTGCAAAATTGATGGATCTTCTATTCCCCTCAGGATGTTTGATGCTTCTGCATCCAATGGCATTGACTCGATTGCTCTTAGGTCGGTGGGAGCGCCATGCAAAACTTGCCAGGCTAACCAGCGATCACCAGGGCCAAGGCCCCCAAGTGCGGCCGGCGATCCAGAGACTGTATGGTCCACCGTTGGTAGTCCTTTGTTCCAATTCATTTGAATGCCCAAAAACCGTTGGATGGAGTCTTCGCATGGACACAGAACTAAGTCGCAACCTACCGATTTTAATACCAAACTCAGTCGATTTTCCAAGGACATGGCTTGAGCATAATGTTCTTCAAAATACAAACTCCAATCGCAAGCCGCCGGCAGGTTGCGTTCCAGCCAAGCGATGAGGTCATGTTCACTATATCCTTGGTAAGGGTTCCGGTGATGTTCTTGCCAGAGGAAACGCATGAGGTTATCCAGACTTAGGGCGTTTTGGCTGTGATAGCGCAGAGTCAAATCCAAATGCAAGGCTTGCAGCATGCCCTCGGCGTAAATGGAAACTCGGCGATGAGGGGCCGATTGCAGGCTGCTGTATCCATCGACCCACGTATCCACTGAGGACTCGTGTAGGCCGTGATTGAAACGACCGTAGTTCATGGTATGACGCAAAAGGTAGGCGTTCACCTCTTCGAGGTATTCCTCGAAGCTCAGCACCCCGCTTCGTACCAGAAACAAGTCCCCGTAATAGGTGGTAAATCCTTCGTACACATAGCCTAAACTGCTGAACATAAGGCCTTCGTAGCGGTAAGGCTGCATTGCTGATGGGCGAATGCTTTTGATGTTCCATGCATGAAAGAGCTCATGCGAAGCCACCCCCATCAGCTCTTTGTAGAGGCTGGTCCAGAGGTGTTGGTGAGGACCCAAGGCCAAGACCGTGGAACGCAGATGTTCAACGCCGTGATAAAAAGAATACGGCAGTGCTAGGACTATAAAGTGAAAGGTATCCACGGGGAATGAACCCATGGTCAAAATCTGTTCGGAACAGAATGTCTGGAAGTCTTTCAGAATCCTACTGCCCTCGTCGCCCTCGGGGAATGTTTTCCCATGAATCCATAACACAAAATTTACACCTTCTGCCGCCCAGCGGATGGCGTGAAGATTGGAGGATACCATAAAGGGACTATCCACCAATTCGTGAAAAGAAGAGGCTGCGTAGCCGTTGTGGCCGTCCGCAGTCAAGGCAATGGCGACTTGCCGCTCTGCAGTTCCATGCTCTATATCTAGGTGAAGGGTGCACGGCTCATGTTCCTGGCCGGGGAGGTAGAGGCAACAATGCACCGGATTCACATAAAGTAGTTCTTGGTCCACCCAACAGGACCCAGCATCAGGTTGGTTGGCAAAATAGCTGTATTCAACGGATATCGAAGCTCCAACCGCATGCTGCAGAACCCATTCGTAAGCGGTTGTTTTGGTTACGCGAATGGGCGCGTTCGATTCTAGGTTGATAGGAGCCCTCTCGGGGTAATTCGCTGTTAACGCCACCAAATTTCTCGTAAAATTACCTTGTTCATAGCGACCAGGCCTCCATTGCGGGAGTCGTAAAGCCGTCTGCTCTCCCAAGCTGGTCCATTCCATACGGACCTTCAAATGACGTGGCCTTTGAGGGTCAGCCCCTACGGAATAGTGAATTTGTGGCATGAGAGAGGGTTGAGGAACGTCCAAAGGTAGTAATGGCGAAAATCAACCGGAATGGCGTACATTTGCAATCCTTCGCAAATCGCACATCGCCATGAAACGCACGTTCCAGCCCTCCAACCGCAAGCGCCGCAACAAGCACGGATTCCGTTCTCGTATGGAAACAGCCAACGGAAGGGCCGTTTTGAACCGCCGCAGAGCCAAAGGCCGCAAGAAACTTTCGGTTTCAAGCGATCGTCGCCACAAGGCCTGATCGTCGGTAACCCATGCCATCCCAACAAGGGCAGGCCAGTTTGCGAGGCTATGGGGCCTTTGATAGGGTTTTTGGCGAAGGCAAATCATTCTTTCTGTTTCCATTTCAATTACGGTACAAAGAGCCGGATGATCTCGTCCAAGGCGCTGAAACGTCGTCGGGAATACGTTTGGGCATATCGGTTCCCAAACGGCGTTTTAAACGCGCAGTGGACCGCAACCTGATTCGGCGGAGGATTCGCGAAGCATTCCGATTGAATCGCCACCATTGGCACGAGGCCGAACAAAGGCTTCAGGGGGGGGGCGCAATTGTTATAGTGTATTCCACCAACGATATTTTGGATTTTGAACGCATACAAGATGGATTGTGCAAAGCCATGGAACGCTGGAGCCGTAACCACCGACCATGAAATACTTCTTGATGGCTTTGGTTCGTTTATACCGAAGCATGCTTTCCCCGTACCTTCCGCCATCCTGCCGTTACAGCCCCACCTGTTCTGCCTATGCCCTCGATGCTTTACAGAAATATGGGGCTTGGTACGGTTCTTGGCTCACCCTCAAACGCCTGGCCCGTTGCCATCCCTGGGGTGGTCATGGCCACGACCCTGTTCCTTAACTTTGACCTTCATCCTTTGAATTCCTATTCTAGCTATGCATTCTGACCCTTCAAACTCACCATTTCGTCGTTGGTGGTCCCAACTCTCCTCGAAAAACCTCGGCTTCACCGTACACTCATGGGCCAAGGTACGGATTTTGGCGTTGATCGTTCTGATGGGCGCAGGGGGTCTTGCTTTGAATAACAATTATTTTGAACTTTCCAAACACATCGAAATTTTTACTACATTGTACCGGGAAATCAACACTTATTACGTGGATGATGTGGATCATGCCAAGTTGATGAAAACGGGTATTGATGCCATGCTCAAGAGTTTGGATCCCTACACGGATTATATTCCCGAGTCGGAGATTGAGAATTTCAAATTCATGACCACCGGTCAATATGGTGGCATAGGCGCACTCATTTCCCAAAACGGTGAAACCATAGTGATTGCCGATCCTTACGAGGGCTTCCCTGCTCAGAAAGCAGATCTGCGAGCAGGTGATCAATTGTTACGAATCAATGGAGAAGAGGTCAAGGGGCGTAACACCGAAGAGGTCTCTAAATTGCTCAAAGGCCAACCGAATACCGAGGTTAATCTGCTGATTTCCAGACCAGGAATCCCCAAGCCTATGGTAAAGACCTTGGTGCGTCAAGAAATCAAGGTTAATTCTGTATCGTATTCCGGTATGCTGAGTTCAACGGTGGGATACGTGAACCTCAGCGCATTCCGGGTGGATGCCGGGGGTGAAATTCAGAAAGCCATGTACGAACTCAAATCCAAGGGCATGAAATCAATGGTGCTGGATTTGAGGGGCAATCCCGGGGGATCGTTGGATGAGGCCGTACGTATCAGCGGGTTCTTTGTCCCCAAGGGATCCAAAGTGGTGGACACCAAAGGCAAAGTCAAAGACTGGGACAAATCCTACAATACTATGGCGGATCCCGTGGATGCAGAGATGCCGGTGGTGGTCTTGGTGGATGGCTCATCAGCTTCAGCTTCGGAAATTGTTTCCGGAGTCCTTCAGGATTATGACAGAGCCGTAGTGGTTGGCCAAAAGACCTTTGGCAAAGGGTTGGTGCAAACCGTACGCCCCCTCACCTACAATTCCCAGCTCAAGGTGACCACTGCCAAATACTATATCCCTAGTGGCCGCTGCATACAGGCTATTGATTATAGCGACAAAGACCCAGAATCCAAAAACCAGCGCGTGGCCGATTCCTTACGCAAGGCTTTCAAGACTTCCGGAGGCCGAGTGGTATATGATGCGGGCGGTGTTACTCCCGATGTCGCGATTGCTCCCGATACGGCCAGTAATATCTTGATTGCTTTGGTCAACAAAAGGCATGTTTTTGATTTTGCGACCTACCTCAGGGGTCAATGGGAATCCATTCCCGAACCAGAAACCTTCGTTATCAGTGATTCGCTGTATTCGGCTTTTGAACAATTCTTGCAGGGCAAGGATTACGAATACATCACGGAATCCGATAAATTGCTCAAAGACTTCAAGGAGAAAGCCACCAAAGAGAAATATTTTGATGCGGTGGCCAAGGAGTACGAGGCCCTGGTGGCCAGGAAACAAACCGATAAATCCAAAGATTTGCGCAAGCATCGCCGTGAAGTTTCAGAATTCCTCAAGCAAGAAATTGTGGCCAGGTACTATTTTCAGAAGGGAAGGCTAAGGGCCACTTTTGCAGGGGACCCCGAGGTCCAAAGGGCCTTGACTTTACTTTCCGATCCTACAGCCTACAAGCAGATTCTTCGGGTACCCTAAGATGGAGGATTGGGCCTTGCTTGTGGGCATGGGTATGGTTGCGGGCTTGGTGGGTGGATTGTTCGGGGTAGGCGGTGGGGTTATCTATGTTCCTGTGTTAGGATGGTGGCTGAACCGCCAAGGGTTTTCAACGGAACAGATGGTCACGATGGTTTTGGGCAATTCCCTTGCGTTGACCTTGCTCACGGCTATTTTGGGGATTTGGTTGTGGAAGCGTAAGGGCGTTTTTGAGCCCAAGTCATGGCTGAGCATGGGCATTCCTGCAGGTTTGGTTGCGGTAGGGGTGGCGTTGTTGCTTCAGCAGGGGACTTTTTATAATGCAGCCCTGTTTCGAATTGTTTTCAGTTGTATGTTGGCCATAATGTTGGCAAGAAATGCGTGGACATGGCGCAAGGTCAATGCAGGCTCTGCTGAAGGCGAAGACTTGCAGCCATCAATACAGGTGTATGCAATGCTCGGTTCGTTGGGAGGATTGTTCTCGGCGTTGACCGGCTTAGGGGGTGGTGCAATCATGGTTCCTTCGCTCCAAAGTCTGGGGATGCGGAACCAAGCCCGAATCAATGCCCTCAGTATGGGAGCGATTTCAGTGATGGCACTGTCGTCCACCCTGTTCTATGCCATGACGGATCAAGGTGGCTTGGCTCCAAGCTTTCTCCTTCCAACCGCTGCGGGCACCTTGCTCGGAATTTGGCCGGGTATTGCTATGGCTCGCCATTGGTCAGGGAGTCCAAGCGGATCCAGGAATTTGCGTAGTGGTCTTTTGATTTTTTTGACGGTGGTATTGCTTTGGGTAAACCGGGATTGGATAATCCGTTTGTTTTGAATAAAGTGTTTCAAGGAATAGAACTGTAAAGTACAACGAAATGTTATGAAATACATGGAATTAAATCAACAGAAGATAACCAAGACTCCTTGGCTTTTGTCCATGATGGCCTGGGTGGTCATCCAAGGCTGGGGAATGAACCTGCATGCGCAGGGGACGGACGGCCAATTGGTGGATCGTTTGAAAGCGCACGTTGGTTTCTTAGCCCATGACAGCTTGGAGGGAAGACAAAGCGGATCTCCTGCAGAGCGCAAGGCTGCGGCCTACCTGGTCAAGCAATTTGCCTTGAGCAATTTGCGACCGGCTGGAGACTCCGGGCGCTGGACACAGTCCTTCAAGATATTGGTCCGTCAATCGGCCGCCCCAGGCGCGGTGCTGAGGGTCGGTAAGAATGTTCTGGAGCAGGGCCAACACTTTGTGGTATTGCCTGGTTCAGGCAGTGGAGAGGTCGAAGGGGATGCGGTGGATGCAGGCTACGGAATTGAATCCGATTCGCTGAACCAGCACGACCTTAAGGACAGCCTGCTCATGAAGGAGAAGGTTTGGTGGATGCGATGGAATGCGCCTGACGGGGCGAATCCTCACGGCCCCTACGGCGCCATATCTACCCTAGAGCGCAAAATTGCGATGGCCGAAAAGCACGGGGCTACAGCATTGATTCTGTTCCCCTCCATAAGCGGGGAGCCTTGGCCGGATACGGTGATTGATCGACGAACCCGTTCAGGAAGAATCCCGGTCTTGAGCCTTACCGAAGCTGGGGCTGCAATCTTGCCCTCTGGTTTTGCCGGAAGGCGCAGCACATCAATTCGTTTGGCCTGCCGTGTCGCGAAGGAATATGTTACAGCATCCAACGTGGCGGGGTTAATCGATAACGGGGCCAACCGAACCTTGGTTTTTGGTGCGCATTACGACCATCTTGGTTACGGGGAATACGGCAGCAGTAGGCACCGTGGGGAACCACAAATCCACAATGGGGCGGATGACAATGCCTCAGGAACGGCGGGGCTTATTGAATTGGCGGCCCATTATGCCCAAGTAAAGGATAAGCGATTTAATTATTTGTTTTTGGCCTTTTCGGGCGAAGAATTGGGCTTGCTGGGCTCTGCCTATTTTGTTCGGCATCCTGCCACCCCCCTGGATTCGGTGGTGGCCATGCTCAATATGGACATGATTGGACGTTTGCAAGATAGCAGCATGCAATTGGGGGTGCATGGAACCGGCACAGCCACCGAATGGCCAGCCTTGGTGGAGGCTGTCGCTGCGCCTTTGCGCATCAAAAGCAGCGAGTCGGGCAGCGGTTCCTCGGATCATCACTCGTTCTATTTAAACAACGTTCCGGTCTTGCATTTTTTTACGGGGACCCATCAGGAATACCATAAACCGGAGGACGACGAACATTTGATTAATTACCCTGGCATGGCTCAGGTTTTGGCTTGCATGGTTCGGCTCGTAGATTCATTGCCAGCGCATGGTCGGCTACAGTTTCGCAAGACGAGCAGCTCCGATGCCTCGGCATCGCCCCGCTTCAAGGTAACCCTCGGCATCATGCCGGATTATTTCTATGAGGGCGAAGGGGTCAAAGTGGACGGCGTAACCGAAAACAAGCCCGCGGCCAAGGCTGGCGTACTCAAAGGAGATATTCTTATGCAATTGGGGGACTTTCCGCTGGGCGATATGCAGGCTTACATGAAGGCCTTGTCCTACCAAAGCAAAGGCTCCACTGCCAACTTGCAATTGCTGCGTGCAGGCCAAAGAATGGACGTGCAAGTCACCTTTTAGCAGCGCATCACTTGCTCGAATTCCCCTAGGATGAAGCCTTCGAATGCTCCTTTACTCCTCCTGGACCATGCCAGCCCTGCCGCCTCGGTCGCAGTGGTTGACCGCGAAGGCAAGGTCCTGGCCTCTTCAATGGAATTGCGCCCGCAGATGCAAGCCGAGCGCTTGGCTTTGATGGTGCAAGAATGTCTTAAGGATGCGGGGTTGCTACCTTCTCAATTGGGGGCGATTGCTTGCCAGCGGGGCCCTGGATCCTACACAGGTTTGCGCATTGGCGTAGCTTTGGCGCAAGGGATTGCGATGCCTTGGAATATACCGATGCTGGGGGTATCTACCTTGGAGGCCATGGCCTGGGGCTGGTGGCATCAGGAACCCTCCAGGAGGTATCGGTATTCCAAGGTGATTTCGATGATGGATGCTCGCCGCATGGAAGTTTTCTGTGGTGTTTACGGTTGGAACGCCGGGACGATGGAGGTTCTTTCCTCGGGCTCTGCATTGATTTTGGATAAAGACAAGTTCTCGACATGGGCCGGTCAAGGCTTGGCCATGATAGGGGATGGGGTAGTCAAATGGAGAAATTTGTTGGTGGAAAGCCAGCAATTCGATCGATGGCAAGAAGCAGTCTTCGTGAGCAATTGGCAGTGCACCGCTGCATCGTGGGCGGGCTTGGCTCTGCGCGGTTTGGCTTTGGGTTTGACGATCTCCCCTTCAGATTTCCGAGTGGATTATCACAAGGATTTTTACAGCCCTTCGCTGCAGGGTCGTGAATTTTCGAAATAAAATGTAATTTTGTCCTCATTCTGTTCAACCATGTACAAGCAACTCCAAGAGGTTAATTTCAATGCGGCCTATGAGCTATGCCATGCCCTCCACCATCCGCTGCGTTTGGGGATTATTCGGCTCCTGGAGGAGAATGAATTCTTAACCGTCACCCAGATTTATTTCAAATTGAGGATAAGCCAATCGGTGGCATCCCAGCAATTGGCGGTCTTGAGGAAGAGTAGCCTAGTGATATCCCGCAAGGAGGGTAAACAAGTGATTTACACCCTCAATCAAGATCTTTTGCAGCAGGTTCTCCTGGGCATTCAATCGCTGACCTCCATTAAGGTCACCAAACTGTAGCAAGACCAAGCTCAATGCTTCCGGGCTATATGCTTCCGGGTTTAAGGTGATCGCAGGACGTGGATTTCGGTGAGGTCCCAACCGGATTGTCCTTGAGCATTTTGCCATTCCAGAACCACGGGGTATGCCCCGTCCGGAACCATCATCCCCGCCGGCCTCTTGGATGCAGGCCCCGTTCGTCCATCCCAGAACCAGGCGCTGTACGGATCGGCCCATTCGTCTTGGCTAAGGTATGTTATGATTCTGCCGAACAAGTCCAGGATTCGAAGGTTAACTCTTGCACGGTTGTTGACCATAGGCTCTTGGAAGGTGAGGCCTATACGTATGCCATCCAAAGCAGTGGGAACGAGAAATTCGTTGGACAAGGTTAAGGCTACCGGGCTGTTACGCCCTCTTTTGGAGGCAGGTTCAGAGGGTGTGAACCCTTGATGATTCCCTGCAGCAAAGCAGCCGGGCGAGGCGCGTTCTTGCGTGGAAGAACTTATCCAACGGGTGGGCGGTAAGCCTTGACCGATATAGGGCCGGTCGTAAGGCCATCGCTGCAGGGACTTACCATCGATGGCTCCAGCCCAAGGATGAAAACA
>SXGS01737302.1_pt1 | contig 10437 bp, 10 predicted proteins | sample 3174681 | NCBI WGS metagenome assembly SXGS01 (sample SAMN11356861, study PRJNA531348) | freshwater metagenome | isolation source: freshwater sample F1-80 | place: China: Fuxian Lake, Yuxi | collected 2017-12-25
GAAACTCGCAGTCCGACAGAACTTTCAGACGCTCTTCGCCAATCATGAGAGCTTTACCTTCACGCCGATCAATCCCCAATACCGTGTGAGTGGCAACATGGGCGTGGCGTGGGGGAACTACATGTTAGCGCTCAAGCCAAAAGATGGTCCGTTGGCGACCTCTTTGGGTCGCTATACCGTCACCTTGGTGAAATCGGATGGACGGTGGCTCCGGATATCTAGGCACTTCTCCTTGTTGCCGCCAGAAAACTAGTGGGCCATCTCAATGGATTTGCGGGGTGAAAAAACGTCATTCCGGGCGAGCAACGCGACACCCGGAATCCAGGCGCTATCCCCAAAGGTTCGTGCTGAGTGCGCCTGGATGCCCGCCGGAGTTTATCCTGAGCGAAGCCGAAGGGTGGGCATGACGAAAACAAGTCCTCAAATTTGGACACCCTCTAACAAACCGCGCAAGAGTGAGGCCCTCAACTACAGTGAAGGAGAAACGAGCATGGACAACACTGCCAAGTCATGGATGACCAGCGCAGACCAATTCCGCCCCGGCCCTCCGTTGCCCGAGGAGTTGAATGTTATTCCGTATTCTCCATGCCCCGCAAGAAACGTAAAGCATCTCAACTTGCTCGCTGCGCCTCATTCCTGGTATGGTCGGCTCCGCTATGTTTCACTGGCTGGAGCCGACCGATGGTGTATCGCTTTGCCGACTGTGAATTGGACGAACAACTCTACCAACTGTGGCGTGCCGGTGCGCCGGTGGCCGTCGAACCCAAAGTGTTCGATGTCCTGGTCTATTTGCGCGGCTGGGAGCAGGCAATACGAGCGTACGCCGGAACAAAGCGAGAAATAAACGAACAAGCCCGGCAGTTGTTTGAACAAGCGATTGCTTTAGACCCGCACTACGCCCTCGCCTATACAGGCTTGGGCATGACCTATTGGCGTGACTGGTACTTACGCTGGAGTAGCGACCCTGCCCAATCCATGCAGCGCGCGATGGAATTTGCACGGCACGCCATCACCTTGGACGACACCTTGCCACACGCACGTACCAGCTTGGGCGTTCTGTATATGTGGCAGAAGCAATTGCCACAGGCCATTGCCGAAGCCGAACGGGCCATTGCTCTTGATCCCAACTTCGCCGAGGGGTTTTCGATTCTGGGCAATATTCTGATCTTTGCGGGACGGCCACAGGAATCGATTGAGCTGATTGAGAAAGCGATCCGTCTCAATCCCCGACAAGTCGGAGCGTATTCGACGTCTCTACCGCTTGCCTATCGTGATGCGGGACGGTATGAGGACGCCATTACCTCGGCGCAAAAGATCCTGGCCGTCACCCCCGACGCTGTACATTACTATTTCACGTTAGCCTTCTGTTTTGCTCAACTCGGCCAAGAGACGGACGCCCGCGCTGCGGTGGAAAAAATACGGCAACTCCAACCCTCGGCTTCTCTGGAGTGGGTGCAGAAGACCGTGCCGTATGCAAATCCCGCCGATCTTGAGCGTCTTGTTGCTGGCCTGCGGAAAGCGGGGCTGAAATGAGTACCAAGTGCTGAGTGAAAAAGCACTTCATCCGTTTCAGATTTGTCAATTTGTTGTTACAGTGCCAGCATACGGAGAAAGAAAGCCGAAAGGGATCAAAATCATGGCGCAATTAGAAGTGCTGGAAGGCACCTGGGAAGAGCTTGCCGTCCATGCCGAAATCCTCAAGGGGAAAAAATTACGGCTCATCGTACTTCCCAAAGAGGAAGTGTCTGGCGTTCCGCTTCAGCAACAACTACATGAGCGAGCTGCATGGTTGCTGGCAGCAACCGACAGCCTTCAACGAGAACCGGGCAAGCAAAGCGATGATCCTTATAAGATAAGCTTCGGCGATATCGTGGCGGAAAAACATAAGAGAAGGGGATTGAAGCTGTGACGCTGACGGATGCCGGTGCTCTGGTTGCGCTGCTTGATAAAGATCAGCCGCAAAACGCGCGGTGTCGTAACGTCTTTCCTTCTTTGTCTCTTCCTCTCCTCACGACATGGTCTGCTTTTACCGAAGCGATGTATCTCCTCTACCAAATTGGCGGATGGCCGCTGCAAGCCAAATTGTGGCAGTATGTTGAGGAAGGAATTCTGTCCCTCCATTCTTCTAATGGGGTTGAACGACAACGGATACGCCAATTGATGGAACAGTACCGAGACACACCGATGGACCTTGCCGATGCGTCTTTGGTGGTGACCGCTGAAACGTTGAACCTGATCCGTATTTTTACTTTGGACAGCGACTTCTATGTGTATCGGATCAAGGGAGCCGAAGCGTTTGAAGTAGTTCCTTCCCGTCTTTGACTGTGACTGAATGTTCCGCGCAAGGCCTCGTGGCTTGCTCACCGCTCGCCACCCCTGCTATGGTCGGCTCCGCTACGTCTCAACGGTCAGAACCGACCGAGACCTACAGGAGAACGAACAATGCGTTACGGAGTACATCTTGGCGGTGCAGCAGCACTACGCACGGTTGACGGGGCTAAGCAGATCGGTGAGTTGGTCGAGGAACTCGGCTACGATGGTGTCCTGACCGGCGATCACATTACCATCCCCAAGCAGATCGCTTCCGAATATCCCTACACCAAATTTTCCCGCTCACTTGGGGCCGACCCCTATGCAGTGTTTACCACCATAGATTGGCTGGACGCTTTTACCGTGCTGGCCGTGCTGATCCCGCTCACCAAGAAAGTCCGCCTGGGCACGAGCGTGACCATCGTGCCTTATCGACACCCGTTAGAAATGGCTCGGGTGGTGGCGACGCTGGATGTGGTTTCCGGTGGTCGCATCATCTTCGGCGCTGGCGTCGGTTGGATGGAAGAAGAGTTTCGTTTACTCGATGTGCCGTTTACGGAACGGGCCACGCGCACGCGCGAGTACCTCGCGGTCATGAAAGAAGTGTGGACGAAAGAGTCGCCGCGCTTCGCCGGGAAATTCGTTCAGATTGACAAAGACCTGCACTTTGCACCTCGACCCGTCCAGCAGCCGCACCCGCCGATTTGGGTCGGTGGGGAATCAACGCCAGCTCTCAAGCGAGTCGTCGAGTTTGGTGATGGTTGGCATATCGGTCCGGTAGCGCTGGAAGACGTGAAGCCACGCTTCGCTGAACTGCGCACGTTGATGGAGAAGGCTGGGCGCGACTTCTCGACTGTGGAAATCACTTCAATGGTGGATAGCCGCATGCTCTCGGCTGCGGATATTCGTGCCTATCGCGACTTGGGGGTGACTGGACTCTACGCCGTCGCGCCGGGGCCACAAGTTGCCAGCGTCCTGAAAGTCCTCCGTGACTTCCCCAAGAAAGTGCAGGACGCTGTAGGGTGAAACGATGAATGCAAAATGATGAACGCTGAACGGTGAAAAGAAAAAGCCGAGACCGTTGTCGTCATTCTGCATTTCTTCCTCAGCACTCAGCATTCAGCACTCAGCACTCAGCACTTCTTTCTCATGTGGGTTCTTCTCGCGGTGATTGCCGGATGTGTGCAGACCGTGCGCAACGCCTTGTCGCGCAGTCTGACGGGTAAGATTTCGCCGACGCTCAACAGTTGGGCGCGGTTTTCCTTTAATCTGCCGTTTGCGACGGCGCTGGTGCTGATTTTAGTCGCGTTGAATGGTGCGCCCACGCTGACGTGGCGCTTCTATCTCTTCTGCACCGGAACGGCGATTGCGCAGCTGCTCGCCAATGTTGCCTTGATCAAAGCTTTTGAGCGCGCGAACTTTGCCCAGTCGATTGTGCTGCACAAGCTTGAGGTGGTGTTCACCGCGATTATTGGCATGTGGCTGTTTGCGGAAACGCCATCGCCGCTGGGGTGGGCCGGTGTAGTGGTATGTACACTCGGCATGCTGTTGATCAATTTGGGACGAGAGCGCGGACCCGAAGGCTGGCGGCGTGCGGTGCACATCGACGCTGGAGCATTCTTTGCGCTGGCCTGTGCTCTAGGATTAGTGTTTGCCGGGTTTTTTCTCAAAAGTGGCGTCGGGCATTTTGTGCTGGCGAACCCTCGGGTTGGTATGGGTCGGTTTGAAGCTGCCGGGCATACGCTCTTTCATACGACCTGGATTGAGGTAGTGCTGCTGTCGATTGCGCTTGTGTTGCGACAACCGCAAGAATTTCGCCTCGTGCCCGAGCATTGGCGGCGGATGATACCGCTGGGAATGAGCGCATTTGCTGGTAGTGTCTGTTGGTTCTGGGCTTATTCGCTGACCTTGGTTGCTTACGTCAAAGCGGTGGGACAAATCGAAGTGGTGTTCGCTATCGTGCTGGCTATCCGCGTGTGGCGTGAAAAAGAAATCTGGCAACAACTCCCTGGCGTTGCCCTTGTGACGTTAGGAATTGCCCTGGTAGTGTTGGGCTAGACGTAAAGCCTCATGCGTAATACGTGTTGCATGAACAGCACGTCCGAACCTACGCACCACGTAGCACGCGACACGCAATAATTGGTATGAGAGGAGCATCCCCTATGGCCGACCGCTATCCCTTCATTGACAGTGACGCTCATGTCATTGAGCCGCCGGACATGTTCGAGAAATATCTGGAACCAAAGTTTCGCGACCGCATGCCCTATGCACTTGCCGACTACAAAGGATCGCCCTTGGCATTCGGGTTCGAACTCAGAATCCCGGCCCCGGACGGCGGCGAGTATCTTATGCCGTTCGGGCGCGACCCCCTGACTGGCAAGAACTCCATCGATACGCATTCGCATTTTGCTTCGTTGGAGGCCGGGGCACGTATCGCGCTCCCCGGCCAGGATGACGCCTACGCCGAGTTCGCGCGTCAGGGGTTTCCGCCCGAGATGTATAAACTCGCTATGGAGCGTACTGGGATCGACTATATGGTCGTGTACCCCTCGGCTGGGTTGCTGACGACGGCGGTGCCCGACCTCGAAGCCGACCGCGCGGCAGCGTATCGTCGCGCCTATAATAACTGGCTGAATGATTTCTGTTCAGCGACGGAAGGGCGCGTGTTTGGCGCAGCCTCGGTGGATCTCCGCGATGCCGAGGAAGCCGCGCGTGAGGCGCGTCGTTGTGTGAAAGACTTCAATTTCAAAGCCGTACACATCAACCCAGTGCCAGTGGGCGAGCACCGCTTGTATGATGATTTTTACGACCCACTCTGGAGCACCTTGGAGGATCTGAACGTGCCGTTAGCCGTCCACACCGGCACCGGCACTGCTGCTGATGAGATGCTCTATTACTATCTGCCACGGCTGCGGACGGCGCAGACAACTGTGGCGTTTACCATCGGCAACATTCTCGCTTCCACTGCACTGATTATGGGTGGAGTGCTGGAACGGCATCCCAAACTCAAAGTCGTCCATTTGGAGTCTGGCGCAGGCTGGGTGCCATTTTGGTTGGATCGTTTGGCGGCCAGCGTACAGGGCGGCTTCCGTGGCTTGGACATTCCCGGCTTGAAAATGCACCCGATGGACTATTTCAAGCGACAGTGCTTCATCGCTGCCGACCCAGATGATCCCGGCATTGTGCAAGTCATCAACTATCTTGGTGATGACAACATCGTCACGGCAACGGATTTTAGTCATCCCGAAGGGCGGCGCTACGAAGTTGCCGTCAAAGAGCTGATGGAAGTCCCAGGAGTTTCGTTGGCGAGCAAGAAGAAAATCATGTGGGATAATGCGCTGCGGCTGTATCCGATCCAGCCGTAGAGGAGAAAGCACCCCATGGCTCTCGACCCTACCGCGAAATAGGCATGCATGGATGGAGACGTGCCCCATGTCGTCTCCGCCGTGCGAGCTCTCACTTCCTCACCACCACCAGCTCCATCCGGCGATTTTTCGCGCGACCGACTTCGGTGTTGTTCGGGGCCAAGGGCTTGGCTGATCCGTAGCCAACGGTCGCGATACGCTTGGCTTCGATCCCGCTCTTGAGCAGTTGGGCTTTGATACCCTCGGCGCGATTCAAAGCAAGGCGTGCATTGGCGTCGGAGTTACCGACGTTGTCGGTATGCCCATCAATGCTCACTTCAGCAGTGGGATAGGCTCTGAGAATGGTCGCGAGTTGTGTAATGGTGGCGCTAGAGTCTGCTCGCACTTGCACCGAGCCAGGGCGAAAATTCAGCCGGTCAAAAACAAAAGCCTTGGGCACGCTCGTATCGAGCGTGTTGGTGAGGAATTTCGCTAGGACGTGATTGGAGGAGTCTTTGGGGACGGCTAAGGTCCCGCCGCCCGGCAACACGAGGGTGACTTGGTCCGAATTTGGTCCGCGCAACGCCTCACCACACCCGCGTGGAGCGGTGAGTAAAAAGAAGCTCAGCAGCCCGAGCGCGACTAAGGTGAACAGCCAAATGTCGCGCAGGGGGTCGTCTTCATGTTCTTCGGGTGGTGTGTGCGAAGTGCGGTCGGTGGCCATAGCTGGTTCTCCTTATCGGCGAAGTCGAGTAAGCAATGCGAGTGAGCTACAGTTAGACGAGGGGCAGTGGCGTGACAAGGGTAGGGGGAGAATCAGAAATTCCTCTCGCCTACTCCCCTACAGATTCTTCTCTGTACCTCTTTCTTTCCTGTGGTATAGTGCCTGGGCTGATTTTTTCTTCGCTGCACAACTACCAGGGAGGGGCTTATGCAGACAGGGAGGGGCTTATGCAGACAAGTGAAACGCGCATTCTAACGACACATGTGGGGAGTTTGCCCCGTCCGCCGGCACTTGCTGATCTGCTCATCGGGCAAGAGCGAGGTGAGGCCACCAATCAGGCCGAGCTGGATCGCCAAGCTGAAGCCGCCGTGCGTCATGTGGTACAGCAACAGCTCGCGTCCGGCGTCGATATTGGTAACGATGGCGAGCAGCCGCGTATCGGGTTTCAGACCTACGTGCCGGAGCGCATGCGCGGGTTCGGCGGCGAAAGCAAACGCCCGACGCCTCAGGACATGCGCGAGTTTCCAGATTTTGTCCAGCTTATGCAACGTCGCGGTCTGATGCGGGCGAAGGTGTTTAACGCGCCGCAGGCTGTGGCTGAAGTACACTACGAAAGCCTGAGCGGCGTCCGGAATGAGTGTACACTTTTCGCGCGCTGTACCGATGAAGCTTCGCAAAAGTTTACCGAGCGCTTCATGACCGCCGCCTCTCCTGGCATCATCTGCACGACGATGCTGAACGCGCACTACGACACCTACGAGCGCTATGTCTTTGCCGTGGCCGAACAGATGCGTCAGGAATACGAGTACATCGTCGCGCAAGGGTTGGTGCTGCAACTCGATGCCCCGGACTTGGCGATGGAACGGACCTTTCTGTTTCAAGACCAGTCGCTAGCTGAGTTTCAGAAGACCATCGAGATGCACATCGCGGCGTTGAACGCGGCGGTCACGAACATTCCGCCTGATCGGGTGCGTCTGCACGTGTGTTGGGGCAACTACGATGGTCCGCATAATCACGACGTGCCACTCGCCGATATTCTGCCGATCTTGTATCAGGCGAAGGTCGGTGCCCTGTCTTTGGAAATGTCCAATCCGCGTCATCAGCATGAGTACAAAGTGCTCAAACGCTTGCAGGTCCCAGGCTCCTTGATTGTGATTCCTGGTGTGATCGACTCCACGACGAATTATGTCGAACCGGCGGAAGTCGTCGCGGATCGCATCTGCCAAGTCGTTGATGCCGTAGGGGATCGTAGCCGTGTGATTGCCGGCTCTGACTGTGGCTTCGGGACGTTTGCTGGATGGGACATGGTAGCGGAGAGTGTTGTGTGGGCCAAACTGAAAGCCTGTAGCGACGGTGCGGCGCTCGCCACGAAACGTTTGTGGGGATGAGGAAAGAAAAACCGCTGTTAGGTGTATGGCACAATTCTGGATTCCGGCTTTCGCCGTAATGACGACGCTGCATGGTTCGTCATTCCGGGCAAGGCCGTAGGCCGCGACCCGGAATCCAGGGACTGCGCGGAGGATCTATGGTGTATTGTTCATCTTCTTCGGACATTCGATTGCGAACCTCATGGTGGCGACTCCTCGTTGTCGTTGCCATCATCATGAGCTGGCTGACTGCGAGCGGCCGCAGTGAAGCTGCAACTACGTGTAGCACCAGCATCTGTGTCGGAGGCAGTGCCTGTACCATCGGCGGTGGCACGTTTTATCTGACGCCGGGCTGTGTGCTCGACTTCAGCGGGCGCGATGTGTTGTTGTCGAATGGCGGGCGACTGGTGGAGACTACGGGTGTGGGGTTCACCGTCATGGCGCATAACTTGACGATGAAAGGGTCGTTCGAGCCTAACCTCGCACCGGATGATGGTGCCACGCTCAATGTTTTGCTCACTGGTAACTTGACCACGATTGAGCACGGCGGGTTTCTCGTTGGGAAGAACGGCATCCTTAATATCCAGGTGGACGGGAATGTGAATCTCGGAGGCGGGGAGAGTCTTACGACCTCACCCTTCGGCACGATTACCATTGATGCTGCCACCATCACGGCGAACCAAAAGATCGACGCTAACGCTGGGACCATCAATCTCCGCTCGTGTGGACCGGTCGTCGTTGGCATCCGTGGTCGCTTGCGTGCTGATAACACGACGGTGGCTGGGGTTCTGTATGACGCTGGCGAGATTCAGATTGAAGCCGAGGGCGGAGGGGTAACGATAGGCAGTTCAGTGTTCATTCGTGGCGGCTCCCGAGCGGATGCTGGCACGTTGACGGTGATCGCTGATGGCGATGTGGCGATTACTGGCCCCATCGCGGCCAACAGTGTGAAGGGCAACGGTGGTATTGTGGATGTAACCGCTGGCGGTCTTATTGCCGTCAGTGCTGCGATCAACGTCAATGGCAAGAACGGTCAGATTCTTCTGCACGCTGGCGGGACTATCTCTTCGACAACGCGCGGCGCATTGACCGCAAATGGCAGCAACGGGCTCATCGACATTCTGGCTGGCGGTGGCCCTCCGCTGCTCCTTGGCATCGTCCAGGCGAACGCGGTCGGGCTGGGGTCTGTGCCGGGAACCATTATTATTGCGCCCTAGCTCTTCAGCTTGCCCGAGGCGCTGTGCTACACTCCGCGCCATGCCAAGTTCAGAACAACAATTTCCCAACTTGCCCTCTCCCAATCAGCCGAGAAAATCCGTCTTAGACGTTCTTGCGGCTATCGTTGGCGGCATCGGTGCCTTCGTTCGTAAGGCTCCGATTGCCGTGCTTTTCCTGGTGATTGCCGGCGTACTGTCTTTCCAACAGTACAATCAGCCAGCCGAAGAAAGCCCACAGTTCGCTGATCCAGAGACGCAGAAAGAGCCAGCCCCGCCTGCCGATTTACCGGCAGGGACGAGTCCTTCGGTGTGGATCTGTGTCCACCGCTCCGACACCCAACTGTCGGGCAGTCTCTGGGCCGATATTTATTTTGGCATGGAAGTGCGCTTGGACGGAAAATTGCTCACCGTCAAAGTGACGGAAAAATGGAAAGACCTCTCCGACGACAAGCGCAAAACCGTGACGAACCTCGTCGTGGATACCTGGATAGGCAACGGCCAAGCCCTGCGACTGTTCAACTCTCGCGAGGAAATGGAAGAAATTATCATTAAGCGCCTACCGGAAGACGAAACCGTCGCAACTTGGAAGCCGACGACGGGTGTGTCGTTGGTGGCACCGGAAGCCGGTGCCTGACTACGTGCAGATGACACTCTTGAGTCCTGAGACAATCGGGAATGCTGGTTCGTCATCCCGGGCGAGCGGAGTGAGACCCGGAATCCAGCAGGAAACCCTGGATTCCCGCGTGCGCGGGAATGACGACGCTGGAAACGCTCATTGTCGCTGCCGCACCTCATAGAAAAATCTAGAGATCCGTACAACAACACCATGAACGACTTTTTTACTATCGAATGGCAAGACGGAGCAGTGGTGATGATCGACCAGCGGCTGCTCCCGACTCAGGAAGTGTATCGTACCTACAAAGACTATCGCGGCGTGGCCAAGGCGATCAAAGACATGGTGATTCGCGGCGCACCAGCAATTGGTGTGGCGGCAGCGATGGGGCTTGCGCTTGGGGTGCGCCAGCTCAAGAAGAGCGATCAGCCGGAAGAGTTCGCGCGACTCTGCCAGATTTTTGCTGCCACACGCCCGACGGCAGTGAATTTGTTCTGGGCGATTGACCGCATGCGCAAGGTCTATGACCGCGTGCGGAGCCAAGGACGCGATGCGCTCTGCGCACGACTAGAGCACGAAGCGCTCAAAATCTACCAGGAAGACATTGCGATCAACCGCCGCATGGGCAGGTTCGGCGCGAGTCTGATTCCCAAAGGTGCGAGTGTGCTGACGCACTGCAACGCTGGAGCCTTGGCGACTGCCGGGTATGGCACGGCAATCGGCGTGATTCGTGCAGCCTGGGAGCAGAAGAAAAACATCTCGGTGTTCGTGCCTGAGACGCGTCCGTTTCTACAAGGCGCACGGCTGACGGCGTGGGAGCTGACCAAGCTCGGGATTCCCGCGACGCTGATTACCGACAACA
>SXGS01546767.1_pt1 | contig 10434 bp, 10 predicted proteins | sample 3174681 | NCBI WGS metagenome assembly SXGS01 (sample SAMN11356861, study PRJNA531348) | freshwater metagenome | isolation source: freshwater sample F1-80 | place: China: Fuxian Lake, Yuxi | collected 2017-12-25
CATCCTGAATGATGAGATCGTGGGCGAGTCGGCGCGCCGGGTGTTCTCCGACGGTAAGACGATGCTACGCCGGGTGATCGACGGCCGCTGGCTCGCGGCCAATGCTGTGGTAGCGTTTCTGCCGGCCAACAGCGTGAACGACGACGACATCGAGGTGTACACCGATGACTCGCGCACCGAGGTTGCGTTCGTGTGGCGTAACCTCCGCCAGCAGACGGCCAAGCGCGAGGGCGTGGCCAACAAGTGCCTCGCCGACTTTATCGCGCCGCGTACGCTCGATGGCCGGCCCTCGGGCATCGCCGACTACATCGGCATGTTTGCCGTCACTGCAGGCCTGGGGGTCGAGAAGAAGGAGGCCGAATTTGCAGCGCTTCTCGATGACTACTCATCGATCATGCTGAAGGCAATTGCCGACCGGATGGCCGAGGCGTTTGCCGAATGCCTGCACCGGCGGGTACGCACCGACCTCTGGGGCTATGTGCCCGATGAGGCGCTTGATTCGCAGGCGCTGATCGACGAGCGGTATGCTGGCATCCGCCCTGCGCCGGGCTATCCGGCCTGCCCCGAACATACGGTCAAGGCAGAACTGTTCGAGGTGTTGGGCTGTCATGACATCGGCATGACGCTCACCGAGAGCTTTGCGATGGCGCCGGCGGCCAGCGTCTGCGGCTTTTATCTCTCGCACCCGCAGTCGGAATATTTCAACGTGGGTCCGATTGATGACGATCAGGTTGCCGATCTTGCGCGGCGAAGCGGCCGCGAGCGGTCGGATCTGGAGCGGGCGCTTGCGCCGGTGCTGGGGCGCTGAGCCCCCGACCTACCGCCCAACGCCGCCCGCCTGTGATTTAAAGTCGCCGCGCTCGAGCAGCCACGCGCCGGCAAAGCCAAATACCAGGCCCCAGAACGGCGCGCCGATGCCCGCGATCGGCTGATTGGCCACGGTGACTAGAAAAGCGATCAGCGCACCGAGCGAGAATCGCTCACGAAAGGAAATCTGGAACGCGGTTTGTAATACCCGCAGCATGGCAAGACCCGCGAGCACTGCGATGAACGCAGGCGGTGTGGCGAGCAGGAGCTGGGTGAACCCCGGTGCGAGCGCCCCGAAGGCAAGCGACAAGAGCCCCACGAAAATGCCTGCGGTGTAGTGCCGGTGACGTTCGCCCGAGCTTGAGATCAGCGCGTTGGTGGGCCCGGTGAGGCAGGTGGAGACTGTACCGATCAGGGCGGTGATGCACGACCAGACGCCACAGCCGAGCGTGACGGCATTGACTGGCGCGCGATGCCCTGCGGGCTCAAGCACCGCAAAGCCCTGACCGTTCTGAACGATCAGCACGGTGATGGCAAGCGGCACCACCAGCTCGAAGGCTGCGGCGGCCGACCATTCGGGGCGCTGAAAGACGGGGCGTGCGAGCTCGAATGCGCTTGTGAGGTCAGTTCCGGGGCTGCCTGCGAGGGCAACGGCGATGGCACCCACCACGAGCGCAGCAATCACCGGGGGCGCGCGCCGGCCAAGCGCCGGCCATACCGATGCCGCGATGAACGCGAGCACCATCGGCGCAGCAATCGCAGGCGACTGATGCATTGCGTGCACCAGGTCGAGTCCGAAGCGCAGGAACACTCCGGCGACCATACCCATCACGATCGGCATGGGGACCGCTGCCATCAGCCGCTTGATCCAGCCGGTGAAGGCGAGTGCGATCATGAGAAGGCCCGTGAGCAGGAAGGCGCCCACCACCTCGGTAAAGCGCAGATGCTCAAGCGCCTGGCCGACCAGAACTGTGCCCGGAATCGTCCAGAAGAAAACAAGCGGCTGCCGCCAGCGCCAGCAAAAGAGGATGGAGAGAATGCCGTTGACGAAAAAACTCCCGAACAGCCACGATGCGAGCTCCGCCTCGGACAGCCCGCCCCGTGAGCCCACCGACAAAATGATGGCCACGGGCCCACTTGCCGCAAAGATGAAACCGATCAGGCCGTTGGCCGCATAGACGGTGCCGAAGTCACGCCAGATCTCGCGAAAACCAGCGGGAACCTGGTCGGGTGGCTCGAAGCGGCCGGCGCTCATCGCGCACGCCCACGAGGCCGCTCGGGGGGCAGGCGCGCGTGATGCGCGGGCAGGGTGCTGTTGTCCAGCACCATCGGGCCGTCTTGAAACACCCGGGCATCCATCAGGCAAAGCGAGGGCACGACCGCAACCCCGGGGGGCAACTGGGCCAGCACATCTCGCTCGACATCCAGCCCAGGTGCGACCTCGCACAAAGCGAGCCGCCCCGCCTGCAACCGAAAAACCGCGCGCTCGGTCACGTAGGTGGCGCGAATCGCCTGGCGCGAGGCGTACTCGCCGTTGAAGCAAAGGAGACCCACCTGCGGCACCAGCTTCCTCCAGCGCCCCTCGCGTTCGATCCTCAGGTTCCCGTTATCCATCATGAGCTGCAGCCCCCCTGATGTGAGGGTACCCATGAACACCAGCTCACGCGTGGATTGCGTGATGTTGATGAAACCCCCCACCCCGGCAATCCGCCGCCAGGGACCCACGCCAAACAGACCGACGTTCACATTGCCGCGTGGATCGGCTTCGGCCATGCCAAGAAAGGCCATGTCGAGGCCGCCTCCATCGTAGAAATCGAACTGCGCAGGTTCATCGACGATCGCCTGCGGATGCTCGGCTGCGCCGAAGGACAGGCCATCGGCCGGGGTGCCGCCGATCGGACCCGACTCAACTGTGAGCACAATGCCCGGGATACCCGCCTCACGGGACAGCGCGCCCACACCCGCCGGCATGCCCACGCCCAGGTTCACGGTACGTGGCCGAACTGCAGCCAGTTCCAGAAGTGCCCGCCGTTGAATGATGCGCCGCGGATCGGCGGGTCGCGGCCCGGGCGCGGTCGCTGCCTGCGGCGGGTTGGCGGGGGAAGCGCGCGCTGGTGCCGCCGCGCGCGCGGTGAGCCCGGTGTAGGCGGGGTTGAAGTATTCGCCAAAGGTCATGGCGTGGTGACGGGGATGCTCCCCCACCACCACCACATAGTCGACCAGGATGCCGGGCACACAGACTGCGCGCGCCTGCGGATGGGCGCCCACCAGACGTTTGACCTGCGCGATCACGATTCCGCCGCTATTGTGCGCGGCCTGCGCGATGGCAAGGAGCTCGTGGTGAAAGGGTTCGTGCTCGGCGCTCAGGTTGCCGAGCGCGTCAGCGGTGGTGGCGCGACTGAGCGCGCAGTCGATCGGGAGGGGCTTATAGCGCAGGTATTCCTCACCCGCGATCGTGATGAGCTCCACCAGATCCTCGCTACACCGCTGATTGAGCTTGCCGCCCCCATGTCGGGGGTCCACGAAGGTGTGGAGGCCGATGGGTGTGATCACGCCAGGCTTGCGTCCTGCGATGGCGCGATAGAGCTGCGAGATGACCCCCTGCGGCAGGTTGTAGGCCTCGGTGCCTTCCTCGAGAGCGAGCTGCGCCAGCCCGGGCGCGGATCGCCAGTGGCCGCCAATCACGCGGCGGGTGAGCCCGCGGTGGCAGAAGTGATTGACGCCGCGGGTTGCCCGGTCGCCCTGGCCGGCCGAGTAGATGAGGGTGAGGTCGCGCGGCGCCTGGTCACGCAGGAATCGCCGTTCGATCGCTTCGGTGATGGCTTCGGCGTGCCCCGCCCCCAGAAAACCAGCGCTCGCGACAGTGGAACCGCATTGGATAAGCGCGGCCGCGTCGTCGGCACTGATCAGCTTCAACTCAGACCCCCCAGGTGACGTCGCGCTTGCCGGCAAGCGCCCGGTCGAACATTTCGATGAGCGGTTGAGCCCTGGCTTCGAATGAGATGGCCGTGCCGGGGCCGGCTTCTTCGTCGTCGTACCCGCCACCCGCAGCGGGCGTTGGCAGCGCACTCGCGGCCCGCTCGCTCGCGCGCGCCGCCTCGCGTGCGCGCTGCTCATCGGCGATCGCTGCCCGCAATCGAGCGATTGCCTCAGGCAACTGCTCAACCGTGATAATGCCCTGGGGTCCGGTGGGCTTGCCGAGGATGCCAAGCATCTTTTCGGCCACCTGTCCCATCATCACGATGCTGCCCGTAGCGCGCGAACGGAATTCGTAGATCATGGTCGTGACTCCTCGAATGAAGGGACAGCTTGGTACCATTATCCGATGAGTTTGCCGTCCAGCATGTTCCGGTGCATTACCGGTCGCCGCAGAGCGATCCGCTGTCTGTTGGGCTGGCTGGCACTGTCTGGCCTCCTCGCTGCGTGTTCGCCCGAATTTAATTGGCGTGAAACCCGGAACCTCGAGCAGGGCTTTTCGGTGCTTTTGCCTGGACGCCCCGCGTCCATGAGCCGGGAGATCGATCTCGACGGCCTCAAGGTCGACATGACCATGACCGGCGCACGCGTCGATCGCGCACTCTTCACGGTGGGCGTGGTGCGGCTCGAGGCGGCCCCTGACATGGCGGCCACCCATGCGAAAGCGCTGTCGGCCATGCGGGAAGCGATGTTGCGTAACCTGGGCGCCGAGCCACAGCCCGGCGTCCCGACCCGCGTGGGGATGTTCGACCTCTCCGGTTCCTCGAAGGGCGCGGTGGACGGAATCGCGGTCGAAGCGCGCGGCCAGGTGACGGGCGAGCCGGCGGTCATGCAGGCGGTGTTCGTTGCGTATCGGGAGCAGATCTGGCAGGCGGTGGCGATCGTGGCGCCCGCCCAGGCGCAACAGGCGCGCACCATGCTCGATTCATTCCGGTTGCTGGTTCCATGACCCGCAGCGTGTCCCCGCCGATTGTCGAGGCTAGGCTCGGCGTGTTTGCGCTCTTTGCCTCGGGCTATGTGTTGTCGTATGCGCTTCGCACCGTCAATGCGGTGATTGCGCCGGAGCTCGTCGATCAGTTTGGCTTCAGCAACGCGCAGCTTGGGGCGCTGTCCAGTGCCTATTTCTTCAGCTTTATCGTGATGCAGTTGCCGTTGGGCGTCTGGCTCGACCGGTTTGGCTCGCGCGATACCGACTCGGCGCTGCTCGCGATTGCGGCGCTTGGCTGCCTCATGTTTGCGCTGGCGACTGAGGCCTGGGTGCTGGGCCTCGCTCGGGTGGTGATCGGCATTGGAGTGTCGGGAGCGCTGATGTCGGGGCTACGCGCCTTCCGGTTTGCCTTTGCGCCGGAGCGTCAGCAGCGGCTGGCCGCCTGGATGCTCACCGCCGGCACGCTGGGCGCGCTCATTTCAACCGTGCCCGCGCAGCTCGCCCTGCCGGTCATTGGCTGGCGGGGGCTGTTTTTTCTCTGCGGGGGGTTGCTCGGGCTTGCGGCGGTGTGCCTGAGGGTGCTCCTTCCTGCCGAGCCGCGTCAGCCTGCCACGCCGCTTGCCGAGCAATGGCGCGCCTACCTTGAAGTGTTTCGTGAGCGCTATTTTTGGCGGTTTGTCGTGCCATCGGTCACGCTGCAGGCCACGTTCATTGCCATGCAGAGCCTGTGGGCGGGGCCATGGTTCACGCGGGTGCTTGGGATGTCAGCAACGCAAAGCGCGCAAGCGCTCCTGGTGATCAATGTGGCGCTGATGTTTGCCTATCTGATGCTGGGTTGGGTCATGCCCAGGCTGACCGCCCGCGGCTGGTCGACGCTTTCCGTGACGGTGGGCGGATCGCTTCTCATGATTGGTGCGCAGGCGGTGATTGTGCTCGCCGAGGGCAGCTGGGCATGGCTCGCATGGCTCCCGTTTGCGGTGGGCGTGACGGTATTTACGCCAGTTCAGACGCATGTGAGCCTCACCTTTCGTGGTGCGCTGACCGGGCGCGCATTCAGTGCCTTCAACATGATGATTTTCGTGGGCATTTTCTTTACCCAGTGGTTGTTTGGCGTGCTTGTGGATGCGCTGGGCCGACAGCTGGGCCTTGATGAGGCGCCCGCGTTTCGTTGGGCGCTTGCCTGCTGGGTGGTGCTGCAGGTGCTGGCGCTTGCGGTCATGATCGGCTGGCGGGCGAAGCCGCCCGGCGGTCAGAGCGCGGCGATGTGAGCGTTCAGCCGGCTTCGCCGCTCAATTCGAGGGGTGAACGGCGGTAGCCGATGGCCTCGGCCAGATGATTGCGTTCGAGGCCTGCGCTGCCGGCAAGGTCGGCAATGGTGCGGGCTACCCTGAGTGTGCGATGCACGCCGCGCGCCGACCACCGCAGCCGCTGGCTTGCCGCCACGATCAGCGCCTGGGCGTCGGCGCCGAGCGCGCAGTGGTGCGCAACGCCTTGCGCGTCGAGCCGTGAATTGACGCAGCCCTGCCGACTGAGCTGACGCGTCCAGGCGGCTTCCACCCGCAGGCGGATGGTGTCGCTTGCCTCGACCGGTGTGCGCTCGAGCAGATCGGTTTCGCTCAGGCGCGCCACAGACAGGAGCAGATCGAGCCGATCGAGGAGCGGGCCGGAGATGCGGCGCTGATAGCGCAGCACCTGCTCGGCGCTGCATCGGCAGCGCGGGTCGCCAAGCTGACCGCAGCTGCAGGGGTTCATGGCGGCGATCAACTGAAAGCGCGCTGGAAGATCGATGGAACGACTCGCGCGCGCTAGAGTGATGTGGCCGGTTTCGAGCGGCTCACGCAAGGCCTCTAGTACGGGACGCGAGAACTCAGGCAGCTCATCGAGAAACAGCACGCCGTGATGTGCGAGGCTGATTTCGCCAGGCCGTGGGCCAGGACCGCCGCCTACCAGCGCCGCCGCCGAGGCGCTGTGGTGCGGCGCGCGCACGGGGCGCCGGCCCCAGTTCGCGGGGTTGAAGCTGCCGGCAAGCGCCTGGACCGAAGCGACTTCGAGCGCCTCCTCGCTTGAGAGGGGCGGGAGGATGGAGGCGAGGCGAGATGCGAGCATGGATTTGCCGGCGCCGGGCGGGCCCACCATGAGCGCGGAGTGGCCGCCCGCGGCCGCGATTTCGAGCGCCCGCCGTGCCTGGGTGTGGCCGCGGATGTCGCTGAAGTTTGCGCCCTGCCACTGCGAGGGCGGGGGCAGCTGGTGATCGACCCGTGCCAGAGGGGATGCGCCGAGCAGATGCAGGCACACCTCGCCCAGGTGGTTGGCAGCGAGGGCAGCGACTTCGGGGTAGACCGCAGCTTCGCCTGCGCTGGTGGCCGGGACCACCAGCCGGCGGCCGGCTGTGCGGGTGGCGATTGCCATGGGGAGGCTGCCGCGAATGGGGCGCAGTTCGCCCGTCAGGGAGAGTTCGCCCGCAAGCTCGAGTTCTTCGAGTGGCTCGGCGGGAAGCTGCCCGCTTGCCGCGAGCACGCCAATGGCGATCGGGAGATCAAACCGGCCGGAGTCTTTTGGAAGATCGGCCGGGGCGAGATTGACGGTGAGGCGACGATTGGGAAAATCGAAGCCCCGGTGAACGAGCGCTGCGCGCACCCGCTCGCGGCTTTCACGCACCGCAGCCTCCGGCAGACCCACGATGTGGAATGCGGGCAGGCCGCGCGCGACGTGAACCTCGACCCGGACTTCTGGTGCAGAAAGCCCGACGAGGGCGCGGGATCGGACGATGGCAAGCGACATGGCGGAAGGGGCGGTTGGCAAGAAAAAACGGAAGGCCTGATGACGGAAAGGCCCGATGTTGCCCGGGGATCCCGGCCGGATCGACGCATGGCTCGGCCGACCGGCCAGGCCATTGGGATGAGTGTGCCGTCATGCGCCAGACGCCGTTGGCGCCCGCGGGAGAGCCCGAGTACCGGCGCGAGGGTCTGGGTGCCCGCGAGTTGATCCGCGTCCGGGTGCGTTTCGCGGAACCGCGCGCCGCGCTTTGCATGGCGCCCTTCATACTTCGTTCTTCAACGTCACCGGAGTTTCCCTATGGCCATTTACGAACTGCGCACCTACGAAGTCATTCCCGGCAAGATGGCCGAGATCACGGAGCTCTATAAAAGCGAGGGCTGGGCAGCCATCAGCGGCCACCCGCCGAAGCTGGTCGGCTATTTCACGGGCGACGTCGGCGCGATCAACGAACTGATTCATCTCTGGAAATTCGACGACGACGCCGATCGGCGCGTGTTCTGGACCGGTGTGTTCTCCGATCCCAAATTCATGGCTTTCGCGAAGAAAGTCCGGCCGCTCTTCGTGTCGCAGAAAAACAAGCTCATGCTGCCGGCCGGCTGGGGGCCGCAGCCCTGATGCGGCGCACTGACCGGCACCGGCCAGCCAGCGCGGTGCGATGACGCTCCTGATCGCGCGGCATGGCGAAACCGAGCTCAACGTCGCCGGCATTGTTCAGCCGGCCGATACCGCTCTTTCCCCCCATGGTCTGCAGCAGGCCGATGCGCTCGGTGCGCGTCTTGCCCGGGAGTACCGGGTCAGCGCGATTGTCGCGAGCGATCTGCCGCGCGCGCGCCAGACCGCCGAGCAGGTGGCGCGGCATCTGCATCGGTCGGTCGACTTCTCGCCCGAGTGGCGCGAGCGCAATTTCGGGGCGCTTCGGGGTCGAGCCTATCGCAGCCTCGATTTCAATCCGATCACGATGATCGAGGCGCCGCCTGAGGGCGAGTCGCTCGCGCAATTCGAGGCGCGGGTGGCGGATGCCTGCGCAAAGCTTGCCGCGCGCATCAGTCCGTCAACACGATCACCCGCCGACCGGCTGGCCGACCGCGAGCAGGTTCTCCTGGTGACCCACGGCCTGGTGGTGCGCCGCCTGCTGGCGGCGCATATTGACGGCGGGGCTGCAAGCGCGCGCTCCGGCCCGCCCGCTAACGCTTCTCTGGTGGTGGCCGAGGTCATCGATGGGCGGCTTCGCCTTGCGCTGGGGCCCTGTGCTGCCCACCTGGCGCTCCTGCCGCCGCAGGCGCGGCACGGCGTGATCGGGCTCTAAGCCGCTCAACGGCCGCCCGCTGGCGGCAGCTGGTAGGGGTTCGCGGGCTGGTTGGCAGCCGCGCCGGCGCTCGGGTGAGACACGCCAGGGACTGCTGCGTCCGGCGTGGATGCGCCCGGTTGAGGCGCCGACATTGCGCTGTCCGACGCAGTGCGCGCCGCACCCATCGCTGAGCCTGCTGGGGCGTTACCCTGCAGGTGTCGCTCCAGCGTCTCCAGTCTTGCCTGAAGGCGAGCCAGGCGTTCGCGCTCGACTTCGAACTCCTCGCGGGTGACGAGCTCCAGCTTCTGGAACGTCTGCGCAAGGAGCGCCTTCAGGTTACGCTCGAGATCTGCGGCCGGGCTCGCGCGTAACAGCTCCGCGATCCGGATTTGTGCATCGGCAAGGAGTTGCTGAGCAGGGTTGGCCATCGACAGTTCCTCACAAGCGGGGCAGGGGCATGCTGACCGCTCGGCGTGAAGCGATCACGTGATACGTCGCCAAGCTTGCCAGAAAACCGGGTCGCGAGCCTAGCGCGCGAGTCAGCACGCGAGGCTCGCCCCGGCTTGGTGCGCAACAGCGCGTGTCTGGGCCAGGCGTGCCCACTTCTGGGGCGACGCGGCGGGGTGCGGGTCCCTTGCTGGCCTGCGAGGCGGAGGATTCTCTTGGCACGAGAAATGCGTGCAAGGTAGGCTCCTCCAGATCTACAACCTCCGGGAGAACCCGAATGATCCTTCGTACCCTCTTCGCCGCATCGCTCATGAGCGCTGCCATAGCCCCCGCGCTCGCTGCCGACCCGGCGCCCTTTACCGGCAACATCACCCTGGCCTCAGACTACAAGTTCCGCGGGTTCACACAAACCCGATACCAGCCCAGCCTCCAGGGTGGCTTCGACTATGCGGGCAAGTCCGGCTTTTACGTCGGTAACTGGAACGCCAATGTCGAGCAGTCGCTCTACAACGGCGCCTCGCTTGAGATGGATGTTTATGGCGGTTACAAGGGGACCGCTGGCGGGCTGAGTTATGACGCGGGTGCGATCTATTACGCCTATCCGGGCAGCGCTGGTCCGAAGATCGACAACAAGGAAGTCTATTTTGGGATTGGCTTCGGTCCGGTCACGGCCAAGCTGTTCTACTCTATCGACGATTATTTTTCGACCCAGGAACTCTTCAAGGCCGCGAACAAGGGCAAGAACGGGGGCTCAACAAAGGGCACCACCTATCTCGACCTTGCAGCCACCCACGATCTGGGCGGTGGCTGGGGCGTTAACGCCCACATCGGTATTTTGAGCCTGAAGAACGGCGTGGCCAACGGTCTCGTCGGTAACTCGGTCACCGATTACAAGGTGGGTCTAACCAAGGACATTTCTGGTTGGGTGCTCGGGCTCTCATATCTCACCACCAGCAAGAAAAACTATTTCACGACGGGCGCCATCTCCGGCGTGACCAAGACCGCGGGCGACGCTCGCGCACTGGTCTCGCTGGCCAAGACTTTCTGAGCGGCTTGCCCGACCGGGCGGCATGGTGCGCGCCCGGCGCTTCACCGAGAGGATGTCATCATCATGAAACTGATCACCGCAATCATCAAACCTTTCAAGCTCGACGAAGTCCGCGAAGCGCTGTCTGCTGTCGGCGTGCAGGGCATCACGGTCACCGAGGTC
>SXGS01485607.1_pt1 | contig 10433 bp, 12 predicted proteins | sample 3174681 | NCBI WGS metagenome assembly SXGS01 (sample SAMN11356861, study PRJNA531348) | freshwater metagenome | isolation source: freshwater sample F1-80 | place: China: Fuxian Lake, Yuxi | collected 2017-12-25
ACGGTTACTGATGCAGAGCTTAAAATGATCGAAGATCGATTGAATCACCGCCCCAGAAAACGATTGGGATTTAAAACCCCGCATCAGGTGTTTCATGAATCTCTAAACCGTGTTGCACTTCGTACTTGAAACCACGATTTATTGAGTGCTGACTAATCGTCTGGAAGTGTATTTCTCCAGATCAGCTACAATCACTCAAAAAGTGGATGTCGGTAGCCCGCTGGCAAATTCTTGATTCAATAAATTCACAGATTAGTACGCTTAGTCAGCGGATTACGCCATTTATTAAAACGATAAACATAGTTAGAGATCTCCTCATGTACCTTAAAAAATTGTCTTCCTTGTTCATAGCAATGAGTGCCTTAGTCACGATTTTTTCTGCGCCTGCCGCCAGTGCACAAGATGCATCGATAGAGGCTGCAGCATTGCGCTGCTCTGCTATTTCTATTGTTCATTCAACACTGACTGTACCAACACCTCAGTTTGGCGAATTAATGACACAATTTGCCGGACTGTTTGCACAAATTCACATACTGCACAAAGGTAATCGCACCAAAGCGAAAGTCACTCCGAATGATGTTCGTACTCAGCGCGATGAAATTATCGCTGAAATGAACAAGGGCTGGCCAGGAGTCAAAAATGATCGTATTCGTGAAGCCGCCGTGTGCAACGCTTGGCGTATTAATTTGTTTTCCAAGTTGCCTGAGAAGCCCAGCGAAAAAGATTTTCATAACTCTATGTTAAACATCGGTACTCCACCGACTAACCTAACGCCGCAAGATTTAGAAAAATGGAATAACTTGACGCCTCAAGCATTCGCGATTTGGGCACAAGTGAAAATCGTGCCTAAAGAGAAAAGCAAATAATCAAACTTACTCATTCTCAGTTTCATAACGATTCAGACTAACAAACAAGCAGCCAGGCACATGCCTGGCTATCGTTTTAAAGCTGATCATTACGGCAAAATTCTCAGTCGTGTTTAATTACTTTTAGTGAGCCCGCCTCTTGCCTTAATAAAAATTTTTGTATCTTGCCTGTTGATGTTTTTGGTATTTCTTTAAACACCACTAATTTAGGTACCTTGAATCCTGCCAAAAGTGCTTTGCAGTGCACGATAATTTCATCTTTGGTTAAGGTCACACCTTCGCGTGTTTCGATAAATGCACACGGCACTTCACCCCATTTGGGGTCAGGTGCCGCCACTACAGAGCATGCAACAACAGCGGGATGCTGATATAGCGCATCCTCTACCTCAATACTGGAAATATTTTCACCTCCTGAAATAATGATGTCTTTGCTGCGATCACGTATTCGTACATAACCATCCGGATTAACTACCGCCAAATCACCCGTATGAAACCAGCCGCCATCGAATACCTCATCTGTTGCGCGCTCATTTTTTAGATAGCCCTTCATGCAGATATTCCCGCGAAACATGATTTCCCCCATGGTCTCGCCATCGGCTGGAACCGGCTGCATAGTTTCGGGATTCAATACAGTCACTGCGGCTTGCAAGTGATAGCGCACGCCTTGCCGAGCATTTTTTTCAGCCTGCTCAGCTACATTCAGCGTATCCCATTCGGTTTGTTTGGCGCACACCGTTGCCGGGCCATATACCTCTGTCAGGCCATACACATGCGTAATATCGAAACCCATAGCGGCCATTTGCGCCAGCATGGCTGAAGAAGGTGGTGCTGCTGCGACCATGGTCGACACACGATGTTGTATACCTTTGCGCCACTCAGCCGGAGCGGATGCCAACGCACTTTGCACTATAGGTGCGCCACAATAATGCGTGATGCGCTCTTTAGAGATTAATTCCAAAACAAACTGCGCATCGAATTTGCGTAGACAAATATTCACACCCGCACGCGCAGCTATCGTCCACGGAAAACACCAGCCATTGCAATGAAACATAGGCAGAGTCCAAAGATACACCGCATGCTTAGGCATGTCCCATTCAAGAATATTAGAAATTGCATTGATTGCAGCACCGCGATGATGATAGACCACACCCTTAGGATCTCCCGTAGTGCCTGAGGTGTAGTTCAATGCGATTGCATCCCATTCATCCAAGGGCAGCTGCCAATTGAACTCGGAATCACCTTCGTTGAGCAAAACTTCATAATCCAACCAATTAGATGGTACTAGCGGAGTATCGACCGTGGGATCGGCCACACCTATCACCAGTAAATCAGGTAGCTCTGCACGCAAGCTGGTAACCAAGGAAATATATTCTGTATCAGCAATCAATACCTTGGCTTCACCATGGCGCAGCATGAATAGCAGCGTCGAAAATTCTAGCCTCGTGTTTAACGTATTGAGTACAGATCCAGCCATAGGAACACCAAAATGGCACTCCACCATTTCTGGAATGTTAGGTAAAAGTACCGCGACCGTTTCGTTTTTATGTACGCCACGCGCAGTCAAGGCTGAGGCGAGTCGTCGGCAGCGTTCATAGGTTACTCGCCAGTTACGCCTTACTGAACCGTGCACCACCGCCGGACGGTTGCCATAAACCTCTGCAGCTCGGGCGATGAAATCTAATGGCGTTAGAGGCACATAATTGACATCGCGCCTGTGCAAACCTTTATCGAAATCTGTCACGATTAACTCTCCTGAATGATGATCCTACGACCGGCCAAATCCACCTTAGGTCCAGATAGCGCCTTGTCGCTTACCCGAATGAATGCTCCGACATTTTAGGTGGGATTGAAGGTAAACATGTCATTAGTACCCCCGCGGTAGTTGAAATTTGCATAAGCAATTGCAAACTTATTCGTTCACAACAGGTTTTTACGCAATTAAGCTCCGCTCATTCCACAATTTTTCAAAGAGGGTGACATGTTGTCTAAATTTATAACAGGTGTATTTTGGGTTCTAGCAGCTGCAGGTATGGCACAAGCTGCCGAATCGACGTTATTGAATGTTTCTTACGATCCTACGCGCGAGCTCTACCAAGATTTCAACAAAGCTTTTTTTTAGTCTACTGGAAGAGTAAAACTGGCGAGGAGCTTTAGGTCAAACAATCGCATGGCGGATCGGGCAAACAAGCACGCGGCGTGATTGATGGCTTACAAGCCGATGTTGTGACGCTTGTACTTGCCTATGACATTGATGAAATTGCGAGTCGGGGATTAATCGCTAAAGACCGGCAAAAACGATTGCCTAATAACAGTTCGCCAAACACCTCAACTATTGTATTTTTAGTTCGAAAAGGTAATCCGAAAAAAATTATTGATTGGAATGATATCGCCCGCCCTGGCATCTCGGTCATTACCCCCAATCCCAAAACCTCTGGCGGCGCACTTTGGAATCATTTGGCTGCATGGGGCTACGCACTAAAGCAACCAGGCGGCACAGAAAAAACTGCACAGGAATTTCTGGCTAAAATTTATAAAAATGTTCCGGTATTGGATTCGGGTGCACGCGGTGCGACCACTACATTTATTGAGTGGGGTATCGGTGACGTACTACTCACTTGGGAAAATGAAGCGCTACTCGCTATTAAAGAACTAGGCCCAGACAAAGTAGAAATCGTAGCGCCGTCACTCAGCATTCTGGCTGAACCCCCAATCGCTGTGGTCAATAAAGTCGTTGATAGACGCGGCACACGCAAGCTTGCAGAAGCGTATCTTCAGTATCTGTATACCGAAGAAGGACAGGAAATCGCTGCACAAAATTACTATCGTCCTACGAATGAAAAAATCAGTAAGAAATATGCATCGTAGTATCCAAAAATCAAGCTGATTACCGTAGAAGATATTGCAGGTAACCGGTCTAAAGCACAGAAAACACATTTTTCTGATGTTGGAATATTCGATCAAATTTACCTAATCAAATAAGTCGTAGTTTACTTCGCTCATTAATCACGACATCTCCGTTCCGTAACACACACTAAAAAGGAATCACCATGAAACCCGCTTCTAATAAGACGGGCAGGCCCCTGCTACGCCTGCTAATTGCCTGCAGCACCCTGGCAGCATACCCAGCCCATGCTGACGACCAGCAAGAAATCAATCGCCTAAAAGCATTGATAGAAGAGCTAGACCAGCGCGTTCGAGTGCTAGATCGTAAACTAGAGATAGCGACTTAAGAAGCTGCTGCACGACAAAAGAGCACTCCTATAGTTAATGCTAGTGACAAAGGCTTTGGTTTCAAATCAGCCGATGGCGACTTTGAATATAAATTGAGGGGTGTTGCTCATTTTGATTACCGTCGCTTTGAAGGAGATAGCGCAGCGTCGACGATCTATGATGGATTTTTATTCTGACGTATTCGGCCCACATTCGAAGGTACGGTATTTAAACATTATGGATTTCACTTTACTCCCGAATTTGCTAAAAGTGGTGATGGATCAGGCACCTCTGGTATTTCACAAAATAAGGTACGTGTAGTCGACGCCTATTTGGATATTAAACATAATCCAGCTGCATCTGTACGCTTAGATAAATTCAAACCCTTCGTCGGTTTAGAACGTTTGCAAGGTGCTGCCGATACCAAATTTATCGAGCGCAGCTACGTTAGTAATAATTTTCTTCCTAGCCGAGATCTTGGCGTATCGCTCTTCGGTGAAGTTGCGGATAAAAAAGTAAATTATGCCGTAGGTATTTTTAATGGCATTAGAGTTGGCGGAGAAAATTTCACCTCACAAGATGAAAACAATGCCAAAGATCTTACAGCTCGTATTTTCACCACACCATTTGCAGGCACTGACAGTAAACTTGCCGGCTTGGGTGTAGGCATTGCTGGCACCCGGAGCAGCGCAACTAACAATGCACTTTCCTCTTACAAAACACCGGGTCAGGCCTACAATTTCTTTTCCTACAGTAGTACAACGACTTCCAATGGCAGCCGTAATCGCATTTCACCGCAAGCCTACTACTATCGTGGTCCGTTTGGCTTACTCGCAGAATACGCTACGGTCGACCAAGCTGTCATAAAAGGAGCCTCGACAGACAAGCTCAAAAATAACGCGTGGCAGATTTCAACTTCATGTCTGCTAACTGGCGAAGATGCGTCCTTTGGAGGAGTCAAACCTTTGAAGCCTTACAAGCCTAGGCCGGACGGAGGCTGGGGAGCAGTGGAGTTAGTGGCTCGCTAGCAAGAAAATAATCTCGATGAAAAAGCTTCCACCTACGCCGACACTACTAAGGGCTTTGCCACGGCGGCCAAGACGTGGGGTGTGGGATTGAATTGGTATTTAGCCCAAGGCTCCAAATTTGCCGTTAATTACGACTTAACCACTTTGGACAACGTTACTACTGGTACGGTTTTGAAAGGCGATAAAGAACACTTCCTGGTCGCCCGCTATCAACTAGCATTCTGATTTACACATCTCTCCTCTTGCCGGGCCCCGAGTGCAGTAAAAGCTCCCGGGCCCGTCCTTATTTGAAATTCGTCTAAAGAAATGCCAAAAAATTCATTTTGTTTATATGCCCCAAATGCAAAGATCCCACCTCTTTGCATAATTAAGCGATAAACATGTTTTACGCCCACGGCTTAATGCCGCGCTCTAATCAACCCGCCCGTGCATTGCCTGGCTTTTCATTGGCCTTAGGCTTTCCGGTATTTTATTTGTCGCTGGTTGTTTTGATTCCTCTCTATGCTCTGCTATTAAATACGCTGCAGATGAGCTGGGAAGCCTTTTGGCAAGCTGTCAGCTCACCTCGAGTTGTGGCCTCGTACAAATTAAGCTTTGGCGCTGCACTGGCTGCCGCAGCTGTTAATGCGGTCTTTGGTACCTTGCTTGCGTGGGCGCTAGTTCGATATGAATTCCCTGGCAAAAAATTGTTAGATGCGTTGGTAGATTTACCGTTTGCTTTACCTACTGCGGTAGCAGGTATTGCGCTAACCGCGTTATATGCGCCCAATGGCTGGATAGGACGTCATCTTGAACCATGGGGCCTTAAGGTTGCCTTTACACCTCTGGGTGTTGCAGTTTCTCTGGTATTCATAGGGTTACCATTCGTCGTACGCACCATACAACCCGTATTAGAAGACACTGAAAAAGAACTTGAAGAAGCCGCTGCCTGCCTGGGTGCCAATCGCCTGCAAATTTTTAGTTATGTGATTTTCCCTGCGATTTTTCCCGCACTATTAACCGGTGCTGCGCTCGCCTTTGCACGTGCACTGGGTGAATATGGTTCGGTCATTTTCATCGCTGGCAATATGCCCATGGTGTCTGAAATCACACCGCTACTAATCATCACTAAGCTTGAGCAATATGACTATGCTGGCGCTACGGCCATTGCAGTTGTTATGCTCGGCGCCTCATTCGTAATGCTGTTAGCTATCAATCTTTTGCAAGCATGGATGCGCCGTCGCAATCATCAGGAAAGTCGCTGATATGACTGTACTTTCTTCAACTCTACCCAGAGCAGCGTTGGTTGAACCGGCCTATACGCCTAAGGCAATAACTGAGTCTCTGTGGTTAAAAGTGTCACTGATACTAATTGCATTGGCCTTTGCATTTTTATTTTTGCTAGTTCCTCTAGCCATCGTATTTACCGAAGCGTTTAGAAAAGGTTGGCAGGTTTACGCATTGGCTATAAGCGATCCAGATGCCTTATCTGCTATACGCCTAACACTAATGACAGCCGCTATAGCGGTACCAGCAAATTTAATTTTGGTGTTGCTGCCTCGTGGGCAATTGCAATATTTGAGTTTCGGTGCAAGAGCCTGCTGCTTACGCTGATTGATTTACCTTTTTCTGTTTCACCCGTCATATCGGGTTTGATTTATGTATTGTTGTTTGGTGCACATGGCTGGTTTGGTGCGTGGCTAATGGAAAACGATATACAAATTCTGTTTGCAGTGCCTGGCATTGTGATGGCTACCGTATTTGTAACCTTTCCCTTCGTGGCACGCGAACTGATACCTCTGATGCAAACACAGGGCAATGAAGAAGAAGAAGCAGCGCTAGTACTTGGTGCATCTGGCTGGCGCACTTTTTGGCATTTGACGTTACCAAATATTAAATGGGCCTGCTATACGGCGTAATTTTATGTAATGCGCGTGCTATGGGCGAATTCGGTGCAGTGTCTGTTGTGTCAGGACATATACGCGGCGAAACCAACACCATGCCGCTGCAGGTTGAAATTCTTTATAACGAATACAACTTTGCTGCAGCATTCGCTGTTGCTTCGTTACTCGCTTTATTGGCGTTAGTCACATTGGCGCTCAAATCATTTATCGAATGGCGCATACATCGCGATACAACCGTAGCGCCCAGGGAGCTTACCGTATGAGTATCGAAGTAAAAAACATAGGCAAACGGTTTGGTGAATTCGTTGCCCTAAATGATGTGTCACTTACATTTGCTACTGGCGAGTTAGCCGCTTTGCTCGGGCCCTCTGGCTGCGGCAAAACGACTCTGTTACGCGTAATCGCTTGTCTTGAGCAAGTCGACCAAGGGCAAGTCATACTTGATGGCGAAGATGCCTTGGTACGCCATGTTCTTGAACGACAGGTTGGATTTATATTTCAACACTATGCTTTGTTTAAGCACATGAGTGTTTTTAAGAACATCGCATTTGGATTACGTGTCAAACCACGTGCGATTCGACCAAGCGAGGCGCAGGTACATGAAAAAGTCATGCGCTTGTTATCGCTAGTGCAGTTAGACTGGCTGGCCGCCCGCTCCCCGTCACAACTCTCGGGCGGACAACGTCAACGTATTGCGCTAGCAAGAGCATTAGCGGTCGAACCGCGCGTTTTGCTTCTAGACGAGCCCTTTGGTGCCCTTGACGCAAAAGTACGTAAAGAACTCCGGAGCTGGCAGCGCCAATTACATGATGAGCTGCATGTCACCAGTATCATTGTCACAGATGATCAGGAAGAAGCACTTGAAGTGGCTGACCGTGTAGTGCTCATGAACAAAGGTAAGGTAGAACAAATAGGAACACCTGAAGATGTCTATAACCACCCAGCATCCCCTTTTGTGTATGGATTTTTAGGGTATGTAAATCTGTTTCATGGTCGAGTGGATCAAGGCATATTAAATACTGGCGGCGCTTCTCTCACCGTATCAAATCTGACCGAAGCTGATCAGCTAGAAACAGTCGGATATGTTCGCCCCCACGAACTCGACATCGATCATTACACACCAGGCGCTGAGGGTATCGTTGCGCAATTAAATCGCGCACATGCCATAGGGCCGCTGGCTCAACTGGAACTCGAAGCTGATGATGACGGCCGTATGATTGAAGCCGTTTTATCTGCCGAGCGATTCGCGCAGCTGCAATTAAAAACCGGATCTACTGTCGTTGTAAGACCACGCCGTATACGTGTTTTTAATGATCGTGCTGGCTAAGCAGTAAAGACTGAGGAACTAAACGTGAATTTTCAGCAGCTACGCTCCGTACGCGAAACGATACGTCATAATTTTAATTTGACTGAAGTTGCCAATGCTTTATTCACTTCTCAACCCGGTGTCAGTCGCCAAATCCGAGAGCTGGAAGAAGAACTTGGTATCGATATATTTGAACGTAACAGAAAAGATTAACTGGCCTGACTGAGCCGGGTAAAGAGGTATTACAAATCATTGAACGCTTATTACTCGAAACAGAAAATTTACAACGTGCGGGACTTACCTATTCAAGTAATAGTACAGGAACACTTTCTATCGCGGCAACCCATACACAAAAACGCTATGTTTTACCAAGTATTGTACAAAAATTTTGTGTAACCTTTCCAGATGTACGTATCGCTCTACAGCAAAGCGCACCCGAGCACATTGCTGAATGGGTCCTGTCAGGCAAGGCTGATGTAGGAATTGCTACGGAAGGTTTGTCACGCTTTGAAGGATTAGTCTCTTTCCCTTGCTATGAATGGCACCATGCGGTTGTTATACCTGCTGGCCATCCATTGTAAGCACTTAAAAAAATCTCATTGCAAGACTTGGCTGAGCATCCACTCATTACCTATGATCTGGGCTTTACTGGTCGTGGACATATTGATGAAGCCTTCAGAAAAGCGGTTATAGAAACCGATGTAGTGCTCACTGCCATGGATTCCGACGTGATTCAGCACTACGTCTCACTCGGTTTGGGTGTGGGTATTGTTGCATCGATGGCGGTAGATCATTTACCCGATAGCCTTAAAACTATTTCAGCTAGCCATTTGTTTGAAACAAATATCACGCGTGTAGCAGTTAGACGTGGCGCTTTTTTGCGTGAATACACGATAGATTTTATTCGTGAACTCGCACAGAAATTATCACTCAAGGAATTGGGCGAGGCAGTGAGCTGGCGGAAGTAATGCTGCCAAAAGCGAGTGTTACTGCTCTAATTGAGTACGAAATTTTTTGAATAACGTAATAAGCAGTAAAACCAGCAGTAATCACGAATTTAGTAATCAACGGGTCAGAACTGACTGAATGTCGCGACGTCCGTCTGCAATGACATCAACAAAAAATTCATAAGCGGTCATTTTGGGCAAATATCTTCTGTCGATAAGAATATAGCCTCAACGTCAAAAATATAAAAAATGCATTTATAAGATGAAAATAGATTATTTAAAAAAATAACAATCACAGCTTGCGATGGGGAAAACACCCTATTTGTATGTACAATATAAATAACTTTTTTTAACATTTTGCTCAATTACTACTTCAGCCAAAACTTCGTCTGAAGAATCTGAGCCTGATTCACACAAATTAACTCACAGGAAATTTCACAATGTCAGAAAAACAGGTTACGGGCAGCGAGTTCTTAAACTTCATCGCACTAGATACCAAGAAGAACGAGACATTTTCTCTGCGTTCTTATCTTTCTTTTGGCTCTATGGCATCAGAAAAAAGGAGTTCGCAATTATTCGATTTAGAATCGAAAAATAGCTCCGGAACATGGAAAAGCCTTGAGGAATCACCCGTAACATATAGAAATAACACTACTGGAACCGACTCTAACGGCTTAAATGAAGGATCGTTTTCGGCAATTGGAAAACCAGATGGAATTATCGTGTCAGCATCGTGGACTAATTCTTGGTCCTCAACCACTCAAAATGAAAAAAAGTCTATCAATTGGTCTTATGTTGGCGATACAAAATCCCAATCGGATGATTTTTCTTACAAACTTACTTATTCGTCCAAACACTCAGAAGCTACAGGTGCCATCAATAGTGAGTCATCAAGAGTAGATTTTTCTAATGCAAATTGGAATTTCAAGTGGAATATGTTGGTTACAGGGACCAATACCGGCTACAAGGGATCTGGTTCAATATCCATTACGGATAAATACGATGGCACCTCAGCATCAATGAATTTAAATGCCGTAGTAGATAAAACTAAAAATTTTGCAAATTTAACCTTTGGTGAATTCAAGGACGAAGTGCAACTTTGATTAATGGGTTGGATGGCTGAGGTGCATTAGTATCAAAGCCTTTTGACCAGCCAGTCGAAGAAGCACATGACCTATACACACCTCAGCCAA
>SXGS01044191.1_pt1 | contig 10432 bp, 10 predicted proteins | sample 3174681 | NCBI WGS metagenome assembly SXGS01 (sample SAMN11356861, study PRJNA531348) | freshwater metagenome | isolation source: freshwater sample F1-80 | place: China: Fuxian Lake, Yuxi | collected 2017-12-25
CACGCGCGGGCCGATTTCGTAACCCGCCACCGCCGCAGTGATGAACTCCCTGCCGCTCATGCCCGGCTTGATCTCAGTGATCGAAATCAGCGAGGGCAGCACCACCGCACCCACGTGCAGCACGCCGGCGCGATGCACATCATCGAGTTCAAAGCCCTGCACCTGCGTTCCATTGATGAGCGCAGCGTGCGGCGCGGAAAGTTTCAAATTCGTGCCCCACACCGTGCAGGTGCGCGAACCATCCACGCGCACCAGAGTGTCCTGCAGCATCCTGCTCCACGTCAGATCGGCGCCATAGAGCGCGCAACCGAGTGCATCGAGCATCAGCAGTTTGATGCGCGTCTTTACCTCGGCGGGGATCGCGTCGTAGGTCAGGCCTGATACGAACTGTGCGATGCCGCGGGTGTAGGGGTTGTCGTGTGAGGCTTCGTGGCTCATTCGTTGTCCAAAAAAATATCAATTAAAACAGATAGTTACAAGGCGTACCGCCATCATGCGGGTTTTCCTGTTAGCGGTTCACCGGTTACTGTTCGCCGCAGTCAGCCCGCCAACGAAGAAGCCGGCGGCAATGCCGAACCCCGTAGCGCATTTATCATCCCTGCCGCATCGTCCATGGTCCGCAGCGTACCGGTATCCACCGGCATCGCCTGCGTTCGCTGTACGCGAAAGCGCCGTTCGGCGTCACCGGGAATTTCTATCGGCGCGTTGGCATTGCTGCGTTTGGCTGATTGCACGTGGTCGATAAACGCCTGCGATTCCTGCTCGAAATGTTCGCCCGCGCCGAAACGCGCGGGGTCGAACACGATGGCGAGCATGTTGTTATACGTCGCGGGCGGGCGCAGGTGACTGGGCTGCGCCGTGGTGCCGCCGAACAGCGCGCTGCCGAGCAAGTCACACACCATCGACAGCGCGTACCCCTTGTGGCCGGCGGCGGTGAGCAGCGCGCCCATCGGCTCCTCGTACATCACCGCCGGGTTGGTGGTGGCATTGCCTTCATGATCGATCAGCGTGCCGACGGGTGCGGCGCCTTTTTTGTTGTAGGCGACGCGTATCTTGCCCACCGCGACGGCGCTGGAGGCGAAATCCAGCAGAATCGGCGGCCCGTCGCGGCGCGGCAGGCCGACAGTGAGCGGATTGGTGCCCAAGCGCCCCTGACGCCCGCCATGCGGCGCGACAATGGGGCGGCTTACCACGTTGGTGAAGTGGATCGACGCAAGGTTCGCCGCAATCGCCATCTCCGCCCAATGCCCGACGCGGCCGATGTGATGCGTGTTCTTAAGGCCCACGATCACCACGCCGTTTTGCTTCGCGCGCGTAATCGCCAACTGCATGGTCTGGTACGCCATCGACTGCCCGATGCCGCGATTGCCGTCCACCACCAGCAGCGATCCGGTGTCAGTGACTATGGAAAGTATTTGATTTAATTGAAGTTCGTTGGCCTGCAAGGAGCGCACATACGGTGCCACCATGCCCACGCCGTGCGAATCATGACCGGCAAGATTGGCGCCGACCAGATGATCGGCGGTGAGCCGGGCTTCCTGTTCATTGCTGCCGGCCGCGCGCCACAGATTGAACAGCCACTGGCGGGTTGCTTCGGTGGGCAGCAGGACGTCGGTTTCCAATCCGGGACTCCCTTGAGATCTATGCGGAAGCGCCTACTGTATCGCGCCGGGGCGCGTCTGCAAAGAAATTGTCCTACAATTGTGACGGGAGATTTCACATGCGGAACGATGAACCATGAGTGACTTGCGATGAGTGCGTTGGCTTCGTCCCGGTTTTCAGTGGCCGGTGATTTTGGTGCGGTGTTCAGCGATATGTACGAACGCGGTTTCACCGACGGCTTGCCGGTGATTCCACCCACCGAGCCGGCGGTGCGCGCGATGCTGGCTGCGGCGCAACTGCAAGCGCAGGATCTGATTGCCATGGTGCCGCCTGAAGGTGGCCCGGCCACAGCGGAAAAAGTGGCGATCAACGCGGTGATGGCGGGTTGCCTGCCGGAATATTTCCCCGTGGTGGTGGCGGCAATGCGGGCCATCACCCAGGCCAAATTTAATTTGCTGGGTGTGCAGACCACGACCAATCCCGTGAGCCCGGTGCTGGTGGTCAATGGCCCCATACGCAAGGCGCTGGAGATCAACAGCGGACGCGGTTGTCTGGGCCCCGGCTGGCGCGCGAATGCGACCATCGGCCGCGCGGTCAGGTTGTGCCTGCTGAATATCGGCGGCTGTCCGCCGGGCGATGTGGATAAGGCGATACACGGCATGCCCGGAAAACTCAGTTTCTGTTTTGCCGAGGCCGAAGAGCACAGCCCGTGGGAGCCGTTTCACAGGGACAACGGATACACGCGCGGGCAGAGTACGGTCACTGCGATTGCCGGGCAAGGCACGCAGAATATCTACGCCGCCTGTCACGATCCGCAGGACGTGGTGACCATGGTCGCCGATGGCATGGCTTGTTTTGGCAACAACGGTTACCTGCGCGCACTGGGCAATCCGCTGGTGATTTTCAGTCCGGGGCACGCGAAGTTGTTCGCGGATGCGGGGTGGAGCAAGCAGCGCGTGAAGCATGAGTTGTTTGAGCGCACCAAAATCCCGCGCAGCCGCATGCCGCGCGCAGCACAGTTGTCCAAGCCGATTTACACCGACTATCCCGACGACGCACTGTGTCTGCTGTGCCAGAACGCCGAGTCCATTATCATCATCGTGGCCGGTGGGCCGGAGGCTTACCATGTGACTTACGTGCCGAATTTCGGCACCAGCGTTTACAGCATGGCGGAAATCGAATCAGTGTCCAATGAGTGAAGGAGGAACGCGCATGAATAGCCCGGATACGCAGGTCACCGAATATTTGGATCCCGTCAGCCCTAACCGCGACAAAAAGCTTCATGTCCCCGCGGTCGGCGCGCTGCAGGGCAAGCGCATCGGTTTTCTTACCAACGGCTGGAGCAGCTTTAACGCCATGGGCGCGCGCATCGAGCAGGTGTTCAGCGAAAAGCACGGCATAAAGTCGATGCAAACCTATTCGATACCCACCTCGTGTGCGCCGCCGGAAGGCTTGTTGGAGCAAGTCGCGGCGGAGTGCGATGCCGCGATCGTCGGCATGGCGAATTGAGGCTCGTGCACGTCGTGGAGTGTCCACGACACAGCGCAGCTGGTGAAGCGTGGTATGCCCGCCACGGTGGTGGCCACGGAGCAATTTGAAAAACTGGCGAAAGTCATCATGCGCTCGCAAAACGTGCCGGAATCCATCTGTGTCATGGTGAAAGGCAATCCGGAATTCATTTCCGCCGAACGGCTTGAGGGTATTTGCGACCAGGTGGTCGAGGACGTGCTGGTGCGGCTGACGCGGGAGCACGTGAAATGAGGCGACTTACCCTCGCAGCAGTTGGTGTTGCGGTTTCCGGCGTGATGTGGTCCGCCCCAGTGGGCGCGCAAGGTTTTCCGCAGCGGCCGGTGCGCGTCATCGTACCGTTTTCCACCGGCACCGCCGCCGATATCGTGGCGCGCCATGTGGGTTCGCGTCTGGCCGAGGTGTGGGGGCAGGGCGTGGTGGTGGAAAATCAGGGCGGCGCGGGCGGTGTCATCGGCGCCGCCGCCGTGGCAAAGGCGCTACCAGACGGCCATACGCTGTTGATGGCGGGGATTAATCAGGCGATCAATCCGAGTCTATACAAGGATGTGCCGTTCGACACGCAGCGTGACTTTAGTGCCATCGTGCGCGTGGCGCTGGCGCCGCTGGCGATCGTGTCGCATCCGGGGTTTGCCGCCAACAATGTACCGGAACTGATTGCGCTGGCGCAGGCCCGCCCCGGCGCCATCCAGTATGGCTCCGGCGGCAACGGCAGCATTACGCACCTGGCGGTGGAGTTGTTGAAGTCGCGCGCCGGGATCAATCTCGCACACATTCCGTACAAGGGTGTTGCGCAAATGATGACCGATGTGCTCGGCAATCAAATTCCGCTGGCGTGCCCGGCGGTGGCGTCGGTGCTCGGCAATGTAAAGGCGGGCAAGTTAAAGGCCCTGGCGATCACCAGTGCCAGGCGCTCATCGGTATTGCCGGACGTGGCGACCGTAGCCGAAGGTGGCCTGCGCGATTACGATGTGTCGGCGTGGAACGGCCTGATCGCGCCCGCGCGTACGCCCGCCAGCGTGATTTCAAAAATTCATGGTGACGTGGCAAAAATTGCGCAAGGTAAGGAGTTCGTCGATCTGTTGCAGGCACAGGCACTTGAGATCGATTTGTTGCGCCCGCCGGAATTTCGCGATTTTCTCGCGTCAGAACTCGGCAAATGGTCAAAGCTGGTAAAAGACAGCGGCGCCCGGCTGGATTAATTCAAGCGACGAAACACAGGAGGCAGCATGCATTTCTTGGTGATCAGCACGCCACGAGCGGAACGGCCGTCCGGTATGCGCGACGTGCAAATCAAGTGGTGGGACTGGATCAACGACTTGACCGCCAAGGGCATCGCCAAACACGTCTACACCAAGCTGGGGCGAGGCGCGGTGGTGATATTCGATGTCGACGCGCATGAAACCGTGCACAAGCTGGTGAATCAGTGGAACGAATACGTGCCTGCGACGTTTGAAGTAGAAGCCCTGCTGCCGGGTTCGCATCAGGAAAAAATTGCACGGGCGCGGACTAATCCACTGGCGCTATAGCGCTGGCGGTGGCGGTTTGCAGGTGATTAGGCGTATTGCGCTGTTCATGGTTTGCCGTGCATCGGAATACTGTATTGTATAAGTAATTGATTTTATTGATATTTTTATTAAGTATGCCCATGGGTGCCACGATGCACCCATCGTGCGGATCATAAGCGGAGAGCTGAACGCCGGCCGGGTGATCGGCGGTGAGCCAGCGGATGTGGATCCGTTGCGGTTTACACCCGCATCAACCGCGCTGCATTCCCATAAAGAATCTTCTGCAAATCCGCCGCCGGCAGATTCAGCGATTCCACCAGCGCATTCGGGTATTCCACGTCCATTTTGGCGTAGTTGTCAGTGCCGATGACCACGCGATCCGCGCCGACGAGTTCGATCATGAAGCGCAGAGTTTCGGGGTAGTAAGCGAGGGTGTCGTAGTGGAAGCGCCGGATGTAATCGCGCATGGAGCTTTTCAGATTCGATGCGGCTTCGACAGCGCCTTTTTTGATGCTGTGTTCGAGGCGGCCCGCGATGTACGGAAAGCAACCGCCAGAATGCGGCAACACGATGTCGAGCTTCGGGTATTTGTCGAGGTAGCCGCTGTAGATGAATTTGACGGCGAGGGTGGCGGTTTCGAACGGAAAGCCCAGTGTGTTGTAAATAAAATTGGGGCCGGCGAGACGCTCCGTGCCGGCATAGTGATTGGCCTCGCCGTCGAGCGGGTGAAACAGCAACGGCAGACCGAGTGCTTCACACTGGGCGACGATGGGTTCGTAGGCGGGCGTGAACAGGTAGTCGATGCCTTCGACAGAATTGGGCAAGTGCATGGCGCAGATGCCGGGCTTGCCGGCCATGCGATCCATTTCACGCAGCGCGGCTTTGGGGTCGCGCATGGGGATGGCGGTGGCGGCGATAAAACGATCAGGGAAATTCTGGTGCGCCTCGACGGCGGCATCGTTGACGATGCGCGCGAGCTTGTCCGCCGCGTCGAGCGGAGCCCATTGCCACGGCATGCCGCCTGAGAGACTCAGCACATGCATTTTGACGTTGCGTGAATCCATCCATTTGATGCGTGCTTCGAGGTCATACATCAACGGGCTGGGCACACCGTTGGACGTTTTGCCGCCCCGTGATTCGGCGTACTGAAAATAGGGTTGCGGCGACCAGTGGGCGTGGGCGTCGATGGAGCCTTGGGTTGTGGTGGTATTGGTTGGGGTTTGCGGCGTTTGAGACATGTCGAACCTTCGGGAGGATGAAAGAGTATCACTGTCATTCCTGCGTAGGCGGGAATCCATACGTGGATGCCAGTGGCACGTGTGTTATGGGTTCCCGCCTTCGCGGGAACGACAGGGTAGGTGTTTCTTGGGCTTTAGGAAAAGACAATTCGGTTCGTTGAAAACATCAATAAAAACACATACTTAACTATTTAAGCCGAAACAGCGTAGCGCAACGCTTCGCCAGCAAAATGGGCCCGCACATCATGCAGCAGCATCGCGCCACGCCCCTCGCGCACTTCACGCGTGGAGGTGCCCATGTGCGGCGCGAGCACCACGTTGTCCATGTGTAAGAGTTCAGCGGGCACGTGCGGTTCGTTGGCAAACACATCGAGTGCCGCACCGGCAATCTGTTGGCCTGCGAGCGCACTCACCAGCGCGGATTCATCGACTATCGTGCCGCGTGAAATGTTGACGAGGTAACCGGCGGCGCCCAGAGCCGCAAGAATGCGCGCATCGATCAGATTGCGCGTCGCGGGCGTCAGGGCGCAGGCGACCACGAGGCAGTCGGCCTCGCGCGCCATAGCCTCAAGATCGCTGTAGTAGGCATACGGCAAGTCGTCTTTGCGGCGTGGGCCGAAGTAACAGGTTTTCATGCCGAAACTCGCGGCACGCCGGGCGATTTCATGTCCGATGCGGCCCATGCCCACGATGCCGCAGGTCTTGCCCCGTACTTCCGTACCGGAAGGAAATAGACCCCCAGCCCACGCGCCTGACCGGACAAAGCGGTCGGCTTCGCAGATTCGCCGCAGCATCGCGACGATCATACCCATCGTCAGATCGGCCACCGGCTCGGCGGTGGAGTCCGGTGTGTGCGTGACGGTGACTTTGTGTTCCCCGGCCGCCGTGAGATCAATCAGCGTGACGTACGGACCGTAACACGTCAACAGTTCCAGTTTGGGCAGTGCTTCAAAATGCGCGCGCGTGACTTCCGTGGTCGTGGTGGAAATCGCGGCGCGCACATTGGCGCAGTGGTGTTTAATGTAGCTGATCGGATCGGGCGCCAGGTAAGATTTGTGGACGGTAAACTCCCGTTCCAGCACGGCGAGCGTGGGTTCGTAGAGGGTCTTTAGCAAGAGGATTTCGGGTTTCATCGACCATGCTTTCAGATGGGCGGTAAGTGTCCGCTGCATGTAGAGTCGCGTCAAGATGGTGAACGGGTGGACTGGCGTATGATGGCAGCAACAGCTCATGCGGGCACGGCGGTTTTTGCGATGGGGTTACGACCTTGGCAACCTGGAGAGGAGAAACACATGCAGGCAATACGTGCTTTGATGGTAACAGCAGGTGTGGCGGGTATGGCGGTTTGCGCTGGCAGCGCTTGGGCGCAGGCGCAAGCGTATCCGTCGCGGTCGGTGCGCGTCGTAATTGTGTTTTCGCCTGCAGGCGCGACCGATATCGTGGGCCGCGTGGCGTATCAAAAAGTGGGCGAGCAACTGGGCCAGCAGTTCATCATCGACAACCGCCCCGGCGCGGGCGGCACCATTGGTGCCAACATCGTGGCGAAAAGCCCGCCCGATGGTTATACCGTGATGGTGTATTCGGCGACTTTCGTTGCCACCGCGCATATGTATAAAAAGTTGCCGTACGACGTGCTCAAAGACTTTATCGGTATCACGCCGCTCGCGCGGCTGGTGAGCGTACTGGCGGTGCATCCGTCGCTGCCGGTGCGCAATGTGAAGGAATTTATTGCGTTGGCCAAATCTCGGCCTGGCGAGATCACCTACGGCACCGCCGGTGTTGGTGCGTTACAACACCTGGCGGCAAGCCTGTTTGGCAACATGGCGGGTATCAACATCGTACACGTGCCGTACAAGGGCGGCTCGCTGGCGTCGGTAGCCACCGCGGCAGGGGAGGTGCAGATGGTGCTGACACCGGTTTCCGAGGTGCTGCCGCAACTGACCGCGAACCGCGTGCGCCCAATCGCCGTGTCGTCGGAGAAGCGCATCTCGCAATACCCCAACCTGCCCACCATTGCGGAAAGTTTGCCGGGGTATGAATTCGTGTCGTGGATGGGCACCTTTGTTCCGGCGGGCACGCCAATGGCTATTGTCGACAGGCTCAACGCGGAGTTGAAAAAAGCCGTGGCCGACCCCAGCGTCGTGTCAAATTTATCGGCGCAGTCGCTCGACCCCATGTACCAGACGCCCGCCGAATTTGCCAAACTGATACGCGACGAATACGTCAAATACGAACGTATCGTCAAAATTTCGGGCGCGAGACTCGACTGATCGTGTGGGTTCGCGCCCGGCATACAGGGCGGACTGGCTCAGATTTCCACCTCGCGCCCGGTGTCTGACGCCTTGCGCAGCGCGTCGACAAAATGATGCAGGTTCACCGCCGTATCGAACGTCGGCTGGCGACTGGGTTGGCCGCGATCACCCCGTATCGCGCGTGCGAATTCGCTGTACATCTGGCCAACATTGTAGGGTGCAACGGGTGGCGTGCCTGGCGGCGCCACGATGAATCGTTGTGGGATTTCCACCGGCGTCAGTTCGTTGCCGCCGCGCGCGCCGAATAAATTGACGGTGCACAACTGCGGTGAATCTTCACCGGTGGCGACCAGCGTGCCTTTGCTTCCGTAGATTTCCATGCGGTAGCCGCTGCCTGCCCATGGAATCGCCGCCACGTGCACGGACGCGACCGCGCCACTGGCGAGTTGTCCGCTGACCAGCACGTTGTCAGGCGAGGTCACATTGACGTAGCGCTTCGTGTCCGTCTCGTACCACTGCGGCACCTGCGTGGTGATGCGGCAGGTCAGGCGCTTGAAATTACCCGCGACAAACCGCAGTGCGTCAATGGTGTGGCCGTTGGCGATGGTCAGCGTGTTCGCACCAAGCGTAATGTCACGCTGCCAGGTGCGGCTGGCGGTGCGCTCCAGCACGCCGTCGCGCATCAGGCTGACGCGGCAGGCGGTGATTTCGCCGAGCGCGCCTGACTCGATTTGTTCCTTCATGTACATCAGCGGCGGACTGACACGCGATTGCAGGCCAACGGCTGTCTGCACGCCTTTCGCTTTGGCCAGCGCCGAAAGTTCCACACCCTCCGCCGTGGTGCGGCCGAGCGGCCATTCGGTGTAAACGTGTTTGCCAGCTTCGAGTGCGGCTTTGGTGGGATCGTAGTGCGATGGCACGCGCACCACCACCGCTACCGCGTCGATCTCGGGCGACGCCACCATTTGGCGAAAATCGTGAAAGGCAAGTTTTACGCCATGCTTTTTGCGCGCCGCTTCTGCGCTCTCGGCCTTGGTGGTGCAGACCGCAATCAATTCAAAGTCAGCACTGTGCGCCAATGCTGGAAAGTGCGCGCGGCTCCCCCACGTGGCGCCGCCCGCGCCGATGATGCCCAATCGAATTTTGTTTGCCATTTGATGTTCTCCTGAATTGTTCGCAAGCGGGCATTTTCGCAAAAATCGCACCCATACCGTTGCAGGAGCCAGACGTTCACGATACGGCATGGAACGGTGCCGATTTTCAACAGTGGTGTTGACCTATAATTCACTGATCAGCTTGCGCCGTGCATGCCGTAGTACGTCTCGGGTGCAATTCATAAGTATCTGTTTTTATTGAAGTATTTTTCGACTTCGTCATCATCGCCATAATCGATGCATTCTGGAGATCACGCATGAGTAGCGTCCGCAGCAAAGCCGCAAACGGTTCGCAGGACAAGGGCCACAAACTCATCATCGAAAAAGATGTGTGGATATCGCTGCGTGACGGCGGCCGCTTGTGCGCGGATATTTTTCGGCCCGACACCACAACCAAAGTGCCGGTGATCGCCAACATCAGCGTGTATCAAAAAGACAAGCTGTGGATACCGCCGGCGGACCTAGACGAAAAAGCCAACCCGCACATGAACTGGGAAACGGTGAATCCCGAATGGTGGTGCCCGCGCGAGTACGCCTGCCTGCGCATTGATTCGCGCGGCTCGGGCAAATCGCCCGGCAAATGCGAGCCGAGTTCGTATCAGGAGTCACTCGACTTTTACGACTGCATCGAGTGGGTGGCAAAGCAGCCGTGGTGCAACGGCAGCGCAGGCACGCTGGGGATTTCGTATCATGCGAGCTCGCAGTGGCGCGTAGCGAATCTGAAACCCCCCTCGCTGAAGGCGATCATGCCGTGGGAAGGCCGCGCCGATCAGTACCGCGACCAGTGCTTCCACGGCGGTATCTTCTCCATGGGTTTTGTCGCCAACTGGGTGGCCACGCACACCGCGCATCATTTGCTCGGCCGGCCGCGCAGCTTTAATCCGGAATCGTTCCAGCCTGACATGCTGTATCAGTTGATGCGCAACGATCTCGATTCAGACTGGTGGCGGATGATGAGCGCGCGCTGGGAGAACATCACCATGCCGGTGTACAGCGTTGGCAATTGGGGCGGCTTTTCCCTGCATCTGCGCGGTAACACCGAGGGCTATACGCAGGCCGCAGCCAAACACAAAAAGCTGCGCATTCACACCGGCACGCATTTTCATCCCTTCCATTCGCACGAGGGCCGTGCTGAGCAACTACGCTGGTTC
>SXGS01776931.1_pt1 | contig 10432 bp, 10 predicted proteins | sample 3174681 | NCBI WGS metagenome assembly SXGS01 (sample SAMN11356861, study PRJNA531348) | freshwater metagenome | isolation source: freshwater sample F1-80 | place: China: Fuxian Lake, Yuxi | collected 2017-12-25
AGTAGAGCGTGTCGAACGCCAGCGAACTCTTGCCCGATCCGCTGACACCGGTCATGCAGATCAACTTGTTCTTGGGGAGTCGCAGATCGACGCCGCGCAGGTTGTGCTCACGAGCACCTCGAATGACGATTTCCGTGTCAGCCATGTGAAATAACCCGAAGCGTCAGCGAGGGCGATCGCTCCAATCGAGCCAGTTGGAAGTCGTGTGAAGTGTCCGCCCTCGCTGACGCTTCGGGTTATTGTGGTGCAGACGTCTCGCCCACACCCAGTCCCGCGCCGAAATCGTCCTCGTCACGCGGGACAGGCAATTGTGGCGGCGGTTTGGCAGCCACTTGCGGTGGCGTTGATGAGCCAATTGATTCAGCGGACGCCGCGGACTTCGATCCCTCCGGCCGAGCTTCGCGCGGTGGCCGATCCGCGACGCCGCTCGATCGATCAGGGCGCGGCGCACGACTTCGAGACTTCGATCCACCGTAGCCGCCCGATCCACCTTCCGAATCGTCCGTCAGAGGCGAAGTCATCCGGGGAAACTCTTCACCCGCTTGAATGCGGTCCAGCATCGAGCGCAACTCCGGCCGCAGGTTGAGCCGCACGGGACGTTGGCCTTCGGCGAGCTTCATCGGCACGCCGTCGCGGACGCAGGGACAGCGCGGCGCGGTGATGTCCATCGTCAGCCGCTGACCCTGTCCGCAAACAGGGCAGCGCCATGCACGGCGCACATCGACATCGATTCGCAGTCCCGGACCTTTCATGAGCATTCCTCGCGGGGCGTACTCTTGCAAGCGGACCCACGATTCTCAAGCGCGACGCAGCGTCGACAGAAACCAGCCCGTGGCCATCAGCCCAATGATCGTCCACAGGGACTCGGTCATGGACGTGGTTTTCCAAGTCCAGACCAATTGCGAGTTCAACATCATCCACCAAGAGTTCATGGTCTGCTCCTCGAAGCGTGAGTGGCTTCGGACCACGGCGTTGGCCCACCGGATTCAACACACACAACGACTGAATCCCCTCGGCGTGACGCCAAAGTTGGCAGAGAATGATTCCGTCGAAGCGCTGGCGTACGCTCCCTGCCGACAGTGCAGGCCGCAACGAGATGTTGCGAAAGGGCCACGTCAGCCGACCCGATAGGGCAGCGATCGCCCGGCCAATCCGGCTCGCAGATTCTCGATCGACATCTCGATCATGCGGCGGCGAGTCCGATCCGACGCGCTACCCAGGTGCGGCGTGAGCACCAGGTTTTGCAGCTTCAACAACGGATGATCACGAGGCAGTGGTTCCGGTTGCGTGACGTCCACACCGGCCGCGGCAATTCGCCCGGTTCGCAGAGCCGCGTACAAGGCGTCGGTATCGACGACCGCCCCGCGAGACATGTTGATCAGCATGGCAGACGGCTTCATCAACGCGAACTGCGCCGTCGAGATCAAATTCGTGGTCTCCGCTGTCAGCGGACAGTTCAGCGCGACGAAGTCGCTCTCCGACAGCAAATCGTCGAGCGAACGGTACTCGGCCGAGAACTCCGCTTCGGCGATCGGATCTCGGCGGCGGTTGTGATACAGCACTCGCATGTCGAACGCTTTCGCTCGCCGAGCGACCTGCTTGCCGATCCGGCCGAGCCCGACGATCCCGAGTGTCGAGCCGTGAACTTCTTTGCCTATCAACAGCGAAGGCTCGTAGACAGTGAATTCGGGACTCCGCGCGTAGTGGTCGCCGATCACGACGTTGCGCGCGGTCGCCAGGATCAGCGCGAAAGTCATGTCCGCGGTCGAGCCATCCAGGCAACCGGGAGTGTTGCCCACCGGAACGTTTCGATCCGCCGCCGCCGACAAATCAATGTGATCGACGCCGACTCCGTGATTGCTGACAACCTTCAAGTTCGGAGCGAGGTCCAGCAGCGGTCCATCGACGCGCGGGTGACCGTAGGTGATGAACGCCTCGGCGCGCCGCAGCGAAGCCGCTGTGGCCGATGTCTCCCACGGCAGAATTTCAAAATCGTCACCGAGCAGTTCCAGGAACAGCGGCGGAAGCGTGTCGGCCATGACGGGCGAGCAAGTCATGCAATCGTCTCCGGGTGCGAGCAGCCAACAAAAAACTCCCACCGATCCAGTGACCAGCGGGAGCAAGAGTGTGCCGTGGGGGTAACTATTCATGCCGGCGATGATTCACCAATCAGCACACCGGCTCGCGATTCTAGGAATGGCCCAGGGAGTGTCAATCTTCGGTCGGCGAACGGAATTTGGCCGCCGGGAAAACCGCATCCCGTCCGTTTGCCGAACTTCACGCTCAACTGAAAACCTGCGGCAACGTCGTGACGGCTCGAAACTGCGGCAGATCAATGTCGGTCTCGATCGCGGTGCGGCACAACGCAAAATGATCCGCGTAATTCGGCGGACAGTAACTGCCAGAAAAACTGAAGGCCCAACGATACCCGTGGTGCTTCAGCGCCGCGCGTGTGAACTCATTGAAATCGCAGGGCTTTCCGTTCGGATAACTAAAGGCGTCAATTGGCTGGCCAAGTTCCTCCATCAGTCGTCGGCGGCATTCTCCCACTTCCCAATCCTGCTGGTCTGCGGTCGAGTTGGCGAGGATCGGATGGTTCACGGTGTGTCCGCCAAACGTCATGCCACCGGCCTGCATCTCGCGCAACATGTCCCACGTCATCCACTGGCCGTCCGACATCGCCGCCGGGCAGCGGCCGGTCCCCAGAGCGTCTGCCAGAAAATCGAGATACTCGCCGATCAATTCGCTGCCGGCTGTGCGGTAGACGGTGAGAAGTTGTCGAAATCCCTGAGCCCGATTCTGCCCAACGAAGCTCACGGGCGAAGGCAGCCAATCATTCTCCGCAAGGAACGGCAACTCGGTGGTCCGCGACATCCAAGCCAGTTCATCCCACACCGGTACATGTGGGGAGTCGATGAACCCCGTGGCGATGAAAAACGTCGCTGGCACTCCGTGCGACTTCAGAATCGGGAATGCCGTCGAGAAATTGTCGTGATAACCGTCATCGAATGTCAGCATCACGAATTGGCCGCGCGGCTGATTCAACGCATGTTCCAAATCGGCTAGCCCGATCACATCAAAGTTGCGGGCGATAAACGCGACTTGCCATTCGAAGTCCTCCGCCGTTGCACTCCACAAGTTGTGATCGAGCCATGAATCGGAGGGATCGCCGATGCGGTGATAATTCAGCACCAGCACGCCGTTCCAAGCCCGCGCCGCCCGCAACATTCGACCGATGCCAGTCACGTCGAGCGAATGAGCCAGGAGATCGCGTTTGGAAATCATGCCGTCGATCCTTCAGACGTCGGTGTCGTGATCTGCCATCGTGAAGTAGAGATCACCGGCGATGTCGGACATGCGGACCAACACGGGATACGAATTTTGTCGTCTCGAGAACCCGGCGGACTCCAACTGCGAATAGAGTCGGGGCGGGCCAAAACAGGCCATTCGAATCGCATCGGCTCGCAATCGCCGAGCCTGCCGAGTGAACTCCGCCAGCAACAGCTCGGTTGTCGCGTGATCGGCCGCCAACAGATCGGCGATGCACACGGATTCGTCGGACCGATACCAGACGATGTAACCCAACAGTTCACCGCCGCCGCGACCCGCCAGCGCGAAGCACTCGTATTTCAGTTCGGGACACTTCGTGAATCGCCATCGCAGATATTCCGCCGAACGCTCGCCGAGCACCCCGAATCGCCGAGCCGCAGTCCGCCACATCCGATCAAAACGCTCGTCAAACGACTCCGGAGTCTCGATCACGACCTGCTGCGGCAGTCGATGCGCGCTGTCGGACAATCTCCAGCGCAGCGCGAGATCCACTAAGGGACTGGCCAGCTTTGCGGCCAACGCAGATCGCAGCACGCCGCGCAGTCTGGATTCGCTTCGCAACGGCTTCGTCCAGTTCGAAACCTCTCCGAGTTGACGGTAACCACAGCGTTTCAAGACTCCGGCCGCTCGAGGAATCGGGAACCCGTACAGGCACGAAAGTCTGTTGTCTTCGGCAAGCTGAATCACTGCGCGTGCCAGCATCATCGCTGGTCCCACGGTTCGTTGACACTCTTCGACATTCAGGTCGATCGCCGCGCCCCCATCAATCACTTTACCTTCGATCGCAAAGCGGCGGTGCATCAAGCCCGCAGCACCGATGGCATGTCGCTCGCCGAGCAGTAACCCCTCGGCTCGGCCAGTTCCGTACAACCATTCGAAGCGGTCCCGCGACGCACCAGGCAAGTTGCGATGCCACAGGTCCAACAACGGCTCACGCAGTTCGACGACTGTCGGCTGAGTGATCCGCCAAGTTTTGGAGGAGACGAGAGTCGACATGAAACGCCTTTAGTCGAGCGGCAATACGTTTTCAATTAGCTCTGGCGACCGATGCAGATAGTCGGTCGCCTTGCGCTTCGACACGATGTCGTTGTAAACGAACTGCACTTGCTCAACGCCTAACCCAATCTCAGCCGCAACCTCGGCCGCGTCGAAGCCGTGATTCCATCCGAACAGGCAACAGTCAAGCTTGTCGTACGGCACACTGAAGAAAAATTCTTCCTGGCTCTGCGGCAACGAGTAAGTGTCGGTCGTCGGCGGTCGCATCCGAATGACTTCGGGGACGCCGAGGTAATCGGCCAACTGATAGACCTGCGTCTTGTAAAGGTGCGCAATCGGCTTGATATCGGCCGCGCCGTCTCCCTGCTTCACGAAGAACCCTTGGTCGTATTCCAGCCGATTCGGAGTCCCGATCACGGCATACCGCAGGCGATCGGCGTGGTAGTACTCCATCATCTTCCGGCAGCGTTGTTTGAAATTTGTCGCAGCCACGATTGTCTGATACGCCTCGAGCGTCAGTCTCGCCTGCTTCCGCTCGCCGGTCGGCGATTGCACAACGATGCTCGAAAGGCTGAAACGTGCCCCGGCCAACAGCGGTGGCAGCACGAGTTTGTTTTTCCAGTCGGGCTGATACTCCGGGATCACGCTCTGAATCGCGGCGTCACGACGCTGATAGCAGCCGGCTCCGTCGAGCATCGGTGTGATGTTTTCAATCGTCGATTCCAGGCCCAGCGATTCCGCCAGCAGTTCCCCCAGCGCGAGGCTGTCCGCCTCGGAGTCCCGTTCCGGCATCATGATTCCGAAGACCCGCTTTGGCCCAAACGCCTTCACGGCAAGTGCTGCGCACACCGTCGAATCAATCCCGCCCGACAGGCCAAGCACAAGCCCCTTGCGTTTGAAGTCCACCGCAACTGTCTCGCGCAGCCAGTCGCAAATGCGAGCGACCTCAGCAGCGGCATCGAGTTTCAGAAGGTCACGCGAGAAAGTCTGAGTCACTGTGGTCATGAGTTTTCTTTCGTTGATATTACCCGGCCATCGGCAATCGGCTGCCTGCCAACGGCTGAAGTTGATGACGAAGCTGCGATCAAATCCTTCTTGTTGATCTTCCCGTTCGGCGTCTTTGGCAGAGCGTCACGGAACTCGACTTGTTGAGGCACCATGAAGTCTTCGAGGAAGCTGCGACAGTGAGCTTGCACGTCGCGGACGGTCAGCTCGGCACCCGGTTGCAGTCGAACGACCGCTCGCACCGCTTGGCCAAGCACCGCGTCATCGACGCCGACGACCGCGGCTTCGGCGATCATCGAATGCTGATGCAGGACATCTTCGACTTCGCGCGGGCTGACCTTTTCGCCACGGCTCTTGATGATGTCGTCCTTGCGGCCGACCCAGTACAGAAATCCCTCTTCGTCCGAACGGAACAGGTCGCCGGTGTAGAGCCACATCTCGTGCGGAATCTTCCCCGGCTTCAATCGGATTGCGGTCAGTTCGGGAGCTTCCCAGTAACCCTTCATCACGTTCGAACCACGCACGACCAGCTCGCCCACTTCGTTCGGGCCGAGTTCGTTCCCTTCGTCGTCAAGGATCATCGTCTCGCAATTCGGCATCGCCTTGCCGACGGAACTTGTCCGTCGGTCGATCTCTTCCGGAGGCAGATAGCTGACTCGTTTGCACTCGGTCAGACCGAACATCGAGAAGATCGTCACATCAGGCAGCAGCTTTCGCAGCTTCAAAATGTATTCGACGGGAAACGCGGCTCCGGTGTTGCTGAAGTACCGCAGCTTCGACAGGTCGTACTTCGTCAAATCCATTTGCAACAGGATCGCCACGACAGTCGGCACGATCGGAAAGCCGGTAACGCCCAGCTTCACGATCTTGTCGAGGATCGCGTGTGGGTAAGTAAACGACTTTTCGAGCACCAGCGTACCGCCGTAGTTGCAGCACATCAGCCATTGATACAGCCCGTAATCAAAGCTCAGCGGCAACACGTTCAAGACGATGTCGTCGGGCGTGTTCCGCAAGTAGGTCGTGATCGACTTGTTTGCCGCGACCATGTTCGCGTGCGTCAGCATCACCCCCTTGGGATTTCCGGTCGACCCCGACGTGTAAACCAGCGCGGCCAGATCGACGTCGATGCACCGCTTCTGCGGCGGCAGCGTGTTGTCTTTGTTCTCGCTGACGAGGTCCGTCCAACTTGTCAGCGGATGCGTGCAGTCGGCGACCTCCTCGGTCTTGCCGACGACGATCACGTTTTGCAGATGCGGAGTCTCGGCCCACGTCGTCTCGAATCCCCGCAACCGCTTGCTTTGTGCAACGAGGCAGGATGCTCGCGAATTATTGAGCAGGTAGGTGAGCTTGTCCGGCTTCGTGGTCGGGTTCGCCATGACGAACACGGCCCCCGCCTTGAGCACCGCCCACACACCGATCGCCGCCTCGACGCTGTTGTCGAGAAACAGCACGACCCGATCGCCGCGCTGCACGCCCTTCGCGATCAAGCCGTGAGCGATTTGATTCGCCTCGGCTTCGATCTCGCGATAGGTGACACGGCGATTGTCGCAAATGAGCGCAACCTTGTCCGGCATTCGCGCGGCGGTGTGTTCGAGAAACTGTTCGAGTTGCATAATCTGGAGTGCGGCGACCAGAGTCGCCGCTTTTCAAAATGCGATGAGATCCACTGCGACTCGATGCCGCACGAAGCAACGAGCCGTTTTGAAATGCGGTGGCTTTGGCCACCGCACTCCAAATTTACTTCGCCTCTTCCAGCTTGTTCTCGATGAACGCGATCAGGCGGTTGATCGAGTCGAGATTATCCGGTACGAGGTCGTCGTCTTCGACTTTGATCTCGAACTTGTTCTCGATGAACGAGACCAATTCGAGCACGCCAGTCGAGTCAATCAGACCTTGCTCTAGCAGCGAGTCGTCGCCGTCGAGCGACACGTTCTTCCGGCCAAAGAGAAAGTTGTCAGTCACGAATCCACGCACGTCAGCTTCAATCGTCGGCATGTTGTCCTTTCGGGATGTTTCAGGCGAGCGGCAGGGCGTCAGCCCTTCGAGTCCTCGCGATTTTTGAAAAACTGTTTTGAACCAGCGAACTCGGAGGGCTGACGCCCTACCGCTCGCCTTACACACATGCCTCGTCCGGCACATCGACCGGGCGACCATTGACAAATTGCTCGACCACAAGCTGAGCCGACAGGATGCCGACCAGTGCCATATTGTCTTTGGTGCCGATCGCTGCTCCGGCGCGAGCCTTCTCGACCAACTTGCCGACCGATTCGGGATCGAACAGCCCCGCGTCCGCGATCGCCGACGGCGAGAGGAGCGCATCGACGTATTCGAAGCGTGCCATGCCGGAGTCCGTATCGAAAAAGCTCTGAGCGTCGGGTGCTCGATACGGCTGCTTGGATCGCTGACGGATGGAATCAGGTACGAGATGTCGCGTCGCGTTTTTCAGGATGTGCTTCTCATCCAGCCCCGCCATTTTCAATCGCGGCGGCAGCTTGGCGGCGAACTCGACCACGCGGTGATCGAGGACCGGGAAGCGGCCTTCGATGCTGTTGGCCATCGTCATCCGGTCCCCTTGCGACGAGAGGATGTAGCCCGGCAGCAGCCCGCGGGCTTCCAGATACTGCGATCGCGAGAAGTCGTCCCAGGCGGCGAAGGCCATCGGCAAATTGCCTTCCGCCTCCGTCAGTGGATCGTGCTCGAACGTCGCGGCCAGCACTTCCGGCGTGAAGAACGCTTTGAGTTTGCTGGTCAGTTCAAACCGCGGCAGATGCGAGAAAAATGGATGACCGACCGTCTGCGGTTTCACACCGAAGAATGCTCGCAGATAGGCCGGCGGCTGCGATTGGATATTTTTCATGTACGGGTACAGCCGCTTGAGCAACATCGGTCGTACGCGTGACTCCGGCTGCCGCGACCAGAACCGCCGCAACTTCGCCTCTTTGAAGATGTCGTAACCGCCGAACGCTTCGTCCGCCCCTTCGCCCGTCAGCACCACCTTGATCCCCGACTCGCGCACGAGCTTCGACAACATGAACATCGGAGCCGGAGCCGTTCGCAGAATCGGTGTCTCGGTGTGCCGGATGACTTGAGGAAAAACTCGGCCGATGTCGTCGTGCGAACAGCGAATCGTGTGATGTTCGGTGCCCAGCCGCTGCACGACCTCTTGTTGAAAGACACTCTCGTCGAATTCGGGATTCTCGAACTCGACCGAGAACGTGCAGAGCTTTTCGCGATTCAACTCTTTCGCCAGCGCCGCCGTGATCGACGAATCGAGCCCGCCGCTGAGATAGGCCCCGACCGGCACATCGCTGCGGAGCCGCAAGCGTGTCGCATCGGTCAACAGATCGAGCAGTTGCTCTTCCAATTCACGAGTCGGCACGTTGTCGAGCGTCTCTGAGAAATTGAGATCCCAGTATTGCGTGACTGTCAGCGTGCCGTCCTGCACCGTCAACGAGTGCCCCGGCGGTAGCAGATTAATCCCAGCAAAGATCGTTCGTGGCGGCTGAGCCGACCAGAACGTGCAGAGCTGATCAAGACCCACTGGATCAATCGCTTTGCTCACACTCGGATGAGCGAAGATCGCCTTCACCTCGGACGCGAACAAAAACGTCTTGCCCGTGACCGTGTAAAACAAAGGCCGCTTGCCGAGCCGGTCGCGCGACAAGAACAGCTTCTTGCGGCGAGCGTCCCAAATGGCAAACGCCCATTGTCCGTTGAAGTGCTGCACGCAGCCCTCGCCCCAATGCGCGTAGGCTTGCAGCAACACTTCGGTGTCTGATGTCGTGGCGAACCGCCGGCCGTGAGCGATCAGCTCTTGCCGCAGTTCAATGTAGTTGAAGATCTCGCCATTGAAGGTGACGACGAGTTCGTCCCCCTCCGAAAACATCGGCTGCACGCCACCGCTGAGGTCGATGATGCTCAACCGGGTATGCCCAAGTCCGACCGATCCGCGTAGCTCCACGCCATTCGCATCAGGCCCACGATGATCGAGTGTCGCGACCATCGCATTGAGGATCTCTCGCTGCACTGGCTGCCCATCGAATCGTTGAATGCCCGTAATTCCACACATGCTGCTGCTCTCGTTCCGGCTTGCGACGCCTCACCCATTCCTGCCGAGTCGTCGCTCGAAGCAGGTCGTCTCGCGACGAATTGAATTCGTGCCAGAAACTTAGAACACGCACTTGCCAAGTCAATTTGGCTCGTGCAATCCACGGCGAAGTCCTCGGCCGTTTCACAGGTCAGTCGGGCGTGTTGCCGTTTGGCAACATCTCGATTCAAAACACCTCGCGGTATTTCGACGATTTCGCACGACAAATCGCCGTGTTCTTTTTGAGCAACATCCCCTCACAATCCAACGCACGGTTTGATTGCTTCGCGCCGCAGCTTCAGATACTTTCCGCTCCTTGCATGCACGCGCCCGTAGCTCAATTGGATAGAGCGTCGGACTTCGGATTGGATTCCGATGAAACCACCGAATCGCTCTAACCTATTACTAGCCAACGAATTTTACAGCCTGGGTCGCCACCGCATTTGACCCCCAAAATGGTCAAAAATGACACCTTGCGGGTGTCACTGACACCCGCCGTTAGAGCAACGGACAGTTAGTCCGTTGAAGTGATTTGGCTGGGCGAAAGCGTGCGGCGATCAGACGAGGAAGCACTCCTTTTCACCCTGTCGCTCTTCGTCGCAGTTGAAGATTCGGCAGATCGCCGGGCGAGTTTCGTTAATCGTGCAGCGGCGGGTTTCGCGGTCGAAGAAGTGGCAGGCGTAGTTGTTGTCAGGGTCGTTGAGGTAGTAGCCAATCGGCTCGTCGAAGTCGCGGAGCGTTTTGCATTCCGTCTTGATGCGTGGCTCGCGTTCGGCGTCCCGAAACGACACTTCAATCATCAAGCGTTCGCAGCAATTGCCGCACTGGCAGGCGCATTTCAAAGTGCTGTGTGTCTCCAGGCAGAGTTCACAGTCTCGTTTGGCAGCGCGGAAGCTGACGGGATCATTGCGGCGCGCGTTTCAAGCGGAGATGGCGGAGCGGTATTGCAGCAGCAGCCCGCGCCTGGCCGAAGAGGTGTTCGGCTGGGGACGCGAGGCGGTACGAACGGGCTTG
>SXGS01205665.1_pt1 | contig 10429 bp, 9 predicted proteins | sample 3174681 | NCBI WGS metagenome assembly SXGS01 (sample SAMN11356861, study PRJNA531348) | freshwater metagenome | isolation source: freshwater sample F1-80 | place: China: Fuxian Lake, Yuxi | collected 2017-12-25
CACCGGCCCGCGTGCTTGGCATGGGACCCGCTCGTCGTCTCCGCGTGCTGGACCGGCCTGCTCATGGCCGCCGCGCGAACGGCGCGCGGCGCTCGCTAGACTAGGGCTCCGCATGTCCCGCCCCGCCATCGACGCCGCGACCCTCGAGCGCCTGCTCGAAGAGATCGCGCGCCAGATCCTCGAGCACGGTCCCGAGTCGTTGTCGCAATGGGGTTGCAGCTCCGTCTGCGTCGAGCTGTGCCCCGACCGCGTCAACGATGTCGTTCAGGCCGGCGCGTGCCGCATCGGCGTGCACCGTCCGGACCTGGCCAAGGTCGGCGGCGTCGCCAGCTACATCGACCACACGCTGCTCAAGCCCGAAGCGACCGCCGCCGAGATCGACAAGCTCTGCGCCGACGCGCTGCAACACCGCTTCGCCTCCGTGTGCGTCAACGGCTCGTGGGTGCGGCGCTGCGCCGAGATCGTCGGCGGTTCCGGTGTCGCCGTGTGCTCGGTCATCGGCTTCCCGCTCGGCGCGATGGCCACCGAGGTCAAGGCCTACGAAGCGCGCCGCGCCATCGAGGACGGCGCGTGCGAGATCGACATGGTGATGAACATCGGCGCGCTCAAGTCAGGCGACGCTGACTTCGTGCGCCGCGACATCGCCGCCGTGGCGGACACGTGCCATCGCCTCGGCGCGCGCCTCAAGGTGATCCTCGAAACGGCGCTGCTTACCGACCGCGAAAAGGAGATCGCCTGCGAACAAGCCAAGCTCGCCGGCGCGGACTTCGTGAAGACTTCCACCGGGTTCAGCAAGGGCGGCGCCACCGCCGCCGATGTCGCCCTCATGCGCCGCATCGTCGGACCGACGATGGGCGTCAAGGCCTCCGGCGGGATCCGCGATGCGAAGGACGCGCAGACGATGATCGCCGCAGGCGCCAGCCGCATCGGCGCCTCGGCCAGCGTGGCGATCGCGACCGGCGGCAAGGGCGCGGGGGCGTACTGAGCGCCTTCGCGGTGGCTGCAGATGGCCGCCGCCGCGAAGCGCCCGCCGCGTCCTCTGGCGTTCGACTCCGAACGTCGAAGCGCTTGCGAGGTTCGCCGGCCTACGTCCGGTAGTTGTCCACCACGCGATAGCGCTTCGCCACCAAGTGGAACGCCAGCGCCGCCGCAAGCGCGAACACGGCGAAGAAGAACATCTGGAACGCGATCGAGCTCATGCCCGATTGCGTGATCGCGCCCAGCACCGTGTCGTTCTTCACGCCGACGTTCACGATCAGCACCCACAAGTTGCCGACCGTCACGGCGAGGCTCCAGAAGCTCATGATCACGCCCTTCATCGAGGCGGGAGCCTGGCTGTAGGCGAACTCAAGGCCCGTCGCGGACAGCAGCACCTCGCCGGCCGTCAGCAGGACGTACGGCAGGATCTGCCACGCGATGGAGATCGCCTCGCCTCCGTCGATGACGAGCTGCATCGCTCCCACGACGACCCACGACAAGCCCGCCAGCGCCATGCCAAGAGCCATGCGGCCCAACTGGCTCGGTTCCATGCCGCGTCGACGCAGCCACGGGTACACGAGCAAGTTGTTGAACGGAATGATCAGCATCACAAGCGCTGGATTGAGCGCTTGCATCTGCGCAGGGCTGAACCACGAGGGCTTGGTCATCGCGTCGGCCTGGAACACCCACGTCGAGGCCTTCTGGTCGAACAACGACCAGAACGGCGTCACCAGCGCGAAGATCACCAGCACGCGCAGCACCGAGCGCACGCCGTCGACGGCTTCGTCCGGGTGCTTGCCGCGCGCGTTCTCGAGCTCCATCCACGCGCCGAGGCCCACGCCGAACAAGACGAGCACGAGCGCCAGGCACAACGCGATGACGATCTTCCAGCCAAGCACCCAGATCATCGCCACCGAGGCGACGGCCAGCGCGCAGCCGACGATGGCGATCGCCAGGCCCGGGCTGACGCCGCCGCGCGCGGTCAGCGCCGTCACGATGACGTTCGAGAACGAGTGCGGGTCGGGCGGCGCCGGGGGCACCTTCACGTAGCGGTTGCGGCCGGCCCAGAAGAACACGGTCGCCAGCAGCATCAACACGCCCGGGATGCCGAACGCGACCGAGGCGGCGGGCCAACCCCACCAAGCCGCGGGTCCAGCGCCTTGGAGGAGCTTGGGCATGAACAACGACGCGAAGAACGAGCCGAAGTTGATGATCCAATAGAACGCGTCGAAGGCGACCTTGGCGAGTTGCTTGTTCGACTGGTCGAACTGGTCGCCCATGAAGGTCGACACGAGCGGCTTGATGCCGCCCGAACCCAGCGCGATCAGGAACAGGCCGGTGTAGAAGCCCTTGGGCTCGTTCTCGTAGATCGCGAGCAGGGCGTGCCCGATGCAGTACACCACCGACACCCACAGGATCGTCAGGTACTTGCCGAAGAACCTGTCGGAGATCCAACCGCCGAGCAGCGGGAAGAAGTACACGCCCGCCACGAAGACGTGGAAGATCTCCTTGGCCTCGCTCTGCGCCTCCGCCGCCGGCAGCGTCGCAAAGAACGTCGACGCGAGGAAGATCGTCAGGATGTTGCGCATCCCGTAGAAGCTGAACCGCTCGCAACCCTCGTTGGCGATGATGTACGGGATCTGCCGCGGCATGCGGGGCGATTGGGAGGAACTCATCGCGCGCAACTGTAGCGCAGGGCGGTCCTGTCTGCCGAGGGGGTACTCGCTCCAAGATTGCGCAAGCGGAGCTTGTCTGCACGGCTCCTGCCAGAACTTGCATGACCAAAGGACTGTGAAGTTCGCTTGACAGGGGAGTTGGCGTCCGTCCCCGGTCGGCTGGCCGTTCAGCAGCTCTCGTACTTCCAATGGCGCGATTTGCCTGCGGCGATCCACTCAAGCGCTTGCTCAAGGCGCGCCAGGCGCGTGGTGTCGCGTTTGGCCTCGGTGATCCAATCGATGTACTCGCGGCGCTTGCTGGGCGTGAAGGCTTTGAAGTGCGCGGCTGCGGCCTTGTTGAGTGCAAGCGCACGCTCCAAGTCTGCGGGCACTTGCGCTTCCGGCTTCGGCGCAGAGCGTTTCATCGCCGGCTTGTCTGACAAGGCAAGCTCGGCAGCCTTCTTCATCAACTTCTTCATCGCCGCCGCGCTCGGAACCTCCGAGAGGTCGACGAGCCGCTCGCGGTGGATGCCGCCCAGGCCGACCTTGCTCTTGCCGAGCTTGGCGAGCTCGGCTTGCATGTCCTTGTGCCAGAACCCGAACACGCAATGCGCTTTGAACGCACCCATGCCGCACAAGAGCTTGCCCTCGTGCGTCCAACTCGGGCTGTTCCACTTGAGCGTCTCTTCCAGCTCGACGCCGCTCGCCAACACACGCTCGCGGATCGCGTTCAAGATCGGCTGCGCAAACGGCGCAGCCTTTGCGATGCAAGCATCAACCTTCGGGTTCTTCGCGTTGGCCATCGTAGTGCAGGCTTCTCCAAGCGGTTCCGTGGCGTTCAGGCTACCGCATGGTCGAAGTTCGCCGCGATTGGTTCCATGGGTCACGTGCTCCCTGAATTCAGTGCAGCATCCGTAGGGAGGGTTCGCGAGCCGTCTAGAGTGATCCAGTCTAGGTGAGCTTCAATCTCTCTTTACGCCTCTGTGCACGTGTGTGCGCCCGATGGCATCATGCAGACATGAAGCACGCCTGGCTCTGCGGTCTTATGGTCGTTCTCGGCTGCCACACGGCCCCTGCGCCGGCTCCGCAAGCGCCTGCCCGCGCCATGCCGGACCTTGCGCATGCACCGCTGTTGGCCGCGGTGGATGCGGCGATCCCGCGCGAGGAGCTGATCGCTTGGCGGCGGCACCTGCACCAGAACCCTGAGCTCTCCAACCGCGAGGTGGAGACGGCGCGTTACATCGCCATGCAACTGCGCGCCATGGGCCTCGAACCGCAGACCGGCATCGCAGGCCACGGTCTCAAGGCCGTGATCGAGGGCGGCAAACCCGGTCCTGTCGTCGCGCTGCGCGCCGACATGGATGCGCTGCCTGTGACCGAGGAGGTCGATCTGCCCTTTGCGAGCAAAGCCACGGGCCTCTACGAAGGCAAGACCGTCGGCGTCATGCATGCTTGTGGCCACGATGCTCATGTCGCGATGTTGTTGGCGGCCGCCAAGGCGCTGATGAGCGTGCGCAACGAGCTTCCGGGCAAGATCGTGCTCGTGTTCCAACCAGCCGAAGAAGGGGCCCCCGCTGGCGAGCAACCGGCAGGCGCGGAAGCGATGATCCTCGAGGGCGTGCTCGACAATCCCAAGGTCGACGCGATCTTCGGCCTGCATGTGTTCGGCGGCATGCGGTCCGGTCTGATCGGGTATCGCCGCGGTCCCATCATGGCGGCCGGCGATCGCTTTGAAGTGCTCGTCGAAGGCCGTCAAACACACGGGTCCGTGCCGTGGACAGGCATCGATCCGATCGTCGTGGCCAGCGAGATCGTCAGTGCGTTGCAAACCATCGTGTCACGTCAGGTTGACATCATCAAAGAGCCTGCGGTCGTGACCATCGGCCAGTTCGAGTCCGGTGTGCGCAACAACATCATTCCTGATCGCGCGCGGCTCGTCGGCACGATTCGCACCTTCGACGGCGAGATGCAGAAGGACATCCACGCGCGCGTCAAGCACATGTCGGAGAGCATCGCGGCCGCCTATGGTGCGCGCGTCAAGGTCAGCATCGAGCCCGGCTATCCAGTCACCAGCAACTCGCCGCAGTTGATGGACCAGGTGCTGCCGACGCTGCAGCGGCTTGCGGGTGATGATGTGGCCGAGACGAGAAAGATCCCCGGTTCCGAGGACTTCTCGTTCTTTGCGAACCAAGTGCCCGGCGTCTTCCTGTTCCTCGGGATCACTCCGCCCGACAAGCTGACGACAGCGGCGATGAACCATTCACCGCGCTTTGAAGTCGACGAAAGCGCCCTGCCGCGCGGCGCGCAGGCGCTGGCGCACCTCGCGATCGGCTACTTGCACTCGCGCTAGGCGCGGCGATCCCTTACGCGTCGCGCTTTTTGCCGGTGACGAGCAGGTTGCGCTTGGGGATCGAGAAGATGAACGCGGTCACAGCGCTGGCGCTGAGGCGCGAGTCGTCGCCGTAGCCGGCGTTGTCGCGGTTCGGTTGGTAGTAGAAGGTACCGTCGTCGCATTGCGCGAGCGTGAACCACCAGCGGTTGGCGTCCATCAGCTTGCGCCAGCTCGCCTCGTCGGTGTGCGCGGCCAGGGCGGCGTAGCCCATGCCCATGATGGGCGAGCCGTGCGTGTCGGGGAAGCTCAGCGGTTGCGCGCCGATGAGGACCGCATGCTTGCGTGCTTGCGCCTTGGTCGCGGCGTCGGGCCACGGGTGCAGGTGCAAGCCGATGCCCGCGGCGCCTGTGCGGCCCATGTCGGCCCAGTCCTTGTCGCCGGCGACTTCGTCGGCGTACCACACATAGCCGTTCGAGCCCGAGCCGCGTCCGAGGACCGCGGTGGCTGCGGCGAGGCGCTCGCGCTCGATCGGCACGCCGTTGTGGTGCATCAACGACAACGCCAAGACGCCTTGACCGGTCAGCATCGCGATCGGGCCGTAGCCTTCGAAGCCGGTGTTGTGGCCCCAGCCACCGTGCTGTTCAGCGGCGCTGGCGGGGTAGCTGTCGGGGTGCGACTCCCTGACGCGCGGGCTGAGCTGCGCGAGCGACATGTACTGCGACGACATGAGGAAGTCGCGTACTTCTTCGAGCTCCTTGACGACCCATGCATCGCGCGTGGCGGCGTGGTACTCGCTCAACACGATGGCCGCGGTCATGTAGCGCCAGTTGATCAAGCTGTCCTTGTCGACGGCTTTGGTCGTGCGTGCGTGATAACGCGCATTGCGCTCGACGGCCGCAAGATGCTTGCGCTCGCCGCTGGCGAGGAGAGCAAGCGGCGCGAAGGTGTTGACCACCGGATCGCCGAAAGAACCATCGTCGTGTTGCGCGGCGAGCAAGTGCGTCAGCAGCTCGCCGAGGATGCGCTCGCTCTTCCTGCACTCGGCCGGAAAGTTCGGCGCGAACTCGCCATAGCGCGTGCCGATGGACAGCGTCGCCGTGCGCGGCTTGCCGGCGCGTTCGAGCAGGACTTCGATGCGTCCTGCGCCCTCCTTGGACTGGCACGCCTCAAGCGCGATGGCAAAGTCGAGCAGCGGCCCTTGCGGCCCGAACACGTCCATGCCGTAGCCGTTCCTGTGTGGCGTCGCGAAGCGTTGCCCAGCGACGCCGACGATGTGATCTCCGACCTCGATGCGGCCGGTGGCAGCCGAGTCAGCGAAGACGTGGCGCACGACCAGGTGCGTCGGCGCATCGGCCACGAGCTCGACACGCAGACCGGTGCGCCCGAGGTTGTAGTACCAGCCCGGCACCTCGGCATCGGGGCCATCGCCGGCGCGCTGGCGCCACGGCTGGCCGTCCGGGTGGTAGTGGACCTGAGCCACGAGCGGCACCGCCATCGCGATGAGGACGATGGCGCGGAGGAGCAACTGCGAAGCCGAGCGCGTGGTCATGCATGGTAGCGTAACGGTCACCACGCACGAGCGGGTGGGCGAGGTGCTCACTTCCGCGCGGAGATCCTATGCGCGCCGCCCTGTTGTTGACCCTGCTCGCAAGTGCCTGCGCCACGCAAGAGGTGCCGTCCATGGAGAAGACCGTGCTGTTTGACTTCACCGATGCAGCCGTGGTGCGCGCGTGGCGCAGTGTCGACGACGATGTGATGGGAGGTGTCTCGTCCAGTCGCATCGAGCCGAGGGGTGATTCCGGGCCGCGCCGTGCGCGCTTCGTGGGCACGGTGTCGCTTGAGAACAACGGCGGGTTCGCCTCCATTCGCTCGACGCCGGCGTCGTTGGGGCTTGCAGGTGCTGAAGGCCTCGAGCTGGAGCTGATGGGCGATGGCCACACGTACAAGCTGTCCATTCGCCTTGACAGCGACTTTGACGGCATCAGCTATCAAGCAAACTTGACACCGCCCGCCGGCAGCGTGAGCCGCACGCGCATCGCCTTTGCGGATCTTGTGCCGATGTGGCGCGGCCGTCGTGTGCCCGACGCACCGCCATTCGACCCCGCGCGCGCGGCGCAAGTGGGCCTCGTCATCGGCGACAAGCAAGCAGGCGCGTTCGAGCTTGGCCTCGTCGCGATCCGCGTCCTGTATCCCTAACGTGGCCTGCTCCATTCGTGCACCTTAAGCGCGAACTGATCAGGTAGGCTGTACCAGCGCAGCTCTGGCGTCTACGAGCCGCATCCCGCCCATGAGCCCCGAACGCCGATCCCACACTGTCAGGCCGGGACTTCAGTTGACGGGTCGTGAGACCGAACTGGCAACTCTCGCGCAGTTGCTGGAACAAGATGGCCCGCGGATTGGTCACCTGCATGGTGCGCCAGGTATCGGGAAGACCAGCCTGCTGCGAGCTTTCGCCGCGGAAGCCATGCAGGAGGACGCAAGCGTCCATGTGTTGGATTGCCGCGCAATCGAACCCACCGAGTCTGGGTTGATGCACGCGTTGCAGGCCAGCGGACTGCGGCCCGAAGGACTTTCGGGGCTGGTCTGCCTCGACAACTTCGATTCGTTCTTCTTGCTCGATTCGTGGATCCGAGAACAACTGCTTTCCAAGCATCCAGCCTTGCGCGTGCTACTTTGCTCGCGGCGCGCCCCGCATCCAGCATGGCTTGCGTCCGAGTGGCCGCAAGTCAGCCTGCGCTTGCGTGAATTGCAGCCGAAGGCTGCGCGCCGGCTGCTCGAACTGGCTGGCCTCTCCGAAGACGACGCGGTTCCTATCCTCTCGTTCGCTCGCGGCCATCCACTGGCGCTGCGCCTGGCAACGGCTGCAGCCAAGCACCATCCTCGGCACTACGCAGGTGATCTTGCGTTGCCCGAAGTCGTCAACCAGCTGTCGGGCTTCTTCCTTGATGGTGTCGACCCGGCGTTGCGTGTCGCGCTGGAAGCGATGTCGAGCGTGCGCCGTCTGACATTGCCGCTCTTGGCCGCCTTGTGCGGAGAACAAGAGGCGCTGCGGCTGTACATGCTGCTGGCGGACTCGCCGATGGTGGAGGCGCGCAAGGACGGACTCGTGCTGCACACGGTCATTCACGAGGCCATCGCGCACCGGTTGAAAGCATCCGATCCGACGCGCTTTACCGCGTACCGGCGAGCGGCTTGGCGAGAGCTCGAACGCAGCGCAGGAGAAGTGGCCGTCTCTGACCTCTGGCGCTACACGGCGGATGTCATCCACCTTGTCGACAACCCGATCGTGCGCGAGGCATTCTTCCCCAGCGCGCAGCAGCAGTTTGTGGTCGAGCGAGCAAGGCCCGAGGATCGGGACGCCTTGCTTGCGATCGCGGCCTGCCACGATGGTGCGTCCGGTCGCGCCATGGCAGAGCATTGGTGGCGCGCGTTGCCGACCGCATTCCATGTGGCACGAGATGCGGGACGCCGTGTGGTCGGCTACTACTGCATGTTCGACCCTGCGCAGGCGCCACGCGAGGCGCTGGAAGGTGACCCCATGACCAAGGCTTGGGCTGGGCACCTCGAAGCGGACATGGCCTTGGAGCCACGCAAGGCGCTCTTTCTGCGCCGTTGGCTCGGGCTCGAAGCTGGCGAGGTGCCTTCGCCCGTGCAAGCTGCGTGCTGGTTGGATGTCAAGCGCGCTTACCTCGAGCTGCGGCCATCCTTGCGGCGCGTCTATCTCGCCGTATCGGACCTGATGCCGTATGTGTCCGCAGCCCAAGAGCTTGGCTTTGAGGTTGTATGCGGCGACCAGTCCTTGCCGCAATCCACGGCGATGCTGGAGTTCGGCCTAGGTTCCGTGGACGCGTGGTTGCGCCGGTTGGTGCGGCGCGAACTGCGCATGCTCGACGCAGTCGAACTGGACGAGTCATCGCGCGATGTGCTCGTCGATGGGCAGCGCGTGGCTCTTACTCAGTTGGAGTTTGGAGTCTTGCGCGTGCTGATGCGGGCCAGCGGCTCGGTTGTCGGGCGTGACGCGCTGTTGGACGAGGTCTGGGGCCGGAGGCGAGCCGCCGTAGGCAGCAACGTGGTGGATGTCGTCGTGCTGGCTCTGCGCAAAAAGCTCGGCTCCCAATCGAGCGCGCTGGCGACCGTACGGGGCGGCGGCTACCGCTTCACTTCCTGAGGTCTCCGCCTGCGCGATCTCATCCGCTCCTCATGCAAGGCCACGCAGAGTTGCCTACCTTGGCCCACCAACGACCCGATCCCCAGACCAGAAAGCAAATCTCTCCATGACGAAGAGCCTCTATGAACGCCTCGGTGGCGCCCCCAAGGTTGCTGCTATCGCCCGTGACATCGTTCAAGCGCACCTTGCCAACCCGCTGATCAAGACGCGCTTCGAGATTGCCGACATGGCGAAGCTTGAGACCAACGTGCGCACGTTCATTGGCATGGGCACCGGCGGCCCGGAGGTCTATGAAGGTCGCGACATGCCGACGGCGCACAAGGGCATGAACTTGAACGAGCGCGAGCTGGTTGCGGCCATCGATGACGTACTCAAGGTGCTCGACAAGCACGGCGTGGGCGAGGGCGAGCGGCGCGAGATGCTGGCGATCCTGTACTCGCTCAAAGACGAGGTCATGTACAAGTAACCGTTGGCGGCACCGACGGAAGGTGCTTCTCGTGGGAGCGCCCTGTACCCGTAGAGCGCGCGTCAGCCGAGTTTCATCACGGCGAGCGTCATCGTCATCGCGAGCATCGCCAGCGCCGGCACCGACTTGAGCAGCGGGTCCTTGACCTTGAGGTGCATGGCCAACGCGCCGAGCATCAACGCCGCCAGCACGCTCGCTGCGGGCAGCACTAGATCCGGGACCCACAACGCCGCCAGCAAAGCGGCGGCCGACGCGAGCTTGAGCGCGCCGACAAGGTAGAAGACGGCATCCGACAAGCCGTACGCCGCGAACTCTTGGTGTAGGTTCGTCGAGGCGCCGCCGCGGAAGGCGGTGGCCTTGCCGGACCTCACAAGCCAGACATTGATCAGGCCGAGAGCGAGGATGACTTGAAGCACCGAAGCGAGGTCGATGGGCGGCATGGCTGCCGACTCTACGGTTTATTCCGCCGAACCGGCGCCTCTTCCTGCTAGAAACCGAGAGTCCATGACCATCCTCCTCGTCGCGCGAGTGCTCGTGGCCGCCGCCTTCCTCTTCTACGGCGTCCTCTGCCTGGCCTCGCCAGCGATGACCGCCGAGTTCGAGCGCTACGGCCTGCCCCGCCTGCGCATCTTGATCGCCCTCCTCGAGATTGTCGGCGCCCTCGGCCTCCTCCTCGGCCCCAGCCCCCGCTGGATCGCCGCCGCCGCAGTGGGCCTCGGCCTGCTGATGCTCGCCGCGTTGATCGTGCGCGTGCGCATCGAGGACCCGTGGAGCGCGATGGTGCCGGCGGGTGGGTTGTTGGTGGTGAATGGGTGGATCGCGGTGCAGGC
>SXGS01309166.1_pt1 | contig 10426 bp, 10 predicted proteins | sample 3174681 | NCBI WGS metagenome assembly SXGS01 (sample SAMN11356861, study PRJNA531348) | freshwater metagenome | isolation source: freshwater sample F1-80 | place: China: Fuxian Lake, Yuxi | collected 2017-12-25
GCCAAAAGCGAAATCTATGCATTGATGGACGAGCTAGCCCAGCAAGGCGCCGCGATCCTGATGATCTCCAGCGATCTCGAAGAAATCCTTGGCATGAGCGATCGCGTCCTGGTCATGCACGAGAGTGAGCTGGCCGGCGTGCTGAAGCGCGACGAGCTTTCCGAGCAGGCGATCATGCATCTCGCGACCGGAGGAGAGGCGACATCATGAGAAAGCTTCTGGGCGTCTTCATCTTCCTCGTGATCCTGTATGTCCTGATCCTTTTTGCTCTCGATCCGGCAAGCTGGGCGGACAATCACCGCAATCTCGGCCAGCGCATTGGCCTGGAGGGGATCCTCTGTCTTGGCGCCGGGCTACTCATCATCGCGGGAGGCGTCGATCTCTCGATCGGCTCGGTCGTCGGCCTATGCGCGTGCGTTTTTTGCAAATTGGTTCTCAACGAGGACTATCCGTTGCCGATTCCTGTAGCGGCCGTCCTTGTCGTGCTGCTCGGCGCCTGCGTCGGATTCATCAACGGTTTCCTCGTAACGTACTTTCGCGTGCAAGCCTTCGTCGTCACGCTCTGCGGCCTGTTCCTGTATCGCGGCGCGGCGCGCTGGGTGATGAATGACGAGGTGCCGTCCATCGTCGCCCACGTTCGGCCGATTACCCAGTTTTGCAGCGGATCGTTCCTCTATGTGCCGATGTATCTCTGGTTTTTGCTCGTGCTGTTCTTGATCACCAGTGTCTTCCTGCATTTGACGATTCATGGCCGTTATTTTTACGCAATCGGCAGCAACGAACGCGCGGCCGCCTACTCCGGGATCAACACGAATTTTTACAAGATTCTCGCCTACGTGCTCTGCTCGATGTTCGCGTCGATCTACGCCCTGATGCACGTGGTGCACTACAACTCGGTTGAGCCGCCCAAGACCGGTGAAACGCTGGAGCTTTACGCCATCGCCGGGGCGGTGCTTGGCGGCTGCAGCCTGCGCGGCGGCGAAGGTTCGACGCTCGGCGTGCTCATCGGCACCGCCATCATGCGCTTGTTGCCGAACCTGACGAACATGTGGGAGATCCCCAGCACGCTGGAACCGACCGTCATCGGCGGCGCGCTGCTCGTCTGTGTGATCTTCGACGAACTGCTGCGGCGCGGTATTTCCTGGCGCGATGTTGTCGAGCATGTCTGGAAACGGCATAGGTGGTAGTGTCTTATCGGCGGATGTCTGCCGCTGCTGATTTGGCTCATCTATCGCGCCCTACGCCTGTGGGGCGACGAATATCTCATAGAATAAAGGGGCATCTGGGCTCCCCGCGCCATCCGTTGATTTTCTCCAGGGCGATCGCATGAGTATCGAAGTCAATTCCAGGTCGGCATTCAAGAAGCCCAATGCGGCGGCGGACCTGCGCGGGCCGGTCGATCTCGATCGCATTGTGGCGGCAGTGCGTGAGATCTTACTCGCGGTCGGCGAAGATCCCGATCGTGAAGGGTTGCAAGAGACCCCTGAACGCGTCGCCCGCATGTACGAGGAAATGTTTTCCGGGCTGCGCAAGGATCCCGCCGCCATTCTGCGGAAGACCTTCACCGAGAAATATGACGAAATGGTGCTCGTCAAAAACATCGGCTTCGAGAGCATGTGCGAACACCATTTGCTTCCCTTTTTCGGCAAGGCACACATCGCGTATTTGCCGAACGGACGTATTGTCGGCTTGAGCAAGCTGGCGCGGATCGTCGAGATTTTGTCGCGCCGCCCGCAGGTGCAGGAACGTATGACCGAGAGGCTGGCTGATCTGGTGATGCAGGAACTCGAAGCACGCGGCGTTGGTGTCGTCCTCGAAGCGTCGCACACCTGCATGGCGATCCGCGGCGTGCGCAAGGCCGAGAGCCTGTGCACGACCAGCGCCATGCGCGGCGTGTTTCAATCCAACCTCTCGACGCGCTCGGAATTCATGGCTCTTATTCAAACAGGGAAATAGCGTTGGTCGCCACGTTCTGCCTGCGGCTTGCGGCGGGCCTGATCCTGATGCTGCCGATCCTGGCGCCCGCGCAAATACCGCCTCGATTCTACCGCGTGCATTTCCTCACTGCCCTGGGTCTGCTTGTGCTCGCGGGTATCTTCATGGTAGACGCCGCCGATTTCGCATTCTGGGGGATGCTGGGCGTCGCTGGCGTCGGGTGTGTAATCGGCTCAATCGTGTGGCATCTCGACGAGGCGCCGGGCGGACGATGGACCGTGTATTGCACGCCAATCGCGCTGACGGCGTGTCTGGTTTATGGCGGCATGTTGCGGCGCGGCGATATGGACGCGCCCCTTCGCCTTGCGGATGACGTGCTCTCGGCGTTCGTCGTCGGCAGCGCGACGACCGCGATGTTGATGGGGCATTCCTACCTCGTCGCGCCGGCGATGACCATCGCACCTCTGATGCGACTCTTGGCGGCAGTTGGCGTGTCGGTAATTCTTCGAGTCGTGCTTGCCTGCTGGGGGCTTTGGGGATGGACGGCCCTGCAATCCCAGGGCAACCTGGAAACGGAGCTGATGCTCTGGCTGCCGGTGCGCTGGCTCCTTGGCCTGATCGCTCCGCTGGTGCTCGGCTGGATGGCCTGGGAGACCGCGCGCATTCGCTCGACGCAATCGGCGACCGGAATCCTGTACGTCGTTGTGATCGTTTGTTTTCTCGGCGAATTGACGAGCTTGTTGCTGGTCGAAAAAACCGGGATGCCTCTGTGAATCGACTCCCCGTTTAGTGCTCGCATGACGCCTTGCGAGCGTTAACCGAAAACTCCGGATGGCCCTCGTGAAAGTGATTTTCGCTTGTCCTTCCTGTGATCAACCTGCCGTCACGCCCATCGAGCAACCTGTCGATTGGCAGTGCTCGGACTGCGATCATCGCATTCATCTCAATACCCCGGATGCCACGCTGACCTCGTGCGTCGTGTGCGGCAATCACGAATTTTACAAGAAAAAGGATTTCCCGCACTGGCTCGGCATGACGATCTTGCTCGTGGCACTGCTTCTCTCGACGTTGACTTACTACTCGTATGAAAAATGGTGGTCCTGGTCGTTTTTGCTCGGCTCTGCATTCATCGATGGCGTCATGTACTTGATGGTCGGCGACGTGGTCGTTTGTTATCGCTGCGAGGCCCACTATCGTGGTTTCTCGCCCACCGACGCCCATCGGCCGTTCGAGATTACGATAGGCGAACGTTACCGTCAGGAGCGCATCCGTCAAGAACGGATGAAAGGGAAGACGACGTAAGGCGAATGACTGCAATTCGGAAGGGCGCGGCCCCTGCCGAGCCTCTTTCATACAGCAATATGCGTTAATCGCGGGTTCTGGCTTAGCAGCAGCCGCGTCATCCCGAAGGTTCGTTTCATGGATTTGCGGCGCCTACAAGACGATTTGCAAGGCTTCTTCAAGGGTGAAATCCTTTTCGATGACATTGCGCGCCTGCTCTACAGCACCGATGCGAGTATTTTTCAGGTCAAGCCTGCTGGAGTCGTCTTGCCTCGGGACGAAGAGGATGTCTGCCGTCTTGTGCGCTATGCCCAGGAACAGGGGATCGCGTTGATCGCGCGCGGCGCGGGGACTGGGCTCGCGGGGGAATCGCTCGGCGCGGGGCTCGTCGTTGATCTGAGCAGGCATCTTCGTCAAATCGTCGCAGTCGGCGCCGACAGCGTGCGCGTTCAACCAGGCGTCACTTATGCGGCCTTGAACGCCCGACTCGCGGAAGTCGGCCGACGCTTCGCGCCCGACCCTGCCAGCGGCGGCGTTTGCACCTTGGGTGGAATGCTCGCCAACAATGCCTCGGGGGCGCGCGCCATCAAGTACGGCTATACGCGCGATCACGTGCAAGCGTTGCGGACCGTGCTCGATAACGGCGATGCCGTCAGCGTTGCCACCGAGCAGCTCGCGCGTACGGGGGAGGCTGGTACGCACCTTCACGACATCGCCACCGCGCTTGGCGTGCTGCTCGAACAGAATCGTGAGCTTATTACCTCCGCAAAGCCGCGCACTCCATTCAATCGGCTTGGCTATCAACTCGATGGCGTGCTCGTCGACCAAATGCTCAACCTGCCGCGGCTACTGATCGGTTCGGAAGGGACACTCGGCTTTTTCACGGAAGCAACGCTGCGGACGATTCCGCTCGCCGAGGGGCGTTGCTCGGTGCTCGTCAATGTGGCTGGTTTGGGACAGGCGATCGAGGTGGTTCAACGTGTGCTTGACACGGGCCCCTCCGCATGTGAGCTTATCGATCGCCGGCTGTTGAGGCTGGCACGCATAGGCGAGAACGGCGCTCTGGGATCACTCATCTCGTCGGCCGCCGAGGCGGTATTGGTCATCGAATATGAAACCGATTCCGCCAATGAAGCCATTCGCTTGGCGAAAGCGCTCGTCCAGCAACTGCAACGCGATCCGTCGGTGATCCAGACGACTTTGGCCGCTGAGGCCCAATTGCAAGAGCGCATCTGGCAGATCCGCGCGACGGCATTACCGAGCCTCTACAGCATGAAAGGCGGCGCTCAGCCGATTGCGCAGATTGAGGATGTCGGCGTCCCTGTCGAATCGCTGCACGAGTTCATGCGGCGCGCACAGGACATCTTGCAGGAGCATGAGACGACAGCGAGCTTCTTGGTGCACGCCGGCGCGGGCCAGGTACACACACGGCCGTTCCTCGACCTACAGAAACCGGATGACGTGTCCCGGCTCTGGTCGATCACTGAAAAGGTGCACGCGCTGGCACTGGAATTGGACGGGACCGTGAGCAGCCAGCATGGCACCGGCCTGGCGCGGACGCCGTGGGTGGCGCGGCAGTTCGGACCGCTCTATCCCATCTTGCGTCAGATCAAGGCGATCTTCGATCCGAAGAACATTTTCAACCCCGGCAAGATCGTCGATCCCGATCCGGATATCGCCGGCCGCCCATTGCGGAAGATCGCCCCGGCTGCCGAACGCCCATTAATGCCGCTGTCGTTATTCAAGGAACCGGACGCCGTTTTCAGCGAGGTAAGTCACTGCAACGGCTGCGGCCAATGCAGGACGGAATCGCCGGGGCAACGCATGTGTCCGCTCTTCCGCGCCAACCACACGGAAGACGCGACGCCGCGTGCCAAGGCGAACATGCTGCGCGATCTTTTGCAGCAGAACGCGGAAGGGATGCAGATCAGTGCCGAGGAAGTGCGCACGGTGGCGGATCTATGCGTAAACTGCAAAATGTGCGCTTCCGAATGTCCCGCCCACATCAACATCCCGAAGCTGATGCTCGAAGCCAAGGCGGCCAACGTCGCGGCGCATGGCATGGATCGCACCGACTGGTTTTTTTCCCAGATCGAGTATGTGCTGCGCTGGGGGAGTGCCGCCTCTTTCCTCGCCAATTTGGCCCTGCGCGGCCGAACCTCGCGCTGGCTGCTCGACAAGCTGTTCGGGCTATCGCGTGAACGACGCTTCCCTCGGCTGTCGTCGCGTTCGTTCATGGCCCGCGCCCGACGGCGCGGCTGGACGCACAAACCGACGGGAACGCGGCCCATCGTCCTTTATTTCGTCGATCTGTACGCCAACTATGTGGAACCACAGATCGCTGAAGCCACGGTTGCCGTCTTACAGCATCATGGGTTCGATGTGTTTATTCCCGCCGATCAACGCGGCAGCGGCCTGGAGGCGCTCGTTCACGGCGACGTCGAAACCGCGCGCGAGATCGCCGAGCGCAATTTACGGCTTCTGGTCGAAGCTGCCCGCGCCGGTTGGCCGATCATCTGCTCCGAGCCGAGCGCAGCCTTGATGCTCAAGTCGGATTACCTTGACCTGCACACCGACGCCGACGCATGTTTGGTCGCCGATCAGACGATCGAATTGACGGCGTTCCTCTGGCGGCTTCACCAGCAAGGCAAGCTACGTACCGATTTTCAAACCCTGGCGATCAGCATCGGCCATCACGTCCCGTGTCATGTCAAGGCGTTGCCAGGGCCGGTCGCTGGGCCAGGCCTGTTGCGACTGATTCCAGGGCTGCGCATGCATACAATCGATGTCGGCTGTTCGGGCATGGCCGGCACCTATGGAATGAAGTCGATCAATTACGCCACCTCGCAACGCGCGGGAGACGCAATGCTCAAAGAATTGCGTCAGCCTCGTAACCTGTTCGGCTCGACCGAATGTAGCAGTTGCCGCATGCAGATGGAAGATGGCACGGGCAAACGCACGCTGCATCCGGCGCAATATCTCGCGCTGGCGTACGGCCTGATGCCCGAGGTGGCCAAGCGTATGCGCGAACCGATACGAGAGTTGGTGTTGCGATGAAGGTGCTGCTGTTTGCACGGGCACGCGATCTGATCGGCGCGGACCGCATCGACGTCGATGCGGTCGCGACCATCGGAGAACTACGCCGTCGTTTGATGCGGCAGTATCCCCACGTCGCTGGATTACTGGAAAAGTCGGCGTTCGCGGTGAACGAGGAATTCGCGGACGACAACGTGACAATTCTGGATGGTGCTGAAGTCGCTCTGTTGCCTCCCGTTAGCGGCGGGTAAGATGAAGAGAGTCGCCGCATGCGGAAATTACCAAACGGAAGTGTATGATCCGTCTGACTCGCGATGCCATTGATTACCATGCAATGACGGAAGAGGTGCGCCGGCGCGATTGCGGCGCCATCGTCCTCTTCCTCGGCACCGTGCGCGATCTCACCGGCGAACGCATCACTGTCGCGCTCGATTACGAGGCCTATCCCGCGATGGCCGAAAAAAAACTGGCCGAGATCGAGGCGGAAACGCGTACTCGTTGGCCCGTCGGTGCGATCATACTCGAGCATCGTCTGGGACATCTCGAGGTCGGCGATGTCAGCGTCGCCGTTGCCGTCAGCTGCCCGCATCGCGCGCAGGCGTTCGAGGCGTGCCGTTACGCGATCGATCGGCTCAAGGAATTGGTGCCGATCTGGAAAAAGGAAAACTGGTCCGACGGAACGACGGAATGGGTTCATCCTGGAGCATGACAGACGCATGAGTCTACCAATGGTCGGCGCGACCGGCAAGTTGATCGATACCTACGGGCGCGTGCACAACAATCTGCGCATCAGCGTGACCGATCGCTGCAATCTGCGCTGCACCTACTGCATGCCCGAAGAAGTCGTGTTCATGGACAAACACGAACTCCTTAGCTTCGAGGAGATCACCCGCTTCGTCGCGATCGCGGCGCCGCTGGGCATCGATAAGATTCGGCTCACCGGCGGCGAACCACTTCTGCGACGCGATCTGCCACGCCTGGTCGCGATGATCTGCGCGGTTCCCGGCATCAAGGACGTCGGCCTGACGACCAACGGCATTTTGCTCGCGCACCAGGCTCAGCCGCTCTTCGACGCAGGCTTGCGGCGCATCAACATCAGCCTCGACACGCTGGATCCGGATCGCTTCCGTCAGCTGGCGCGGCGCGACGGGCTCGACAAGGTGCTCGAAGGAATCCACGCCGCCAAGAAGGCCGGCTTCAACCCAGTCAAGATCAACGCCGTCAGCATTCGCGGCGTCACCGAGCACGAGGTGGTCCCACTGGCGAATTTCGCGCGCTTGCATCGCCTGGAAATGCGCTTCATCGAGTACATGCCGATCGGCGCCGACCACTGGGAGCGCGACAAAGTCTACTTCGCGCATGAAATCCTCGACCAGCTTGAACAGCACGTCGGCCCGCTCATGCCCGCGCAGGATTACGATCCGAAGGCGCCGGCGATGGATTTCGATTACGTTGACGGAGGCGGCCGGGTCGGCATCATTGCTTCCGTGTCGCGTCCTTTCTGCATGAGCTGCAATCGCGTGCGTTTGACCGCGGATGGGAAGGTGCGCAATTGCCTGTTCGCGCTCGACGAGATCGACTTGAAGCCGTTGCTGCGAGACGATGCGCCGGTTGAAGAAATTGCGGCACTTGTGCGTGCGAATGTGTGGGCGAAATGGGAAGGACACGAAATTAACACCGCGCGATTCGTCAAGCCGGAGCGGACGATGCACACGATCGGCGGTTAATCTCGGAATCAAGGCTCACTCGATCGGAGAGCTTCATTTCGGCATGACAAGGCCATTCTGATTCGTGGCGTTCGACACGGGGCCCCAGACGACGCGTTCACTGCGGAAGGATTGCGCGGCCGACAGCGTGTCGGCGATTTGAACTTGTCCCTCGAAAAGAACCCACGCATCCTGCAACGATAGTGTGACGCTTTGGCACTCGCCGCGCATTCCGCCGCCGGTGAAAAGGACGTTGCCGAGGGCGACCAGTTCGTTTTGCGTCTGCCTCGTCTCCACGCGATCACACACGATTCGAAAATCGGCGATGGGCGTGAGGCTGCCCGGCGGCACCAAACGGGCCAGCAGCAAGGTGCGATTCTGCCGCGTCTCCTGATGCACCGTCCACGGGCTCGTCGGCAACTTGGGCACAGGCAGCGCCGCAACTCCCACCTTTTGATCGGCAGGCACTGTCGCGCCTTCGAACTCGCCCGGCAATTTGATCGGCTTGACCACTTCACCGATCTTCAGCGGCTTGGGTGCTTGCGGGTCGGGCAACTGGAACTGATTTTGCGGGTCCAGTCGCTTGGCCGCGTTCTCTTGAATACCCGTGGCCCCTTTTTTCTGATCAATCGGCGTCGTGACAGAAGGCACAGCGCTGGGCTGATCGCCGCGAGGCTTCGTCAACCATTTCTCTTGTTCCTTGATAAGGTCTTGCAGTTTGTTGGGCCAAGCGGAGGCGCCATGCTTGTCTTGCGCAGGGGCGGAAGGCGGGTCATTCAAAGGGATCGCGACGTTCACGGTAGCTGGCGAAATCTCGCGAGGCGTCGGGATGGCCGTGTCCTTCACCGCCGGGACCGGAAGCAATCGCGTCTCCCCCTTGTCCGATGGCGCCTTCGAGGCGTTCATCGCCCCGCTGCGGTAGTTTGGCCAAAAGAACCAATAGGCGGCAACGTTTAGGCTGAGCAGTACGAACACACCGAGCTTAGCGAACAGTTGTTTGTTGCCCATGACAGCACCCTTGCCGAAAATACGCCCTTCTCCCAGGCGTGCGGACGGTAAAGACCATTAGCGGACCATACCAAAAGATCAGGTGCGCTGTCACTATGGATTTTGCCGGCAGGATGCCGGGATTCGCAACAGAACACGTCGGCATTTTCCAATATCGGGGACATCTACGCCGATGGGGACAAAGAATGTCAATGTGCCTTCTGTATGGAGAAATACTGTTCAACGTTTTTTCAAAGTCGCGCCTGTTTTCGGCGCTAGTCCCGGAACTGGCGCTATAATAGTGTGCACGGGCGAAGGGGCCCCGGCTACAGGAGGCCGGGGCGGTGACGAGAAATCACCCTGAGGCAACGCAGTTTCTCCCGTGGTTGGAAGTGCGATGACCGTCCACGCAAGCATGGAACTGGTCTTGTTCGGCCAGGTCGGGATTTTCATTCGATCAGATCTCTGGTTGGCCGTGGTCGCGTTCATCGTCGTCGTGGGTTTGGGCATCTGGGTCATCTGGCGCTGGCGCATGGGGCTCGTGGAAGAGCCGCCCCCGCCGCTCGACAAACAGGTAGAATATTATCGCGCGATGATGGAGCGCGGCCAACTTCAGTCCGAGGAGTTTGCCCGCATCGTGACCCAACTGGAAAAACAGACCACCGGAGCCGACGCTACCCAGAACGTCGAACCCGCCAAGGACGACCAACCACCCGATAGGCTCCATCCACGCGATGTGAATGGGCCCTCAGATTCTCCCGCCTAGAATTCTTTGTGGTCATCACGCGTGCCGTGATAAATAAATATTGATCGGCGTACGATCATCACGTAAAATCGGTACACACTGGCGACGAATGCTTGCAGCTCCTGTTTCTGCAACCATTCACGACAAGCGGTTGATCCCCTCCCCGTCTTTTGTCGCGCGCTGCATGTACCTCGTGGCTCGCGAGCCGATCCTTATCGGCTCGCGCAGGAGAATCAAAGTTCATGAGCACTTCAGGCGCGGGCAACACGGGTAGAAAACCAACCGGCGGCAGCACGGGACGCAATCGCAACGCGTTCTGTTCCTTCTGCCGCAAGAGCTATCGCGACGTCGGCCCACTCGTCGAAGGACCGGGCGACGTCTACATCTGTGGTGAATGCGTCGAACTCTGCCAATCGATCATCGATCAAGAACGTAAACGCCGCGGCATCACACGCTCCACCGTCACCAACATTCCGTCGCCTCGGTCCATCAAGGAAAAGGTCGATCAGTACGTCATCGGCCAAAACCGCGCCAAGAAGATCCTCTCCGTCGCCGTGCACAATCACTACAAACGGCTCAGCATCGGTAGCGAAGGACATACCGATGTCGAGGTCGATAAGAGCAACATTCTCCTGATCGGTCCGACCGGCAGCGGCAAGACCCTTTTGGCGCGCACGCTCGCCAAGATCCTGGATGTCCCGTTCGCAATCGGCGACGCCACCACGCTCACCGAAGC
>SXGS01449124.1_pt1 | contig 10423 bp, 7 predicted proteins | sample 3174681 | NCBI WGS metagenome assembly SXGS01 (sample SAMN11356861, study PRJNA531348) | freshwater metagenome | isolation source: freshwater sample F1-80 | place: China: Fuxian Lake, Yuxi | collected 2017-12-25
CACCTTTACCGATATCGGTGCGCGCCGGCCCGACGGTTCACTCACCACTCACAAGTTGCTGTCGGAAGACCCGGCGCAGTATGCCGACGCGGCGCTGGCGGGCATCCGCGATTTGCTGGGTGTGCCACGCGATGCGCCAATCCCCGCCAAGCAGATTGCCGCCGTGAAGATGGGCACCACCATCGCTACCAACGCCTTGCTCGAACGCAAGGGCGAGCCCACGGCATTGTTTATCACGCGTGGGTTTCGCGATGCGCTGCGTATCGGCTACCAGAACCGGCCACGCATTTTTGACCGGCATATTGTGCTGCCGGAGATGCTCTACACCGTGGTGCATGAAATCGACGAACGCCTCGGTGCGCACGGCGAGGTGTTGACGCCACTCGATTTGCGTGAGGCGCGGCGCGAGCTGCAAGCCGCTTACACCAGCAGGTTGCGAGCCTGCGCGATTGTGTTGATGCACGCTTATCGCCACCCGCAACACGAACTACAAGTGGCGGATTTAGCCAGGAAAATCGGCTTTACGCAGATTTCGGTTTCGCACCAGGTCAGCCCGCTGATGAAGCTGGTGTCACGCGGGGACACCACGGTGGCGGATGCGTATTTGTCGCCGGTGCTGCGCCGGTACGTCGAGCGCATCACGCAGGAGCTTAACGGTGTGAACGTCATGTTCATGCAATCGAGCGGCGGACTGACGGACGCGCGGCGGTTTCATGGCAAAGACAGCGTGCTCTCCGGCCCCGCTGGCGGCGTGGTGGGTATGGTGCGTACGGCCCAGGGTGCGGGCTTTGATCGCATCATCGGCTTTGACATGGGCGGTACCTCCACTGATGTGTCGCACTTCGCCGGCGAATACGAGCGCGCGTTCGACACGCTGGTGGCGGGTGTGCGCATGCGCGCGCCGATGATGAGCATTCATACCGTCGCGGCGGGTGGCGGCTCGATTCTGCATTTTGATGGGGCACGTATGCGTGTCGGCCCCGATTCCGCGAGCGCGCAACCCGGCCCGGCGTGTTACGGGCGCGGCGGGCCGTTGACGGTGACCGATTGCAATGTGCTGCTAGGGCGCATCCAGGCGGATTATTTTCCGGCGGTTTTTGGCGCATCGGGCAAAGCGCCGTTGGATCGCGACGCCGCGCGTGAAAAATTTTCGGCCTTATCAAAAAATATCAATAAAAACGAATACTTACAATCACAAGAAGAAATAGCTGAAGGCTATCTGCGCATCGCCGTGGACAACATGGCTAATGCCATCAAGAAGATTTCTGTGGCGCGCGGCTACGATGTCACGCGCTACACGCTGGCGTGCTTTGGCGGTGCTGCGGGCCAACACGCCTGCCGCGTGGCGGACGCGCTGGCGATGCCGCGTGTTTATATTCATCCGTACGCAGGCGTTTTGTCGGCTTATGGCATGGGGTTGGCGGATATCACAGCCATGCGTGAGCAGGCGGTGGAGGCCGCACTAACCGAGACCGCCCTGCCACGGCTTGTTGCGACACTGGACGCATTGGGGGCAACCGCACGCGCTGAAGTTGCTGCGCAAAACGTCCCCGCCGACCAAATTACCTTGATCCGCCGCGCGCACATCAAATACGACGGCACCGATACGGCGTTGAACGTGGCGTTCGGTTCCGTGCCGGACATGACGCAGGCGTTCGAAGCCGCTTATCTCACGCGCTACAGCTTTTTGATGCCGGGGCGCGCATTGGTGGTTGAGGCGGTGGCGGTGGAGGCTTCATCTCAAACCAATAAGCAGGGCGATTCCCGTCCACCCGGGGGAGAGGCGGAAGCGGCGAGGAAAAGCGGTGCCACACCAACCCCAACCGCCAGCATCATGGTTGATATGTTCAGCGAAGGCGCCTACCACCCCACACCGCTCTACCGCTCGGAAAACCTGCAACCCGGCCACCGCATCCCCGGCCCTGCCATCATCACCGACGCCAACGCCACCACGGTGGTCGAGCCCGAATGGCAGGGCGAAGTCACCGCACAAGGTCACCTGTTGCTCTCTCGAGCGAAGCCACGCGCCGCGCGCACCGCCATCGGCACCACCGTTGACCCCGTGCTGCTGGAGATTTTCAACAATCTCTTCATGGCCATTGCCGAGCAAATGGGTGTGACGCTGGCCAACACCGCCTACTCCGTCAACATTAAGGAACGGCTCGATTTCTCGTGCGCGCTGTTTGACGCCGGCGGCAACCTCATCGCCAATGCGCCACACATGCCGGTGCATCTGGGGTCGATGGGCGAAAGCGTGCGTTCGGTGATCCGCGACAATCCGCATATGCGTGCGGGCGACGTGTATATGCTGAACGATCCGTATCGCGGCGGCACGCACCTGCCCGATATCACCGTAATCACGCCGGTGTTCAACAGCGAGGGAACACAACTGCTGTTCTACGTCGGCTCGCGCGGGCACCATGCCGATATCGGCGGCATCACGCCCGGCTCGATGCCGCCCGACAGCAAGCATATTGACGAAGAAGGCGTGCTCATCACCAACTTCCTGCTGATCGAAGCAGGCCGCTTCCGCGAAGCGGAAACGCGGGCGCTGCTCGCCGGGGCGCGGTACCCGTCACGCAACATCGAGCAAAATCTTGCCGACCTGCGCGCGATGATCGCCGCCAATCAAAAAGGCGTGACCGAACTCGCACGCATCGTCGGCGAATTCGGCCTTGAGGCCGTCCATGGCTACATGCGCCACGTGCAGGATAACGCCGAGGAATCCGTGCGGCGCGTGATCGGCGCGCTGAAAGACGGCGACTTCAGCTATAAAATGGACGATGGCGCCGTGATCAAAGTAAAGATCACACTTGATCACGCCGCGCGCAGCGGCATCATCGATTTCACCGGCACCTCACCACAGCGCGACAGCAATTTCAATGCGCCGTCCGCCGTGGCGATGGCGGCCGTGCTGTATGTGTTTCGCACGCTGGTGGATGACGACATCCCTTTGAATGCCGGATGTCTGAAACCGCTCAAGGTGATCATCCCCGAAGGCTGCATGTTGAACCCGCGCCATCCGGCGGCGGTGGTGGCCGGCAATGTCGAAACCTCGCAATGCGTGACCGATGCTCTGTATGGCGCGCTGGGCATGATGGGCGCCTCGCAAGGCACCATGAATAATTTCACTTTCGGCAACGCGCGCCATCAGTACTACGAAACCATCTCCGGCGGGGGCGGCGCAGGGCCGGGTTTTGACGGATCAAGCGTGGTGCAAACGCACATGACCAACTCGCGCCTCACCGACCCGGAAGTGCTGGAATGGCGCTTTCCAGTGCTGCTGGAGAGTTTTGAAATTCGCGAAGGCAGTGGCGGCGCAGGCAAAAACAAGGGCGGCAACGGCGCTATACGCCGCGTGAAATTTCTCGAGCCGATGACGGCAGCGATCCTCTCGAGCCACCGCCGCGTACCGCCGTACGGCATCGCGGGCGGGCAGCCCGGCGCCGTGGGGCGCAACTCCGTTGAACGGGTGAACGGAACCCAGCTCGCGCTCGGCGGCTGCGATCAGGCCGAGATGCAGGCGGGTGATGTGTTTGTGATTGCAACGCCGGGGGGCGGTGGCTACGGCGCGGCATAAAATGTACGCACCAATAATTTTGGTGCGCATCGCAGTCCCATGCTGTTCGAGCACGCTATTTCTTTCGCCGTCGTTCCCGCGCAGGCGGGAACCCACAACACAGCATCACGAAGCAACAAACACTGGCAAGCCGACAGCCTAACGCCATGAATTAAATATCGTTATAAAACAAATACTTACGGATGACCCTCCAATGGCTCGCGTTCCTTTAATCCCCGAAGATCACGGCCCGCTCGCCGCCCTCATCGCCAAGCTCAAAGGCGCGCGCGGCGGCAAGCTGATCAACCTGTATCGCGTGCTACTCAACAGCCCGTCGGTCGCTGAAGCCTGGCAAGCCTTCAACAACGCCATCCGCTTTAACACCGCGCTCGACGATGAAGCGCGCGAGCTTGCCATCCTGCGCGTGTCGCAACTGAACGGTGCGGACTATCAATTTCAAATCCACGCCACGAAATACGCACCTGCGTGCGGCATCACGCCCGAACAAATCGCCGCCCTCGACAGCGGCGAAAACTCCAGCCTGTTCCAGCCTGCGCACCGTGCGCTGCTCGCCTACACCCGCGCGATGACGGTGGACATCGACGTCAGCGACGCCGTGTTCGCACGCCTGAAACAGCACTACAACGATCAGCAGATCGTCGAACTCACCGTGCTGATTGGCGCATATAACATGCACACGCGGGTGGGACGCGCGTTGCGGCTAGATCCCGATCCGTCGTGATAATGCTGCGCCACTGATGAATCAATCCTTTAATTTAATGGAAAAATAGTGTTTAAAAACAAATATTTAAATATAACCTTTGTCGCCGCGCTAAGCCTGCTCTGCACACTGCCGCCCCAAACCCACGCGGCGGAATTCCCCGCCGCCCGTCCCCTCCGCATGGTCGTACCCTTCGCCCCCGGAGGCAGCTCCGATGTCGTCGGCCGCCTTGTCGGTACGCGCATGGCCGCCACCTTGAAGCAAAACATCATCGTCGATAACCGCGCCGGCGCGGGCGGCATGATCGGCGCGGATATCGTGGCCAAGGCCGCGCCGGACGGCTACACGCTGCTGTTGGTCGACGCGCTGCACATCGTCAGCCCCATTTTCAGCCGCAACACGCTCTACGACCCGGTGAAGGATTTCTCGCCGATTTCGATGATCGCCAAATCACCGCTGTTCCTCGCCACGTATACGGCACATGAGGCAAAAACGCTGGCTGACATGCTGGCAATTGCCCGGCGCGAACCGGGCCGCGTGGCCGTGGGCATCCCCGGCACCGGCAACATCGTCATTGAAATGCTCAAACTGCGCGCCAAGGTCAACTTCAACCTTGTGCCTTACAAGGGCGGTGCGCCGGCATTGAACGATCTGGTCGCCGGCAATATTCAACTGTTTACCGGCTCCATCGCCACCTTCGGCGGCTTTGCGAAATCGGGGCGGGTGCGGCTACTCGCCACCACGGCGCTGACGCGCCACCCCGATTACCCCGACGTGCCCACCTTCAGTGAGGCCGGTACGCCCGGCGTCGATTACGAACAATGGTTCGGCATGCTCGCCCCCACGCGCCTGCCGCCGAAGGTGGGCGCCATCCTCGGCGCGGCGATTGCCGATGCCATCAAGGACAGCGAAGTGCGCGACCGCTTCAATCGCCTCGCGCTCGATCCCGCGTATCTTGGCCCGGCGGATTACAACACGCGCGTATTGAACGACGCTGCGCGCTGGCGGAAGGTGGCGGCGGATGCGGGGATTAAGGCGGTGGAGTAGTGGTTTTTGACTTATTGCTTGCTAGTTTTTCAAAGATGCTTCGAACTTTAGCTTGATTCGAACTGGCGGCGGCAATCGAAAAGTTCGCGCTCATACTCAATGCGCGCCATCACAGATCGAAGTAGTAAATGCACTCGTTTTTCCAGAACAGCGCCCTCGGAATAGTCAGCCGGAGCAACAAAATTGACTCGCCCTGCATCCAATAGAGTCTTGCATGTCGCCTTACTCTTCTTTTCGCGCCCGCCCCGCCCTTCGCGATAAACGGCAATCGCATTTCCATTAGCTTGTCGCGTTACCGTCATACTTGGTACATCAGTTTCACCATCGCCGATGTAGATAATATTCTCGAATGGAATAGGCCTCTTATCGGGCGGCATGTGTGAATTTATGGATTCGGAAAGTTCTTCCTTGCCTTTGTTGATTCGAAATAGAAATTGAGTTTTCGAAGTGTCCGTAATCAACAACTTTGGGAAAGTTGGTTGTTTATGTGTGCCATAGTGGTATTCGGACGCATAAATTCTATGAAAGAACCTCTTGATCGACACGCCTTCGAGAATTTCTTTCAAGCCTGCAGATATGATGTAGTGTCTTACCTTAATGCGTCCCACCCCCGCTGCATGCACAAAGCTATTTATTCGATCAAACCATGTTTCGACGCCGGGAAAATACTTAACTTTCGTGCCTAAACTCTTGAATTCGGTTAGGCCGACATACTTCTCAAGCTTTTCTGCTTTTTCCACCAATAGACGCATATACGTCAGCATGGGCTCTTCGCAAAGTTCGCTACTTTGCTTATCCTTCGGTCCAGAAATCACCCGCTACTATCCCAATTTCAGGAAGTACCGTGTATTCCTGCATTGGTTGAGGAGATAAAGTACCGTCAAAATCATAGACTAAAGCTATGGTGTCTTGGACGAATCTTTTTCTACTTTGCGGCATTTTGCGTATCTTTTCCAGAAGCGTCGGCAAACTTAGCGTAGGCGAAGTTCGGTATGCGCACGTTCACATGCTACATACCACTTTTTATTAAAAAGTCTCTTCCGCGTAAATTGTCATAATGGTGCGGCTTATATGCACGTTTCGTGTAGACACAAACAACATGCCTGACTTACTGACCATAACTATGTGTTTTAATTGATAAAAGTTCCATCCCATCATAACCCAATTTACTCCGAACAAATGTCCACCCACCCCACAATCCTGGTCGAAGACGACCCCTTCCCCCGCATGCTGAAGGCGTTTCTCGACCCGGCTGCCGAGCCGCAGTACCTCGCCGCACTCGCCGATTTTTTTGCACACGATCTGCCGGATTTCGCAGGATGGCTGGCGAATTTGCGGGCGCTGGCGGGGCCGTTGTTTCCGGCTGAGGTGCGGCTGGTGGCGGATCAGGCTGCCCTGCATGCGCAGTTGGCCGATGCGACGGTGATCGTCACCGAGTCGTTTGAAATCGGTGAACGGCAACTCGCTGCCGCGCCCAACCTGAAAGTGGTACAGAAGTACGGCGCGATGCTGCGCGGCATTGATGTCGCGGCGTGCGAGGCGCGCGGTGTCACGGTGCTGCCGCTGCGCCGCCGGGCGAATATTTCCTGCGCGGAACACGCATTGATGTTGATGCTGGCGCTGTCCAAACAACTGCACCGGCTGCACGGGCGCATCAGCATTGATCAATTGCAGGCTGCGGGTTACCAGCCGAAGCTGTTCGACAGCGGCTACACGCCCGGCTCCGGCTGGCCGCGCGCGCAGGGGCTATCGATACTGTATGGCACGACGCTGGGGATTATCGGCTTCGGCGAAATCGGCCGCGAGATCTCCTTACGTGCCCACGCCTTCGGCATGCGTGTGCTGTGCACGCAGCGTACGCCGATGAGTGCCCCCGAACAGCGTGAATGGCACGTGACGTATTGCGACCGTGATGCGCTGCTGCGCGAGAGCGATTGGGTGTGCGTGCAATTACCGTCGAACGCCAACACGCAAAATTACCTCGACCATGCGCAGTTCACGCTGATGAAGCCGGGCGCGAATCTGATTAACGTGTCGCGCGCGCAGGTGATAAACCGCGATGCGCTGCTCGCGGCGCTGCGTTCTGGCAGGCTGGGCGGCTTTGCGCTAGACCCGCTGTACGAAGAACTGGGCCGCACCGCTGATGAACTATTGCAATTCAACAACGTGATCCTCACGCCGCACGTGGCGGCCATGCCGCGTCACAATGCGCTGGAGGATTTCAGGGATTTGGTTTTAGGGGTTGCGCTGACAATGAATAAAATAAATCAATAAAAACAAATACTTACGTAATGCGCACCATAGCAGGATTAAGGCTTCTTACGAGGCGTTAACCCGACCGCACGAACACGTTTCAGGTCCTTTTATCGTCGTCTGCTAGGGGCGGCTTCTCGCCTGTGACATCCGGCAGCAGAGGCGGAATCAGATCAAAGGGGCTGGGCTCGAATTTCCCACCCACGCCGCGAATCATCCACTGCGTCCGTTGTCGCACATCCAGCCCTTTCGCCTTCATCCACATCAACGTAGTCTCTCGTCCCTACATTTGCCGTCGCAAGAGTTCGATGCCCCGCCGGTCGTTCGCGTCGAGATGCACGCCCGCATGCAGGCTGAAGCCTTGCGCGTTGGTGCACAATTCGCGCGCTTGCCATAGTTCGCGCCGCGCTAGTCCGATGCCACCCACAAATGTGAGCACTTTGCGCCCCGCGCGCGGCCCCGCTGCGATGCGCCAGGTGCTGGCCGCCGCTTGCAACGGCGCCATCACGTCATCCGGGGCCAGGTTCTCGTTGCGCGCCAAGTAGGAGATGCCGTCTTCTTCGATCAGCTGGCCCTGGCGCATGAGCAGCTTCAGCAGGCGCCGATATTGCAGCGATCTTTCTAGTCCACTTTCGCACCGGAGGCGCGAACCGCTTTGTCCCACTTCGCAATTTCGGTATTGATGAACGCCGCAAATTGCTCCGGGGAGATCGGCGTCACTTCGCCGCCTTCGTCCTGAAAGCGTTGCTGCACGTCAGGCAGTTTGAGGATTCGCATCAATTCAGTGTGGAGCCTGCCGAGCACGTCTTTCGGAACACCGGCCGGCAACAAGACGCCAAACCACGTGTTGACCTCGTAGCCGGGCAAGCCGGTTTCGCTGATCGTCGGCACGTTCGGAAGTATCAGCATACGCTGCTTGCCCGCGACGCCGAGGGCTTTCACGCGGCCCGCGTTCACCAACTGCACCCCGGGCAGAGGACCACTCATATGAAGCGCCACCTCTCCGCTCACAAGCGCCGTCAGTGCCGGGCTCGCACCTTTATAAGGCACATGCGTCAACTTGATGCTGGCTGCGGACTTGATGATTTCCATGCCCAGATGGCCCGCCGACCCATTGCCCGACGAGCCGAAGGACACCGTACCCGGTTTCGCTTGCGCCAGCGCGATGAACTCCTTCACGTTCCTGGCGGGAAACGACGGGTGCGCGTAGAGGATGAGCACCGAGTTGAATACGAGTGTGACCGGCTGGAAATCTTTAACAGGGTGGTACGGCAGTTTGGAATACAGCGCGGGCCCGATAGCGACGTTTGCGAGCTGACCAAGCACGATGTTGTAGCCGTCAGCGGGAAGCTTTGCCGCAAGGCCAAGGCCGAGCGTTCCACCCGCACCCGGCCGATTGTCGATGATCACCTGCTGACCCAACGCCTCGGTCAGCTTCGGCGCGAGCGTGCGCGAAATGAGGTCCGTGGGGCCACCCGGCGGAAACGGCACGACCCAGCGGATCGATTTGCTGGGATAGGCCTGCGCGTAAATTGAAGCAGAAACCACGGCGCAAAGTAACGCGACAGCAGCAGCGGTGCAGCTTGTACAAATTGGTTTCATGGAGTGCCTCCTGTTCGCAATGGGCAAAGCCCGGCGGATATCATCCCTCCCGGGCGTTGTACTCAATCGGGCGTGTCGCGGCAACCAGGGGATAGGAATTTCAAACACCCTTTTTGCATAAACCCCAATGTATTCCGACCCGATCACCGGGTCAATTTCCGTAATCGATCAGCCAGCCCACATCTCCCGCCAAATCCCCATTTGGAAACGTTCATTAACTGATTGTTTTAACTCAACATTTCTTACTCCACTTTCACGGGGCCCAAACCACCCCCTCGGCGCCGGTAAACACCGTCCGATGCTGCTCAATCCACCCCAAACAAATTCACGCGCCGCGCTTTTTCTCGTGGCGGCGGCTGTGGACTCAGGCCCAAGTGCGTCAGTATTTTCTCGATCACCGCTGGTTCTTCGATCACCGCGATGAGCTTCAGCTTGCCGCCGCACGCGAATACAAGGGAACTCGCAATCGGTTGCGATGACAATGCGGCCCCGGTTTATCACGCGGCTTCCCCGTAATACGCTGCGCTCCTTACGGGCTACGTCTGCTTACAACGTCTTCTCATACGGCAGAGACAGTGTAACGCCGAGGCCGGGCACGGCGGCACCTGCGCGCGTAAACCCCATGCGTTCATAAAACGCACATGCCGCGGTGGTGGACTCCGTGGACAGTTTCTGCAGCCCCCATGTTTGCGCCTGCCGCTCCATCGCCAGATAGATGGCTTTACCGATGCCGCGGCGCTGCGCTCCGGGACTCAGGTAGAGCAGGTGAATTCTGCCGTTGCGCCCGATCATCCCTACGCCCATCAAGCAAGCGCCTTCCTCGGCGACCATGCAAAGATTGTTTTTGCTGGCCAGCCAGGCGAGAAAGTTCTGTGGGGTCTTGTTCGCCAGCCACCCAGCGAGGGCGGCCGCGTCATTCTGATGATCGACCCTGCATAACTCGGTAATGGAACGGCGCAACACGTCCACTGCTGCGTCGGCATCTCTGGGCTCGGCTGTGCGGATCGTGATCATGTTTCACCTCGAGGATAGGAATTTCAAACACCCTTTTTGCATAAACCCCAATGTATTCCGACCCGATCGCCGGGTCAATTTCCGTACTCGATCAGCCAGCCCACATCTCCCGCCAAATCCCCATTTGGAAACGTTCATTAACTGATTGTTTTAACTCAACATTTCTTACTCCACTTTCACGGGGCCCAAACCACTTCCTCGGCGCCGGTAAACACCATCCGATGCTG
>SXGS01592897.1_pt1 | contig 10422 bp, 9 predicted proteins | sample 3174681 | NCBI WGS metagenome assembly SXGS01 (sample SAMN11356861, study PRJNA531348) | freshwater metagenome | isolation source: freshwater sample F1-80 | place: China: Fuxian Lake, Yuxi | collected 2017-12-25
GGTGAGCGTGAACAAGGGCGCCAGCGCCGAGATCAGTTGCGTGTTCGACACCACCAGCCGCACGGAAACGACGGTGTTTGGCGAGAACACCAGCGACGAGATGTGTCTCGCCTTCGTTTACGTCACCGGCGGGTAGACCGCCGACGCGCCGGCGGTGCACAGAGCGCGCGCAGGCGACGCCACTCGGGGCCGAAGTACAGCTTGGCGCCGCGGGACAGGGTCGACGCGTCCAGAGCGGCCAGCGCCTGCGGACCGTGCTCTGCCTTGTGGTAGCGCTCGGTGTCGCCGGTCGGCGCGACCTCGGCGAGAAGGCCGTCGAGCCGGACGCTGAACTTCGCCGCGCACGCGCCAGCCGAACTGCGAACGCCCCAGCGCTCGGTCTCCGCGCCGAACTCGGCGCCGATGCGCTTCCGAGCACGCGCGACCTCGAAGCGGTTCCAGCCGCAGCGCGACAGGGAGTCCCCGAGGCCATGCCTCCAATCGAGCACGAACCACGACTCGATTTCCGGCGCAGCGAGCAACACGACGAGTTCAACCCCAGGCGCGGTGCCGGCAACGCGCTTGCGCCAAGCGTGAAGCCACTCGGCGAACCGCTCGACGCACCCCGCCTCGGCACACTCCGGCGCCCCGAACCGGCAGTCGCAATCGTCGATGACCACGACGACGTCGCCCGATGCGACCTGAGTCTTGCCGTCACCGTCGAGGTGTTTCAGCAGGTTGGACATCAAGTCCCTGCCCGTGGTGCCACGAGGTAGCCCCGCACCGGGTCGCGGCCCCGGTTTGTCCGACTCCCGCGACATCCATCGAACCTCCACGCCCTGCAGGTTTTCCTCGAGGAAGGCGAGGGCGGCCCGCCTGCCCTTGACCCTTCGAAGCTCAGTCTCCCCAGGGCTCACCCATGCCCACACCCTCACCGCGGCCACCCGCCGAGAACGCTGTCGCCCACCCGATACAGGTCGCCGAATTGCCATCCTTCCTTGCGGGCCACCGCGAATCGCGACGGATCCACCCGCTCCACCCGCCCATTCACAATAGTGAACAGTCGAGCGGAGCCGCTCTCGAAGGCCTCGGTCCACCGGTCGAGCAACTCCGGCGAGTGCGTGCAGACGATGGACTGATGCGGAGACTCGAGGAACCAGCGCGCCACCTGGTGCTGCCACGCAGGATGGAGGCTGCTCTCAGGCTCGTCGATGCACACGACGTCGCGAGGCGATCGGAACAGCAAGGTGGCCAGACGGACCAGCTGCACGGTCCCGTCCGACACCCGGTCGAGGGGAACCAGCCGTCCCGAGATGGTGAGGTTGGCCCACACGTGACCGGGCACGTCCTCGGTGGACAGGTGCTCCAAGCCTTGAACGAGGTCGGCGACCCTCTCCGAGACGGGCCGGAGGAAGGGGGGCCGGGCCTCGAACTCGCGGAGCACGTTCGCGAGGTTGTCGCCCCGCGGCGACAGGGTGTCCTGGCCACGCTCGCGCTTCTCAGCCAAGCAGTCGCGTGCCGCCGGAAATCGTGGGCAAGCAGCGTGGAGGATGAGCCGCGACTCCTGCCACAGCAACGCGAAGGCGCGGGCGAGTTCCGGCCACTGGGACCCGTCGGCGCCGCGCCAGCCTGTCGAGGACCCCAGTCCGTACCGCGGACCCACCACCGCGGACATGGTCGTTGATTGCTCGTCACGGGTGAGCTGCACATCGCGAGACGTCGAGGGCTTGCCGTCGGCCAGGAGAGTGCCGACCTCCAGTCGCTCCGCCTCGAGTCGCCAGTCGGATTGCCAGCGACGCCCGTCGCCCGGCACATGGAACGCGAGGTCGTACTTCAGCCCTTCGAAGTCCCAACCGAGCGCCACCCGTTGGTCTCCCCCCCAGGCAGGGAGTTGTTCGCCACCGAGCTCCGCCAGAGCATCGCCGAGGTCCACCCCTCGCGTCGCGTCGCCGGTGAGGAAGCCCTGCAGCGCCCCGAGCGCATCCAGCAGATTCGACTTCCCCGAGTTGTTCGGCCCGATGAACACGTTGAGCTTCCCCAGCTCGAGGTCAAGCTCCCCCAGGTTGCGGAAGCCATGCGCGCGGAAACGGGTCAACATCTTCCCCAGTTACCCCGCCCGGCCCCCCGACTCCACCGCTGGTTACCGGCTCCTGCCATGCGTCTCCCCCTCCCACGCCTCCCCCTCCAACTGTGGTTGCTCGGCTCCTATGCGCTGGTCTTCGCCATGCCGGTGCTGGCGCTGCTCGGCACCGGCGCGCTGGCCTGGGACCTCGTCAACCAGACCAAGGAGGACCTGGAACACCAGGGGGCGCTCATCGCGATGGTGGCGGCCGAGCGGATGGGCAAGCCCCAGCGCATGAACGAGATGCTCGCTGCCGCCAAGCAGCAAACGCTCTCGGGCATCCGCATCACCGACGACGCCGGCGTGGTGGTGGCCAGCAGCGGCGACGGCGTGGGCGAAGATCTCTCCGACGACGCCGAGATCCGCGCCGCGCTGGAAGGCAGCAAGGGGCTCGCGATCAAGCCTCGACCCGGGGCGGTGGGGCTCCGCGGTCGCGGGCTCTCGTCGCAGTCCCGTCATGCGGACGTCCGGGTCTTCGTGGCGGTGCCGGTCAGGCGCGACAACGAGGTGCTGGGCGCGGTGATCCTGTCGCGCACACCCCGCGAAGAGGTGCAGGCCTTCTGGCAGATGGCCCCCAAGCTCTGGCTGGGTGCGCTCATCGCCATTGGCTCCACGACCGTCCTGGCCCTCCTCGCCGGGCACTATGCCAGCCGCTCGCTCCGGGCGCTGGGCCGGGCGAGCGAACGATTCGCGGCCGGCCAGCTCGCCGACGACGGCACCATCGCCGACGCCCGCGACAGCCGGATCAGCGAGACCGCGGCCCTGGCCGAGGCGATGGACAGCATGGCCAGCCGGCTCCGGGGCCGTCTCGCGTACATCAGCGAGTTCGCGGGCAACGTGTCCCACGAATTCAAGACCCCCGTCTCCGCGCTCCGGGGGACGATCGAGCTTCTCCGCGACGACGACGCCATGCCGCCGGAACAACGCGCTCGTTTCCTCGATAATGCCCTGGGCGACCTCGACCGCTTGTCGCGCCTCGTGGGCGGTTTGCTCCGGCTCGCCCGGGCCGAGGAGGGCGGCGCTCGCGAGCCATTCGACGCGCGCCAGCTCGCCCACGAGGTCGCCGCCCGGTATACAGATGTGACAGTATCAGGCGATAATGTAAAACTCGTCAGCACCCGCGAGCAGGTCGAAACGGCGCTGGTGAACCTCGTGGAGAACGCGCGGAAGTACGGCGGTTCCCAGGTGTCGATCGAGGTGTTCAGCGCCCCTCCGCTCGGTGGCTTCCGCGTGATCGACGACGGCCCGGGGATCGACCCGGCCCACCTTGGCCGCCTCTTCGAACGTTTCTTCACCACCGAGCGCGCCCGCGGCGGCACTGGCCTCGGGCTCGCCCTGGTCAAGGCGGTGGCCGAGGCGCACGGGGGCCACGCGCGCGTGGAATCGCGGCCAGGACTCACCACCTTCGAGCTCGCCCTGCGCGCCGACGGCTAGCCTGAGGCGATGCTCACGTTTGTCGCGCTCGCCGTCGCCCGGGACATCGTCGTGGAATCCGAGGCCGAGCTCCGCGCGGCCGCGCTCGCCGCCCGCCCGGGCGACACCATCGAGATCCAGGGCGAGGGCTTCACGCTGGCCAACACGATCGCCCTCGCGGCCGACGGCACCGCCGAGGCGCCGATCACCCTGAGGAGCGACCTCGTCACCCTGCGCTCCACGGCGGTGGAGGCCTTCAAGCTCACCGGCGCCTACTGGGTGATCGAGCGTGTCGGCCTCGAGGGCGCCTGCGCCGACGACAGCGACTGTGAGCACGCCATCCACGTGGCGGGCAACGCCGACGGCACCGTGATCCGGTACTGCACGCTGGTGGATTTCAACGCCCAGATCAAGGCCAACGGGGAAGACGAGGGCGCGGGCTACGTCTGGCCGGACGATGTCCTGGTGGAGGGCAACGTGCTCTACGACACGCGCCCGCGCCAGACGAGCAACCCCGTCACCAAGCTCGACGTCGTGGGTGGCCGCCGGTGGACCGTCCACGCCAACATGATCCTCGACTTCGAGAAGGCCCAGGGCGACGGCGTCAGCTACGGCGCCTTTCTGAAGGGGAACTCCAAGGACGGCGTTTTCGAGGGCAACCTCGTCCGTTGCGCGATGGCCTTCGAGGGCGGCTACCGGGTGGGCTTGTCACTCGGTGGCGGCGGCACCTCGCCCGACAGCATCTGCGAGGAGGGCACGTGCACCCCAGAGCACGAGGGGGGTGTCCTCCGAAACAACATCGTCGCGAGCTGTAGCGACGTCGGGATCTACCTGAACAAGGCCGCCGACACCGAGGTGGTCGCCAACACGCTCTACGCCACCGAGGGTATCGACGTGCGCTTCGATGCCAGCACCGCCCACCTCACCCACAACGTGCTCGACGCCGACATCAAGGAGCGCGACGACGGTTCCGCGACGCTCGGGGCGAACGAGGAGAACGCCCCGCTCGACGCGTGGTTCGCGGCCCCTGGGGCGCTGGACTTCACCTTGCTGTCCGGGGCACCGCTGCGCGACGCCGGCACGCCGGTCGACGGGCTGACGCGAGACTTCTGCGGCCTGCCCCGCGACGGCGCGCCCGACCTCGGGGCGCTCGAATACACCACCAACCCGCCGTGTGACACGACCACCCCGCATCCTCTCTTGTCCGACGAGGGCGCGGGCGGCAACGACACCAGTGGCACCGGCGACACCGGCCGCAGCAGCGATACCGGGGATGGGGGCGAGGACGCCTGCGGCTGCGACGGCGGCACGGCGGCGACGACGCTGCCCCTCGGTGTCCTCGTTCTCAGCCTTCTACGACGCAGGCCCAGCGACGCAGCGTCCCGTCGCCCGCGGCGGTGAGCAGCCACTCGCCGACCGGGTCGACCACCAGATCCACGACGTCGTCCTCCTCTGTCAACAGGCGGTAGTCCGGCGCATCGAGATGGGTCGCGAACACACCCATCCCGTCGAAGGAAGTCCACCCGTAGGCCGAGCCCTCGCTCACCGCCAGTCGACTGATGCCCGGGCTCTCGTACTGGGCGAACGCGGTCAAAACGCCGCCGCCGTCGACACGCGCGAACCAACCGTAGCCGTCAGGCCCGCCAGCCACGAGCACCCCATCGCCGGGCACCAGGACCACCGACACCGGGTCGCCGAAGGCCGAGGGGAACGGGGTGACGATCGCGTAGCCACCGCCCGTGCCGTCGTCGTAGCCGAGCATCGGCGCGCCCGACTCGTCGGTGCCCGCCACCCAGGCCTCGCCCCGACTGTGGGCGGTGCCCTCGCGGCCGGTCGCCACCAGCGGGCGAGCGAAGGGGGCGGTGATCACGTCGATGGCACCCTCGAAGGCCTCCGGATCGTGCGCGTAGATGCCGGCCGCCGATACGGCGCGGGCGCCTTCCGGTGCAGGCGAGATCGCGGCGATGGGCTCGTCCTTGGGGGGATCCTGGTAGCCCACCGTCTCGCCCTCCCGGGGCCAGAAGCCGTACAGCGAGTACTCCCCCGCCACCACGAGGAGCCCGTCGTCACGGAAGTAGAGATCCGGCCAGCGGTCGAAAACCTCCCACGAGAACACCGGCGACGGGGCGAACTTCGCCTCGTCCAGCTCCACCACGTGCACCACCCTGTGGTCGTTCACCAGCGCGAGCAGGCCGTCGTGCCAGGCCATCCGCGTGGGCGCATCCACGCCGTCCACGCGGCCCGACCAGGCCTCGGTGAGAGACGTGCCGGACGCCGCGCAAACGTCGAGCGCACCCGGGCGGGGTTCGGCGCTGTCGATGGCGCTGTCGCCGCCGGTGTCGGGCGCGGTGTCGGTCCAGACGCCGCTGTCCACCGCCGTGTCGTCCTCGGGGACCTTCGCGCCATGGTTTTCATCGGTGCAGGCGAACAAAAGCAACATCGGAACCTCCTGTACCAACATGCACCAGCCCACCCACGGGTTGAATCAGAAAGATCCGCGCTAAACTATTCGTCACCTCCGAACAATGTCCCTCGACCCCGACAGCCTCCGTTGCTTCGAGCTCGCCGCCACCACGCTGAACTTCCGCGAGGCCGCGTCGCGTGTTCACCTCTCTCCAGCCGCCTTTTCCGACCGTGTCCGCCGAATGGAGGAAGAGCTCGGGGTGCGCCTTTTCGAGCGCACCACGCGCTCGGTGCGCCTGAGCTCCGCAGGGGCGAGGCTCCTGCCCCACGCGCGGCAGGCGCTCGAGGCTGCGGAGGCCATGCGCCGGGCGGCGGCGCGGGAGCGCGACACCTGGTCGCTCACCCTCGGCACGCGGGCAGAGCTCGGCCTGTCCTGGCTGACGCCCGCCCTCGATCGACTCGACGCGAACGACCCCGATCGCACGGTGCACCTCTGGGTGGGCGACGGTCCAGCGCTGGTCGAGGCCGTCCGCCTCGGGCGCATCGATGCGATGGTGTCGAGCTTCCGCATGGACACCACCGACCTCGTGTCGGAGCCGCTACACGAGGAAGCCTACCGATTCGTCGGCAGTCCAGCGCTGCTCGACCGCGAGCCCTTCCGCGGGCCCGAGAGCGCGCCCCGGCACGTCCTGCTCGACACGCAGCCGGCCCTGCCCCTGTTCCGCTACCTGCTCGACCGGGTGGGGGGGCCCACGTGGCCCTTCGCCTCGCGACGCTACCTCGGCGGCATCGGCAGCGTGCGCGCCCTGGTGCGCGCCGGCAAGGGCGTGGCCGTCCTGCCTGCCTACTTCGTCTCTGACGACATCCGGCGCGGCGAGCTGGTGGAGCTCATGCCCGCCACGCGTCCGGCCTCCGACGAGTTCCGTCTCACGTGGCGGTCCGGTCACCCACGAGGGGCGCAGCTTGCCGCGCTCGCCGACGAACTTCGCGCCTTTCCCCTGCAATAGGGCGGCCCCACCCGTGAGGGTGAAGCCGCCCGTGCTGCATCAAGCTCGCGCCGCGACATACCAACGACCCGACCGCCACCTCCAGGCCAGGAGCACCAGGAGCGCCGCGATCTCGGCGGTGAGGCCAAGCCAGGCCCCCACGGCCCCGAGTCCGGTGAGCGTGGCGAGCGCCACGCCGAGCGGCAACTTCACACCCCAGGACATCAGGATCGAGGCCCACAGGGTGAATCGGGTGTCGCCCGCGCCGTCGAGCGCGAAGTACGTCACCGTGGCCAGGGCATCGAGCAGCTGGAACGCTGCCGCCACCCAGATCAGGTGCCGCGCGATGGTCGCGACCGACGGTTCCACGTGGAACGGCGCCATGAGCAAGTCCGGCATGGCCACGAAGGCCACCGCACCGAGTGACATGACCGCCGTGGCCGCGATGGAACCCGCCTTCCACGCCCGCCGCGCCTCCTCCGGCTGCCGCGCGCCCACCGACTGTCCCACCAGCACGCCGGTCGCTTCCGCGATGGCCATGCCCGGCAAGAAGCTCACCATGAGCACGCGAATCGCGAGCACGTGGGCCGCCAGCTGCGCGTCGCCAAGGCCTGCGAGCACGCCGGTGAGCACGGTCCAGGCCACGATGTCGAGCAGCCGCTGCACGCCGATGGGCATGCCGAAGCGCGACGACAACGCGAGCAAGGCCCGCCGCGGCCGGACGCTCGACGCCCGGAGAATGGGCCAGGCCTTGGCGAAGAGCCAGAGCGAGGCGAATCCCAGCGAGATGACACCGGCCCAGGCCGCGCCTGCGATGCCGAAAATCGGCACGAGCAAGGCGCCGAGCGCGATGTTGAGCAAGTTGGCCGACACGTTGGCGCGCATCGGGGTCTTGGTGTCGCCTCGCCCCTCGAACCAGGCGGTGAGCGAGAGTTCGAGCAGCGCGACGGGGGCGAAAAGACCCCTGATGGAGAAGTATTTCCACGCCTCCGATGCCACCTCGGGGGTGGCGCCGAGCAAGGAGAAGACGCCATGCCCAAGCTGCGAGGCCGCGCCCACGAGCACGCCCGCACCGAGCGACAGCCAGATCGCCTGCCAACCGAGCGCATCGGCGGTGGCCATCCGTTCGCCGCCCACCGCCTGCGAGGTGGCCACGCGAATGCCACGCACGAGACCGTGGGGCAAGGCGAGGAACAACCAGGTGGTGGTGACCGCGAGACCGATGGCCCCGAGCGACACGGTGCCCAGTCGCCCGACGAAAATGGCGTCAGCCGCCGACATCGCCGAGTACGACACCATCGAGAGCATGACCGGCCAGGCGAGTGTCATCACCTTGCGGATCCAGAAACGAGATTCAGAACTGAACAACATGGAACACCTCGGCTCGCCCCGGTGGGGGACGGCGCAGGCGCGCGAGCGCAGAAACGGTTTGGCTCGGAGAGGAAGGACTAGGCCCCGCGAGGCCCGCGACGATGCGCGGTGCGGTGACTAGCTACGCGGCGACATGGCGAACGTCGCCGAGCCACCGACAACGCACACGACCGCAATAACGTAGGCGGAATTCGTGATGCTCATCGTGGCTCTCCGTGCCGGACAGGGGTTGTCCGCGCTGGGCGTTGAGCTAACCACGGGTCGGCGCGGTGACAAGTGGTGACAAGCTTGCCCGCTTCCACGCCAGCGGCTCCACGCCGAAAAACCGCGCCGCCCCAAGGCGATCAAACTCGAGTAACGCCGGATCGCCTAGCGGCACTCGCCGCAGCAGTCCGGGGGTGTACCCCAGGCTCCGCGCCACCTCCCGGGCGATCGCGCGTGCCATCGGCGGTGGCACCGAGTTCCCCACCTCGCGGGCCCCGTGCCAAGTGGTCACGTGGAACCGGAACCAGTCGGGGTAGCCGTGCAGCCGCGCCATCTCCCGCACGGTGACACAGCGGTCGAAGGCATAGTGGATCGGCCGAGGCGAGGTGAAGGCGCCACGCCCGCCGTCGGTGCCCGCGCGCAGGGTGTTGCAGGGCCGGTCGGGGTGGAGCTTGAAGAACCGGGAGACCGGCTCCACCGCGCCCTGTGGCGTGTCACGGAAGCGCGCCCGAGACACCGCCGTGTGACGGCTCCGGCCGCCGTTGCTGAGCCAGCGGTCATCCCAGTCACGCAGGGGGTCGTCGCGCAGCATGGCCGCGTAGGCGGAAGGCACACCCAGCGACGCGCGCACACGGTCGCTGGTCCACAGCGCCTCGAAGCGCTCGCAATCGGGGATGTCGGCGAGCGCCTCCCCGCTGGAAACCGTCCCGGCGCGGCCCTGCCCAGGGGGTTGCGAGGCGAGGGGCTCCGGGTAGTCAGGCACCCCGTCTCGCCCCCCCATCAAGATCACCCGCTCCCGCCGCTGCGGGACGCCCAGGTCCGCCGCGTCGACCAGCCGCCAAGGCAACTGCACCTCGTACCCGCTCGCCCGGAACGTGGAAACCAGCTCCTCCAGGAACGCGCGGTGTTTCCCCTGCGCCAGGCCCTTCACGTTCTCGAACACGAAACGCCGCGCTCCGAGCTCCACCACCAGCCGGACGAACTCGCTCACCAGCCCGTTTCGCGGGTCGTCCAGCGCGCGCTGGCCCATCATCGAGAAGCCCTGGCACGGCGGCCCGCCGAAGACGCAGTCCACCGGCGTGTCCCCGATCCCCGCCCGCGCGCGGATCTCGCCACCGGACAGCAGCGCCGCCGAGCGCGGGATCACCACCGTGCCGGGGAAGTTGTAGGCGTGCACGGCCGCGTGGATGGGGTCGATCTCCACGGCGGCCGCCACCCGGAAGCCGGCCTGCTCGAAACCGAGGCTCATCCCGCCGGCGCCGGCGAAGAGGTCGATGGCCACGGGGCGGTCGTCCACGCCGCCGACTAGCCCGCGCCGCGGTAGACTGCGGGCATGGCAGCCCCCAAGATCAAACCGGCGACCTACGAGGACCTGCTCGCCCTGCCCGACGACGTTGTGGGAGAGATCGTCGACGGCGAGTTGGTCGCGATGCCGCGGCCCCGTCCGCGGCACGCCAACGTCGCCATCGGCGGAGCCTCGTCGCTGGGAGGTTACCAGGGCACCAGCGGCGGCGGCGGCAGCCGTCGCGACGGTCCCGGCGGCTGGCTGCTGTTGGTCGAGCCGGAAGTTCACTGGGGCACCGAAGTTGCCGTTCCCGACCTCGCAGGCTGGCGGCGCGACCGCCTCCCCCGCGTGCCCGACACCGCCGCCGTGGAGATCCCGCCCGACTGGGCGATGGAGATCATCTCGCCGCGCACGGCTCGCCACGACCGCGGTGCGAAACGGCGGATGTACGCCCGCTGGGGCGTGGAGTGGCTGTGGTTCGCCGACCCGGACAGCCGCGTGGTGGAAACACTGCAACTACGCGATGGCGAGTACGTGGTGAAGGGCACCTGGGGCGATGACGACCTCATGGTGGCCGAGCCCTTCCCGCTCGCCGAGATCCCGCTCGCCTACTGGTGGGGCGACTAGCTCACCCTCTCCTGCATCACGCCCGCCTTCCA
>SXGS01342345.1_pt1 | contig 10421 bp, 8 predicted proteins | sample 3174681 | NCBI WGS metagenome assembly SXGS01 (sample SAMN11356861, study PRJNA531348) | freshwater metagenome | isolation source: freshwater sample F1-80 | place: China: Fuxian Lake, Yuxi | collected 2017-12-25
CGTTCGAATCGCGTTCCCCCACAACACCTTCGGCGCCCGTGGCTAGCGCCAACGGTTCACTCTGTATCAGTCCAGGACAAGCCTTCGCGACTCCAGGCAATGCGCTGCCGAACAATTCGAATTGCGCAAAACCCTATCCCGGTAAAACCTGAGCTTAATAAACTCGAGCTGGTCTATGATCGAAACAAGCATGACGAATATTGCTGAAAACAAGTGCCATAGCCACTCCCGGGGTTCGTCAGCCGATTTGCAGTCCGTGATCGAACACGTCGCGCACTTGCTGCCAACTCAGGGGCCGATCACTTCCTTTGTCCACCACAATACGCTGCATGCATTTGAGGAGTTGCCGTTCGAAGCAGCCGTCAAGCAGGCCATCGCGACCTTTGATTGCCAACCATATTTCTCTGAAGAACGCTTTCGGGAACTACAGTCCAGTGGCAGGATCCGACGCCAGGACTTGCGCAGCGTCTTGATGGAAGATCTGGGTGTCCGAGGCGATGAGTTGATAGGTTTGTTTGGTACTCGATTTCAACTGCGATTGGCGATGCTGGATCATCCGATGCGCATGGCCAATAGTACGGAGCTGCGGTGGTTGGTGGCAGAGACGAGCGCCATGCGAGAATTCGAACGAAATGTTTCCAGCACGCTGCGCGAAAAAATGGTCAGCAGTACGCGTCAATGGGCAGCCCTGTGAAGGTGTGTTTTTGGAGTGAAGAATTGATGTTTGAGATTTTGGGGGAATCAGGGAAGATACGGGCGATGTGTATTTCTTGAGGAGATCAAAATCAGCAAAAAGTGACAAGGATGTTACTGATTGGCTCGTTTAAAAGGTTTGTCGAATCCAGTCCCGTGTCGGTAATGATGCGGGGAATCATTGAAAACCTGTTTCATCCCGAGCGGGTGGATCGGTTGTTCGAAGAGTACGCTGTGACCCAGTACACCCGGACACTTCCCTTTTCCACCGTTGCCGAAGTCATGGGGGAAGTAGTGTTCAATGTCAGCCCCTCCGTCGGCGCTTCGTTGCAGAACCGAGTGGATTCGCTGCCAGTTTCGACTCGAGCTTTTTACTTGAAGCTCAACGGCATCGAACCGAATGTAGCTGCGGCCTTGGTGCGCGATGCTGCTCGCCGGTTGGCTCCTGTGATCCGAAAACTGGGCGTGCGAACTCCGTTGCTGCCGGGATATAACGTCAAGATTCTCGACGGCAACCACTTTGCCGCGACCGAACATCGGCTTCTGGAAACTCGTGTAGAAACAGCCGCTCCACTGCCCGGTCAAGCGTTGGCCGTTCTAGATCCAGACCTGCGTCTGGCCATCGACGTCTTTCCCTGCGAAGACGGTCATGCTCAGGAACGTTCGTTGCTGAATCAAGTTCTGCCGACCGTCCGCCCGAAAGATCTCTGGATTGCCGACCGCAACTTTTGCACGCTGGGTTTTCTGTTTGGCATCGCTCGTCGCGAAGGCCGGTTTATCATTCGTCACCATGCCAGCATGCCGATGGAAAAGATTGGCCAGCCCAAGTTTATCGGCAAATCGGACACGGGTCGTGTGTTCGAACAGAAGGCCAAGATAATCGATCCGGAAACCGGGCGACGGATGACTATTCGCTGCATTACGTTGAAGCTGAAGACAGCCACGAAGGACGGTGAACGCGAGATCGTCATCCTCACCAACCTTTCCAAGAAAGATGCCGCCGCGATCAAAGTTGCGGATCTGTACCGCAAAAGATGGACAGTGGAATCTATGTTTCAGGAGATGACCGACAACCTGACATGCGAAATCAAAACGCTGGGCTACCCACGAGCCGCCGTGTTTGCGTTCTGCCTTGCGTTGACAGCCTGGAATGGGATGTCGGTGATTCATGCGGCTCTGCGAAATGTGCATGGCGAGGAAACCGTAGAGCAGAATCTGTCGAACTACTATCTGTCGCTGGAAATCGCTCAGGTTTATAACGGCATGTTGATCGCCATCCCGGCCGCCGAGTGGGAAATCTTTCAGGACCTGACAACGGCGAAGATGGTTTCTGTGCTAAAGCAGTTGGCGACCAAAGTAAACCTCAAGAAATTTCAAAAGAACACACGTGGCCCCAAAGGTCCACGAGCCAAACGCAGGAATTCCGGCAACGGACAACACGTCGCCACCGCAAAACTGCTAGCCCGAAGAAATCAATAAATCATCACCTTCACAGGGCTGGCGTCAATGGGTCACTCGTGAATTGAATCGCGAGAGTCCAACCAACATTTCCACCATTTCCGCGTCGCCTAGTGAACACGAACCAAAGCGGAAACGGCTGCGAGCGATCATAGGCGATTTGCTCCGACAGCTTGGATTTGGAAAAGTCGATCAAGTCGATGATAGAACATGGGAAACGCTCTGCCTGCGGTTGACCTGGCGACTGTGTCACCAGGGCGTACACGCCATCGCGGATCACCATCAGGCGGTTCGTCCACCGCTGCGGCACCGCGACGTGTTGCTCGAGGCAACGGCTGAGGACTCCGACCAATTAGTGCACGAGGTGCTAATCAAGTTCTGCGCAGCCTTTGTGGATCAAGGCTTCGGAACCTGGACCCTACCGAACCGCGGAGCAGGTTTTTTCGCGGCGTTTTCTACCGTCTATGCAGAGGCATTCGGTCCACCCCAGCGCTGGCTGAAATGCCTGGCGAGCGAGTTGCGAGATTTGCATCGACAGTCTGTTGGGTCGCTTGAATCAATCGAGGGTTCGCTGGCCGATTTAGGTGTCAGTGGCTTCGAGCTCGAAGGCTATTTGCTCAATACGTTGTTGGCACTTCGCGGCTGGGCCGGCATGCTCTGGCAACTTGAGAACAACGCAGAATGGACACGCCATCCAGCTCCCAGTGGAACTCTGACAGAGTTCTTGGCAGTGCGACTAATCTTGGAACGACTGGCGCTCAAACATGTTGCCAGCCAGTCGCTTGGCTATTCGGGTCCATTGACGCGTTTGCGCCAGGTTGGTCAACAGGAAGCCAAACGCCGTGCAACGGATATTATCGAGCAGCGCGCGTTCTTGGTGTTTCAGCTCGCGCAATTCCAGGGCTGGAACCCAGAGTTCCTGTTTCACCAACCCAAGGAGTTCTGGGAAAAACTGGTTCACGAATTGGAGGAGTTCAGTTCGTTCGAGAGGCGCCGCGTTTATCAACTTGCCTACGAACGCAACTATGCCACTCAAGCACTCGACGCGCTAACGGTGCATGCGCAGCGTAAACCAACACTGTGTGGTCAGAGACAATTGGGGAGCTGGGAGGGCGAGGCGGGCGAGGCTCCTGCCGAGCCGCATTGGAGTGAAATCTCGGCACGGCGGGAGCCTCGCCCTCCCGTCAAACTTGCTATTCGGACGGTCTCTCAGACCAAATTTCAGGTCGTCTGTTGCATTGATGATCGCGAGGAGTCGTTTCGGCGGCATCTGGAAGAGGTCGAGCCAGATTGCCAAACGTTCGGTGCGGCTGGTTTCTTTTCAGTTGCCATGTACTATCGGGGCGCAACGGACGCGCACTATTTACCGCTGTGTCCAGTGGTCATCAAACCGAGGCACTGGGTACAAGAGGACGCCGTATATACAGCCGCTCGCGCCCACCGTCGGCGCAGCGAGACGCGGCGAGCGCTGGGATCGGCAACGCACCGTTGGCACGTCGGCAGCCGGACGTTTCTGGGCGGAATGGTGACTGCGGCGCTGGGGACTCTGGCCGCGATACCGATGGTGACGCGCATCTTGTTTCCCAGAACTGCTGCGAGTATTCGCAATCTTTTTGGCCGCATTGTGGAACCACCGGAGACTCAGTTATTGCTGGCGCGAACGAACCACGATCCCAGTCCTGCCAACGGCGGAGTTGGGTTCACGTTGCAAGAAATGGTCACTATGGTCGAACGGCTGCTGCGTGACATTGGTTTGACTTCCAATTTCGCTCCTTTGGTGATCGTTGCCGGACACGGTTCATCCAGTCTGAATAATCCTCATGAATCTGCATACAACTGTGGCGCTTGCAGTGGTGGGCGAGGCGGACCGAACGCGCGCGCCTTTGCTCAGATGGCCAACGATCCACGCGTACGCAGCCAACTGAAGGAATTCGACTTGGAGATTCCCGATACCACATGGTTCTTGGGTGCCTATCACAATACCTGTAACGACAGTGTGTTGTACTTTGATTTGGACCGATTGCCCTACGCGGCGCGGCCACAGTTCGAACAAGCCGTACGCACGATTGACGTTGCGCGTCAAAGAAATGCGCACGAACGCTGTCGACGTTTCGAGTCCGCGTCCTTGGCGCTGTCGCCGGAAGAGGCTCTCAAACACGTTGAGGCCCGCGCTGAGGATTTATCCCAAGCTCGTCCGGAATACAATCACGCCACCAATTCGATGTGCGTGGTCGGACGACGCTTGCGAACCCGCGGACTGTACTTGGATCGTCGATCATTCTTGACATCGTATGATCCAACTCTCGACGACCAACAGGGGACAATTCTAGGACGCATCCTAGCCGCAGTAGTACCGGTCTGTGCTGGCATCAGCTTGGAGTACTATTTTTCCTGTGTCGATCCGGCCGGTTATGGCTGTGGTTCGAAGCTGCCGCACAACATTACTTCATTGCTGGGAGTGATGGAGGGAGCTGCCAGCGATCTGCGAACCGGGTTGTCCCAGCAGATGACGGAGATCCACGAGCCAATGCGAATTCTGTTCGTCGTCGAAACGACACCGCAAATCATGCTGAGCATCATGGGTCGCAATTCGGTAATCGATCGTCTGGTCCGCAATCGCTGGGTTCAGTTGGCGATCCTCGAACCACATTCCGCAACCATGCACGAGTTTGTCGGAGGCGAGTTCCGAGTTTATCTCCCAGAGTCAAACGCAGTGCCTTGCGTGGAACATTCGATCAATTGGTATCGAGGCTTGCGAGATCACCTCGGATTTGCGCTGATTGGAGACGTTAAATCTCACGAGTCCGCGAATCGGTCTGCAAGTATTGAGCCCACCCAGCGAACGGGCAATGCCAAGGAGGTGCGTCAATGAGCGTGGAAACTTGGTATCACCTGCTCGGTATTCTGGTCGTAGTGTTTCCTGCGGGATTGCTCTCGCTATTAGGACTATCGAGTTTAGCAGGGCATCCGCTGAGCGAACGAGTTGTGGCGCGGGCCACCGAGGCAGCAGTTGTTGCTGGCTTGGCTGCGGTCATCGGTGTCTTGGGGATGATGCTGACCAACGGCGATCGACGAGTGCCGATTGAAATTGGCAATTGGGTGTTGATCGAGCAATCGCAAGCGCACACAGATTTCCATTTTCACATCAGCTTTGTATTCGATCGTTTGTCGGTTCCATTTGCGATTCTTTCATTCGTATTGGTTGGCACCATTGGGGCCTTTGCGAACGTCTATCTGCATCGCGAGCAGGGCTACGTCAGGTTTTTCCTCTTCTATTCCGTTTTCCTACTAGGCATGATCGTCTCGTCGCTGGCCGGAACGATCGAAACGCTGTTTCTGGGATGGGAATTAGTAGGATTATCGTCGGCGCTGCTGGTGGCCTATTTTCATGATCGGCCATCGCCGGTTCGCAATGGGCTGCGTGTATGGATGGTGTACCGAGTGGCGGATGCAGCCTTTCTAGTGGCGGCGATCGTGTTGCATCACTTGACGGGTGAAGGAAACTTCGAAGCCTTGATGGGTACCGGCGCCTGGCCGGAAGGAAAAGCCAGTTTGAGTTCATCCGAAGCGCTGTTGGTTGGATTGTTATTGTTGGTCGCAGCGGCGGGCAAGTCCGCGCTGGTCCCTTTTTCCGGTTGGCTACCGCGCGCGATGGAAGGACCAACTCCGTCGAGCGCCGTGTTCTATGGTTCATTGAGCGTGCATTTGGGAGCGTTCTTGTTGCTGCGAGTAAGCCCGATACTCGAGTTGTCGGCGCTGCTGTGTGTTGCGATCACAGGACTGGGTTTAATGACAGCCCTGTTCGCCGCGATTACTGCTCGGGTGCAGACAGATGTTAAGAGCGCTCTGGCGTTCGCGTCGCTAACTCAAGTTGGCATCATCGTGGCCGAAATCGGACTGGGTTTTCGCTATCTCGCCTTGATCCATATCATTGGACACGCTTGCCTAAGGACATTGCAGTTGTTGCGCGCGCCCACGTTGCTGCGCGACTACCATACGCTGGAGAACGCGATCGGCCAGCACTTGCCGCATCGAGCGGAATTGGCGGCTGGCTCGGTCCCGCTGCGCGTGCGCGTGTGGTTGTATCGATTTGCCTTGGAACGCGGCTACTTGGACGGTATGTTGGCGGAGTATGTCGTCGAGCCGTTTGTGCGGTCATTTCGCTGGTTTGATTCGCTTGAGCGACGTTGGACGGATTTTCTAACTGGCAAGCCGTCGCGAGAGTCCGACCACACTCAAAACGCATTGGACGTAGAGGTGAAAGCATGAATTCACTTCATTTTCCCGGCTTGGAGATCTCGATCGCGCTACCGCTGGTGGGTGCGATCCTAGTTCGGTTCATGCGAGTTCCAGAGAGAGCACAATGGGTCACGGTTTGGATTTCAGCATTGACCTTGTGCGCGGCAGTTGGCGCATCGATTGACTTTGGGACCTTGGGCAGCCATGCGGCTCACGATCGATGGGATCTCTCGTCGGCCTTGCTGGGACATGATTTGTTCGTCATTGACGAACTTAGTTCGCCGTTGATTCCCTTGGCGGCTCTGTTGTATCTGGCGACGGCGGTGTCCACTTTGGGCTCCAAGGTCCGACGATATTCGTTCGCCGGCAATCTGGCTTCCGAGGGCGTTTTGCTGGCGACGCTCAGTTGCCGCGATCCTTGGAGTATTATCGCGCTACTGTTGGTCGCAACGGTGTTCCCTTACATGGAATTGCGAGCGAGAAACAAACCGACGCGCGTTTATGTCTTGCATATGGGGTTGTTTGGCGGTCTGTTGCTTGGTGGCCAGTTAGCCGCGGAACTGTCGTCGCAGATTCCGCAACTTTCAATGGTCGCTACTGCTCTGCTGACTGTGGCGGTGCTGATTCGCAGCGGCGTTTGTCCAGTTCACTGTTGGATGACCGACCTGTTCGAACACGCAACCTTCGGTACGGCATTGCTGTTTGTTACACCCATGGTAGGTGCCTACGCGACAGTGCATTTGGTGCTGCCGATTGCTTCCGATTGGGTGCTGCGCACGATTGCGATTGCGTCGGTCTGCACTGCCGTTTACTCCGCCGGCATGGCGCTGGTGCAACGCGAAGCACGCCGATTCTTCTGTTATTTACTGCTCAGCCATTCGTCGTTGGTGTTGGTTGGACTGGAGATCGCCACGCCGATTGGGCTGACCGGCGCGCTGTCGGTATGGGTCTCGGTCGGTCTAGCGCTGTCTGGTTTTGGATTGACGCTGCGTTCGATGGAGGCTCGCGTCGGACGTATCTCGCTGACCAAGTTTCACGGACTGTACGAGCATACTCCCATGCTGGCCGCGTTCTTTCTATTGACGGGTCTGGCGAGCGTCGGTTTTCCAGGCACATTTGGGTTTGTAGGCACTGAACTGCTGATCGATGGTGTCGTAGAAGCGTATCCCATGGTTGGTTTCGCAGTTGTTCTGGCTGCGGCTCTGAACGGGATCGCGGTGATGCAAGCTTACTTTCGAGTTTTTACGGGTGCTAAGCACTTTGCCACGATTTCACTGGGCTGTCGACTGCCGGAGAGGTTGGCCGTGCTGACGTTGGCAGCGCTGATCATCGGTGGCGGGCTGTTGCCGCAACCCGGCATCACGTCGCGCTACCACGCCGCAGTGGAGCTGTTGCGGTCAAGAGGCCATTCGCTGAATGGCCAGCACCAGCACTCAGCCACGCGCCAGCCAAGCTCGGCACATCCCAGCGGCACCGGCATCGATTTGGGAATCGTTCGTACACAAGAATTGCCGGCGATTTTACATCACGCCAGAAAGTAAAACTGACTCATGTGGAAAAGACTAAAGTTCTATTGCAACCCTAATGATGGCAGGTACGAGGACCTCGCGAAGGGAAATCTTTATCTCAATATTTTCCGCGACTTCACTGCGGGACTCATTGTGGCCACGATGGCAATTCCATTGGCGATGGGATTCGCGATCGCCTCGGGGCTTAAGCCAGAACAAGGGATTATCGGTGGCGCTGTCGCAGCACTGGTGGGTGCTTTGTTCGGCGGTTCGAAGTACCAGGTATACGGACCGACTGCAGCGTTCATACCAATCCTTGCGGGGCTGATGGCAACCTACCATAGCCACGCCTTGCTGGTGCTGGCATCGATCATTGCAGGTGTCATCTTGATTGGATTCGGCGTTGGGAGGCTAGGTCGCATTGTGGCTTTGGTTCCGCATTCCATCGTCGTTGGGTTCACCATTGGAATCGCGGTGGTCATTGCCCTGTCGCAGGTTGGTGAAGTGTTTGGTTTTGAGCACAAGCTGGGCTACGACTTCATGGACAAGGTTCATGGGATCTACGAGCAAATCGGCACGATCAACTGGTATTCCGTGGTGATCGCATTTGTCACGTTTGGCATCATCAAAACTTGTATCAAGATCTCGCCGTTCATCCCCGGACCGATCATCGCACTTGGTGTTGCAGTTCTTGTGTCAACGTTCATATTGCAGGAGAAGGGTTTGGTTCTGATCAAGGACCGTTACGGTGACATTCCGACAAACCTGTTGAAATTCACGTTGCCGGCGATTCCGGAGCTAACATCGAAAGTTATTTTAGACCTGGCCTATTTCGCCTTCGCGATCGTGTTTGTCTCGGGAGTGGAAAGTCTGCTTTGCTCGCGGATGGCCGATCGGCTGGCCGAAAATAAAGGGACACCTTACCATCCGGACAAGGAACTCTGGGCTCAGGGCTGGGTGCAAATCGTCGTTCCCTTGTTGAACGGATTTCCGCACACCGGCGCCCTCGCCCGAACGGCAGCCAATATCAAGGTCGGAGCCATCTCTCCGCTCGCCGGGATTTTCAAGTGTGTGCTGAAATTGCTGATGGCGTACTTCTTGGCTAAATTTCTTGGGACAGTGCCGATGGCCTGTATCGGTGGCGTGTTGCTGTACGTGTCAACTGCCATGGTTAAGCCTGCAGAAGTCATGCAGGTACTGGGCCACAACAGGTTCCACATCTTTCTCATGGTCTGGACCGCAGTCATGGTGGTTGCAACAGACTTTTTGATCGGCGTGCTTTCCGCAACATTCCTCTATGCCATCCTCTTTAAGTTCTGCGATTCAAAACTCAATTCGGCAACCGGCGACTCCGGAACAAGCGGCGGCCAGTCTCACTTAGCGGAGGTCAATTAGCCATGTCCGGTAAAACCACAGCTCCTTTGTTTCGTTGTGCTTTGGTAGCCCTACACCACAGCCGCCAGGACGAATACTTGCTCGACTATTTAGCGATGCTGATTCGGTTCCAGTTGATCAGTGAGGTCCGCTTCGTCCACGTCATCGGCGAATCCGGCTCTCCCGGTGATCAGGAGGTGGAGTCTCAGCTCCTGACCGAAATGAAGGCAAAAACAAGCGACCATTTTGTTGGCCTGCTTTCTGCCGATTCGATAAAACACGCGATCCTTCGGGGTGCACTAGTTGACCAGTTGCTCAAGTACACCGCGTCGGAGTACTTCGATCTGGTGGTTGTGGGGCATCGGTTGGATCATGCGCTGCGACGCAGCCTGGCCCGCCAATTGACAATCATGTCGCCGTGTTCGGTCCTTCTAGTTCCGGAAGGGTCCACACCAGCAATTCGACGTATCTTGGCGCCCGTCGACTTTTCGCCGCCTTCGGCTCACGCATTGAGTGTTGCCCTGCAGCTTGGCGCAGCTGCCGGACTGCGATCCGTCTCAGCTCTGCACGTCTATTTCGACGAATCGCGGACAACGTATGAGGGAGCGGATAAAGCGATTCGCGGTAATGAGACGGAACACTTCGCAGCCTTCGTTGCCGGAATCGACACTGCGGGAGTTCGAGTCGAGCCCCTTTTCCGTGAAGGCGTACATCCCGCGAAGACGATTTGCGAAGTGGCATCTGAACTGTCTTGCGACATGACCGTGCTGGAAACACGGGGCAGAACTTCGTCGGCAGCTATTCTGCTCGGCAGTGTGGCTGAGGAAACACTTTCGGAAAGCCACGGGCCGGTGCTGGTCGTGAAACAGCAGGGAACGCAAATCGGTCTCTTCAGGGCACTGCTACTGAAGATGTTCCAGAGGCAACCTGGTTTGCAGACGGATTAAGGTCTCTAACGCGTTCCGGATGAAATGACTTCATTGCAGGTTCCGCAAAGAATTCTTTTTTTTCTATGATGCGCTTTGGATGCCAATTGGCATTCATCTACATAGTGCAGCAACGCACGGTGGCCCAGGATCTCAAATCCGGAGCGAAGGCAGGACTTTCGCAGTTCAGACCACAATTTTCCGATCGTTCCTCTCTTCAGAA
>SXGS01165618.1_pt1 | contig 10420 bp, 6 predicted proteins | sample 3174681 | NCBI WGS metagenome assembly SXGS01 (sample SAMN11356861, study PRJNA531348) | freshwater metagenome | isolation source: freshwater sample F1-80 | place: China: Fuxian Lake, Yuxi | collected 2017-12-25
GGCAAGAACCCGGAACCGGCGTAGTCCACGCTCTCCGGAATCGCCACGTAGGCAGGCAGCGCGCTGCCGGAGTCGTGACCAAACACGGCGCCGAGCGCTGGCATCACCAGCACCGGACTCGGCCGGTGCCCGGTCAGCAGCAGGTGCGCACCACGATCGTGGTTGCCTTCGCCGTGCGTGATCGAACGCAGCAGCGCACAGCGATCGAGTCGCTTCGCGAGCTGGGGCAAGTGCGCGCTGACGAACACGCCATCGACCCCGCTGCGCACGCTGCCGAGGTCCCCTCGCACTTCCGGCGGCGCTTCGGGCTTGGCATCGAACGTGTCGAGGTGCGACATGCCGCCATCGAGCCACAGCAGCAGCAGCGAACGCGCGCGCCGGCGCGGCCGCCCAGCCAGCGTCGCGATCTGCGGCAGCGCGACCGGCAACGCCGACAATCCCTGCAAGAACGTGCGGCGGTCGAAGTTCATCGTCGTTCTCCAAACTCGCGACCGAGCAACAAGGCGCAAGCCAGGTCGCGGAATGCCGCCAGGTCTGCGCTGACGGCAGGCAAGAAGGCGTTCACCTCGTCGTCACGCGGCAACCGCGACAACACCGTGTTCCACAGCGCATCCAGTCGCTCGCGCGGCGTGCTGGCGAAGTCGAACAGCGCGTCGATGGTGGTGCCGCCGCGCGCCAACGCGTCGTGCACGAAGTCGCCGTTGCGCAGCGCCAGTTCGCGAGCCAGCGGTTCGTTCGGCAGTTCGCCGCTGGGGTCACGGCCGAGCACCGCGCGCAGCGCCCGGGCAAACGTCGTGTCGCGATGCTCCCGCACGGCGTTCGCCAGGAGCCAAGGGCCCGACGCGTCTTCCGGTGCGACGGTCGGCAGCGCATACAGCGACGACGTCATCACGAACGTGAGCAGGCCGGCCAAGGCGCCCTCGCTGCGCACGAACTCGTCGACGAGCGCCGCCAGCATGCCCGCATGCAACGCGGGATTGCTGGGTCGATGGTCGTCGGCGGGCTCCACCAGCCCCCGGCCGAGCAGTTCGGCAAACAGCCGATTCGCGAGGTGGCGCGCGAGCTGCTGGTGGCCATCGTCGAGCACGAACTCCGCAAACGTGGCCGCCCCGGCGTGCCGGGTGCCAGGCAACGCGAGCCAACGGGGTGCGACGACCTGGCCCGCGTCATCGAAGAGCACGCCCGTCGTCATGCCCCCACCAGGCGCAGCCCGCGGCGGTGCAAAAGCCGCACTGAACGCCAGGTGGTCGCCGCGTCGCCACCGATCGTCCGGATGGTCGTGGCAACGCGCGCAGCCGATGCGCACGCCGAGCAACGCCCGCGCGGCGTGTTCCGCCCGATCGCGTGGATCCGCACGCCCCACCCAGGCCGGCACCGTGCCGTCGGCAACCTGGCGCGCAATCGTCCGCAAGCTGTCGCCGCGGCGAACCGCGGCGACCAACTGGCGACGGCCGCCCTCCGTGGGCACATCGAACCAGCGCGCCAGGTGTTCGCCCCACACCTCCGCGAACGCTGCGTGCGTGGTGAGGTGCCGCACCGTGTCGGCGATCTGCGGCTTGGCGGCGAAGTCCCGCAACTCCTGGGGTGTCGGCGGGCGCCCGAGCAGATCCAGATGCAGGCGGCGCGCCAGCACCGCGGTCGACACCGGGCTCGCTGGCGCCACGCCCAGATCGCTCGCATGTTGATGCCACGCAGCATCGAGAGCGTGCGTCGAAGCAGGCGTCGCACGAGTCGCGCCAAACGGCACCAGGACTTCGATCGTCGCAGTGAAGTCGAGCCAGCGCGCGATCGCATGGGCGCGGCCTGGCCCGATCTCACGCACAGCGCCCGATGGCGCCACCTCGACAACGCCGGCGTGGCTCGTCGAGAACAGCGCCCGTTCGGTCACGTCGACTTCCCGCCCGTCCACCGTGGCAATCGCCAGCAACCGGTCCGCTTCGCGTCGCACGACCAGGCCGCCGAGCGTTACGTCCGGGCCACGCCACGGTGCAGCGGCAGCGATCCACGCGCGCAACGTGGCGTGCGCTTCGCCATCGCGCGGCAAGCGTCGCCCACCGCCGTGGTCGAGCTTGCCGAGGGCCTTCTGCACGATCAGGCTCGTGTCGGGGGCGTTGCGGTCGATGCGCCGACCACCGAACTCGGTGACGATCGCGGCGTAGTCGGCCACCGGATCGCTGCCGAACAGCGACAGCTTGAAGCCGCCTTGCCCGGTCGCCGAGCCGTGGCAGTACGCCGACGAGCATCCCAGTCGCTGCAGGTGCGGCAGCACGTCGACGCGAAAGTCGTGGGCGGCGGGCGCGGCCCGGTCCGGGCTCTCGCGCCATGCGGACGCTGCCGCGGCTGCGACTGCGACTGCGAACGCCACCGCCGCGCGATTCATCGCGCGTGCTTGGCCAGGTACTCGCGCGCCCGGCGCTTGCTGTCGTCGTTGCCGTAGTCGAGGCTCAGCATCAGCTTCCACATCTCGGTGGCTTGCGCCCGCAAGCTCGCATCGGTGCCGACGCGCGTCTCGACCGCCGCGAACACGGCCGTCAGTTCCGCGTCATCCGCTGCTTTCTGGATCGCCCGGCGCAGCAGCCCACGCAGCTCTTCATCCTCGGGCGCCTTGCCCTCCCGCGGCCGGTTCGCGGGATTCGGCTGCTGGCCAGCGTCGGGGTTCTGGCCGTCGCGGCCCGCCTGGCCCTGCTGGCGCTGCATGCGGTTCTGCTCCTGCCGCTCGAGCTTCTGCAGTTGCAGCGTCAGCTGCACGACCATCGCCCGCAGCACGTCGGGATCGCGCGACAGTCGTTCCTGCATCGCCTTCGCGAGTTCGGCGGGCTCCGTCGGCACGGGGCCGGTCACCTCTTCGAGCAAGGTTCGCAGCTTGCCGAGATCAGCGCGTCCCGTGTCGGTGAACGCCACCGAACGCACGACGGCACCGTCCTTGCACAGCACCAGCGTCAGCGTCGCCTTCTTGTGCAGGGCATAGGCACCGGGCCCTTCGGCGCCGTCGATGCTGACCAGCATCGGCCGCGCGAGCTGCATCGCATCGGAGCTGCGCTTGCTCGCAATCTCGGCCTCGGTGCGATCGGCGGCGATGCGCACGGCATGCACCTGCAGACCGGTCCACGCCCATTGCACGCCGAGGCGATCGAGGCCGGTGATCATCGGTCCGGTGTTGCGCGTCACCTCATGCACGAACAGGATCGCAGAGGGCGCCTTGCCAATGCGCGCGGCGATGTCGAACTCCTCGCCCGCGAACGGACCCGACGGTGCAAACGCGATGCACGGCGGAATGGGCACGCCGGCGCGCGGCCCGGACTCGATCACCGGCGCATCGGTTTGCGCCGAAAGCCACGACAAGCCGGCAAGAACGGCGACAACGCGCAAGAACAGCATGCGAGGATCCTATTCCCGCGCCCCGGCCCCTGCGACGTGGTGCAGATACGGCACACTCGCGAGCCCGCGCGTTGGCAGCGCCGAATGGCGTCGACCACATCGTGGAGGTCGCCTTCGATGACTTCCCCGCGCGCGCTACGAATGGGACCCATTGCGCGGCGACTTCGGCCACTGTCGCGAAGCCCGGCACGCATTTTACGCCTCGCTGACCAGCGCCCGCGCGCAACTGCCTACGGTGAGCGCCTCCCGGTTGCTCACTGCCTGCACCTCGTTTCCATGTCGAACTCGTCATCACACCCACGGCGCCCGTTCGCCGCGCGGATCCGGTTCTTCCTGCCGCTGCTCGGCCTGGCTGCTGCATGCGGCAGCGATCCCGGAACGCAGCCCACGGACCCGCAGCCGGCGGGCACTCCGCCGACGACGGCCGCTCCGGCCACACCCATCACCCAGTTCGTCCGCCGGATCCACGAGGACGCGCGCGGCCATCTGTGGCTCGGCACCAACGGCGACGGCGTGGCGCGCTGGACCGGCAAGCGGCTCGAGTGGTTCCGGGCGGCGGACGGGTTTCCGGGCGTCGCCGTGCGCGGCATCGTCGAGGACGGCAAGGGCAACCTGTGGATCGGCAGCGAGGCGGGCGTGTCGAAGTACGACGGCCAGCGGTTCCAGCACTACAGCCAACGCGACGGCTTGCCCGACGACGACGTGTGGTGCCTCGAACTCGACCGCCGTGGCACCCTCTGGGTCGGCACGTTGCAGGGCGCCTGCGAGTTCGACGGCGTGCGCTTCACTCCGTTCGTGCTGCCGCAGGGCCAGCCGGATCCGAACCAGGGTGTGACCAGCGCCCGCATGGTGCGCAACATCACCGAGGATCGAAGCGGCCGGATGTGGTTCGCCACCAACAGCGGCGCCCACGTGTCCGATGGCAAGACGCTCACGACCTACGGCACCACCCAGGGGCTCACCGACGTCAACGTGAACTGCATCCTCGAGGACCGCAGCGGCCGCATCTGGTTCGCGACCCACTACGGCGGCGTCTGCTACCTCGAAGGCGGCAAGGTCACCGCCGTGACCGAAGCGGCCGGAGTGCGTGGCGTCGAGACCTGGGACCTGTTCGAGGATCGGCAGGGCCACGTCTGGTTCCCGGTCGAGAACTCCGGCGTCTATCGCTTCGACGGCCGCAGGTTCCGCAACTACACCGCCGACGACGGCCTGGCCAGCAACGCGATCCAGTGCACCTTCCAGGATGCCGCCGGGTGTATCTGGTTGGGTGGGTACCAGGGTCTGTTCCGCGTCGAGGGCGAACGGGTGGTCGCGGTGACCGAAGCCGGGCCGTGGCGCTAGGCCCACCTCCCACGCCCGCGTCAGTCCTCGCGTTCGAGCACGAGATGGTCGATCCAGAATGGTAGAGCAATCCCGGGCGGGACCGTGCACACCACGTCGACCGTCGTCGGCGCGGTCCCGGGCACGACGAAGGCACCGTTGTCTTGCGGAAGTTCCAAACCGTCGACGTGCGCGAGAGCAAGCCGCACGCCCGCCGGCAAGCCGGGAGCCGTGAGGCGGTGACGCCCCGGAGCGAAGGGCAAAGCACTCGCCACGTGACGTCCGGCAACCTGGAACTCGGCGACGACGCCCGTGCGGTTCGCGATCGTCACGCCGAGCACGCCGGGCGCCAGCATCTTCGCGGCCCCGGCCTGCAGGTCCCGCTGCACGATCGCGGGATCGATCGACAGCCGCCCGGCGGCGACTTCGCGAAACGAGTACGGCTGGCGATGGCTGCCGAGCCAGAACGCCGGCAGCAGCCGCCGGCGGTCGTCGCCATCTGCCGAACGCAGGCCGAGTCGGCCCTCGACGCGAGCCCAGACGAAGATGCGCAGCGGCGGTTGGGTGCCGTCCTCGAGCAGCGGCGTACCGAGATCGAACTGCACGACCCGGTAGTCGCGCAGGAACGTCGGATCGGCCTCGAGTTGTCGGCCACCGAACCACATCGGCAACGGCGCCCCTGGTGGCGTTCCGAACATCACGAGGTCAGGTCGCCGCGACAGCACGTACGGTCCGTTGCCGCGGGCGTGCGCCGTCACGAACGTTTCGCCGACGGGCAGCGGCGTGCGCGCGATGGTGCGATCGCACAACCCGAGCATGTCGAGGCACGGCAGCGCGCTGTAGTAGGGAACGGCGCCGGCGGCGTCGACGGCGAGCAAGGGGCGTTCGGCGCGGAACGCTCGCCCGAGCCACTCCCCGCTGGCCTTGCCCTGCCATTCCCACTTCGACAACTCGAGGCGTGGGTCGCCATGGTCGGCGCTCGCTTCGCGCACGGTGACGATGGCGCAGGCAAGCGCCGCGGCCGTCGCGAGCACACGTCCGAAGCGCCCGCAGGACAGCATGGCGTGCAGCCCATGCGCCGCCAGGATCGTCAACGGCACCAGCGCCGGCATCAGCATGCGGCCGCGCGGGAACGCGTCGCCGCCGACGTGCACGACATAGGCCGTCCACAAGGCGAGGCTCGCCGCGGCGGTGGCGACGGCAGGTCGCGAACGGGCGGCGAAGAGTCCAACGAGGCCCAGCAAGGCTGGCGCCAGCAATCCCCACAGCAGCGTGCAGTTCGCCAGCAGGTAGTGGATGCCCGCGGTGCTGCTGGCGCTGCCCGGGGTGATCTTCGCGTAGGCGGTGTTGGGCAGCCAATCGCCGTAGTAGGCGAGCCGGAAGAGCGTCTGCGCGAGCATCGCGACCACCGGCAGGAGCGCTAGCTGCAACGCGACGCGCCCACGCCCGGCGATGGTCGGGGCAGCGGCGAACATCGCGAGGGCCACGACCAGGCATGCGACCCAGAGCGGCGAGTCGGGCCGCGTCGTCACCGCCACTGCCAGCCAGGCCCCTGCGATCCAGGTGTGGCGGCGAACGGAGGGTTCGGCCATGGCGCGCCCGACGTGCTCGAAACCCAGCGCGAGCACGAAGCAGAGCAGCGGCGTTTCGAGACCGGCGGTAGTCCAGGTCGTCGTGATGCCGGTGCTGGCCACGATGGGCACGGCGAGCAGCGCGGGCAGCGAACCCGGCAGCCAACGGCTGCGCGCCAGCACGACGAGGGTGCCGAGCATGCACAGCAGTCCGAGGCCGCGCACGGCCCAGAGTTCGTTGCAGCCGGCGGCGCGCAGCAGCGCGGTCAGCAACACCCAGGCCAGGTTGCTGTAGCCCTCGACCCGTTCGCCGTCGGTCCACGTCGGTCCATCGCCGCCGACCAGACGATCGGCGTATCGCAACGAGATGAAGGCGTCGTCGACGACCCACGGCCAGGTGGTCGTCAAGATCCCGTGGACGAGGAGCGACGCGGCACCCAGCGTGACCGCGACTCGACACCACCAGGAGGCGGGCGAGGACATGCGGACAACCTACCCTGCGACCGATCCGCGCGCCTTCCGTCAGGCTGCCATGCAGCCGACGATCAGTCTCGCCGACGCACCGTTCCCGCTGACTTCACGCCAGCCGGAGCCACCGCTCCCCCGCCGCGACCTTCGCGCCGCGCCAGCAGCGACCGCACCCGCGCCTGCGCCGCATCGTGGAACCGGTAGCGATGCAGAATCCACGCAGCGCCGCAAAAACAGGCGCCGACCCCGGGCGCGAACAGCAGGATGAGCGCCGTCTCGACCAGCGCCGGCTGCGCGTCGCTCTGCTCGACGAAACCCGCGAGCTCGAGCACCGACCCGACGACGACCAGCGCCAGCGCACGTGCCATCTTGCTGGCGAACCGCCACACGCCGAAGAACAACCCGGAACGCAGTTGGCGCGTGCGCAGGAAATCGTGGTCGAGCACGTCGGTCAGCAGCGTGTCGATCAGCACGACGCTGCCGACGAAGCCACCGAGCCCGATCGCGCCGATCCCCATTACCCAGACGTAGCCGCCGACCGGCGCCAACAAGTACAGCAGCGTCGTGCCGATGCCGAGCGTGCTGGCGCCGACCACCATCGGCCGGATCTTGCCGAAGCGCTTGCTGAGCTGGACCCAGAGCACGATCGACAGCGTGAACACGCCCATGAACACCGCCAACACGTCCAGCGTGTCCGCAGCGTTCAGTTCGAGCACGTGCTTGTAGTAGTACGAGAACGTCGCCGCATTGATGCCGATGCCGGTGCTTGCCACGACGTAGGCGAGCAGCAGCGGGCGGAACGCGGCGTTGCCGAACGGCACCGCGAACGCGCGCAGCAGTGAAGTGTCCTGCAGCGGCGGCATCAGGAATCGCACGCGCGCCGTGGCCCACCAGCTGCACATCGCCGTCACCACCACCAGCAGCGCCGCCACGATGCTGATCGTCGGCATCGCCGCCGCGGTCGTCGTCTCCGCCCCACCACACAACTTCGGCAGCAAGGCAGCCAGCAGCGCGCCGACGTTGCAGAACGCGAAGCGCCAGCCGAACAGCACGACGCGCTCGTGTGGCACCTCCGTCATCTCGCCGGCCATCGCCATGAACGGCACGCTGAGCACGGTCAGGCCGGTGTTGAGGAAGCAGTAGCTGCCGAGCAACCAGGCGAACCTGGTCGCCTGGTTCGGCAGTTCGGGCGGCCAGAACACGGCCAGCACGCCGATCGCCAGCAACACGCCGCCGATCGGCAGGTAGCCCCGCCGGCCGCCGAAGCGGTGCCGCGTCCGGTCGCTGATCACGCCCATGATCGGGTCGGTGACCGCGTCCCAGACCACCGCGAGCGCCGAGGCGATCCCGGCCCAGAACGCCGACAGGCCGACGACGTCGGTGTAGTAGATGAGCACCCACAGCCGCAGCACGGTCTCGACCGTGTTGATGCCGATGTCGGCGGTCGCGTAACCGACCTGCACTCGCACCGGCAATGGCGGTCGTTCGTTCATTCGCGCGCGCCGAGCGTAGCTGCGCACTGCACGGATCGCGCCACCTCTGCGCATCGTCGGCGGCGTCAACCGCCGCGAGGACCGCCTCCATCCCGACCAGGGCTCGGCGTCGGCGCCGGCCGAACCGTCATCGCACGCGCGCCAACGCGGCCAGCAACACTTCGTCGGTTCCCGCGAGCACACCCGCGCGCGTGCGCCGGACCGGCACGTCTGGCACGGTGCCGCGGCCTTCGATCAGTTCGCCCTTCGGGCCGGTCACGCGCAGCGTGCACACGGTGACCACCACACCGCTGTGCGGCAAGGTGATGCACGGGCGCGGCGCCCCGCTGCCACCGCCGGTCGGCGCACCGACGAAGGTCACGTCAGTATGCAGGTCGCGCAGGCACCGGCACAGGTTGTCGGTGACGCTGAACGAGTCTTCGTCGATCAGCACGAGCAACTGGCCCCCGAAGCTCGGCGGTTCGCCGACGACGCGCGGTCGGTGCAGGTTCGGCCGCGACCAGCCGCCCAACCAACCCCGGCTCGCGAGGCCGTAGTAGGAGAAGCCCTTCGGCAGCAGGCATGCCGCGACCTGCATGCCCAGCAGGTCGGTGCCGCCGCCGTTGCCGCGCAGGTCGAGCACCAGGGCCTTGTTGCCCACCGCCCGCGCGAACGCGGCGCGGATCGCCGCGATTTCCTGCGCCAGCAGCGCATCGCGTTCGTTCGGCGCGGCCTTCGCCCACGCCGCGGCATCGTGGTGCGCGAACGCCGTGATCCGCACGCCAGCGACGCCGTCGGCGACCTGCCAGAACTCCACCGGCGCCGCGCTGTTTGCCGCCGGCCGGCCCTTCGCTGCCGCCGCGTTGACGACGATCTCGTCGCCGCCCCCGCGCCGAACCGTGTAGCGCCGCGGATCGCTCTCGCCATAGACCGCAGCGCGCAGCGCCCACCGCCGCCGGCTGCCCGGCGTCGACGCGAACGTGCGCCGTTCGATCGCAGCGACCACGTCGGCGATCGGCACGCCGTCGATCGCGACCAGCGTATCGCCGCGCTGCAGTTCCACCGGCGCGTCGTTCCACGCCGGCAGCACCTCGTCGATCAGGATCCCATCGGCGGTGTCGGCGACGGTGAACGGCCAACGCCGGAACGGCTGCGGTTCCTTGCCCGGCCAATGCACCCACGCGTGGCCATCCTGCAGCGAGGCGACGAACTCGCGCACGAGCCCGGCGAACCCCGCGTCGTCGCGCACTTCCGGCAAGCGCGCGATGGTGGTCTCGGCGAGCCGTTGCAGATCGACACCCGCGTTCACGCGCCGGTCCTCCGCATAGGCCCACTTCTGCTCCGCCAACGCCGCCAGCTGCCGCAGGTCCGCTGCCATCTGCTCCCGCGTGAGCCCGGTGGCTGCCTGCGCAGAGAGGGAACCTGCTACCAGCATCGCTGCCGCCAGACGCATGCCCGCATCGTCACCTCCAGCCCCCATCGTGGGCCAGTGCCCCGACTGCCTGTTGCGCGCCCCAAGGCAGCCCGGCGGCACCAGGAGGTCGAAACCCGTGCCACTGTCCCCCCGTGCTTCAGATTGAGACCGCCCGGAGCCGAACACAGTGAATACCCATGGTCGGCAGGAGGATCGGAGCAGCGTTGGCGCTGGGCTTCTGGCTCGGCGTGCCCACATCTTGCCATCAGGGTCGACCCACCGGGGAAACACGCACCCTGGTGATCGCGCCGTCCCGTTCGATCGTCGCGCGCGGCACCACGCAGCAAATGGTCGCGCGCATGGTCGACTCGACCGGGAACGCTGAGGACGTCACTGCAGCAGTGACGTGGCACTCGAGCAACGACCCGGTCGCATCGGTTGGCAACGCACCCTCGAGTCCGGGCCTGGTCGATGCGAACGCGGTCGGCTCGACCATCATCTCGGCCGTGGATGAGGCGTCGCGATTGGTTGGGACGACGACCCTGTCGGTGACCGCGGCGATGCTGGTGACGATCGAAGTGACGCCGAGCAACCCGGCGATCCCGCTGGGAGTGACGCAGCAATTCACGGCGACCGGTGTGTACAGCGACAACACGACGCAGGACCTGACGGCATCGGCGACCTGGAGTTCGACGACACTCTCGACGGCGACGATCAGCAATACGCTCGGCAGCGAAGGGGTGGCCAGCGGCGTCGCGAATGGCAGCACGACCATCCAAGCGACGGATCCGGCGACC
>SXGS01055903.1_pt1 | contig 10419 bp, 8 predicted proteins | sample 3174681 | NCBI WGS metagenome assembly SXGS01 (sample SAMN11356861, study PRJNA531348) | freshwater metagenome | isolation source: freshwater sample F1-80 | place: China: Fuxian Lake, Yuxi | collected 2017-12-25
GCGACGGAGTCGACCACGATGACGTCGACCGCGTTGGAACGCACCAGAGTCTCCGTGATCTCCAACGCCTGCTCGCCGTAGTCGGGCTGGCTGACCAACAGTTCGTCCGTGTTGACGCCGATCTTCCTTGCGTACGCCGGATCGAGCGCGTGCTCCGCGTCGATGTATGCGCAATTCCCGCCGTCCTTCTGGGCGGCCGCGATCACGTGCAAGGCGAGCGTCGTCTTGCCCGAAGCCTCCGGCCCGAAGATCTCGACGATGCGGCCGCAAGGCAGGCCCTTGCATCCGAGCGCGAGATCGAGCGAGATCGAGCCAGTCGAGATCCCGCGGATGTCGACGTCTTGGATCTCCCCGAGCTTCATCATCGTGCCCTTGCCGTACTGCTTTTCGATCGCGCCGATCGCGGCGTCGAGTGCTTGGCGTTTCTTCAGGGTCTCCGCGTCGAGCGCGGTCTTGGTCTTCTGTGCGGCGGCGGGGCGGACGACGGCTTTGGGATCGGGGTTGTTCATCTTTATCGGCTCCGGTGAGAAGGACGTAATCGGTGATGGGACGTCCTTCGACGTGTCAGAACGCGCGCACTGTACGGGAGGGGGGGGACGCCGAACAGGAGCCCCGCACGCCCGGGACGGCGGGCGCTCCGGGGCGACGAAACCGCATTCCGAAGCGTCGCCGGAATCGACCGCCCGCCCGAGGGTTACGGACGAACCGCCGCGATCAAAGCCGTACGACCGCGAGCGGGACGTAGGCGCGTTCGGCGTAAATTTCGGCGGATTCGAACAACGCGACCTCTTCGACCCTGAAGTGCGCGAATTCACGCCGCACCCCCGGTCCCATTTTCTTCAAGAGCAGGTCGACTCCGTCCGTCCCGGCGTGCAGGCGCGCGAGCGTCACATGAGGTCGGAAGACTCCCTTTTCCGGACGAAAGCCCGAGGCCCGCGCACCGTCGTTGAGCCTGTCGCGAAGCGTGTGCAACGACGTTTCGTGCGCCTCGTCCATGCCGGAGACGCCGACGGTCACGACTCGCGGGGGGCCGTCGTCCGGCAAGGTCCCGAGTCCCTTGACGACGAGTTTCAGCGCGCGGATACCTTTCGCCGCTTCGCGGAGAAGTGCGGCGGCGTCGACTAAGACGTCGTCTCGCGCTTCACCGAGAAAGCGCAGCGTCACGTGCATGAGTTCCGGCGGCGTCCAGTCGGCGATGACGCCGGTCGCTTTCAGTTTCGTCGCTTCCTCGGCGAGCCGGTTGCGGACGCGTTCCGGGAGAAGGAAACCGTAAAAAAGCCGTTTCAGGGTTCTTGCTCCAAGACGCGCGGCGCGGCTTCGGGACCGTAGACGCCGTCCGGCGCCACGACCAACCAGTCGGTCAATTGCTCGAGACCGTACCAACCTTCGTCGCCTTGCCGGACGTGATCGACTCCCGCGGGGGCGTTCAAGCACGCTCCGCGGAGCCGCCCCGGCTTGAGTTCGTCCACTGCGAACCAAAGATGTTCGGTTCCTTCGCCGCCCTTGGTCGGAAAGCCGAGTTGAGCCAGGAACCGCCAACCGGCCTTACGTTTCATCGCGAACAGCTGTCCGAACACGCCGAAGCGCTCCTCGGCGATTCGCCGTCTGCGACGGGCCTCCGAGCGCGGCTTGTAGAAGGCCGCCGACTCCGCGACTCGGTCGAGCGCCGCCGTCGGAGGCTCCGCCAGAGCGACGTCCGCGAGAACCAACCGCGGACCGTGATGGTCGCCGTTCTCATCGGCTTCATGCTCGCGCCTCGACGCGACGATCTCCGCGGGGAGATCGCGCAATGCGTCGTCGAGGGACATCAGCCGCAACGAGAGATCGTGCCCCGCCGAAATCACGCCGGATTCGTCCGGCACGACGCCGCCCTGAAGCGCCCCGACCACGCCGTGCAACAAGGCCTCGGCCGCTGCGACGTCGGCGTCGTCGACGCCCCAAATCTCGAGTTCCGGAAGTCCGAGCCGCTCGAGACCGTGCGTGTGGACCCAGGCCCCGGTCTCCCCGTCCGACACATGGACCGCATACAAAGCTTCGGGGCCGGGGGGCGACTCGGCCGCGGCGAGGGCGCGCACGTCCCGTCCCGAGCGGACGACGGCGGCGGGCTCGTCGAAGACGGCCGGAAATCCGGGGACGCAGGCCGCCTCCAACATGCGCGCTTGCAACCGATATGCGGCGGCGGCGCGCGCAGGATCGCATGGAATCTCGACCACGATCAGATGCTTGACGGCTAGCGCCGCCGAGCGCTCAAGAGGATCGTCGAGCGCCTCCGAGATGAACTCCGGATCGAGGGAGTCCTGCGGCTCGGCCGAGATGACGACGTCGCCGTCGACGTCGGGCAATCGGAAGACCAATCCCCAGTGCAGATCCTCGCCGCGTTCGAGCTCGTCCACCAACGAGGCCTCGGGAAACGCCGTCAGAAACGCCAGCCGGATTTCCTCCTCGAGCGGCGGCTCGGATTCCGGCCAGAAGGCGCAGAGCGCCCCCGGCCGGGGATCACGGTCGTCTGCTTCGTCACGTCGCATGGAGGTCGCGGCGGGGCCCGATCAGCCCCGACCGAACCGGCTCAAGGCCGGAAACCGCCCGGTTTCGCGAAGAGATAGAAGAGCTTGCCTTCGTTCTGCACCGAGCCCGCGACGCGCTCCGCGTCCGGTCCTACGCCGATGTAGAGATCTCCGCGTCCTGCCGAGCGGATCGCCCCGCCCGTGTCTTGATCGAGGTAGAGACCGGTGTGCGGCTTCATGTTCAACGAATCGCCGAGGCCTGCCTCCGGGACGCGCGTGACGGCGACGGTCGGACCGCCGCGCGGGAACACCGACTTGTCGGTCGCGATCGTGTGCCACGAAGTGACCTTCGATCCGATGCTGCCGAACGGCCCGGGCGGTCCCTCTTGGAAGAACACGTAGGACTCGTTGACGTTCAGCACTTCGAGGTCGGCCGGATGATCACGGAAGTATTTCTTCAACCGCGCGAGGGAGAGCTCCTCTTTCTTCAACTTGCCTTGCTTGATGAGTTCCATGCCGGGCGAGTTGTAGGTGCGGTCGGTCTTGCCGTGGTATCCGACGTTCATTTCCTTGCCGTCGGTCAGGCGGATCTTCGCCGAACCTTGGATTTGGACGATGTACGTTTCGAACGCGTCGGCGAGATAGACGAGCTCGAGGCCCTTCAGCAAGCCGCCCTTGTCGATCTCGCCGCGCGTCGGGTAAGGCTCCGTGCCGCCGCCGGCCGTAGCGCGACCGCGCGGCTCGCCGCTCACCGGATCCGTCACGAGATCGGCGGGACGCTTGTAGAGCGGGTACTTGAACCGCTCCGTGCGGACGAGCGAACCGTCGAAGATCGGCGTGTAGTAGCCCGTGAAGAGCATGACGCCGTTCTTGCCGTCATGGCCCACCGACTTGTAGATATCGAAGGCGCCGATGACCATCGTCCGGAATTGTTCGCCGTCTTTCGCCTTGGCGTAGATCCCTTTCAGGATGTCCAAGGTCTCGACCTGGCGCGCGTGCGTGACCTCGCCGTCGGCGAGGCGCGTATAGGGGAACCACTTCTCGGAGGACTTCTTCTTGAAGTAGGCGATGCTTTCGTCGATCGCCGCACCGATGCCGCGGTCGTTCGACCACAGGAGTCGGAAGTCCGGATACTCGGACGGATCCGCGCGCACGAGGGCCGGCGCGGAAGGATCGAGTTCCTTCGAGTAGTCGATCTTCTCGGCCGGCGGAGCGTCGCTCGCACAGCCGGACAGAACCAAACTCAACATAGCGGCCACCGGCAACACCGACCCCGCACGGTTACGTTTCAGGCGAAACATCGTCACGAACCTCCCCGATTCCCGCCGCTTTCCGGGCGACGAGCGGGCGACATCGTATCCGCGAACGCGACGCCGCACACACCCCGAAACCGAACCGGCGGATCTCGGCCGGAAACCTCCGTTTACGCCGGCCGCCGCCGCCGTAAGATCGCCCCGCGGAAAGGGTCCCGTCGCCCCCCGCCGCCGACTCCAAACCCATGCCAATCGCCGTCCCGATCCGCCCCGGCTTCCTGGAAGCCCTCGCCGCCCGCCCGCTCGCTTGCGACGGAGCGATGGGGACGATGCTTTACGAGCGCGGCCATTTCATCAACCGCAGCTTCGACGAAGCCAACCTGATCACGCCCGACCTCGTCCGGGAGATCCACGCGGCCTACGTCAAAGCCGGCGCCGAAGTCCTTGAGACCAACACGTTCTCGGCCAATCGCTATCTGCTCGGCCGCTACGGGCTCGGCGACCGCGTGGTCGAGATCAACACGGAAGGCGTCAGGCTAGCCCGCGAGGCCGCGCAGGATCGCGCTTTCGTGGCGGGGTCGGTCGGCCCGACCGGCGAAGGCCAAGGCGTGATGGCGGACTACCAGAAGGACGCCGTGCGGGAGGCCTTCGCGGAGCAGATCGGCGCGTTGGTGAAGGCCGGCGTCGATCTCCTCCTGCTTGAGACCTTTCATCACTTGGGCGAGATGAAGATCGCCCTCGAAGTCGCCGAGTCTCTGTTCGACGGACCGCTCGTAGCGCAGATGTCGTTCGAGGACGACGCGCGCCTCCGCGACGGCACGACGCCGGAGCGTTGCGCCGCGATCCTCGTCGCGCACGGCGCGGACGTCGTCGGAGTCAATTGCTGCGCCGGTCCGTCGGTCGTGTTCGACGTCGCGGTCGAGATGCTCAAAGCCGCCCCGCTCGTCGCCGCCCAGCCGAACGCGGGTCTCCCCCGCGTCGTCGACTCCCGCACGATCTACATGGCGACGCCGGAGTATCTCGGCGTCTTCGCGCGCCGCTACCTGAAGGCGGGCGTGCGCATGGTCGGCGGTTGCTGCGGCACGCGCCCCGAACACGTGCAGGCGATCGCCGCGGCCGCGCGCATGATGGCCGCCTCCGGCGCGCCCGCTCCGAAGCACGGCGAGATTCGCTTGGAGGCGTTCGCCAAGGACGCGAAAGAGACGAAGGGCGTCGATCCGACGCCCATGCCGCTCAAATCGGGCTTGGCGATGAAGGTCGACCGAGTCTTCCACGAACGCTTGGCTCTCGGCGCGAAGAAGGCCGCGCCGAAGGGACGCGAGGACTTCGTCGTCTCCGTCGAAGTCAATCCTTCCGCCGGGCTCGACTACCGGAAAGCCGTCGAGTCCGCCCGCTTGCTCCGGGCCGGGGGGGTCGATGTGGTGAACATCGCCGACGGCCCCCGCGCCGTCGTGCGCATGAACAACATGGCGCTCGGCGTGAAGATGATGGAGCTGCTCTCGACCGAGGTCATCCTGCACGTCTGTTGCCGCGACCGGAACCTGCTCGGCTTGCAGTCCGATCTGCTCGGCGCCCACGTGCTCGGGTTCCGCAATCTCGTGGTCATCACCGGCGATCCGCCGAAGCTCGGCGACTATCCGAAAGCCACGGCCGTCTTCGACCTCGATTCGATCGAACTGTTGAAGCTCGTCGACAACCTGAACCGCGGCATCGACCCCGCGGGCAAGATGGTCGGAGAAGGCACGTCGTTCTTCGCTTCCTGCGGCGCGGAGCCCGCCGCGATCGATTTCGACCGCGAGATGAAACGCCTGAAGAGGAAGATCGAAGCCGGCGCCGAGATGATCATGACGCAGCCGATCTACGACCGCGCCGTCGTCCGACGCTTCTTGGACGCCGCGAAGCCGCTCGGCGTACCGGTCCTGCTCGGCCTTTGCCCGCTCGTGTCTTTCCGCAACGCCGAGTTCCTGCATCACGAAGTCCCCGGCATGACGGTCCCGGATCCGATCCGCGAACGCATGCGGACGGCGGCGCCCGGACCCGACTCGGTGCGCGAAGGGGTCGCGATCGCACAGGAAATGCTGACGGAGTTCATGGACGAGATCGTCGGCGTCTATGTGATGCCGCAGCTCGGCCGGTACGCGTCGGCGCTCGACGTCCTATCTCCGCTCGGCTACGGTCGGCCATGACTGCGAAGAAGGCCAGAATCGCCGAGCCGAAGTCGTCCGACGTCCGCTTCGTAGGGATCGCCGGCGGCTCCGCATCCGGCAAGACCTCGCTCGCCCGGAAGCTCCAGCGTCTCGTCGGCGAGAAGGACTCGGTCCTGATCGAACTCGACAGCTATTACCGCGACCTTTCGCATCTTCCCGTGGACGAACGCGCCAAACGCAACTTCGACCACCCGAGCGCATTCGATTTCGACCTCTTGCTCGAACATCTGCAAGCGCTTCGGGACGGTCGGACGATCCACGTACCGATCTACGACTACGTCACCCACAACCGCAAGCAGGAGACGGAGATCGTGGCGCCGCGGCGCTGGATCATGGTCGAGGGCATCCTCTCGCTTTGGAACGCCGACGTGCGCGCCCTCTTCAAGCCGAAGATCTTCGTCGACGCGCCGGACGACCTGCGCCTGCTCCGCCGTATCAAGCGCGACAGCCTCGATCGCGGCCGCGAATTGGCCGACATCCTGCGGCAGTACGAACGCACCGTCCGACCGGCGCACCTCGAATTCTGCGAAACGTCGAAGGTCTTCGCCGACGTGATCATTCCGCAGGGCGCGGAGAACGAGACCGCGATCGAAATCCTCCGGTCTTACCTGACCTCCGGCGCTTAAGGACCGCACCGTGCCTCGCGTCCTGCTCCTCGACGTCGTCGGTCTGACGCCCGGATTGCTCGAGCACGCCCCGCGCCTGCGACGCCTCGCGACGGAAGGCGACGGGCGACCGCTCGAGGCGGCGTTCCCGGCCTTGACGTGCACGGGCCAAGCCTCTTTGCTTACCGGCCGGACGCCGCGCGAGCACGGGATCGTCGGCAACGGCTGGTACTTCCGCGATTTGGCGGAGGTCTGGCTTTGGCGTCAGTCGCACGGTCTGCTCGAGGCGGAGGACGTCCACGCACGTCTCGCCCGCGAAGCGCCGGGATCGACGACGGCGCGGCTCTTCCTTTGGTACGCGATGGGCAGCCCGGCCGACTTCGTCGCGACGCCTCGCCCGCAGTACAAAGCCGACGGACGGAAGCTTCCCGACGTTTGGACGAAACCCGGCGCACTCCGCAACGAACTGCAAACGGCGCTCGGAACGTTTCCCCTCTTCCAATTCTGGGGTCCGGGCGCCGGCCTCGCCTCCTCCGCGTGGATCGTCGCCGCGGCAGGGCACGTCCGTCGCACGCGGAAACCGACGCTCACGTCCGTCTACGTCCCGCATCTCGACTACGATCACCAACGGTTCGGTCCTTCCGACCCGCGCTCGATCCGCGCCGTCAAAGACGTCGACGAACTCCTCGCCCCGCTCGTCGACGAAGCGCTCGCCGACGGCGACAAAGTCGTCGTGGTCAGCGAGTACGGCATCACGCCGGTCGCGCGGGCCGTCCTGCCGAATCGCGCGCTCCGCGAGGCCGGGCTCCTCGTCGTGCGCGACGAAGACGGCGAGCTTCTGGATCCGCTCCTCTCGCGCGCCTTCGCCGTCGCCGACCACCAGATCGCCCACGTCTACGTCCGTGATCCCGCGGACATCCCGGTCGCAGCGGAGATCCTTCGCCGGCTGCCGGGCGTCGCCGCCGTGCTCGACGACGCGGGGAAACGCCGAGAGTCGCTCGACCATCCGCGATCCGGCGAACTCGTCCTCGTCGCAGAGCGCGACGCGTGGTTCGCTTATCCCTATTGGCAGGACGACGCCCGTGCGCCGGATTTCGCGCGCTGCGTCGACATCCACAAAAAGCCGGGCTACGACCCGGTCGAGCTTTTCGTCGATCCGAAGATCCGCCTGCCGAAGCTTGCGCTCGGATGCCGCCTCGCGAAGAAGATCATGGGCTTCCGCACGCTGTTCGACGTGATCAGCCTCGACCCGTCGCTGGTCCGCGGATCGCACGGACTCCGCCCCGCACGCCCGGAGGACGGCCCGGTACTCCTCACGTCGTGGCGGCGCGAAGGCGCGGGTGACGGAGCCTTCCCTCTTTCCGGAATGCCCGACCTCTTGATCGATTCCGTGCGCTGAACTCGGCCGACCGCGCGGGAAGGCGCGGGAAGGCGCGGATCAAAGCGGTTCGAAAAACAGGTCGGCGCGGACGAGCGGCGGATCGAGCCGCTTCAGCTTGCAGCGCGGGCTACCGTCGAGCCAAGCGAACGCGGGCCGCGAGTCTTCGGCGATCCCGGTTGCCGCGAGCGCGCGCCCGTCGCGAAGGAGGACCGCTTCCAGGCGCGAGACGTCGACCCGCGGCTCCGACGCCAGCGCCGCGCTCAATGACATCACGTCCTCGGAACGCACATCCTCCGGCGCACGGGCCTCGGCGACGTCGAAGCACCCGCTGCGCGAACGTCGGAGGCGCGTCAAGTACGCGGTCGTCCCGGCGGCGATCCCGAGATCTCGAGCGAGACTCCGGATGAACGTTCCGGCCGAGCACGCGATTTCGAGCGACCAATCGGCGCCTTCGACCTGCGTAAGAACGAGGTCGTCGATGCGGATGCGCCGCGCCGGCGGCTCCTCCGCCCGACCTTCGCGCGCCATCTCATGCGACCGCCTGCCGCCGATCCGAACCGCGCTGAACGCGGGCGGACGTTGGCCCGTTTCGCCGCGGAACCGCGACAACAAGGCCTCGGCGAAGCCGGCCGTGAAGTCGGGGGGCGGCGAAAGCGCGGGGACTTCGTCGCTCTCGCGATCGAACGTCGGCGTCGACGCGCCGAAGCGCACGGTCGCGGCATACCGCTTCGGGCGGCCCGTGAAGTACTCCTGCAGCTTCCTCGCCCGGCCGATGAGCACGACCAAAAGGCCGGAGGCGAGCGGATCGAGCGTTCCGGAATGACCGAGCGGACCGGCCCCGAGCCGCGGCTCGAGAGCATCGAGCACGTCGCGGCTCGAAGGGCCTTCGGGTTTGTCGATCAGCAGCACGCCGTTCAGAGAGGACACGGCGGGGTATAACCGCTCGACATGCGCTTCGTCATCCTCGCATCCGTCTTCCTCGTCTCGGCCTCTGCGGGTTGCACGGCCGACCCGTTTTCGGATCGCTCGGTCGAGTCGCTTGCGGCGGAGCACGTCCCGGAGACGGAGCCCTCGCCTGCGGCGACCGCCTACCGCATCGTCCCCGTACGCCCGATCGAGGACGCGCGAGCGATCGCGGCCGCGGCACGGCCTCCAGTCGATCGAACTGCGGATCTCGCTCCCCCGCTCGTCGATCTCGCCCGTGCGGAACCGGGCCTCAAGCTCGACCTGCGCTACGCCACGGCCGACAATTTCATGGGGGTCCCGCTCTATCGGACGGCCCGGGCGTTCCTTCGCGCTCCGGCGGCCGAGGCCCTCGTCCGGGTGCATCGCCGTCTCGTCGTCCACGGTTACGGCATCGTCGTGTTCGATGCGTACCGCCCGTGGTCGGTCACCAAGACGTTCTGGGAAGCAGCGGGACCCGTCGACCGCGCGTTCCTCGGCGACCCGGCGGAAGGGTCGCGCCATAACCGCGGGGCGGCGGTCGACGTCGGCCTTTACGACCGCGCCGACGGCAGGATCCTCGCCATGCCTTCGGCCTACGACGAATTCACGCCGCGAGCGGCGGCGGATTTTCGCGGCGGCACGGCGGCCGAGCGGCGCCGCCGCGCCTTGCTCCGCCGCGCCATGGAGGACGAGGGTTTCGCCGTCCTCCCGAACGAATGGTGGCATTTCGACTACCGCGATTGGCCGCGCTACCCGGTCTTGAACGTCCCGCTCGAGGCGGCCGAAGGCGTTCGAAACCCGGACTGACGCGGTCCGAAGGCCGGAGCGTCACCCGAAGTCCCGTCCCTTCCGACGCGCCGCATCGTAAACTGCGCCCATCGTGCGATCGACACCTATTCAGCGCGGACTTGCGTCCTTGATTCCGACGGCGGCGATCTTATGGGCGGTGTCCGCGGCGGTCGCGCGTCCGACCAACGCACAGGACAGCCGTCCGCCGAACGCTTCGTCACGCGTATCCGCAGGCGCGGAGTCCGGACCGCTCGAACGACCGACCTCGCGCGCGACGGATCTCCGCGGCGAAGCGGCGAAGTTGTTCCGCGACCGACGATTCGACGAACTCCTTGAGATGCTGAAGCCCGCTCTTACGGAGACCTCGGACGCCGCCGACCTGTGGGTGATGGCGGCGGAGGCGTCCATGGCGTTGGAGGATTTCGGGGCCGCCGCTGCGAGATTCGAGCAGGCGATCAAGCTCCGCGCCGACCTCTCGCCGCTCTGCGTCAACCTCGGTCTCGCGTACGTTCGCCTCGATCGCATCGAGGAAGGTCGCGACTTTCTAAGGCCCTTCGTCGAGAATCCGCGGCCGGATCGGGCGGCCAAGGCCTGCCTCGGACTCGGGATCGCCTCGGCGGCTCTCGGCGAAACGAAGGAGGCCGGAGCTTGGTTCACGCGCGCCGTGCGGCTTCAGCCGGACGATGCGCGGCCGCGCTACCGGCTCGGAAGTTTGGATTTCGAAGCCGGCCGGCA
>SXGS01395998.1_pt1 | contig 10419 bp, 6 predicted proteins | sample 3174681 | NCBI WGS metagenome assembly SXGS01 (sample SAMN11356861, study PRJNA531348) | freshwater metagenome | isolation source: freshwater sample F1-80 | place: China: Fuxian Lake, Yuxi | collected 2017-12-25
AAGGCCGCCTGATCCTGTGCGACGCGATCAGCTACGTGCTCGCGAAGGAGCAACCGGACTGCGTGATCGACCTTGCGACACTCACGGGTGCCGTGATCATCGCCATCGGTCACGAGTACACGGGCCTGTTCACGAACAACGACACGCTCAAGGACGAGCTGGTGGCGGCGGGCCACGAGACGGGTGAGAAGTGCTGGCACCTGCCCGTCGATCAGAACCACCGCGACGCGCTCAAGGGCGAGGTCGCCGACCTGCGCAACATCGCGCTCGGCGATCCGGGCGCGGGCGCCTCGATCGGCGCCGCGTTCCTGCAGCATTTCGTCGGCACCACGCCGTGGGTGCACCTCGACATCGCCGGCGCGGCGTGGGGCAGCGCGAATCGCGACTATGTCGGTGGCTCGATGGGCTCCGCGGTCGGCGTACGCTTGCTCCTGCGCTGGCTCGAGACTCACGGCGGCAAGTGAGCGCCGCTCGCGTCGTCTCGATGGTCTCGCTGCTCTTGGCGCTCGGTGCGTGCGCACCGAGCGCGGAGAGCAGCGCGACCAAGACGGCGCAGCCTGTGTCGCGCGAGCCGCTCGAACTCGAGTTCGCGAGTCCCACTCGCGCGAATGCGCGGCGCCCCGTGCGGGTCACAGGCACGCTCTTCGCCGAAGAGCAAGCGACGGTCTCCGCCAAGGTCGCGGGGCGCGTCGCTGCCGTGTATCACGACGTCGGGGCGTCGCTGGCGCCGGACGAGTCGCTGGTGCAACTCGAGACGATCGATTTCGAGCTCGCTCTCAACGAACGCAAGCGCGCGTTGGAGCAGAGCCTCGCGCGCATCGGCATCACGGAGCTACCCGAAGGCGAGATCGACGTGGAGAAGCTGCCTTCCGTCGAGCGCGCTCGACTGCAGGCCGAGAACGGCTTCGCACGCTACGAACGTGGCCGGTTGCTGCGCGAGCGCACGCCGCCCGCGATGAGCGAGCAGGACTACCTCGACTTGCAGACGGCGTGGTCCGTGGCCAAGGCTGACCACCGCATCGCGCAGCTCAACGCGAAGGCCCAGCTCGCGGAGGCGCGTGCGCAGAGGGCGCAGCTGGACACAGCGGCACAGCGGCTCGCCGACACGCGCCACGTCGTGCCAAGCGCGGGCCGCGAAGGCGCGCGCTACTCGGTGACGGCCCGCCGAGTCTCGGTCGGCGACTACGTGACGATCGGCGCGCCGCTGTTTGAGCTCGTCGATACGGATCCGCTCGAGCTGCGAGCGCGAATTCCAGAGCGCCATGTCGCGCATGTCGTGACGGGCCTCGTCGTCGCCATCACGTTTGAGGCATTCGAGACGCCTTTCGTCGGCACGGTCGTGCGCATCAATCCCGCGATCGATGTGCGCACGCGCACCTTCGAGGTCGAAGTTCGCGTTCCGAACACGGACGGGCTCCTGCGCGCCGGAGCGTTCGCCACCGCGGAACTCGAGACGACGCGCGAGGAGAGCGTGCTCGAGGTCGAGCGCGCCTCGATCTCGACGTTCGCCGGAGTGCACAAGCTGTTCCTCGCGAGGGACGGCAAGGCGCAGGAGCGCGTCGTCGAGTTGGGCGCGGTTCGCGGCGAGTGCGTCGAGATCCGGCGCGGGCTCGACGGCTCGGAGCGCATCGTGCGCCGCCCGCCGGCGGGGCTCGCCACCGGCGCGCCGCTGCGCGAGGCCATTGGAGGATCTGGAAAGTGAAGTGTGTGGCGCTCGCGGCGCTGCTTCTCGTGGCGTGCCGTTCGGTCGACCAGGGCGACGACGCACAGGTGGAACGCTATCGCTTCCCGGTTGATGCGGGTGTCGAGGGCACGAGCGAAGAGCCGGTTGGACCGGTGCTCGACGTTCGCGCCTCCATGTTGCTCGGCAATGCGCGCAACGAGCGCCTCGGTATCGAAGGTGAGGCCTACCTGCGTGCATTGAATGACCGCCGACGGCAGGCCGCTGCCTGGCTGCCGAGGCTCGATCTCACTCCGGGCTACTTCCTGCGCGATAGCGGCCCGGGAGCGGACAATGGGCTCGATACGGCGCTCGTCGGAACTTACGCCGTCAACCCGCACAGCATTGAAAACGAGCAGCGGCGTGCGCGCTTCGAGGCGCGACGGAGGCTCGCGCTCTTATACGCTGCGCAGGACGCGCTCCTGATCGACGTCGCACGTACGCACTTCGCCGTGCTGCAGTCCGAGCGCTCGCGGTCGGTGCTCGAGGGGTCGCTACGGCTCCAAGAGGCGCGTGTGCAGGATGTGCGCGCGCGCAATGAGGTCGGTGTCGCTCGTCCGCTCGACGTCGCGCTGAGCGAATCGAGCCTCGTCGACGCGCGCGTGGCGCTGATCAACACCGAGCGCGGCGCGCGCAATGGTCGCTCGCTTCTGTCGTTTCTCACTGGAGCGAGGACCGCGGATGTCGAGCTGGCTCGCGCACTCGAGCTTGCGGACGAGACCCGCGGCGTGGATGAGCTCGAGCAGCTCGCTCTCGAACGCCGCCCCGATCTCGCCGCGATCCTGAACGAAGTCGAGGCAGCGTCCCACGCGATCGAGGTGGCGAAAGCGCAGTGGTGGCCTCGACTTAGCGTCGACCTCGCGGTGTTTCTCTCGCGCGATCTTGAGCCGACGGACGTGGACTGGACGAGTCTGTTCCGCGTCTCGTTGCCGCTCTTCGAGGGTGGTCGGATCCGGGCCGACATTTCCGACGCGTTTTCCTTCCTGCGCGAAACCAAGCAGCGCCAATCTCTGCTGCAGCGCTCGATTCGCCGCGATGTCGAGGTGGCGTACACGAACCTCGCCACTGGCAAGGAGCGCGTCGCTGCGCTGCGCCAGCAGCTGGCGGTGGCGGATGAGGCCTTTGCGCAGGCCGAGGCGCTCTACGACGCCGGCCTTGCCACCAATCTGGAGCGCGTGACGGCGCAGGACCAGCGCTTGCGCACGGCGCTCGCGCTGGAGAATGCCGAGCTCGATCTTGGCATCTTCCGACTCGACCTGCTGCGTGCCACGGGCACGCTGCATGCATGGCTCGGCTTCGAGCGACCGAGCGATCCGGAGGGCGAGCGTGCAGAGACTCGCTGAGATCTGTATTCGGCGCCCGGTGTTCGCGTCGATGCTCGTCCTCGCCCTGTGCGTGGTCGGTGGCGTGAGCTGGTTCAAGCTCGCGGTCGATCGCTACCCGTCCGTCGACGTGCCTTCCGTGCGTGTGCAGACGCGTCTACCGGGTGCAGCGCCGGAGGAAGTCGAGACGGAGGTTTCCGAGCGCATTGAAGAGGCTGTGAACACGGTCGCGGGCGTCGAGCAGCTGCGCTCGATCTCGGGTTCCGGCAACGGGATCATCCTCGCGACCTTCGAGCTCGAGCGCGACATCGACGTAGCGGCGCAGGACGTGCGCGATCGCGTTTCGAGCGTTGTCCGAGACCTGCCCGACGAGACGGACCCGCCGCTGGTTGCGAAGATCGACAACGACTCCGAGCCCGTGCTGCAGGTGGCGCTCATCGGCGAGCGTTCGGTGCGCGAGTTGACCGAGCTCGCGGACAAGCTCGTGCGGGTGCAGGTCGAGCGCGCAGCCGGCGTCGGCGAAGTGCGAATCACCGGCGGTACCGAGCGCACGATGAACGTGTGGCTCGATGCCGACAAGCTCGCATCCTACGGCATCGCCGTGACGGCGGTGCGCGACGCGATCGCCGCTCAGAACGCCGATGTTCCCGGTGGAAATCTCACGGGCCGCGAACGCGAGCAAACGCTGCGCACGCTCGGCCGGCTCGAGACGCGCGAGCAGTTCGAGGCGCTGGTCGTCACGACGATCGACGGCGTTCCCATCCAACTGTCGGACCTCGGACGCGTCGAGGATGGCACGGCCGAGCGACGCGGGAGCGCGCGTTGGAACGGAACGCCTACCGTGGTGCTCGAGATCATCCGCCAGTCGGGCGCCAACACGGTCGAGGTGATCTCCAAGGTCAAGGCGATCCTTGCGACGGTTGGGGAGCAGCTGCCCTCGGATGTGAAGCTGGAGGTGACGCGCGACCAGTCGCAGTACATCGAGGCTGCACTTCACGAGATCAATGTGCACCTCGTGTTGGGCTCGATTCTCGCCAGCCTCGTGGTGCTCGTGTTCATGCGTAGCTGGCGCGCGACGTTCATCGCGGCGGTCGCGATTCCGGCCTCGGTGATCGCCACCTTCGGGGTGATGTGGGCGCTCGGCTTCACGCTGAACAGCGTGACGATGCTGGCGCTCGTGCTGATGGTCGGCATCGTCATCGACGACGCGATCGTCGTGCTCGAGAACATCTTCCGCTTCGTCGAGGAGAAGGGCGTACCGCCGATGGAGGCCGCGCGCGAGGCGACGCGCGAGATCGGTCTGGCGGTGCTGGCGACCACGCTCAGCCTCGTCGTCATCTTCGTGCCGGTCTCGTTCATGTCGAGCATCGCGGGCCGCTTCCTCTATCAGTTCGGTATCACGGCGGCGGTGGCGGTACTGGTCAGCCTGTTCGTGTCGTTCACGCTCACGCCGATGATGGCGGCGCGGCTGCTGAAGCCCGGGAGGCACGTCGGCGCGGTCGCCGAGTCCCGTGTCGGTTTCTACGCGTGGATCGAGCGCGCCTACGACGCGATGCTGCGCTGGTCGATGCGTCACCGCATCGTGCTCTCCGCGCTTGCACTGTCCGTCGTGGGAGCGTCGTTCCCATTGCTTGCCAACGTCCCGCGCGAATTCGTGCCGGCCGACGTGGACGAGGCCGAGTTCTCGGTCAACGTCAACGCCCCCGAAGGCACGAGCGTCGCAGCCATGGATGATGCGCTCGCCGCCGTGGAAGTCGAGATTCGCTCCACGCCGGGCGTGCGCGACGTGCTCGTCACGAACGGCGGCGGATTCCTCGGTCAGACGAATACGGGTTCCGTGTATGTGCGCATCGCGCCGCACGCGGAGCGACTCTTCAGCCTCGGACGTCTGTGGCGCTCTACGCTCGCCGGCGATCCGGGCGCGGCCTTCGAGGCCAACTACTCTCAGGCCGAGGTGATGACGGCGATCGACGGCAAGCTCAAGCGCTTGCGCGACCTGCGCTGCCAAGTTCGAAACTTCCAGTCTTTCTCGGTCGGCGGCGGTCCGTTCGACATCGACTTCGTGATCCGCGGGCCCGAGCTCGAGCAGCTCGCGCGCTACTCCGAGGAGCTGCGCAACCGCGCGAACGAGAAGGGTGGGTTCCGAGGCCTCGACACGTCGCTGCGCCTCAATCGTCCCGAGCTGCGCGTGTCGATCGACCGTGAGCGCGCCGCGGACCTCGGCGTACGCGCGCGCGACATCGGCACCGCCCTGCGCCTGCTCGTCGGCGGTGCCGAGGAGGTCTCGCGCTTCCGCGATCCCCAGACCGGCGAAACCTACGATGTGCGCCTGCGTCTCGAGGAGCGCGATCGCGACCGCCCGGAACTCGTGGACGCGCTGCTGCTCTCCAGTCGCGACGGCACGCCGGTCGAGCTCTCCAACCTCGCCACCGTCGAGCCCGCGCTCGCGGCCTCGCGCATCGATCGCCTCAACCGCCAACGCATGGTCTCGGTGCGCGGTGGCGTCGCCCCTGGATTCGCGCTCGGCAATCAGCTCGACCTGCTGCAGGAGACGGCGGACGAGCTCGACATGCCGCCCGCCTACACGACCACGCTGCTCGGCCGCAGTCGCGAGCTGCAGCGCACGTTCGACGAGTTGCTCATCGCCTTCGTACTCTCGGTCGTGTTCATGTACCTGATCCTCGCCTCGCAGTTCGAGAGCCTCGTCCACCCTCTGACGATTCTGCTCTCGCTGCCGCTCTCCGTGCCCTTCGCGCTTGCGTCGCTGTGGCTCGTCGACGGCACGCTCAACCTGTACTCCGCCCTCGGCATCCTCGTCCTGTTCGGCGTTGTGAAGAAGAACTCGATTCTGCAGATCGATCACACCAACGTGCTGCGTGCGCAGGGGCTCGAGCGCGGCGAGGCGATCCTGCGCGCGAACCGCGACCGTCTTCGTCCGATCCTGATGACGACGCTCGCGCTCGTCGCCGGCATGCTGCCGCTCGCGCTCGGCTCCGGTCCGGGTGCCGAGGAGCGGCGCGCGGTCGCCGTGGTCGTGATCGGCGGCCAGAGCCTGTGCTTGCTACTCACGCTGCTCGTGACGCCGGTCGCTTATTCACTCCTCGACGACCTCTCGCTGGGCTGGCGGCGCCTGCGCGGTGCGCCGCGCGAAACCTAGGGCCGGGTAGGGAAGGAGGGACTCGAACCCTCATGCCTTGTGGGCTGCGGATTTTAAGTCCGCTGCGTCTGCCGGTTCCGCCACTTCCCCGTGCGCGTGCTCCCAGATCCTAGCAGGCGCTTGGGGCGGAATCCTCGCGCAAGGGTTGGGTTCGAAGTGCGGGTTGCACATGGTCCGGCTCGGAGTCCGTGGCTACCTTACAAGCTTTCAAACCTCCCGCCGCATTCCCGTGAAGCTCGCCTCGCCCCTGCTCGCCCTGTTTCTGTTTCTCGCCGGTTTCGCGCCGGCCCAGTCCATCCCAGATGCCGAGCTTGCCGCCGCGCGCGCCGCGACGGTGGCTCAGCTGGAGACGCTCGTAGAGTACACCAGCAGCGCGAAGCTCTACGTCGAGCGCGACCGCGCGTGGGGGGCGATCGTGCGCCTCGATCCGGCGAACGAGGTTGCGCACAAGGGGCTCAAGCACACCAAGAACCGCGACGGTTCCTGGAAGGTTTCAGAGAAGCCCGCGACCAGCAAGAACTTCGGCAAGGACCTGAGCGAGTGCGCGCGCCGGCGGGCAGAGATCGCGGCGCTGCATCGCGGCGCGCTCACCGCGATCGCGGACAAACAGTCGATGACTCCTGCCACGCGGCGTGTGTTGTTCGACGAGCTGCTCGCGATCGATCCCGACGACGCGCAATCGCGTGCGCTGCTCGGCGAGGCGCGGCGCGACGACCAGTGGGTACTCGCGGAGACCGTGGCCGGCAAGGAGCGGCGTGCAGAGCTGCGCGCGCTCGTGAAGGAGCTTGTCGACGCCGTGAACCCTCCGTCGAACATTCAGCCTCGCGAGCGCGAGGCGTCGCTCGGAGTGACATGGACGGCCTGCGTGACGACGGGCAAGGTACGCGTGTTCTCGAGCGGCGATCCGGCCGAGGCGAAAAACGTTGCCGTACAGTGCACCGCAGCCGTCGAGCTCTTCCGGCGCGTCACCGGGGCGCCCAAGGACCTGCCCGACGTCGTCGACATCTATCTGCTCACTTCGGCAGGCTCGCGCGACGTGTTCGTGGCGGCGTGGCCGGGCTGGAGCGTGGAGGAGCGCTCGCGCGTGAAGACCTGGGCGGGCACAGGCTTGCCGAACGAGATTCATCACGCGCGCTGGGATTCCGATGCGCCGAAGCGCCTCGACGGGGCCGTGCGGCACATGCTCGGACTCTTGACGCTGTGGAACTACGGCTTCGACCACCAGAAGTGCGCGTGGGCGTGGGAGGGCTTCGGCCTGTACCTGACGCGCGAGCTCGTCGGCACGCACTACACATGGTATTCGACGGGCCCGACGAGTGCAGACGCGGAGAGCAAGGAGCTGCTCGGCAAGCTGATGATGGGGGATGCCAACTGGATCAACGAGGCGTACCAACGTTCGAAGCGCGGCAAGGGTACGAAGGTCGAGGCGCTGTGCTCGCGTCCGATCGACAAGCTGGGCGTCGATGACGTCCTCACGGCCTATGCGCTCGCGGCTTACTTGCTCGAGGGACGCGCGACCTCCGTCGGCGCGCTGTTCACCGCGCTCGGAACGGGCCCCTCCGACAAGGCGCTCGCGGACACGCTCGCGCTGACTCCGGTCGAGCTGGACGCTGTGCTCGTGCGTTGGATGGGGGAGCGCAAGTGAGCGCGCTGCGCCGGCAATTCGCTTGGTTCCCAGCCTTCCGCGCTCGCCTTCGACGGGGCTCGGCCGCGCTGGCGGCCATGTTCGTGGCCGTGGTCGCGCCGTTGGAATCGAGCGTCGTTGCATGCGGCGAGCGTCCGCGGCGCGGCATCTCGCGAAAGACCCGTGTGAAGGCCTTGGCTCGCTCGACGATCGAGTGCGCGGAAGTGGGGCGCGCGTTCGCGAGTGTCCGCGAGCGATGGGCGCACACGCTCGTCGCGGCTCTCGCGTTGCTCGTGTTCGTCGCACCGCTGCGCGCAAGTGACGAAGTTGCGGCGCTGACGTGGCGTGGCAAGAAGCTGGACGTGGCCGCTCTCCCGAGTGACTTGCCCGCCGACGCGCGTGTCGCGGTGGAGAGCTTCGCGGGCTGGGCCGCGCAGCACGGCTATCGCCTCGATCTCGACGATTCGGCGCGCGCGCTGCTCGTGAGCGCGAAGGACTCGAGCAAGTACCTCAAGCGCATCGAGTCCGTCCTCGCGCTCGCGGATCGCACGTTCGATGGTCGCGAGGCCGCTGGCGCCATGCCAGCCGTTGGTGCCGATTCCGAAGCCAAGCCGGACTCCGCAGCGACGCCCGCCGCGTGGGGCGCGAGCAATCGCGCGCCCGGCAGCGGGACGCTCGTGCTCGTCGTCGTGCGCGCCCCGAAGGACCACGCCCCGCTGCTCGCGCGCCTCGCCGAGCTCTCGCCCTACCTCGCGAGCTGGGCCAAGTCCTCGACTCCCGCCCCGGGTTTCGCGCTCGAGGAGCCGCTCGCCGGCGCCGTCGTGCTCGGCCTGCCCGCGAACAAAGAGTGGAACGCGGACAACGAGCTCGTGCACCGCGCCGCCGAGCTCGCGTTCCATCGTCGCTTCGGTCGCCAGCCATACTGGATCGTGCAGGGCTTCGCGTGGCACGTCGAGCAGGAACTGTGCCGCGGCATCTACTGCTTCCCGTACCGCGAGGGCTTCGTGTGGGCGACCGAGCACTCGGGCTGGCGCGCGCGCTTCGCCAAGCTCTGGCGCGACAAGCCCGCCCCGTCGCTCGCCGACCTCGCCACCCTGCGCCGCGGCCAGTTCGAGCCCAACGCCGCCCTCTGCGCCTGGGCCGCGCTCACCTACCTCTCGGAGTGCCACGGCGTCGCCCTCTCCGGCGTCCTGCACGAGCTGCACGACCTCTGGGACAAGAACTCCCGCCGGGACTTGGGCGGCGGCGCCTGGGAGCGCGTGCCGACCTACGAGCTCCCGCTCGCCGACCAGCAGCGCCTGCTCGAGTCCCGCCTCGCCCCCGACCTCGGCCCCGCGATCCTCGGCTGGGCCTCCAAGGACTGATCGCGACGCGCGCGGCGCTGTGTCCGCCGACTCGGCCGGTAGGCCAAGAAGGCTCGCCCGCTCGCCGCGAAGCACGCGTGGTCGTCGTCTGGACTCCCATCGAAGCGGATCCCGTGGCGTGGCTCGGGCTCTGATCCGGCGGCTGCAGTGTTTCCTCGTCCGCGCGCTCGACTCCGCGCGCGCGCGCGCAGTTTCACGCCGCGCCGCCCTCGCGCCTCTCTTGCATCCGCGCCCGCGCGGCGCTCCCATTCCTCCCGTGGACCCGACGCTGCAGGCCGTCCTCGGCTTCTTCACCCTGCTGTTCCTGCCGTTCCTCGGCGTGCTCGGCCTGCTCAAGAAGCGCGCCCTGCCGTGGATACTGTGGTTCACGATCTTCTGGTCCGTGCTCGGCTGGCTCCTGCTCGACACCCTCGAGCTCGACGATCCCGCCCGCGAGCCCCTCGCGCGCGCCTGGCGCACCGGCGTCCTGCTCGGCCTCGCCTTCTTCGCGCTGGCGTGGCTCCTGCGCCGCCCCAAGGTCGCCCGCGGCCTCAAGCTCGTCTTCGGCGCCCTCGCCCTGTGGGCCTTCCTGCGCGCCCTCTACCTCTACGTCCACGCCTACGCCTGACCCCGGGCAGTTCCTTCCCACTCCCGGTCCCACCGCCCGCAGAAGTGGACCGCACCCCCAACCCCCGCTATCCTTCCGCGCCTCGGGCAGCCGATACCCTCGGCCCCAAGCTCCACGAGGCGGCATAGCCAAGCGGTAAGGCGACGGATTGCAAATCCGTTATTCCCCGGTTCGATTCCGGGTGCCGCCTCCATCCCTAGGGCCCAGCAGTAGGGACTGAATCTTGGTCATGGGCGGCCGATCGCCTCTCTGGGGTCAGTTGCTTGTCTTCGATCGTGAGCGCCGAGAGCGACGCTTCGCCGGAGAGAAAGGCTGCGAAAGTACGTCGCGGAGCTCCTCGATTCCCTCTCCGGTGACGTTGCTGGCGAACACCACCCTCGCGTCCTTACGGGGCTTCAGGTGCTTCTGGATGTCGGCCAAGACGAAGGGCCGATCCCCGGGCACGAGGTCCTCGGCGCCGCAGCGGACGATGATCATCCGAGCGCTTCTCGCAGCTCGTGCCTTCCTCATCAACACAACGTCCGCAGCGTGGATCTTTCCCTTCAACACGAAGAGGAGGACATCGAAGCGGTGGAAGGGGAAGTGTCGAATGAAGGTGGCCGTGGGATGGTCCTTCGTGTTGTGA
>SXGS01071706.1_pt1 | contig 10417 bp, 7 predicted proteins | sample 3174681 | NCBI WGS metagenome assembly SXGS01 (sample SAMN11356861, study PRJNA531348) | freshwater metagenome | isolation source: freshwater sample F1-80 | place: China: Fuxian Lake, Yuxi | collected 2017-12-25
AGGTCGCCCAGCAACACACACACCGCCCGCCCACTGCCGATTGAATGCCCAACGGCCGTGGCCAGCAGGCCATCGATGCCGCTGGCACCGCGATTGGCTGCAACCAGTCCCGCGCCGTCGGCACCCATGGTCAAGTCGAGGTCGCGGATGGGCATGCTGTTGCCCACCATCAGCGTGCCGTTGGCCCCGATGAGGCGGGCACAGGCGATGGCGATCCACGGTTCCGTGAGTTCATCCAGAGCAGCCGACCACGCCGCCAGCCCACGGCGCGCCGCCGAATCTGCCTTCACCCACCACCGGTGACTGGTCTGAGGTCGGTGTGGCAGGCGCGCCACCACCGACTCGAGCGCCGCGGCGCCCCCTTCAACGCGAACTCCGGGGGTCTGGGCCGGATCGATCGGGTCGATGCCCACAGTGGCATTCACCACCGCCCCGGCGAGCGCAACGAATTCTTCGGTGCGCCTGCCGACCAGCGGGCCACCCAAACGCAGCACCAGATCAGCCTGCGGAACTGCCCCACCGGCCGCAGCCAGCACCAGTTCACTATGCCGAACGATGCCGCGGGCGCGCGAAGTACGCAGACAGCTGACCACATCGGCCAACACCGGCCACCCGAGGCGAGTGATCACTCGGCTCACTGCGGCGCGCTCACTCGGACTTTCAAGTGCCCCAACCACCACGACTCCTCGCCGGGCACTCTGCAGAAGCGCGCTCGCCCCCGAGGCGCTGCGCACAGTCCGCGGGGCCACAGTCCGCGCCGAACGCCACGGAGCCCGACCGCGGAGCCAGCGCTCCACCGCCGGACTCATCGGAGATTCAGAGTGGTCATCCTCCATCCCCAGCGGCTCGCGGAACATGCAGTTGAGATGAACCGGACCACCCTGCGCACCAGTCGCGTGCCGCCATGCCTCGTCGGCGGTTGCCAGCGCCGACGTCAGTGGTGCCTCGGCGCTCGGGCACGGCAAGTCCCCGGCCCAACGGGTGTAACTGCCGAAAATCCCCGGCTGTCTGATGGTCTGGTTGGCGCCCCGGGCGCGGAGTTCCGGTGGCCGGTCGGCGGTGATCAGGAGCATTGGGGTGCAGCGCATCGCGGCTTCGACCGCCGCCGGAAGCAGATTGGCGACCGCCGTTCCCGAGGTGGTTACTACCGCTGCTGGCAGGCCGGTCGAACGCGCGATCCCAAGGGCCACGAATCCCGCGCCGCGCTCATCGTGGGCCACGGTGATGCGCAACCCGGAAGTCTGCTCAGCAGCGATGGCCAGCGGTGCGCTGCGCGAACCCGGGCTCACCACCACATGCTTCAGCCCCAGCCGACGAAACTCCTCAAAGAGCAACGCGGCCCAGACCAGATTCCGGTTTGGCATGGAGAGTGGGCCGACTCGACGGCTGTGGCGCGTCATGCTGGAGTCCGCCCGCCGATTCTGGCCAGCGCGTCATACGCCTCCAACTTGCGCGCGGTCTCAAGCCACTCGGCATCGGCATCCGAACCGCGCACGATTCCGGCGCCAGCGATGGCGGTGAGTGTCCGCCCCTTGACGAGGGCGCTGCGGATCCCGACCGCCAGATCGGTGCACTCGGCGGAGATCACGCCGATGGGCCCGGCGAAGAGTCCGCGAGCGAATCCCTCATGGGCGCGGATAAAGGCCGCGGCGCGGTCTACCGGCTCGCCGCAGACGGCAGGAGTCGGATGAAGGGCGGCGAGAATCGCCGCGTCTGAGACGCCACGACGCAACTCACCGGAGACGATTGAGCGCAGGTGCTGAAGGTTTGGCAGGCGCAGGATCCCGGGGTGCTCATCGAGGCGCACCGAACTGCACACCCCGCGCAGGGCGCTGGCAATGCGCCGCACCACGCACTCATGCTCGCGGCGGTTCTTGTCGGAAGCCAGCAGCCGCGCTGCGAGTCGCTCGTCGGCCGAGTGATCCGGGCCGCGCGGGCAGGTTCCGGCGATCGCCGGGCTCTCGACCAAGCCGCCCGAGCGCCGGAACAGCCGCTCCGGGCTCACCGAGACGAAGGCTCGGCCCGGCTGTGGTTCGATGGCAATGCAGTACGCGCCTGGTTCGCGCCGGCCGAGTTCGCCCAGCAGCACAAATGGATCAATTGGCCGCGCGGCAACATAGCGCCGCTGTCGAGCAAGCACGACCTTTTCCAGTTCCCCGGTGGAGATAGCCGCCAGCGCCGCGTCGATCGACTCGCTCCACGCCGATGAGTCACCGTCGTCTTCAAGTTCCAGTTCCAGGAGGGCCACGCTCGCCGTCGGCCTGGCCCAATTCAACTTCTCCAGCGCCGCCAGTGCCGGAGCCGTTGACCCGACCACATGCACCGCAAGTGTGGTGCGCCCACCACAACGGCACAACTCAATCAGAGGCAGGGTGATCCGGGATACTCCGAACTGCTCCCACTCGCCCTGCCCGGCGGTGCCATCGAACGCCCCCCAGCTGAGCGCCGTGGCCTCGGGCATGTCTGACAGCCAAGCCCCGATCTGCGGAGCATCCCACTCGCTGGCTACGGCCGCCGCGCCAAACCAGGCGAACTCGCGCTCGCCGTCGGGAGAGCGGAAGAACGCCCGCGCTCCTGACGGTTGCGCTTGAATCCACGCCAGCAGGTCCACTTCACCAACTTCGACTTCATGGCGGACGGAAATGCCAGCGCCCTGCGGTAGGCCCGCTCGCAGGAGCCGCTCAAGGATCACCGCGCCGACAGCCAGCGAGTTCTCGGTGCACTTCAGCGCGCACAGTGTGGAATTTTCCGTCTGGGGCGCCATGCGCAGGGTCGACATTGTAGGAGCGGCGCAGCGCCCCCAAAGCCCGCGGGGTTATCCTCCGCGAACCTCATGCCGCGCAACATCCCCGTCGGAAACGGTGAAATGCTGGTCGCCTTCGACGATCTGTACCGAATCCGTGATCTGTATTGGCCGCATGTGGGCATGCCCAATCACACTTGCGGACATCTGCAGCGTTTCGGGGTCTGGGCCGACGGCCAGTTCGCCTGGATTGACTCGCCAGGCTGGTCGCGCGATCTGCGCTACAAGCCGGACACGCTGGTCACCGAAGTTCGCCTGCGGAATGAACGCCTGGGAATCGAGCTGATCTGCAATGATGTGGTTGACTACTTCAGTCCGGTCTTTTTCCGCGCCGTCGCCGCTACAGATCTGCACCATCATCCCCGCGACATCCGCCTGTTCTTCCATCAGGATCTGTCGATCGACGAGAGCGCCGTAGGCGATACGGTGGCCTTCGACCCCAAGACTGGCGGCCTCATTCACTACAAGGATGATTGCTACTTCCTTTGCAACGGATTCGATGGCGCCAGTTATGGAATCGACTCCTGGGCCACCGGTGCCAAGCGCATCGGCGATGCCGAGGGCACCTGGCGCGATGCCGAAGACGGCCTGCTTTCGCGCAACCCGATCGCCCAGGGATCGGTGGATTCGACAGTCGGGTTCAACCTGACCCTGCCCCCCGGCGGCACCGCGAGAGTCGTCTACTGGATCGCCGCCGGTCGCGACTACAACGCGGTCCACTCTCTCGACGAGAAGGTGCGCATCAAGACGCCGCAGCGGATGATGGATCGCTCGGAGGCGTACTGGAAGTTGTGGGCCAGCACGCCACAGGCCGACTTCTCCGTACTGAGTTCGCACCTGAAGGATCTCTACACCCGCTCGACGCTGATCGTGCGCACCCAGATTGACAATGGCGGGGCGATCATCGCCGCCAACGACTACGACATCACCCACTTCGCGGGCGACACCTATTCGTACATGTGGCCGCGCGACGGAGCGCTGGTTGCTCAGGCGCTGGTGCTCTCCGGCCAGAGCGGGCTGAGCCGCAAGTTCTTCAGCTTCGCCAAGCGCGTGATCGTGCGGCCGGGCTACTTCATGCACAAGTACCACCCCACTGGCACCCTGGCTTCCAGCTGGCATCCGTGGACAATGGACGGCCGGCCCGCGCTGCCTATCCAGCAGGACGAAACGGCGCTGGTGGTCTGGGCGCTGCGGCGGCACTTCGATCGGTACCCGGATGTCGAGTTCGTAAAGGACTGCTACAACGAACTGGTGGTCGATCCGGCCAACTGGATGCTGGCCTACCGGGATCACCACGGGCTCCCGCTGCCGAGTTGGGATCTATGGGAGGAGCGCCACGGCATCCATCTGTTCACGGTCTGCTCAGTGATCGGCGGGCTAACTGCCGCCGCCGAGTTTGCCCGCGACATGGGCGCCCATGATCGGGCCGCCGAGTTCAGCGAGGGCGCGGCCCGCATGCGCACGGCGATGATCCGCCACATGTGGGATGCCGAACGCGGGCTATTCGCCCGCATGGCCACGCCGCAGGCCAACGGCGAATACCAACTCGATTTCACCCTCGACTCCAGCGCCTGGGCCCTGTTCGCCTTCGGCGTGCTCGATGCCAACGACCCCCGGGTCGAGAGTCACATGAACGCCGTCGGCTCACGCCTGTGGGTGCGCACCGGCATCGGCGGGATCGCCCGCTACCACAATGACCACTACCACCAAGTGGAACGCCACCGCGTCGACGATGTGCCGGGCAATCCGTGGGTGATCTGCACCCTCTGGTACGCGCAGTGGATCATCGCCCGGGCTTCCAACATCGAAGAACTCGATCGCTCGCGCCAGTACCTGGAGTGGTGTCACGCCCGGGCCTTGCCCTCCGGCGTGCTGGGTGAGCAGTACCACCCCCACTCGGGAATGCCGATCTCGGTCAGCCCGCTGACTTGGTCACACGCCACCTACGTGACCACCGTCGAGCAATACCTGCAGCGCCACAGCGAACTCTCGGCGCGGGCCAAGCGCAGCAGCGCCGCCGCCGCGGCTTCGGAGAGCGCCCGGGCGGAAACTCAGCCGCCGGCATGACCGGCGCAAGCTTGGTTCAACGCGAGACTGGTGGCGCGGGCGGAGTCAGCGGTGACGGGCCGTCGCTGACGATCTCCAACAGTTCCACATCAAAGATCAGTGTGGCCTTGGGGGGAATCACCGGCGGACGGCCCCGCTCGCCGTAGGCCAGTTGATATGGAAGGATCAACTTGCGCTTGCCGCCGACCTTCATCGAGCCGACTCCCTCGCTCCAGCCCTTGATGACTCCGTTGAGTGGGAAGACGGCCGGTTCGTCGCGATCGACTGAGGAGTCAAACTTCTGTCCGTCAACCAAGTAACCGGTGTAGTGCACCTTGACTTGCGAAGCCGGGCCCGACGGGGCCGCTCCAGTTCCCTCCATCAGATCCACATACATGAGGCCATCGGGCATCTCGGTGACTTCACCCTCGAAGGTGACGCCGGGAAATCGCCCTTGCTTGCGGTCGGCAGTAACCGCGCCGCTTTGGGAATCGATCACCATGGTGAACGACCACCCGCCTTCGAACACCCGCGCCGTGTAAGCCGGTGGCTGCGAGTTGGTATCGAGTGTTACCGAATCAATGAAGCCCGGATGGGTCTTGAGGGCCGTGGCCATGGCTGACTCCAGAGTGACCAGCGGGGCGGTGACTGCACCAGTTGCCCCATCGACAAGCACGCGCTTGGTGATTCCACCAGTGCCGCAAATCACTTCATAACTCACACCAGCCGGGCTGATGATGGCCCGCGCGGAGAGGGCGCTGCCCCCGACCGCCTGCACTGCCGCCGCCACCGCCTGAGTCATGTTGGTGGCCGCCGCCGAGAGTTGCTGCTCAACCTCGGCTGGCTCGGCCGGGATGGTGGTGTAGTCGATGCCGGATGGCGCGCCCTGCGGGAGCGGGGCCAGCGCCAAGAGCGCAGTCGCCAGCGAAGCCAATGCGGCGCAGGCCAGTGCGGCGGCGCGGGGTTGAGGGACGATTGTCATGGGTCTGCTCATTGTGTTCCTTTGGTTGCCTGTGGTGAGTGCCAAACTCTATCCGCCAGCGGCGCGGGCTGCGTCGATCATGGCCGCAGCGTGGGCTTCGATTGACAAGACCTTCGCCAATCGTCGCGCGTGGCGTTCTTCGTGGGTGTAACGCGCATCCAGAAAGGCTTCGACCAGTTCCCGGGCCACCGCCAGCCCGATGATTCGCCCGCCGAGCACCAGCACATTCATGTCGTCGTGCTCGACGCCCTGATGCGCTGAATAGTGGTCGGCGCAGTTGCCAGCCCGCACTCCGGGAAACTTGTTGGCCGCCACGCTGGCGCCGACGCCGGAACCGCACAAGAGGATGCCGCGCTCGGCGGCCCCGGTGGCCACGGCGATGGCGCACTTTGCGGCGTAGTCCGGGTAGTCAACTGCGGCCGCACTGTTGGTGCCGAGGTCCTGCACCTCGTGGCCGAGAGCGCGGACTGTGGCGACGATCTCCTGCTTCAGGTCGAAGGCGGCGTGATCGGAGGCGATGGCGATCTTCACGAGCGGCTCACCTGTGATTTCGCGGCGGCGACCACCGCCTCGACGGTGAAGCCGAACTTCTTCATAAGCGCTGCGATCGGTGCCGAAGCGCCGAAGGAGTGCATCCCGATAGCGCTACCGCTGATGCCGACATAGCGCTCCCAGCCCATGGCCGCTGAGGCCTCGACGCTGACGCGCGCAGTGACTGCCCTGGGCAGCACTGATTCGCGGTAGGCCGCATCCTGGGCATCGAACAGACCCCAGCACGGCAGGCTGACCACGCGGGCACGGATCCCGGCCTCCGTCAGTTGCTTCTGGGCGCTCACGCACAGCGCCAACTCGCTGCCTGTGCCGATGAGAATGACCTGCGGCGAGTTGCAGCCGCAGTCTGTGAGCACGTATCCGCCGCGCGCGCAACCTTCGCGCGCCTTGGTCTCCGTCTCGGCCAGCGTCGGCAGATTCTGCCGCGACAGTGCCAGCAGACTGGGGCCGTGGGTGTAGAGCATCGCCTGCCGCCAAGCCTCCACCGTCTCGCGGGCATCGCCCGGGCGCCAGACGCGCAGGTGTGGCACTGCCCGCAGCGAGAGCAGTTGTTCAATCGGCTGGTGGGTTGGGCCATCTTCGCCCAAGCCAATCGAGTCGTGGGTCATCACATAGGTCACCGGCACTTCCATCAAGGCCGAGAGCCGGATGGAACCGCGCATGTAATCGCTGAAGATCAGGAAACCCGCCCCGTAGGCGCGCAGCCCGCTCAGGGCCATGCCGTTGCAGATGGCCCCCATGGCGTGTTCGCGAATGCCGAAGTGCACATTGCGACCACCGGGTTCGCCAGTGCCGATCGAGCCTGCGCCATCGATGAGCGTCTTGGTGCTCGGCGCCAGATCGGCTGAGCCACCGACCAGCCACGGCACGCGCTTGGCTACACCATTGAGTGCTTTGCCGCCTGAAACGCGCGAGGCCACACCCTTGGCATCAGTGGCGAATGTCGGCATGTCACCGTCCCAGCCAGCGGGCAGTTCGTGCCGCATGAGGCATTCGAGTTCGGCTGCCTCGGCCGGGAACTTGGTTCGGTAGCTCCCCCAAGTGGCGCTCCACGCGGCGCGCGCCGCGGCGCCCCGCTTGCCCACCCCCTCGGCAAATCGCTCGCGCACCCCGTCGGGCACCAGGAACTTGGCGTCCTCGGGCCAGTTGTAGAAGCGCTTGGTTTTGGCAATCTCCTCCACACCCAGCGCCTCGCCATGCGCGGCAGCGGTGTCCTGCTTGTTGGGCGAACCCCAGCCGATGTGACTGTCGAGCACAATCAGCGTCGGCCGATCGCTCTCCCGCGCCGCGGCGCAGTTGATGGCCACAGCGTCGATGTCGTTGGCATCGGAGACATGCATCACATTCCAGCCGTAGCCGCGGAAGCGCGTCGGTACATCATCGGAGTAGGCCAGCGAGGTCTTGCCTTCGATTGTGATGTGGTTGTTGTCGTAGATCCAGCAAAGATTGGCGAGCCGGAGGTGCCCCGCCAGACTGGCCGCCTCGCCAGTGATGCCCTCCATGAAACAGCCGTCGCCGCAGATCGCCCAGACCCGGTGGGTGAACAGTTCGAAGTTGGGTCGGTTGTAACGGGCCGCCAGCCAGCCGGAGGCCATGGCCATGCCGACGCTGGTGGCCGCGCCCTGCCCCAACGGCCCGGTGGTCGTCTCGATGCCCGAGGCCACGCCGTACTCGGGGTGCCCGGCGCAGCGGCTGTCGAGTTGGCGGAACGACTTGATGTCATCGATGGTGATCGCCGCGCGGCCAGTCGGCTTGCCGCTGCGGTCGAAGTCATTCACCCCCGCCAGATGCAGAACCGAATACAGCAGCATTGAGGCGTGCCCGTTGGAAAGCACGAAGCGGTCTCGATCCCACCATGTCGGGTCGGCTGGGTCGTAGCGCAGTACCCGCTGCCAGAGCGCGTAGGCAACCGGCGCCAGCGCCATCGGCGTACCGGGATGCCCGCTGTCGGCGGCCTGAACTGCATCCATGGCTAGAGTGCGGATGGTGTTGACGGCCAGCGCGTCAATCTCGGCACACGACTTGGGCAAACCGGCTACAGGAGCTGAGAACTGCGCGATCGACATGGACACCTCCGAGGAAACGGCGATAATAGCCAAGCAGGGAGGACACCCATGACCACTCATCGAGCACCCGGAAACCCACGCTCATTCACGACTCCGCCCCTCTCCGTTGGCGCCAGTCTGGTCGCGGCGGCGGCTCTGGTGGCGGGCGCCGCTGGTCAGGATTCGACCTACTCCACGCCTGGGCCGCCGCGGCAGGCCGACCCGGCCCAACTCCCGCAGGGCGTTGGCTACGGCGGCGTGCCAGCAATCGTGAACTCTCTGGCGCTGGAGTCATCAGCCGGGCAGGATCCGCAGGTTCACTACCACCTCTGGCCCAGCGCCAGCGCGAGCAACGCGCCTGCCAGGGCCGGTGCGCCTGCCGGAGCTGGCGCGCCCGCCGGCGCTCATGCGCCCGCTGCACAAGGAGCACCCGCTGGTGCACCCCCCACCGACAACAACGCGAAGCCGTTCTCTCCCTATTCCGGCGAGTCGTTCACCCAACCCATCCCGCAGCAGAGTTGGAACTGGCACTACTACGGTGCGGGAGTGGTGCCACCCGGCGCGCCGCCAGCAGCCAACGCCGCACCGACCGACGCGCCCCCAGGCGATTACCACATCCACAACTACGCCGGCTCTGAGGGGTACATCCCATCGATCGACAACCCGGCTTATGGCAGCGGCGCGTTCATCGGAAACTGGGACCCTTACGCCTTCGGCGGTCAGGGCTACATTCAGGGATTCGACTGATCGGCCGCCAGCCACCGCTGGCAACTCCAGAACTCAACAAAAAAAAGCGCCGGGCGGCTTCCCCACGATGAAGCCTGCCACGGCGCCCTGGTGGGGAGAGCAGGCGCTGGGGGAACGTGCCGCGCTGTGGCGACGCGCCGTGAGGCGCACCGCAAAGCTGTTCCCCTGTCCGGTTGCTGGCTGCGACATCTCGGTAGGGAGAGGGGTCGCGCTTCCAGGCCGGACGGCCCGAACGGCCGCCAAGGGATGACGGCCCACTCCTCTCCCGCAGAAATGATCCTAGCCCGAGGGCACCCCGGCGCAAGGTGATTCACCGAGTTTTGGCTGCGCCGGCGAAATGAAACTCAGACCACCGAACAACGGGCTATCGCGTCGGACAAGGAGGCGATCGGATCTCGCCGCGGAATGAACTCCTGAGCGAAGAATCCGCTGTAACCGCTGGCGACCAGCGCCCGGCAAATCGCCGGGTAATTCAACTCCTGCGAGTCATCAATCTCAGCGCGTCCGGGCACACCGCCAGTGTGGAAGTGCGCGATCGCCCAAAGGTTGTCCGTCATGGTGCGGATGACATCGCCTTCCATGACCTGCATGTGATAGATGTCATAAAGCAGCCGAAATCGGTCGCTGCCGACGCGCTTTACCAATTCCACTCCCCAGGGAGTGCGATCGCACATGTAGCCGTGGTGATCGACCTTGCTGTTGAGCAGTTCCATCACGATGGTCACCCCCTGATCCTCGGCTATCGGGGTCACCATTTGCAGCGCGGTGGCGCAGTTCGCCAAGCCATCATCGTCCGACACCGCGCCACGATTGCCGCTGAAGACGATGAGGTTTGGAATGCCAGCTTCCTTCACCAGCGGAATGAGGCGCTCGCACTGCACCGCGAAAGCTGCATGATTCGCCGGGTTGTTGAGCCCATCGCCAATCTTAGTTGGCCCGTTGGCCACCGCGCATTGCAGGCCGTGAGCGGCCACAATCGGCCACTCTTTTTCGCCGAGCAGTTCGATGGAGGCATAGCCCAGTGGCTTCACCTTCGCGCACAACTCGTCCAACGGAATGCCCGAGTAGCACCAGCGGCAGAGGCTGTGCTTCAGTTTTCCCGGCGCCTTCGCGGTGCTGCCCTGCGAGGGACGGGTGAAAGTCCCAGCCGATGCCGGTGCGGCCAGCTTCGCCGCACCAACAGCCATCGTCGAAGCGGCAAGAAACTCACGGCGGTCCATCGGTGCACTATCGCGTCAATGC
>SXGS01039440.1_pt1 | contig 10416 bp, 14 predicted proteins | sample 3174681 | NCBI WGS metagenome assembly SXGS01 (sample SAMN11356861, study PRJNA531348) | freshwater metagenome | isolation source: freshwater sample F1-80 | place: China: Fuxian Lake, Yuxi | collected 2017-12-25
CTCAAAGCGGCGTGAATGAATAAACGACCCACCGAAAGGACGTAGCATGGCATCGACAATTAACGGCACATCCACAGGCTCCGGTGGGCTTATCTCCACGGGAGATGATTCGGGCATTCTCAACATTCAGACGAATGAGACGACTGCGGTAAGTATTAGTGCGGCACAGGTTGTTACTTTTACAAATGCTGTCGCGGGAGGCACAACAGTTCAAGTATTTACTTCTGGTTCTGGAACATACACAACCCCAGCAAATTGCAAAGCGATTTGGGTTCGTATAGTTGGAGGTGGTGGAGGTGGCTCTGGCGGCTACAACGGAAGTGTATATACATCTGGCACTGCCGGAGGAAATACTACATTTTCTTCATTGACCGCAAACGGGGGCGCGGCAGGTTCTGGCGGCACTCCAGTTAGCGGGGGAGCTGCGTCTGGAGGAGACATAAACATTGCAGGGGGTCTAGGTAGTGGTGGCGCTGTTGCTGGCGCTTCTAACTACTATCCCGGCGGCAGTGGTGGTAGTAGCGCATTTGGCGGCGGCGGCGGCGCTTCATATTTAACTGGAGGATACGCAGGAGTAAACACTGGGGGTGGCGGAGGTGGCGGCGGAACTCTTAACTTTACTGGCACAGGAGGTGTCGGTGGCGGCGCTGGCGGCTATGTTGAAAAACTAATAAATTCTCCATCAGCCACATATTCTTATGCGGTTGGCGCAAAAGGTACAGGGTCTGCCGCAAGTGGAACTTCTGCTGCTGGTGGCGATGGCGGTTCAGGTGTAATTATTGTTACGGAGTATTACGTATGAAATATGCAATCGTTAAAGATGGCGTTGTTGTCAATATCATTGAGTATGTGGCACAGCCTTCTACTCCCCCTCCGGGTTTTGAAACGGGGTATGTGGCTATTCAAGCAGACGCGGTTAGTCCGGGCTGGCATTACGCTAATGGCACATTCACAAACCCAAATCCACCCGAAGTTATTGAAATGCCAGCACCCAAGTCATTGATAGACATGATTCTAGAAAGCCCGACAGAATTGGCAAAACTTCAACAAGCATTGGGGATTGCATGAAAACAATCAACGCACTAACCGCCCGAATCGTGGCGCTGGATGAAACATTGACGGAAATTAAGGCCCGCTTTCCGAAGTAGTGACGGACAATTTGCTCTTCGCCGCGGCGTTGTTGGTTGCTCTGGGGGGGAGGGGGAAAAGATGTTCAAAGACAAGCAAAACAATTTAGTGTATGTTTAACCTATCGTACTGGCCCAGTTGACCAGGTTTTTTTAGGATTTGCACGCTATGACTGAAGAAGTTCAAACAACTTTAGCGGAAGTTACACCCGCGCCAGCCTCGGAAGTGACGGCCACTTCTGCGCCTGTGGAAATCGCGCCGGAAGTCGCTGACGAGCAAAAAGAACCTCGGGTATTTACCCAGGAAGAACTTGATGCTGTTGTCAGTAAAAGGCTTGCAAGAGAGCAACGGAAGTGGGAGCGAGTGCAGGTTCAGCGCCAAACAGATGCACAAACGCTGAGAGCGCCTGTTGATGTCCCGCCAGCTGATCAGTTTGCCAGCCCCGAAGCCCATGCAGACGCAGTGGCTTTTAAGAAGGCTGAAGAACTGCTTGCCCAGCGGGACCAAGCACGGCAGCAATCTGCAATCCTTGAGTCTTACCATGAGCGTGAGGAAGAAGCTCGGGGCAAGTACGACGATTTTGAACAAGTCGCTTACAACCCCAAGCTAACCATCACGACCATAATGGCTCAAAGCATCCAAACCTCGGATATTGGCCCCGAAGTAGCGTATTACCTCGGTGCTAACCCCAAGGAAGCGGATCGTATCTCTCGACTAGCGCCTATCGTGCAAGCAAAGGAAATTGGACGGATTGAGGCTAAATTAGCCACTAACCCTCCAGTTAAAAAAACGACATCCGCGCCTGTACCGATTTCGCCTGTAACTGCCCGATCTACTGGATCACCAGCCTACGACACGACCGATCCACGGTCTACCAAGACCATGACTACCTCGGAGTGGATAGAAGCTGACCGGGCCCGACAGATGAAAAAGTGGCAGGCAATCCGCTAGGTCACTTTTTAAAGGATTTTTTTTACCATGGCTAATAGCCTTCTTACGATTGACATGATTACCCGAAAGTCTCTGGAAATTCTAGAGAACAATCTGGTGCTTACCCGCAACGTAAACCGTCAGTATGACGACAGTTTTGCGGTTGACGGTGCTAAGATCGGCTCGACCCTGCGTATCCGTCTGCCTGACCGCGCTCTGGTCACTGATGGCGCTGCGCTGCAAGTCCAAGACGACAGCGAACAAGTCACCACACTAACGGTTGCTTCCCAAAAGCACATTGGCGTGAGCTTTACGTCTGCCGAACTGACTATGCAACTGGACGATTTTGCTGAGCGCGTTTTGAAGCCCCGCATCAGCCAGCTGGCTAGCTCCATCGACGCTGATGTGGCCAACGCCTACAAGTCCATTGGCAATTCCGTAGGCACCCCCGGCACCACGCCGGCAACCTCTTTGGTGCTGCTTCAAGCCCAACAGAAGCTGAACGAGAACGCTGCGGTAATGTCGCCTCGCTACGCTACTGTCAACCCAGCCGCCAACGCGAGCCTGGTTGAGGGCATGAAGGGATTGTTCAATCCCACCGACACCGTTAGCCGGCAATTTAAAAACGGCATGATGGGCGTAGGTGTGCTAGGTTTTGACGAAGTTAATATGTCGCAGTCGATCAAGCAGCACACCACCGGTACACGGGACGCTACAGCCTCTACGACTGTCAACGCTACTGTGTCTACCGAAGGCGCGTCCACCATATCTCTGGTGCAAGGGTCGGTAACCACCACCATTACTGCGGGCGATGTGTTTACGGTAGCAAACGTGTTTGCGGTCAACCCGCAAACGCGGGAGTCTACCGGGGCGCTGTTTCAGTTTGTGGCTTTGTCTGCGGCTACGGCTGTGGCTGGTGTTTGGACGGTATCCGTGGCGCCGATGTATTCGGCAACTCAAGCTCTGGCCACCGTGCTGGCGCTGCCTGTTGCTGGCGCGGTGGTGACGTTCCTTGGTACGGCGTCTACTCAGTACCCGCAGAACCTGATCTATCACAAAGATGCGATCACTTTTGCAACCGCCGACCTGTTAATGCCCCAAGGTGTTGATATGGCCGCCCGAGCCGTCCATAACGGTATTAGCCTGCGTGTTGTTCGTCAGTACGACATCAACAACGACCGCATGCCTTGCCGTATTGATGTACTGTACGGCTTTAGCACCATTCGTCCGCAGATGGCTTGCCGTCTGTGGGGCTAATCAAACACACTTAAAAGGAAATCATTATGGCTATTCCTTCTGTTGGTGGTGGCTATCAAGTTGGTGATGGCAACCTAGCGGAGATGCAACTGGACACGCAAATAGCGCCCATTGCTCTCACTACTAGCGCAACCCTGACTGCGGCTCAGCTGTCCGTTGGTTTGCTGACCGCTAATCAAGGGGCGGGTGGTGCGCCGACCTACACGCTGCCTACCGGCACGCTGATGGATGCTTACTTTACGAATTGCAAAACTGACAGCAGTTTTGTTTTTTCGTTGGTAAACATCAGCACGGTTGCAGCGGAAGACGCAACGATTGCGGCGGGCACGGACTTTACGGTGGTTGGCAGCATGGTTGTAGCGTCTAACAACGCCGCTACGGATAAATCTGCCGGACGGTTTCTTGCACGGCGCACGGCGACTGCTACTTGGGTACTGTATCGCATTTGCTAAACCTAACGGGGGCTTCGGCCCCCGTTTTTTAGAGGGTTAAATTATGCCAAATTCCATTGCTACGGGTGTTGCTTTTGCAGACCCCTCCTTTCAGTCAATTGCACTCACGGGTAAGACCAGCGCAGATGTCACTTTAGCCGCCACGGATATGGTATCCGGTGCGTATAACTTGGCCGACTTTACGGTTCGTCCAGGGGTGACTTGGACAAATACTGTGGCTGCGTTGGTTGGCGCTGCGAACTCGCGTACTGCGAGCGTTGCCGGCGGTAACATTTTTGGCTGTTACGCTCAAACGTCCGTCAAAAACGCTAGCAATATTATCTCAGGTCTGAACACCGCAATTTATGGCGTGTGTGATCTGGGCGCAAGCACAAGCGTTGGAACGTGTTTTGTAGCAACGCTTGACTTCACTTGTTTTGACGGCGCCGCAGTACGGGCTTCTCGTCCAACTGCGTTTATCGGTTTTGGTGACGAAAACCAAAACAGCCTTGGTGTGCAAAACTTGTTTTCTATTGGCACGCCCGGTAAAACCGTAAACACCGACTTGGCCAAGACAACTGGAACGGTAACGCCTAGTGCTGGTGGTTCTTTGCGGGTGCTGGTTAACGGAAATATTCGTTACATTGCGTTGAACCTGGCTGGCGCATGACCGAGCAAGTCTTAAAGGAACGCTTGGAAGCATTGGATACCCAGCGACGGCAAATGGAGGCAAATCTAAATGCCATCGCTGGGGCCATGCAAGAGTGCCAATTTTGGTTGAGTAAATTGCAAGCACCACAAAGCTGATCAATCATGTCTGTTATTTATCTATCGCATCCCGTTCACGGTCGCAAAGTTGCCGTTCTAGAACTTGAGGCTGAGTACGACGAAAAAAATGGTTGGACTAGGTACACGTTGGACGAGTCTGTTGTAGACGAGTCCAAAGTTAAACGCCGTCGTGGCCGGCCCCGATCCGAGGCAACGCAACAAGGAACTTAAAACATGGCTACTGCTGGCGATCAAATTAACAGAGCGTTGCGGTTGCTCGGTGTACTAGCCGAAGGGGAAACGCCCTCTACTGCTACGTCTGCGGATGCGTTGGTTGCGTTGAATCAGATGATTGATTCGTGGAATACCGAGCGGCTTTCAGTATTTTCTACGCAAGACCAATCCTTTACTTGGCCGGCTAGCCAGATTACCCGCACCCTCGGGCCAACAGGTAATTTTGTGGGCAACCGCCCAGTGTTGCTTGATGACTCTACTTACTTTGTAGACTCAGGCACGGGCGTGTCGTACAGCATCAATTTCGTCAACGAGCTGCAATACAACAGCATCGCGCTTAAAACGGAAACCTCTACCTATCCGCAAGTCATCTTTGTCAACATGACTTACCCTAACATTACGATGACCGTTTTCCCCCAGCCGACACAGGCTCTGGTGTGGCATTTTATCAGCGTGGCAGAGCTGTCGCAGCCCGCGTTACTGGCTACGACTCTTGCGTTCCCGCCGGGGTACCTTCGCGCTTTTACTTACGGTTTGGCAATGGAATTTGCCCCGGAGTTTGGCGTGGAGCCGAGCCAGCAAGTGCAGCGCATTGCAATGGTTAGCAAGCGTAACTTGAAGCGCATCAACAACCCCGACGATGTGATGTCAATGCCGTATGCCCTCATTGCTCGCCGCCAACGGTTTAATATCTACGCTGGCAATTAGTAGTGAAAACGCCAATTCTTGGTTCGTCTTATGTAGCTCGTAGCGTTAATGCGGCAAACGCTCGCATGGTTAACCTGTTTCCCGAGATTGTGCCGGAAGCCGGCAAAGAGCCTGCTTTCTTGCAGCGCTGCCCTGGGTTGACGTTGTTAAACACTATTGGCAGCGGCCCAATTCGAGGAGTGTGGGCCTTTTCATCCGTATCTACGGTTGCTTTTGTAGTGTCCGGCACGCAACTGTACAAAATTGACGCCAGTTACACGGCTACGCTGTTGGGCACGGTTGCTGGCACTGCGCCGGTAAGTATTGCCGATAACGGCACGCAAGTGTTTATTGCGGCCAACGGCCCAAGCTACATTTACAACAATACCACCAACGTCTTTGCCCAGATCACGGATGTGGACTTTCCCGGCGCGTTGACCGTAGGTTACTTGGACGGCTATTTTGTTTTTAATGAACCTAATAGCCAACGAATTTGGGTTACCAGTTTGCTTGACGGCCTATCAGTAGACCCGCTTGATTTTGCTAGCGTTGAAGGGTCACCTGACGGCGTAGTTGGTCTAATTGTTGATCATAGCCAAGTCTGGGTCTTTGGCACCAATTCAGTTGAGGTTTGGTACAACGCCGGCACCGCAGATTTTCCGCTACAACGTGTACAGGGTGCGTTTAACGAGATCGGTTGCATTTCGGCGTTTTCCATTGCCAAGATGGACAACGGCATCTTCTGGCTGGGCGCGGACGCACGGGGGCGAGGGATTGTTTACCGAGCCAACGGCTACACCGGCCAGCGCATCAGCACCCATGCCGTAGAATGGCAAATTCAACAGATTACCGATCTTACTACCACCATAGCCTACACTTACCAGCAAGACGGGCACGCCTTTTATGTTATGGTGTTTCCTTCTGGGGGTAGCGAAACTCCGTCTTGGGTTTACGATGCCGCTACGCTTGCGTGGCATGAACGAGCTGGGTATTCTGCCCCCAACTTCTCTCGGCCTCGCGGCAATTGCCAGATGGCGTTTAACAATAAAATTATTGTCGGCGATTTTTCTAACGGCAAAATTTATGCTTATGACCTAGACGTTTACGCGGACGACGGCGCCATCCAAAAATGGTTGCGTAGCTGGCGGGCGCTGCCAACGGGCCAAAACAACCTTAAACGCACTGCACACCACAGCCTTCAAATTGACATGGAAACTGGCGACTCATCACCGGCTGCGGAAATATATCTGCGGTGGTCGGACAACGGCGGGCACACTTGGTCTAACTACCGTACAGCAACGCTCGGCGCAGCCGGTGCCTATGACAAGCGCGTGTTGTATCGGCGTTTAGGCATGACCGTTGAATTGCGAGATCGTGTGTACGAGTTGTCCATGACAGACCCTGCCAAAATAGCGCTTATGGGCGCTGAGTTGACACTCTCGCCAACCAACGCCTGATTATGGCGAATGTAAACCTTACTGCCATTACACCCCCCCGAGTGCCGCTTACTGACGAGCGCACGGGGCTAATTTCACTGGAATGGTATCGGTTTTTTTTAAACCTGTTTAATTTGACTGGCGGTGGTCAAAACACCGCCTCGCTGACCGATCTGCAACTAGGCCCGCCGCCGCTAACGCAAGCAGACTTGGCCAACGTCAAGGTAGACATTCAAACGCAAGACTACGCAATCGACCAACTAGCCGAAATGCAAAAGCAGCTCAATGACTTGCAGCTTCAGCCCCAGGTTGACAGTGCAGCCATAACTGCGGCTATTAACGCGCTGTTCTCGGCGCCAGTCACCAAAACGGCTAACTTTACGGTAGCAGATACGGATGTCTGGTTGATCAATAACAAGGTAGGATCCTCCTGTACGGTTACGCTGCCTAGCGCCTCTGCCCGCGTAGGACGGGTGCTATACTTTCAGAACTACCAAGCCCAAACGCTAGTGTCAGCGTCAAGCAACGTGGTGCCCCTGGCGGGCGGTGCGGCTGGTACGGCTGTCCTTGCCGCTATCGCCGGGGGTACTGCCACGCTAGTGTCAAATGGCACGAATTGGGTTATAACGCAATAACTTAGACCGAGACAACTATGACCGTAACCGTCAAAGTTTTAGTTCCAGCCAAAACTGTGGAGGCCAGCCAGACTACCCAGTACACCGCAACCGGCGTAACAACTATCATTGACAAGTTTACGGCAACCAACTTTAGCGCTGCTGCTGCCACAATCAGCGTCAACTTGGTCACGGTAACTGACTCAGCGGCCAGCGCTAACTTGATTACTCAGGCCAAAACGCTTCAACCCGCTGAAGTATATACTTTTCCCGAGCTGGTCGGCCAAGTGCTTGCTAACGGCGGGTTTATCAGCACCGTTGCCGGCACGGGCACGGCAGTCAACATGCGCGTCAGCGGGCGCGAGGTAACGTAATGCGGCATTTTTACAGGCTAGCGAGTAATGTTGACGTTGTGCCAGCAGTGCGTGAACTGGCGGTAAATAGTCATTTATGGGACGAAAATCCGCTACGCACTACGCATCCAGATAGCGCTCACACTCAAACTAGCGATATATGGTTATGGTTTAATAAGATACATCAAGACGCAACGGCTACAATTGACGATATACAGACTTATCCTTACCCGGCCTGGCAGGTCTTGTTAGGGCTGCGTGAAATTGTACTTAACTTGATCCGTCGCGTTGATGGTGTTCAGTTGGGGCGTTGTATAGTGACGTGCATGCGCCCTGGCGCCACCATAACGCCGCACAAAGACGAAGGTGCGCCGGCTACGTTTTACACAAGGTATCAGATTGTTTTGCAAAGTTTACCGGGCGCGTTGTTTACTATCGGAGAGGAAACCGTAAATTTTCAAGCTGGCGACATTTGGTGGGTTAACAACCGCGAAACGCACTCGGTAGTAAACAACAGCGAAGAGGACAGGATTGTATGTATTGTAGACATTAAGAGCGCGTAATGCTGACGGCGCAAGTTGAGCCGTGGCCAGCGTTCATACAGGAGGCGCAACCGCTTTTGCCGTTGCATTGGGAAGAGCTAGCGCTAGAGCAAGATAAAGTACCGTTAGCGCCGCAATACGATGTGTACGCAAGCAGGCACGCGGCGGGGCAAGTGTTAGTCGTAACTTTGCGTCAGGACGGCGTGTTGAAAGGATACTTTATAGGTTTTGTAGCTCCGGGGTTGCACTACAAGACTTGCCTTACGTTGACGATGGATATTTTTTGGACGCATCCTTCCATACGAAAAGGTTTTGCGGGGGTTAAACTTTTTAGACTTGTGGAAAAAGAGGCTCGGCGCCGTGGAGTGCAACGTATGATGTTTGGGTCTAAACTACATAAAGATGTGTCAAAACTATTTGAGTTTTTAAAAATGCAAGCTATCGAAGTTTACTACTCTAAATGGTTAGGGAGCTAATATGGTCGGAGCCGCCGTTGGTATTGGTAGTGCCGTCATCGGAGGGAGCGCGGCCTCAAGCGCGTCTGACGCTCAAGCCGCAGCAGCAAAATACGCCGCCGATTTGCAATACAAAATGTATGACGAGGGCGTTAGACGGCAAGGCCCGTTTTTAAGCGCGGGCTACAGGGCACTGGAAGAGTTAGAACCTCTGTCTCGGTATCAAGATTTTAATATGGCGAGGTTTACGGCTGACCCAGGCTACCACTTTCGTTTAGCCGAAGGCCAAAGAGGACTTGACCGTTCCGCGGCTGCTCGCGGCGGCTTGATCTCAGGCAACGCATTGCGAGCTGCGGCACGGTATAACCAAGACATGGGTAGCCAAGAGTACATGAATGCGTTTAACCGCTATCGAAGTCAACGAGAGGACCAAGTTAACGCCCTGCGAACACTAGCTGGAGTTGGGCAAACTACGGCTGGCGCGTTAAATACCGCCGGCGCAAATATGGCAACCCAAACTGGGCAAGCAATGGGCGCTGCGGGTGACGCCAGGGCTTCGGGGTATATGGGCATGGCAAACGCGGCTACTGGCGGGCTTAATAGCTATCTTAACTACCAAAATCAACAAACTCAAAACGCAATGCTGCAACAACTAATAAACCGTAACAACTCGCTTGCAGGGTATTAACGGTAATTTTATTTTTGCCAAATCTAGTTAAGGACTAATTATGGCTCTTATTAACCCCAGCATTGCGTTGTCGTTCCGTCCGACAACGGAATACAAGCCACGTAATCTGCTAGCTGAGTTTGCTCAACTTCAGCAAATTGAGAGCGGGCTGAATCAGAATGCGCTGGCACAATACACGCTTAGTCAAGCAAAGCGCGTTGACGAACAACAAGCTGACTTGTTTAAGGCAGCTCGGCAACCAGGCTTTAGGCTAGATTATCCAACAGCTGTTCAATTTGGGCCCCCGGGCATTGCGGCGTTTAAAGCACAAGGTGAAGCAGAGCAGCGTTTGTTGGAGCGAGACAAAACGCAATTGGAGTTGGCACAAAACAGGGCGAACTATTTCAACAGTGAGCTTCGCAATCTTAGCCCCAATCCAAGCAATGACAACATTGACCAAACTTTAACGAGGTTAACAGAGTCACAGCTATTTTCGCCCGCCCAGCTAACTAATCTTAATGATGTTGGTGCGCAAATAAAATTACTGCCATTTAACCAACGTGCGCAAGCTTTAATGGCCCGGGGCGCCCCGGCAGCCACTCCAACATCGCCGCAAGTTAGGGATAAAGCAGTAGACGATCTTGTCAATCAAACAGCTCGAAATCTTGCGGCAAACCCAACGGACGAAGCTATTGCTGCGCATTTGCGCTTCTTGAGTAATGACGGTCGTGTTCCTCCAGCCAGAATGGCAGATATACAAACTTTTACTAACTCTTTGTTAAAGATGCCGCTTGCGCAACGCGCAATCGTTTTGTCTGGCCAAGGTGCGCCGGCGCGGGCGGGGCAATTGTTATCACCCGAAGAAGAAGCGCAAAAAACAAGAATTGCTATTGCTGGCCGCACGCCGCCACAGC